>Ga0073899_10003381_pt1 | contig 14132 bp, 12 predicted proteins | sample KloWWTmetaKNB5Ph_FD_88975 | JGI IMG/M metagenome (GOLD analysis project Ga0073899, IMG submission 88975) | Active sludge microbial communities from Klosterneuburg, Austria, studying microevolution and ecology of nitrifiers - Klosterneuburg... | ecosystem: Engineered > WWTP > Aerobic digester >... | reverse complement strand
GCGAGCTTCTGCCCGGTGGGGGTCGTGTCGCCGGCGCGCAGCGCGTTCTCGAAGCGGAAGTCGAGCGGATCGCGGCCGAGTCGCCGGGCAAGCACGTCGATCAGCGTCTCGTTGAGCAGCGTCGACTGAGGCACGCCGAAGCCGCGGAACGCGCCGGCGATCGCATTGTTGGTGTACACGGCGCGCGTGAGCGCGCGCACCGCGGGTATGCGGTACGGACCACTCGCGTGGATCGGCACGCGGTTGGCCACCGTCGGCCCCCACGACGAGTACGCGCCGGTATTGAAGTCGCCCACGAAGTCGTAGGCGAGCAGCGAGCCGTCGCGGCCGGCGGCGAGCGTCGCGCTCATCGACGCCGGGTGACGCTTGGTCGTCGACGCCATCGACTCGGGCCGCGAATACACGATGCGCGCCGGCCGGCCGAACTTGCGCGCCGCGGCGACCAGCAGCGGCTGGATCGAGACGTCGAGCTTTCCGCCGAAGCCGCCGCCAACTCCCGACGGGACGATCCGGACCTGGGACGGCTGCAGGCCGAACATCCATGCGAGCTCGTCGCGGTCCATGTAAGGTGTCTGCGTGCACGCGAACACGGTGACGCGCTCGACGCCGTCTTCACGCGACCACTGCGCGTAGCCGGCCTCCGGTTCGATGTACGCGTGTTCGACGTAGGCGGTGCGCATCGTTGCGCGCATCGCAATCGGCGCGGCCGCAACGGCTGCGTCCACGTCGCCGCGGGCCACGCGCCCGCGACACAACACGTTGTCGGGCCAGCGATCGTGCACCGCAGGCGCGCCGGGAGCGAGCGCCTCGGCGGCTTGCTCGAGCGCCGGCTGTGGTTGCCAGCGGATCGGCGCACTCGCCGGATCGATCGCCTCGATCGCGTCGCGCTCGCCGACCAGCACGAGCACCGCCTCGCCGCGCATGCGCACGCGCTGCTCGGCAATCGCGGGCTGGTCGCGCAGGTCCGGGAAGATCGCGAAGCGGTTGTTCGGGATGTCGGCCGCGGTCAGCACGCCGAACACGCCGGGATGCGCAGCGACGAAGCCGTCCAGGTCGCCGTACTCGAAGCGCGCCGACGGATGAGGCGATCGCACGACGCGCAACCAGCACGCGTCGGCCGGCGCGCGGTCGGCGCCGTAGGCGAGCCGCCCATCGACCTTGTCGGCCGCGTCCAGGCGAGGCAGGCGCGCGCCGACCGCCGCACCGGCAGGCGTCGCGGCGAGCGGCGACGCGACCCCCGCGGCGATCGGCGAGCCCGCGTTCGCCGCCGGCGCGTCGGCCGCGGCCAGCACGGCTTCGACGATCTTGCGGTAGCCGGTGCACCGGCACAGCACGCCGCCGAGCCCGTCGAGCACCTGCTCCTCGGTCGGCCGCGGGTGGCGATGCAGCACGTCCAGGCCCGCCATCAGCATCCCCGGCGTGCAGATCCCGCACTGCGCTGCGCCGTGGTCGATGAACGCGCGGCGCAGCGCCTCGGCCGGCGTGCCAGGCGCCGCCGCCGCCACCGATTCGATCGTCGTGACCGCCCTGCCGTCGCAACGCCCGACCGGCACCAGGCACGCGCAGACCTGTTCGCCGTCGAGCAGCACCGTGCAGGCGCCGCAGTCCCCGGCATGGCAGCCGACCTTCGTGCCGGTCAGTCCCAGTTCGTCGCGCAGGCAATCCGACAGGCGCGTCGACGGCGCCGAGCGAATCTCGACCTGGCGACCGTTGACCTCGACGCGGATCGGCAGCCCGATCGACGGCGACGATCGGCCCTGCGTCGCCCGGTTCATCGCACCGCCCCCGCGCCTTCGGCGACCTCGGCAACGATGCGCCGGATCAGCTCGACCGCCGCGTCGCGCCGATAAGTGGCGGTGCCACGGACGTCGTCGATCGGCGCCAGCGGCGCGAACGCGGCCTCGTCGTCGAGCGTCGCGAAGCGCTCCGCGAGTTGCGTGCGGTGCGCCGACAGCATCGCGCGCTCGACGGCCGGGAGGCGCAGCGCGGCGCTCGAACACGCGCCGACCGCGACGGCACAATGCGACACGCGCGCGTCCTCGTCGAAGTCGACGGCCACCGCCGCCATCACGATCGAGATCACCAGGTAGCGCCGGTGACCGAGTTTCAGGAAGCGCGACACCGCCCGCTGCGATCGCCGCGGCACGATCACCGCGGTCATCAGTTCGTCGGGCCCGATCGCGGTCCTCCGGTTGCCCAGAACGAAGCCGGACACCGGCAGCCTGCGCACGCCGCGCACGCTGGCCAGTTCGACCTGCGCGTCGAGCGCGAGAAGCGCAGGCACGCCATCGGCCGCAGGTGACGCGTTGCAGAGGTTCCCGCCCACCGTGGCCTGGTTCTGGATCTGGATGCCGCCCACTTCGCGCGCGACCTGTTGCAGCGCAGCCAGCGACGGATCGAGCGGCGCGCGCGCGAGGTCGGACCACGTGGTCAGTGCGCCGATGCGCCAGGCCGGCGCGCCGTCGTCTACGCCCGCCTCGATGCCGCGCAACGCATGCAGGCCCGACAGGTCGAGCAGCGACTCGCGCACCGGGCGCCCGACGCGCGCCGGGTAGAAATCGGTGCCGCCCGCCAGCGGCGTCCAGCCGCCCTCGGCCAGCCGACGCAGCACCGCTGCGAGGTCCGCGGCGCGCTCGTAGCGCGCCGGTGTGCCGTCGAACTCAGGCGTGTGCTTCTGGCTGCTGCTGGACACTCGGACGCAACCCCGGAAACGTCGATTCGATGTGCATCAATGAAGTGATGGCTTCATTAGCGTTGCGCAGCGAAATTACTCCACGCTAATATTCGCGTCAATACGTGCCATACCGGAATCGCGTGCCATGACCCACGTCGTCCTCGAATCCTGCATCCGCTGCCGCTACACCGACTGCGTCGACGTCTGCCCGGTCGACTGTTTCCGCGAGGGGCCCAACATGCTGGTGATCGACCCGGACGAGTGCATCGATTGCGCGGTGTGCATCCCCGAGTGCCCCGTCGAGGCGATCAAGGCCGAGGAGGACGTGCCGCCCGAGCAGCAGTCGTTCGTCGCGCTGAACGCCGAGCTGGCGAAGGGCTGGCCGAGCATCACGCGCACGAAGGACGCGCTGGCCGACGCCGACGACTGGAAGGACGTGCGCGACAAGCTGCAGTACCTCGAGCGCTGAGCGGGCCGCGCCCCCCAGGGCGCCGGTTCGCGCGTCAGACGCCGAGGAAACGGTGTGCGACGTCGACCTGGGCGGCCAACTGGACCGGTGACCCCTGCCAGACCACCCGACCCTTCTCGATGATGTGGTGGCGGTCGACCAGATCGGCCATCTCGCCGAGGTTCTTGTCGATCACCAGGATCGTCTGCCCCTCGCCCTTGAGCATCTGCAGACAGGCCCAGATCTCGCTGCGGATCATCGGCGCCAGGCCTTCGGTGGCCTCGTCGAGAATCAGCAGTCGCGGATTGGTCATCAGTGCCCGGGCGATCGCGAGCATCTGCTGCTCGCCGCCCGACAGCGTGCGCGCCGACTGCGACCTTCGCTCGCCCAGCCGGGGGAACAGGGCGTTCACCCGTTCGATCGTCCAGCCGGAGGCGCCAATCGCCGGCGGGCGCGCCGTGGCAAGGAGGTTCTCCTCGACGCTGAGCGACCCGAAGATCCGACGCGCCTCGGGCACCAGTCCGATGCCCATCCGGGCGATGCGATTCGGCGCCAGGCCGGCGAGATCGCGCCCGTCGAGCACGATGCGACCACGCCGCGTCGGCAGCAGTCCCATGATCGTGCGCACGGAGGTGCTCTTGCCCATGCCATTGCGCCCGATCAGCGAGACCACCTGGTGCGCGGCCACCGACAGCGACAGGCCGAACAGGACCTGGCTCGAATCGTAGCCGGCGTCGACCTGGTCGAGGACCAGCATCAGTGCCCTCCCAGGTAGGCGCTGCGGACCTCGGCGCTGGCGCGAACGGCCTCCGGCGTGCCGGTGAAGATCACCCGACCATACACCAGCACGGTGATCCGGTCGGCCAGCGCGAACACGACGTCCATGTCGTGTTCGACCAGCAGGATCGCGTAGTCGCGCTTGAGCTCGGCGAGCAGCCCGGCCATGCGCCGCGACTCCTCGGCGCTCATTCCGGCCATCGGCTCGTCGAGCAGCAGGATCGACGTGTCGAGCGCGAGCGCCATCGCCAGCTCGAGCTGGCGCTTCTCGCCGTGCGCCAGCTCGCTCACGCGCACGCCCGCGCGCTCGCCGAGCCCGACGCGGGCGACCGCCTCGCGTGCGGGGCCACGCAGGCGCGGGTCGCGCCGCGCGCTGCGCCAGATGTCGAGCCCGCCGGGGCTGCGCGCCTGCACCGCCATCGCGACGTTGTCCTCGACGTCGAACTCGGGAAATACCTGGCTGATCTGGAACGAACGCGCCAGACCCGCCGCCGCGCGTCGGTGTGCCGGCATGGCAGTGATCGGCCGCCCGTCGACCAGGATCTCGCCGAAGTCGGGCAGCAGCTCGCCGCTGACCTGCGCGATCAGCGTCGACTTGCCCGCGCCGTTCGGTCCGATCAGCGCATGCACTTCGCCCGCCCGAACCGTCAGGCTCACGTCGTCGGTCACCCGCAGGGCCCCGAACGACTTGACCAGTCCGCGCACCTCGAGGCGTGGCGTCTCAGTCATGGTCGCGCGCCGGCACCACCAGCCCGTACAGGCCGCGGCGTCCGAACAGGACGATCAGCACCAGCACCGGACCCATCACCAGCATCCAGTGCTCGGTCCACCCGGTGAGGACCTGCTCGAGGCCGATGAACGCCGACGCCCCGATCACCGGACCGAAGATCGACCCCAGGCCCCCGAGGATGACCATCGCCATCAACTCGCCGGACTTCTGCCACGAGGTCATGTCCGGGCTCACGAACAGCGCATAGTTGGCCCAGAGCACGCCTGCGAGCCCGGTCCCCGCCGCCGAGACGGTGAATGCCAGCAGCTGGTAACGCAACGGCGCCAGTCCCAGGGCCACGCTGCGCCGGCGGTTCTGCTTGAGGCTGCGCAATGCCATGCCGAATCGGGACCCCACGATGCGCCGGCACGTCAGGACCCACGCGAAAAGCAACGCGACGCACAAGTAGTAGTAGACGACCGGATTTCGCAGGTCGATGCCAGGCAGCGTGTTGCGCGCGTCGATCGCCAGGCCGTCGTCTCCGCCGTAGTACATCAGGCCCACGAGGATGAAGTAGAACATCTGCCCGAACGCGAGCGTGATCATGATGAACTGCACGCCCGCAGTTCGCAGCGACAGGAATCCGATGACCAGGCCCGCGACGGCGCAGATCGCGATTGCGAGCGGCCACAGGATCAGCGCCTGCCCGGTGCCCTGCCAGCCGAGGATGCCCGAGCCGTCAGCCGTATGGAAGCCCACCACGCCGACCACGTAGCCGCCGAGGCCGAAGAAAGCCGCATGACCGAAGCTGACCATCGCGCCGTAACCGAGGATCAGGTCGAGGCTGACCGCCGCGATCGCGTAGATCGCGAAGCGCGTGAACAGGTTCACCAGGAACGGTTCGTCGATTCCGCGCGCGATGTCGGGAATCAGCACGAACACCGCGAGCCCGAACAGGTTGAGCCAGAGCTTGCGGTTCACGCTGGCCTCAGGCGCGGGCCGCGAGCCCGAGCGGCCTGAACAGCAGCACCAACGCCATCAGGATGTACGCGCTCGCCGAAATCAGGCTCGACCCAAGCGGATCGCTGAGCTGGGGCGGCATCATCTGCGACAGCAGCGACGGGATGTACGCGCGGCCGAACGCGTCGGCCATGCCGATGACGAGCGAGCCGATCAGCGCGCCGCGCACCGACCCCACCCCGCCGATGACGATGACCACGAACGCGGTGATCAGGATGCGCTCGCCCATGCCGATCTGCACCGCCAGCAACGGCGCCGACATCACGCCGGCGAAACCGCACAGAACCGCCCCGAGCGCGAACACCAGCATGTACAGGCGGCGCACGTCGACGCCGAGGGCATCGACCATCTCCCTGTCGTCGGCGCCGGCGCGCACCAGCATGCCGACCCGCGTTCGGGCGATCAGGACCCAGAGCCCGATCGCCACCGCGACCCCGGAGGCGATGAACGCCAGCCGCATCAGCGGATACGACAGGCCCGGCAACAACTGCACCGACCCCGTCAGCGCGGGCGGGATGTCCATGAACGGCGGACTGCGCCCGAACACCAGCGTGACCAGCTCATTGGTGAACAACACCAGCCCGAGCGTCGCGAGCACCTGGTCGAGGTGGTCGCGACGGTACAGGTGTCGCACCACGAGTCGCTCCACCACGAGGCCGTAGGCGCCCGCGCCGGCGACCGCGGCCACGATCGCAACCACGAACGAGCCGCTCGCCGCGGCCGCGGCCGCCGCGCAGAACGCGCCCACCATGTAGAACGAGCCGTGGGTCAGGTTGATCACGTTCATGATCCCGAACACCAGCGTCAGGCCCGCGGACAGCAGGAACAGCAGGGCGCTGTACTGCAGCCCGTTGAGCGCCTGCTCGACGAACATCAGCATGGCGACCCCGCCCGGCGGCTGGCGTGTGGGTCAGAGCGGGCAGTTGCGCGCGTGCGGATCGCCGTGGTCGGGCGCGATCGGCTTGATCGTGCGGTACGCGAGCTTGCCCGACGCATCGGGCTCGATGCGAAGCAGGAACCAGTCCTGGACCGGATGCTGGTTGTTGGCGAAGCGGAACTTGCCGCGTACCGACTTGAAATCGGCCTTGCGCAGCGCCGCGCGAAACTGATCGGTCTTTCCGGCCATGTCTCCGCCCACCGCCTTCAGCGCGGAGGCGATCAGCCGCGCCGTGTCGTAGGAAGTGGCGGCGTAGTCGGTCGGCACGCGCCCGTAGGCCTTGACGAAGTCCTCGACGAAGCGCTTGTTCTCCGGATTGTCGAGGTCCGCGCTCCAGGATGCGGTGACGTAGTAGCCGTTGCCGGCGTTGCCGGTGGCCGCCAGCATGCGGCGGTCCATCGAATAGATCGGCGTGAGCATCGGCACCGAGGCGCCGAGCCCGGAGTTCGCGTACTGCTTGGCGAGGTTGATCCCGGCGCCGCCTGGATGGAACTGGAAGATCGCGTCCGGCTTGAGCTCGCGCACGCGCGCCAGCTCCACCGAGAAGTCCGACTGGTCGAGCTTGGTGTAGATCTCGGCGATCACCTGGCCCTTGAACGTGCTCTTGAAGCCGTTCAGCGCGTCGCGTCCCGCCTGGTAGTTCGGCGCCATCACCACCATGCGCTTGTAACCGAGTTCGTTCGCGGCCATGCCGGCCGAGTCGCTGTACGAGTCGTTCTGGAAGGCGACCGAGAAGTAGCCCGGATGGCAGTTCTTGCCCGCATACGTCGACGGGCCGGCGTTCAGGCTCACGTAGGTGCCGCCGCTCTCGAGCACGGTCGGGGCGACCGCGACCAGAACGTTCGAGAAATTGATGCCGGTGAACAGGCGCACGCCATCCTGGACCATCTTGTCGGCGATCTGCTTGGCGTTGGCCGGCTTGAGCGCGTCGTCTTCGATCAGCATGCGCACCGGCACGCCGCCGAGCTTGTCGCCCTCCTCGCGCACGGCGAGCATGAACCCGTCGCGCTCGTCCTCGCCGATGTAGCCGGCCGGCGTCGACAGCGTGGTGATGAACCCGATCCGAAGCGGCGCCTGGGCGTGGGCACCCAACGCCGCCGAGGCGGCCAGCAAAGCAATTGCGCCATGCGCGAGCGATTTCATCCGGAGTCTCCCCTTCATGGTGGTTTCGGACTTCTGCCAACGCCGCTCGTGGTGTCCCGCTCGGCTTCGAGCTTCGCTGCGATGATCGCACGGAGCTCGCGCCTGAGAATCTTGCCGGCAGGACTGAGCGGAAACGACTCGACCAGTTCGAGCCGCTCGGGCAGCTTGAACTTGGCGATTCCCCGGCCGATCAGGAACGCCTTCATCGACTCCAAGTCGAGCGAAGCACCGTCACGCGGGATCACGAACGCACAGGCGCGCTCGCCGTAGACCGGGTCCGGCATCGCGACGACGCTGACGTTCCGAACCGACGGATGCGCGATCAGGTGATTCTCGACTTCCTCGCTGCTGACCTTTTCGCCGCCGCGGTTGATCAGGTCCTTGATCCGGCCTTCGACGTAGACGTAACCGTCGACCTTGCGCACGGCATCGCCCATCCGGTAGAAGCCGTCGGGCGTGAACGCGGCGGCCGTCGCCTCCGGCGCATTGTAGTAACCGCGGAACGTGTACGGACCGCGCACGACGAGCTCGCCCACGCAGCCGTCCGGCACGTCCTTGCCCTCGTCGTCGATCACCCTGAGCTCGTCGGCCTCGGAGACCGGCCGGCCCGAGCTGTTGAAGCGGATCTCCTCGGGATCGTCGAGTCGCGTCTGGTTCAGCAGCCCCTCGCCGGTGCCGTAGCTCTCGACGTAGGTGCAGCCGAACCGCGCCTCGACCTGGCGGCGCAGCTCGGGCAGCAGTCTCGCGCCGCCGTTCATGTACACCCTCAGCGACGAGAGGTCGCAGCGCTCGGGCCACTCCGACGCCAGCCAGTTCACCGCGAGCGGCACGCCGCCGCACACGACGGTGACCGCCTCCTTCTCGATGAGCGGGAACACGGCCTCGGCGCGCACGTCGGACGCCACCACGACGCGGCCGCCGTGCGCCAGCGTGGCGAGGATGCCCGGAGAGGCCAGCGTGTAGCCGTGCGCCATCGGCAGCAGCGCGAGGTAGACCGTGTCCGGGCCGAAGCCCGCGACGGCGCCGCTCTGCTTGCAGTTGTAGACGTAGTCGTCGTGCGTTCTCGGGATAAACTTCGGCAGGCCGGTCGTCCCGCCCGAGAGCATCATCAACGCAACGTCGTCCGGCCCGCAGGCCGGCGAGGCGCGCAGGCGCGCGAGCGTAGTCTCCGAAGCCGGCGCGGACAGCAGTTCGCGCAGTCCGACGACGCCCTCGCCGCCATCACCCGCACCGATGGTCAGGCGCAGCGACGGCGCCTCGTCCCGGATCTCCCTCGCCAGCGCCCGGTAGTCGAATCCGTTCGCGCCATCCGGGATCAGGTACGCCACCGCCCGAGCGTGCTCGGCGAAGCGACGGACTTCGGCCCGGCGATGGGCCGGCAAGGCCATCACCGGGATGACGCCGATGCGCATCAGCGCGAAGAACGCGTAGACGAATTCGATCGAGTTGCCGAGCTGGAAGACGGCGCGTTCGCGCGAACGCAACCCCAGGTCCGCCAGGTTGGCCGCCAGGCGATCGACACGCTCGACCAGTTGCGCGTAGGTGGCCGACCGGGAACCGTCGACGATCGCGAGCGCATCGGGGCGCCTGCGCGCCGAGCGACGCAACATCTCGTCGAGCGTGATGCCTTCCCAGTAGCCCTCGGCCCGGTAGCGGCGCGCGAACGCCTCGGGCCAGGGCGTGCATCCGGCGAGCATTGCCTGGCTACCGCCGATGGCTCAGGCAGTGGAGGCGGCTTCGGTCGCCGGCCCGTGGCCCGGAACGAGCGGCTCGTGCTGCACCGATTCCGACGGCGCCCCCGCGTTGCCGCTCGCGTCGCAGGCGCGAACGAAGTAGCGGTAGCGCACGCCGCCGAGCACGGCCGCGTCGGCGAACACCGGCAGCTTCACACCGTCCACGAGACGCGGCTCGTCGTCGTCGTCCGCGCGATAGACGTCGTAGTAGACCGCCCCGGGCACCTTCTTCCACTTCAGTGCGACCGCGCCGTCCTCCACCTTGACCGTCAGCCCCGCTCCGGCCTCGGGCCAGGCCAGCGGCTGCGCGGCGGGACCCATGTCGGCGGGGGCCTGCATGGCCCCCTTCGGCCAGAGGAAGCAGGTCACCGGCATGTGCGAACCGTCCAGCTGCTTGCAGACGTTGCAGTAATCGCACTTCACGATCCGGTCGAGCTGTCCCAGTCGCACCTTCTTGACCCAGTCGGGATCGGCCAGCAGGCCGCGGGCGATCGCGACCATGTCGACCTTGCCCGCCGCGAGCACCGCCTCCGCGGTGCCGGGATCCGAGAGCTTGCCCGCCGCGATCACCGGCAAGTCGAAGCCCTTGGATGCGACGAACGCCTTGATCTCGGCCGCGTACGGCACGTGCAGCGCGTCGGGGTACGTGGCGCCGGGCATGCAGCGCTCGCCCGAGTAGCCTGAATAGCCGTGCAGCACGTGCCCCGGGGTGTGCACCGCGTCTTCGAACTTGCCGCCGACCGACAGCGACAGGTAGTCGGCCCCGAGTTGAGCCATGCGCAGCCCGATGAGCTTGGCGTCCTCGACCGTGTAGCCGCCGCGGATGAACTCGTCGGACAGGTAACGGATGCCGACCGGGAAGTCGCGCCCGACGTAGCGCCGCACGCTGTCCATCACCTTGCCGATCAGGCGCAGCCGGTTCTCCAGCGTCGTGCCGCCATACTCGTCGGTGCGCCCGTTCACGCGCGAGACGAACGACGCGAGCGTGTAAGCGTGCGCGTTGTGCAGCTCGATGCCGTCGAAACCGGCCTCTCGCGCTCGCGCCGCGGCCTCGCCGAACTGCTCGATGATCCGTTCGATCTCCTCGATCGACAACATGTCGACCGTCTGCCGCCAGCCGGAGCGCGCAATCTTCAGGAAGTGGATGATCTGCGGCACCACCTTCGAGTCGGAGGCGTCGTGGATCTTGCGGACCATCTCCCTGAGGCCGGGAATGAACTTGTCGTCGCTGATGCGCAGCAGCGGCCCGGCGTTGCTGCCGTGGATCGCCATCGCCTCGACCACGATCAGCCCCACCTCGCCCTGCGCGTAGCGCACGTAGCGATCGGAGATTTCCTTGCTGACGAACCCGTCCTCGCCGGAGAGCCGCGTGACCATCGCCGGGACCATCACCCGGTTGGGCACCTTCATGCCGTTGATCGTGATCGGTTCGAGAAGTTTCATCACCACTCTCCGCGCTGCGCAATTGGTTCAAGCTTAAATCAAATGCGCCGCGCGGCGTGCGGCGCAGTGGCCCCGGCTCGCGCCCGGTTGATTCACATCAAGCGTGCCGGGTCGAACCGTGCAGGCGGGCACCCTCGGCCGGATCCCGGCGAGCCGAATCCCCGTACCAGCGTGTTTTCCGGACCGCCATCCGCGATACTTCCAGGCTCGCGGCGATCTCCAGGTCGCCCGGCCGCGCGACGTCACCAATGACGCCGTGACGTTGCCGACCCCGCGTGCGGATCACCGGAGTACTCGAGCAACTGGCAGACATCGCACATGCCGACGCACCGACCGTTCCACCTGATGGCGAAGCCCATCGGCCCGCAGTGCAACCTGCGTTGCCGCTACTGCTTCTATCTCGAGAAGGAGGCCCTGTTCGCGCCGCGCAGGCCGCGACGCATGAGCGACGAGACGCTCGAGATCTTCGTGCGCCGACTCATCGAGTCACAGCCCGGCACTCGCGTCGGCTTCGCGTGGCAGGGAGGGGAGCCGACGCTGCTGGGGATCGACTACTTCCGAAAGGCCGTGGCGCTGCAGCGCAAGTACGCGGACGGCAAGACGATCGAGAACGCGCTTCAGACCAACGGCACACTGCTCGACGACGCATGGGGCGCTTTCCTGGCGGACAACGGCTTCCTGGTCGGCATCAGCATCGACGGCCCGCGAGCACTTCACGACCGGAACCGGTTCCGACCGCACGGGCGCGGCAGTTGGGCGGCGACGATGCGCGGCCTGGCGGCGCTGCGTCGCCACAACGTGGAGTTCAATACCCTGACCTGCGTCAGTCGCGCCAATGCGAGCGAACCGCTGCAGGTCTACCGATTCCTGGTCGAAGCCGGGTCGCGCTTCCTGCAGTTCATTCCGGTCGTCGAGCGCATGCCGGACGAGGCCAACGTCGACCGCGGCCTGTCGCTCGCCGCACCCTCGCCGGGGCTGCCCCGGGCGACCCGGGCGACCGACTGGTCGGTGCGCGGCGCCGAGTGGGGCGCATTCCTGATCGGCATTTTCGACCGCTGGATTCGCCGCGACATCGGCGCGGTGCAGGTCCAGCAATTCGAGGACGCGCTGGGCCGTTGGCTCGGCCTGCCCGGGGGCGTTTGCGTGCACAGTGAAACCTGCGGACGGGCGCTGGCGATCGAGCACGACGGCTCGGTCTATGCATGCGACCACTATGTCTACCCCGAATACCGCCTCGGCAACATCCGCGACGACACGCTCGCCGCGATGGTCGACGGCGAGCGCCAGATCGCGTTCGGCCTGGCCAAGCGCGATGGACTCCCCGAGCGTTGTCGCCGCTGCCCGGTGCGCTTCGCCTGCCAGGGCGGCTGTCCGAAGCACCGCTTCGGGACGTCGCCGAACGGGGAGGCGGGACTGAATCATCTATGCGACGGTTATTGGGCGTTCTTCGCCCACGTGGACCCGTACATGCGGCTGATGGCCGACCTCTATCGCAGCGGAACGAATCCCGCCGAGATCCGCTCGCTCCTCGCGACGACCCGCCGGTCCTGAACGCGGCGCGGACGACGCCGGGGCGCTACGGCATCAGTTCGCCACCGGCGATCACGATGCTCTGGCCCGTCACCGAGGCCGCGGCCTCGCCGCACAGCCAGGCGACGGTTTCACCGACTTCTTCCGGCGCGATCAGCCGTCCCTGCGGATTGTGGGCCACGAGGTTGGCCAGCGCCTCGTCGCGCGAACGGCCGGTCTTCGACATGATGTTCGCCAGCGCGTCGCCGACGATGTCGGTATCGGAGTAGCCGGGGCAGACCGCATTGACCGTGATCCCCTTTCGGGCGGTCTCCATGGCCAGCGCGCGAGTGAAGCCGACCAGCGCGTGCTTGGCCGCGCAGTAGGCCGTGACGTAAGGCATGCCGGTCAGTCCCGCGGTCGACGCGACGCTGACCACGCGTCCCCAACCGGAGGCGAGCATTCCCGGAAGCGCCGCGCGCGTTGCGTACACGGCGCCCATCAGGTCGACGTCGAGGACCTCGCGCCAGAGCCGGGCGTCGCTCTTCAGGAACGGCGCGGAAGGGGCGATGCCGGCGTTGTTCACCAGGATGTCCACGGGTCCGCGCGCGGCGGCACAGGCGGCGATCGCTTCGGTGATCGACTTCTCGTCGGCAATGTCGGCGAGCGCCGATCCGACCGCCGTCCCGTGCTCGCTCGCGAGGCGCTGCGCAGTCGCATCGAGCGTCTTCGCCGTGCGCCCGAGCAGCGAGACGCTCGCCCCTCGCGCCGCGAGCGCTTCGGCGATGGCGGCGCCGAGGCCCCGACCGCCCCCGGTGACGGCGGCATGCTTGCCGGCGAGCGGCCGTTTCATCCCCGATCCTGCTGACATCGCGCCTCCCGGCTCGGCTGTTTGATTCAAGCTTGAACCAATTGTCGCCGATCGTCCGACCGGCTGGCAAGCGCGAAACGGTTCACCCCGGGCGCGTCGCGCGCAGCGCCGTTCGCAGCCGACCGAGCATCCCGTCGAGCTGGCGCAATTCGTCCCGATCGAACTCGTGGAGCAGCGCGCCGAGCCAGGCGTTGTGAGCCGGGACCATCGTCGCGACCAGTCGGCGCCCCTTGGGCGTGAGGTGAACGCGCAGCACCCGCGCGTCCGCGGAATCGCGACGACGCGCCACCAGGTGCTCGGCCTCGAGGCGGCCGATCACGTCGGTAATGTTGCCCTTGGTGACCATCAGCCGCTGCGACAGCTCGCTCATGGTCGGCTCGGCCGGGGGGCGCGCAATCTGCGCGAGCACGTCGAAGCGCGCCAGCGTGGTGCCGAACTCCTCGCGCAAGCGGTTGCGCAGTTCGGTCTCGATCAGGTTGCCGCAGGCAAGCATGCGAAGCCACACCCGCGTCTCGAGTCCGGCGTCGGCGATACCCGCTTGCTGCTCGGTGTGCTGATTCATCGCTGCTGCTCTTGGGGCAATTCGAGCGCGCTCCCGGTACCCGAGTCGCGCCGCTTTCCGCGCGGAGTCTACCGTACCCACCTTCGTTGAAGGCTCGGCGCTCGTCGCGGCTCCTCAGGTCTCTTCCTCGGCAAACGCTTCGTCGCGTTTCTTCGCGATCGCCGGCAGGAACACGATCACCAGCAGCACGGCCGCGATCGCCAGCAGCGTGGCCGACAGCGGCCGGGTGACGAATACCGACCAGTCGCCGCGCGAGATCGTCATTGCGCGCCGAAGGTACTCCTCCATCAGCTTGCCCAGCACGAG
>Ga0073899_10003380_pt1 | contig 14135 bp, 13 predicted proteins | sample KloWWTmetaKNB5Ph_FD_88975 | JGI IMG/M metagenome (GOLD analysis project Ga0073899, IMG submission 88975) | Active sludge microbial communities from Klosterneuburg, Austria, studying microevolution and ecology of nitrifiers - Klosterneuburg... | ecosystem: Engineered > WWTP > Aerobic digester >... | reverse complement strand
AGCCCGGATAAGGCCGAAGGCCGCATCCGGGGTGGGCAATGCATGGGAGTCGTGCGGAATCCCCCGGATGCGCTGCGCTTATCCGGGCTACGCCTACGATGCGGTGGCGTCCGTGAGCGGGCGGAATTCGCCGTAGCCCGGATAAGGCCGAAGGCCGCATCCGGGATAGGCAATGCATGAGAGTCGTGTGGAATCCCCCGGATGCGCTGCGCTTATCCGGGCTACGCCTACGATGCGGCGGCGTCCGTGAGCGGACGGAATTCGCCGTAGCCCGGATAAGGCCGAAGGCCGCATCCGGGGTGGGCAATGCATGGGAGTCGTGCGGAATCCCCCGGATGCGCTGCGCTTGTCCGGGCTACGCCTACGATGCGGTGGCGACCGTGAGCGGGCGCGATGCCTGAATTCCCCCTCCCCCGCTGGCGGGAGAGGGTAGGGGTGAGGGTGGGCTACTTCCCGCGCTCCAGCACCAGCAGCGGATCGATCCGCACGTCGAACCAGTTCATGCCCCAGTGCAGGTGCGGGCCGGTTGCGCGACCGGTGGCACCGACTGCGGCGATCACGTCGCCCTGTTTCACCACGTCACCCACCTGCACGTCGATCCGCGACAAGTGCAGGAAGTTGCTGCTGATGCCGTGGCCGTGGTCGAGTACCACCGTGCCGCCGGTGAGGTAGAGGCCGGGATCGGCGAAGCTGATGACGCCATCGGCCGGTGCCTTGACCGGGGTGCCGGTGGGCGCGGCGATGTCCATGCCCGAATGTGGTGACTTCGGCGTGCCGTTGTACACGCGCTGATTGCCGAAACGCCCGCTGATCCGGCCTTGCACGGGCCAGATGAAATGCTGGGTGAAGCCGGTTCGCGCGTCGTCGCGTGCGCGCGCCGCGACCACGCGCGCCTGCTCGCGTTCGATGCGTGCGGCGATGTCCTTCGGTGGATCGACCGTGGCCGGCGGCACGCCGTCGATGCGCTCGATCGGCCAGTCGCGCGGGGTGATGGCGACGCGGTGCTCGACCCAGCCGGTGGCGGGCTGCTTGATGCGCAGCACGGCTTCGCCCGTTGCATCGCGGCCGATGCCGAACACGAAGCTGCCGTAGGGCGTGACCCGCAGCGTGCGGCCCGCGTATTCCACGGTTGCGGCCTGGTGGCTCACGCCCAGGACCATCGCGCCCTGCTGCGCGGAGGCGGGCAGGCGGGTGGCACGAGCCGGGATGGCACCGTCGCCGCCGATCATCGGTTTGGCTTCGGTCGGAACCGATTGCGCGGTGGCGCTGCCTGCCGATGCAAGGCAGGCGAGCAGCGCGATCAGTCGAAGGCGCATCAGCGGTCGAATCGCAGGCGTTGCCCCGCAGGATCGCCGACCAGCGCCGAGCCGTCCCATGCCAGCACGCCATTGACCCAGGTGCCGGCGATCCGGGAACGGAAGGTGGTGCCCTCGAACGGCGACCAGCCGCACAGGCTCAGCACGTCGCTGCGTTGCACGGTGAACGGCGTGTCGTCGATCAGCACCAGATCGGCGGCATAGCCTTCGCGCAGGTAACCGCGGTCGGCCACGTCGAACAGCTGCGCCGGCGCATGCGCGAATTTCTGCACGACCTGCGCGGTCGTCAGCCGCCCTTCGTGCACGAGTTCCAGTGCGGCGTTCAACGCGAACTGCACCAGTGGCAGTCCGCTGGGCGCGCTGGCATAGGGTTTGGCTTTCTCCTCCAGCGTGTGCGGGGCGTAGTCGGTCGCGAGCACGTCGATGACGTCGTTGGCGAGGGCCTCGATGATCGCCTGGCGGTCGGCCTCGTCCTTGATCGCCGGGTTGCACTTGATGAAATTGCCCAGCCGCGCGTAGTCGGCACGGGCGAAGCGGGTGAAATGCACGCAGGTCTCGGCGGTGATGCGCTTGCGGCTGCCGTCGGCGCGGATCAGCGGGCCCTGTTCGAACAGCGCCAGCTCGTCGGCGGTGGAAATATGCAGCACATGCAGCCGGGTGCCGTGCTTGCGCGCCAGCGACAAGGCCAGCCGGGTCGACTTGATGCAGGCCTCGCGCGAGCGGATGTCCGGATGGCACTCGACCGGGATGTCGTCGCCGTACTTCGCCCTGTAGTCGGCGAGGGTGGCGTCGATGGTCGGGGTGTCCTCGCAGTGGGTGATGATCGGCACCGGGGTGTCGCGGAAGATCGCGTCCAGGGTTTCCGGATCGTCGACCAGCATGTTGCCGGTGGAGGCACCCATGAACACCTTCAGCCCCGGGGTGGCACGCGGGTCGATCGCGCGCACGGCCGCGAGGTTGTCGTTGCTGGCACCCATGTAGAAGCCGTAGTTGGCGCGCGAACGCCCGCTGGCGCGGCGGTATTTGTCCTCCAGCGCGCTGGCATCCAGGGTCGGTGGCACCGTGTTGGGCATGTCCATGAAGCTGGTCAGGCCGCCGGCGACCGCCGCCGCCGACTCGCTGGCGATATCGCCCTTGTGCGGCATGCCGGGTTCGCGGAAGTGCACCTGGTCGTCGATCATCCCCGGCAGCAGGCGGCGGCCGGCGGCGTCGATCACGGTGTCGCCGGCGTGCGCGGACAGGCCGCTGCCGATTTCGGTGATCAGGCCATCGGTGAAGCGCAGGTCGCCGTCGAATTCGCGACCTTCGTTGACCAGACGGGCGTTGACGATCAGGGTCGAGGTCATGTCGGTTCCTTGGGCGGGACGGGGTCGTGCCCGCCGGGATGCAGGGGATGGCAGCGGCCGATGCGGCGAAGCGCCAGCCAGCTGCCCTTGAGTGTGCCGAAGCGGCCGATCGCCTGCATCGCGTATTCCGAGCAGGTGGGCACGAATCGGCAGCGGGTGCCGAGCAGGGGGCTGATCCAGCGCTTATAGCCGCGCAGCAGCGCGATGAGGAACTTGCTGAAGGTTTGGTCGATCACGAGGCTTCGAGGCGGCGAAGCACGTCCAATTGCGGTTGCCGCTCTGTGACGGGCAGGGTATAACAACGCGCTTTCCCGTCTCAAGGGAATTGGAAGGAACACCTGCTCGTGGCAGCGAAAAAACCCGTGAAGAAGGCCGCCAAGCCGGCCAAGAAGCCCGCCGCCAAGGCGCCCGCGAAGAAGGCTGTGGCCAAGAAGCCCGCCAAGCCCGTCGCAAAGAAGGCTGCTCCGGCGAAAAAGCCCGTTGCCAAGAAGGCGGTGCCTGCCAAGAAGGCCGTTGCGAAAAGGGCCGTTGCGACGAAGGCCGTTGCGACGAAGGCCGTTGCGACGAAGGCGGTGCCGGCGAAGCTGCCTGCCGCCAAGCCGGCCCCGGCGAAGAAGGCCATGCCTGCGAAAAAACCGGCCGCGCCTGTCAGCAAGCCCGTTGCCGCCAAGCCAGTCGCGTCGGCAGCGAAGACTGCGGCCAAGCCCATGCCGGCATCGAAATCCGCGCTCGCGCCGAAGGCCGCTGCCAAGCCTGCACCGACACCCGCACCCGCATCCAAGGCCCCGGCCAAGCCGGTGCCGGCACCGGCCCCCGCCAAAGCGGTCGTCGCCCCGCGCAAGGAGGGCAAGATTGCTGTAGCGGTGGCCGCCAGACCATCCACCCCCGCACCGAAAGGCAAGTACAGGATCGTGCAATACCAGACTGATGACGCCAGTGGCCGCCCCATCGTCCCGCCGGGCTACAAGCCCGCCGCTGACGAGGAGTACATGAGCCCGCTGCAACTCGAATATTTCCGCCAGAAATTGCTGGCCCGCCGCGCCGAACTGGTCGAGGAATCCAAGCAGACCATCGAAAACCTCAAGGAAGAAGTGCGCGATGTCGGTGATGAAGCCGAACGTGCCAGCCGTGAAACCGAGAACGCGCTGGAGCTGCGCACCCGCGACCGCTATCGCAAGCTGATCGGCAAGATCGACAGCACGCTCAAGCGCGTCGATGGCGGCGATTACGGCTATTGCGTGGATACCGGCGAGGAGATCGGCCTGGATCGCCTGGAAGCACGCCCGCAGGCCGAGCGTACGATCGACGCGCAGGAGCGCTGGGAGCACCTGCAGAAGCAGATGGGCGATTGATTCCACCCTTGCGTCGCTGCGAACAACCCCGCTCCGGCGGGGTTTTTCGTTCCTGCGGCGACCTGTAGCGCGGATAAGCCCGCAGGGCGCATCCGGGATGGGGTGATCCGATCGTCCCGGATGCGCTTGTCTGCTCCGGGCTACTGCAGGTCGCGAAGATCCAGGGTGCGCAGCTTCGGTGCCTTCCACGCGGTGATCCCGACCACGCCCATGGTCACGAATCCGCCCACCACCACCGCCGGCACCAGTCCCAGCAGACGCGCCATCGAACCGGCATAGAACGCGCCGAGTTCGTTCGAGGAGCTGATGAACAGGCTGTTGACCGAGGACACCCGGCCGCGCATCTCATCGGGCGTGGTCAGCTGCAGCACGGTCGAGCGCAGCACCACCGAGATGCCGTCGAACACGCCGGACAGCAGCAGGATCGCCGCCGACAGCCAGAACCACGTGCTCAGGCCGAACCCGATCATGCAGGCACCGAAGCAGGCCACCGCCGCGAGCATGATCCGCCCTGCATCGGCCTGCAGCGGGTGCCGCGACAACCAGACCGCCACCGCCACCGAGCCGAGTGCCGGCGCACCACGCAGGATCCCGAGCGCCTCCGGGCCGGCGTGCAGCACGTCCTTGATGAAGGCCGGCGCCAGCGAGATCGCGCCGCCGAACAGCACCGCGAACATGTCCAGCGCCAGCGCGGCCAGCAGGATCTGGTGACCGAACACGAAACGCAGGCCCTCGCCGATGCTGGCCAGCACCGGCCCGCGTTGTTGTGGCTGCGCGGGTTCGGTGACCGGCATGCGCAGCAAGGCGAGCGCGGCGGCAATCGCGAAGCCGGCGGCCAGCGCATATGCCGCCGATTTGCCGGCGATCCCGACCAGCACGCCACCGATCGCCGGCCCCAGCACCAACCCGGTCTGGAACACCACACTGCCCATGCCAGCACCGCGCGCGAACTGCTCGCGCTTGAGTACGCGTGCGAACAGGGCGTTGTAGACCGGGCCGAGGAAGGAACGGGCAATGCCGCCAAGCGCGATCGCCGCGTAGATCGGCCAATGGCCCGATACCGGCAATCCGCCGCTCGCGACCAGCACCAGCAGCAGCGCGGTCGTCGCCAGCACGGCGCAGGCGGCGGCCCCCAGCTTGCGGCGCGGGAGATGGTCGACCAGGAAGCCTGCGAACGGTGCCACGCAGAAGAACGGGATCACTTCCGCCAGCCCGATCAGGCCCAGCGACCATGGATCGCGTGTGAGTTCGTACACATGCCAGCCCACCGTCACCGCCACGATCTGGTAGGAGAGCAGGGTGCAGATGCGGTACAGCAGCAACCAGCGGAAACCGGTGGCCTGCAGCGGCGATTCGATCGCCGCGCTCATCCGTCCAGCACGGCCTGTGCGTGTTGCCGGATGAAGGCCAGCAGTGCGGCCAGGCCATTGCTGCGGGTCGGCGACAGGTGCTTGCCGAGGCCGATTGCGGCGATGTAGTCCGGTTCGGTGGCGAGGATTTCGGCGGCACTGCGACCCGAATACACCCGCAATGCCAGGAACACCAGGCCGGAGACGATCGCCGAATCGCTGACCGCGGCGAAATCCAGTTTCGATGCGTCACCCGAGGGCACGATCCAGACCAGCGACTGGCAGCCGTGCAGGCGATGCTGCTCGATCTTCTTATCTTCGGGGAATTCGGGCAGCTTGCGACCGAGATCGATCAGGTACTGGTAGCGCTCCGACCAGTCGCCGAAAAACGCGAATTCCTCGGCGATCGCGGCCTGTGCGGCGGCGGCGGTGGGTTCGATGGGGAAGGTGGATTCTGTCATCGTCATCCAACTGGGTTTTTGTTCCCTCCCCTGCGAAGGCAGGGGAGGGTTGGGGAGGGGTGCTCTCTCATCGATACCGGCACAAGAGCACCCCCTCCCGGCCTCCCCCTGCTACGCATGGGGAGGAGGAATCACGCCCGCTTCCACCTGACGCCCTGCGGCGTGTCCTCCAGCAGGATGCCTTCATCGGCGAGTTGCTGGCGGATTGCATCGGCGCGGGCGAAGTCGCGCGACTGCTTGGCAGACACGCGTTCGTCGACCAAGGCCTGGATGCGCGCATCGTCATCGTTCGATGCGCCGCGCGCGAACCAGGCGGCAGGATCCTGTTGCAGCAGACCGAGGACGCGACCTGCGCCGAGCAGATCCGCCTTCAGCCGCGACCGATCCGCCGTCGACTCAGCCTTGCGCGCCTCGCCGGCGATGCGGGCGATCTCGGCCAGCGCGGCCGGCGTGTTGAGGTCGTCGCCCAGTGCCGCTTCGATGCCGGCGGGGATCACCGCATCCGCCTCGACATCCGCAAGGTCGCGCAATGTGCCGTACAGCCGATCCAGCGTGCGCACCGATTGATCGATCAGTCCATCGCTCCACTCCGGCGGCTGCCGGTAGTGCGCGGACAGCAGCGCATAGCGCAGCGCTTCCGGCGGGTGCGCACGCACCAGATCGTGGACGCGCTGGATGTTGCCGACCGACTTCGCCATCTTGGCACCGCCGAAATTCAGCATGCCGTTGTGCAGCCACCAGCGCGCGAACACCTGGCCGCCGTGCGCGCATTCGCTCTGCGCGACCTCGTTCTCGTGGTGCGGAAACTGCAGGTCGATGCCGCCGGCGTGGATGTCGATGGTCGCGCCCAGGTGCGCTGCGGCCATTGCCGAGCATTCGATGTGCCAGCCCGGGCGGCCACGGCCCCAGGGCGAGTCCCAGCCGGGCAGGTCGTCGCTGGAGGGCTTCCACAGCACGAAGTCGCCGGCATCGCGCTTGTACGGGGCCACCTCGACGCGCGCACCGGCCAGCATGTCGTCCGGATCGCGACGCGAGAGCTTGCCGTAGCCGTCGAAGCTGGCGACCGCGAACAGCACATGGCCCTCGGCGGCATAGGCATGGCCGTCGGCGATCAGGCGTTCGATCATCGCGATCATCTGCGGCATGTGCGCGGTGGCGGCCGGTTCGATGTCGGGAGCAAAGTCGCCGTCCACGCCCAGCGCCGCCATGTCCGCGCGATAGGCGGCGGCGTACTTGTCGGTGATTGCGGAGATCGGCGTGCCCAGTTCCTTCGCCGCCGCGTTGATCTTGTCGTCGACGTCGGTGATGTTGCGCGCATAGCGCAGGCCGCCGAAGCGACGGCGCAGCAGCGCCGCCAGCACGCCGAACACCACCGGGCCGCGGGCGTTGCCGATGTGCACGTAGTTGTAGACCGTCGGGCCGCAGACATACATGGTCGGGCAGGCGGGATCCAGCGGCGCGAACGGTTCGACCCGTCGCGTCAGGGTGTTGTACAGGGAGAGCGTCATGGCGTCGGGCGCCCGGTGTCTGGCAGCGTGGATGCCGCATTGTAGCGGCCCGCACAGGATCGATTCATCCGCCATCGATGCCTCGCCGATAGACTGGCGGCATGTTGCGTTTCGCCATCCCTTGTCTTGGCCTGTCCCTTGCCTGCCTGCCGGGAGTGCTGCGTGCGCAGGCGCAGGAGTTGCCGCGCGAGGTGGTGGTACCGCAGGAAAACGTCCGCTTCGACTACGCCCAGGTGCTGGGCGTGAGCCCGATCTACCAGACCCTGCGTGCCACCAGGATGGAACGCGTCTGCGATGCGAGGCAAGCCACCGGCAATGGCCTGTCGAAGGTGGTGAGTTCGGTACGGGACAGATTCAGCGGCGGCACCACCCGGGAAGAGCGCGCGGCCGGCCTGAGCAATTGCCGGATGACGCCGGTGGTGCGCGAATACCGTCGCCCGATCGCCTATGACGTCGATTACATCTACAAGGGCAGCAAATTCCGCACCCGATTGGCGGATGACCCCGGAAACCGGTTGCGCGTGCGTGTTTCGATCACCCCGCAGCCGATGGCCAACCCCTGAGCCGGCCCGGCCCTTGCGTGCGGCAGCGCAGCATGCGAGCATTCATGTCCTGATGCACGCCTTCATCGCCACGCGTTTCGCCGATTCTGCCCGGATGGCCTCCGGCATGACCTCGCGCGCGCGCCGACCGGAAACCTCGCCTTTCGCTGGGTAGCCGGAGCGCAGTTTTTTTTGCACCACGCCGAACCCAGCCTCCGTGCTGGGTTTTTTCGTTTTGACACGCAGGAAGCTGAAACGTCGCGAATGCAGGATGCGCAGCAGCGACACGGGATCACGGAATCGACCACATGAAGCATTTCCTCAACACCCAGGACTGGCATCGCGCCGACCTCGACGCCCTGTTGGCCGATGCCGCACGCTTCAAGCGCAGCAAGTTCGGTGACGCGCTGAAGGGCCGCTCGATCGCGCTGGTGTTCTTCAACCCGTCGATGCGCACCCGCACCAGCTTCGAGCTGGGTGCGTTCCAGCTCGGCGGCCATGCCATCGTGCTGCAACCGGGCAAGGACGCCTGGCCGATCGAGTTCGACCTCGGCACGGTGATGGACGGCGACACCGAGGAGCACATCGCCGAAGTGGCGCGGGTGCTGGGCCGCTATGTCGACCTGATCGGCGTGCGCGCCTTCCCGAAGTTCGTGGACTGGCAGCGCGACCGCGAGGACATCGTGCTGAAGGCGTTCGCGAAGTATTCGCCGGTGCCGGTGATCAACATGGAGACCATCACTCATCCCTGCCAGGAGCTGGCGCATGCGCTGGCGCTGCAGGAGCACTTCGGCAGTAGCGACCTGCGCGGCAAGAAGTACGTGCTGACCTGGACCTATCACCCGAAGCCGCTGAATACCGCGGTCGCCAATTCCGCGCTGACCATCGCCACCCGGATGGGCATGGACGTGACCCTGCTGTGCCCGACGCCGGAGTACGTGCTCGATGAACGCTACATCGGCTGGGCGAATGCCAACGTTGCCGAAAGCGGTGGCTCGTTCCAGGTCAGCCACGACATCGAAAGCGCGTATCGCGGTGCCGATGTCGTGTACGCGAAGAGCTGGGGCGCACTGCCGTACTTCGGCAACTGGGCACCGGAAAAGCCGATCCGCGACCAGTACCGGCACTTCATCGTCGACGAGGCCAAGATGGCGTTGACCAACAACGGCGTGTTCAGCCACTGCCTGCCCTTGCGCCGCAACATCAAGGCCACCGACGCGGTGATGGATTCGCCGAACTGCATCGCCATCGACGAGGCCGAGAACCGCCTGCACGTGCAGAAGGCGGTCATGGCCGCGCTGATCAACCAATGACATCCACCCTCACCCCAGCCCTCTCCCGCCAGCGGGAGAGGGGGAGACTCGTATGACCGCTTCCGACTCCCGCGACATCGTCCTGGCCTTCTCCGGCGGGCTCGACACCAGCTTCTGCGTACCCTACCTGAAGGAGCGCGGCTGGAACGTGCATACCGTGTTCGCCGACACCGGCGGCGTGGATGCCGACGAGCGTGCCTACATCGAACAGCGCGCCGCCGAACTCGGCGCGGCTTCGCACGTCACCGTGGATGGCGGGCCGGCAATCTGGGCCGGTTTCGTCAAGCCGTTCGTGCAGGCCGGCGAGGCCTACCAGGGCCAGTATCCGCTGCTGGTGTCGGATCGCTACCTGATCGTGGATGCCGCACTGGCGCGCGCGAAGGACCTCGGCACCAATGCCATCGCGCACGGCTGTACCGGCATGGGCAACGATCAGGTGCGCTTCGACCTGGCGGTGAAGGCCTCGGGCGACTACCGCATCGTCGCGCCGATCCGCGAAATCCAGAAACAGCACACGCAAACGCGCGCCTACGAGCAGGCCTATCTGGAGGAGCGCGGTTTCGGCGTGCGCAGCAAGCAGAAGCAGTACACGATCAACGAGAACCTGCTGGGCGTGACCCTGTCCGGTGCCGAGATCGACAGCTGGGAAGCGCCGGGCGAAGGTGCGCGCGGCTGGTGCGCGCGCCGCGAGCAGTGGCCGACCGAACCGCTGGAAGTGGCGCTGCGCTTCGTCGATGGCGAGGCGGTGGCGCTGGACGGCAACGAACTGCCGGGCGAGAAAATCCTGGCCAAGCTCAACACCATGTTCGCGCAATACGGCGTCGGCCGCGGCATGTACACCGGCGACACCACCATCGGCCTCAAGGGGCGGATCGTGTACGAAGCGCCGGGCTTGATCGCATTGCTGACCGCACATCGCGCGCTGGAAGAGGCAGTGCTCAGCAAGCAGCAGAATCGCTTCAAGCCGGAGGTTGCGCGCAAGTGGGTGGAAGTCGTGTACGAAGGGTTCTTCCACGATCCGCTGAAGACCGACCTCGAGGCCTTCCTGGCCTCGTCGCAGCGCATGGTCAACGGCGAAGTGGTGCTGCGCACCAGCGGCGGCCGCGTGGATGCGGTGGCGGTACGTTCGCCGCACATCCTCAATTCCAAGGGCGCGACCTATGCGCAGTCCGCGGACTGGGGCGTGGAGGAGGTCGAGGGTTTCATCAAGCTGTTCGGCATGAGCAGCACGCTGTGGGCGCAGGTGAACAAATGACTCGCATCGTCATTCCGGCGAAAGCCGGAATCCAGTTTTTGACATTACTTGAAGCGCTGGATCCCGGCTTTAGCCGGGATGACGAGCAACCGCCATGCTGAACTCAGTCCTTCGCCATCTCGAAGCATTGGTGTCGTTCGACACCCGCAACCCGCCGCGCCTGATCGGCACCGGCGGGATCTTCGACTACATTCGCGCGCAGCTGCCGGGCTTCCGGATCGAGGTCATCGATCACGGCGAAGGCGCGGTCTCGCTGTTCGCGGTGCGCGGCAATCCGCGCCGGGTGTTCAACGCGCACCTGGACACGGTGCCTTCGTCGCAGGCGTGGACGGCCGATCCGCACGTGATGCGCCGCTTCGACGACCGCGTGGTCGGGCTTGGCGTGTGCGACATCAAGGGCGCGGCGGCCGGGTTGATCGCGGCGGCGAATGCGACCACTGGCGATGCCGCGTTCCTGTTCTCCTCCGACGAGGAAGCCAACGACCCGCGCTGCATCGCCGCCTTCCTCGGCAGCGACCACGGCTTCAGCGAGGCGATCATCGCCGAGCCGACCCGCTGCGAGGCGGTGCTGGCGCATCGCGGGATCAGCTCGGTGCTGCTGAAGTTCAAGGGCGAGGCCGGGCATGCCTCGGGCGCGAACGCGCTGACCGCGAATGCGCTGCACCAGGCGATGCGTTGGGGTGGCAACGCGCTGGACCTGGTCGAAGCGGAAGCGCAGTCGCGCTTCGGCGGGTTGCAGGGGCTGCGCTTCAACATCGGCAAGGTCGAGGGCGGGATCAAGGCGAACGTGATCGCGCCCAGTGCCGAAGTGCGTTTCGGCTTCCGCCCGCTGCCTTCGCACGACATCGATGCGCTGCATGCGCGCTTCGGCACCTGCGCGTCACCCGGTGCGCTGGAACGCTACGAGGAAACCTTCCGCGGCCCGTCGCTGCCGGCCGGCGACATCGCCTCCGCGGAGGCGCGTCGGCTGGCCGCGCGCGATCTGGCGCTGCAGCTGCAGCTCCCCATCGGCAATGCCGTCGATTTCTGGACCGAGGCCTCGCTGTTCTCGCAGGCCGGCCTGACCGCCTTCGTGTACGGACCCGGCGACATCGCCCAGGCCCACACCGCCGACGAATTCGTCACGCTGGAACAGTTGCAGCGTTACGCCGATTCCATCACCCGCATTCTCGGAAGCACTTGACGTGACGCCCGTCTTCAATCCCTCGCACGTGCATGACCCGCAGACGCGCCAGACCATCGTCCGGTTGCTCTCCAGCATGGGCGGTGCCAAGGAAATCTCGCAGTACCTCAAGCGTTTTTCGCAGCTCGATGCCGCACGCTTCGCGGTGGTGAAAGTCGGTGGCGCGGTGCTGCGCGACGACCTGGATGCGCTCACCTCGTCGCTGGCGTTCCTGCAGGACGTCGGGCTCACGCCCATCGTGATCCACGGTGCCGGCCCGCAACTGGATGCGGAACTGTCGGCCGCGGGCATCATCAAGCAGACCATCGACGGATTGCGCGTCACCTCGCCGGAGGCGCTGGCGATCGTGCGCCGGGTGTTCCATGCGCAGAACCTCAAATTGGTGGAAGCGCTGCAGGCCAGCGATGCGCGCGCCACCAGCATCGTCTCCGGGGTGTTCGAGGCCGACTACCTCGATCGCGAACGCTATGGTCTGGTCGGCGCGGTCAAGCGCGTCGATCTCGCGCCGATCCAGGCGAGTTTGCAGGCCGGTTCGATCCCGGTGATCGCCTCGCTCGGCGAGACCGTCGGCGGGCAGATCCTCAACGTCAATGCGGATTTCGCCGCCAACGAACTGGTGCAGGTGCTGCAACCGTACAAGATCGTGTTCCTCACCGGCACCGGCGGCCTGCTGGACGCCGACGGCAAGGTGATCGATTCGATCAACCTGTCGACCGAATACGAACATCTGATGCAGCAGCCGTGGATCGAGGGCGGCATGCGGGTCAAGATCGAGCAGATCAAGGACCTGCTGGATGGACTGCCGCTGGCCTCGTCGGTGTCGATCACCAAGCCGGCGGAGCTGGCCAAGGAACTGTTCACCCACAAGGGGTCGGGCACCCTGGTGCGGCGCGGCGAGCGCGTGCTGGAATCCGCGCACTGGAACGACTTCGACCTGCCGCGCCTGCGCGGGCTGATCGAGTCCGCGTTCGGGCGCAGGCTGTTGCCGGATTATTTCGACACCACCGCGTTGCATCGTGCCTACGTCAGCGAGAACTACCGCGCGGCAGTGATCCTGACCAGCGAGGATGCCGGCATCTACCTGGATAAGTTCGCGGTGCTCGACGACGCGCAGGGCGAGGGCCTGGGCCGTGCGGTCTGGCAGGTGATGCGCGAGCAGAATCCGCGGCTGTTCTGGCGCTCGCGCCACGGCAACCCGGTCAATCCGTTCTACTACGCCGAGTCCGACGGCTGCATCAAGCAGGAGACGTGGAAGGTGTTCTGGTACGGCCTGTCGGCGATGGACGAAATCGCGGACTGCGTGACCTATTGCGCGAGCCATGCGGCAACCCTGAAGGATCCGCAATGAACGATCTGCGCATCGGGCTGGTGGGCGCGCGCGGGCATGTCGGTGCGGAGCTGATCCGCCTGATCGCCGCGCATCCGCACTTCGAACTGGCCTATGTCACCTCGCGCGAACGCGCGGGGCAACCGTTGGCTACCCACATCGATGGCTATGCCGGCGATTTGCATTACACCTCGCCGGCCTACGAGGAACTGCCGGAACTCGGTGCCGATGCGGTGGTGCTGGCGCTGCCGAACGGCAAGGCCGGGCACATCGTGCAGCAGTTCGACGATGCCGGCGCGGATGCGACCATCCTCGACCTGTCGGCCGATTTCCGTTTCGATCCGTCCTGGTATTACGGCCTGCCGGAACTGACCCGCACGCAGTATTCGGGCCAGCGCCGGATCAGCAATCCGGGCTGCTACGCCACCGCGATGCAGCTGGCGATCGCGCCCATGTTGAACGTGCTGGACGGGCCGGTGCAGTGCTTCGGCGTGAGCGGCTATTCCGGTGCCGGCACCACGCCGTCGGACAAGAACAACGTCGAACTGCTGCGCGACAACCTGATGCCGTATGCGCTCACCGGCCACGTGCACGAGCGCGAAGTGTCGAAACAGCTCGGCCATCCGATCGAATTCATGCCGCATGTGGCACCGCATTTCCGCGGTTTGAGCATCACCGCCAACCTGCACCTGTCGATCGCGTTCGAGCGCGAGGAAGTGCTGGCGCGCTACCACGGCCGCTATGCCGGCGAACCGCTGGTGAAGGTGCTTGAAGACGCGCCCTGGGTCAGCCGGATCGCCGGCGCGCACCACGTCGACATCGGCGGGTTCACCCTGAGCGGCGACGGCAAGCGGCTGGTGGTGGTGGCGACCGAGGACAATCTGCTCAAGGGCGCGGCCACCCAGGCGCTGCAGAATCTCAACATGGCGTTTGGTTTGGACGAATTCTTCGGGATTCCGCTGTAATCCCGACGCAACGGAACGACGACGATGGCTGACCTGCTTTGGCAAAAACCCGGCGTGGCGGTGGATGACCGGATCCAGGCCTTCCTGGCCGGCGACGACGTGATCCTCGATCGCGAGTTCTTCCTGCACGACATCACGGCGAGCACCGCGCATGCCGAAGGCCTGCAGCGCATCGGCATCCTCACTGCCGTGGAACTCGACGGACTGCAGCGCGAATT
>Ga0073899_10003377_pt1 | contig 14137 bp, 9 predicted proteins | sample KloWWTmetaKNB5Ph_FD_88975 | JGI IMG/M metagenome (GOLD analysis project Ga0073899, IMG submission 88975) | Active sludge microbial communities from Klosterneuburg, Austria, studying microevolution and ecology of nitrifiers - Klosterneuburg... | ecosystem: Engineered > WWTP > Aerobic digester >... | reverse complement strand
TAGTGCGCCATCACCGAGACGTCGCCGCGGGCGAGCAGCTCGGTGACCATGAAGTGCACGAGCATCGGGCAGTTGACGCCGCCGAACTCGCGCGGGAGCGAGAGGGCGTGCAGGTCGAGGCCCTTCATCTGCTCGAAGATGGCGTCGAGCTCGGGCGAGAGCACGGCCTCGCCGTCGACCAGCTTGACGCCCTTGCGGTCGATCGCCGCGGCGTGCGGGGCGACCTCGTCGGCGGCGAAGGTCCCGACCATCTGCACGATGTCGCGGTAGGAGGCGAGCGCCTCCTCGACGGAGGTGTAGCCCTGCGGGGCCTTGAAGTCCTGCTCGGTCAGGGCGACGATCGCGGGCCAGTCGATGCCGCCGCGCTCGAGATAGAAGAGTAGGTCGTCGTTGTCTTCGAGGAAGTTGGCCACGGCTGCTCCTGCGCGCTTCAAACGGTGTTCGCGCGGAGCGGGGCCCCGCGCGCCGGCGTCAGGCTAACAAAGCAGGGATCCGCGGCGCAAGCACGCTTCGTCACGAGCGGGGGCGGGCCGGGGCCGCGATGGCGCGGGCGCGGGGCGTGTCGGGCAGCAGGCCGAGGCCGGCGAGGAAGCGGGCGAGCTCGCGGATATAGGCCCGGCGCCCGATCTGCAGGATGTGGCCGCCGGCGAAGGTGAAGCGGCGGGGCCGCTGCCAGTGCTCCCACAGCGCGTCGATCTGGTCGGCGGTGACGAGGATGTCGGCGTCGGCGGCGACGATGAGGCGGCGCTCCCAGGGGACCTTGGGCTGGTAGCTGAGCGGCGAGTGCAGGGCCCAGGCGTGGTGAAAGCGCTCGCGGGTCATGCCGGCGCGCTCGGTCTGGAGGCGGAAGGGGTCGCCGGCGCCGTGATCCCACATGAGGCCGGCCATGCTCGCGGGGGCCATGATCGGGACCACGAAGTCGAGGCGGGGCTCGATCGAGGCGATCAGGGCGGCGGTGTAGCCACCGAGGCTGGAGCCCATCATGCCGACCGGGGCGCCGCGGCGCTCGATGATCGCGCCGATCAGGGCGCGCAGGTCCTGGCAGGTCTGGATGAAGCCCTCGTTGGTGCGCACGAGGTCGGTGGAGGGGTGCAGCTGGCCGTTGAAGCGCGAGCTCGAGGGGCGCCGCGGGCCGTGGAACGGCTGGACGAAGAAGTAGACGTCGAGGCCGAGCTCGCGAAAGAGCGTGCCGATGCTGAACTCGATCTCGTGCAGGCGACGGGCGCCGACGGCCCAGCCGTGGGCGAGCAGGATCGCGGCACGGGCGGGCCGGGCGTGCTCCCAGGCGTGCACGTGCACGGTGCCGACGCGGTCGTAGGCGGCGTAGGTGCGGGCGTAGGTCGGATGCAGCGGTTGATAGGGCGAGGCGAAGCTGTAGTGGCTGGCGTGGCCGTCGGTGAGCGAGCGGCGGGCGACGGTGTCGAGGCGGACGCGGCCGGGGGGCGGGGCGAGCAGGCGATCGGGGTCGGCGAGGATCGCCGGGTCGTTGTAGCGGCCGAGCTCGAGCAGCAGCGCGTCGAGCTCGCCCGCGGTGGTGGGGCCGACGCCCTGGCCCATCAACATGCGGCGCAGGGCGGCGCGCATCAGGCGGTCGGCGCCGGCGATGACGCGCGCGACCAGGCGCTGGTGGAGCGGGCGGGCGGCGGTGTCGGAGACGAGGGTCGACATGGACCATCTCCACAGTGGACCGACGCGGGGGGCCGCCGCAAGCCCCGGGCGTCCGGGCGGCCGTGGGCTTGGCAGGCGGTCGCTGCGGTGGGATCCTCGCCGGGGCATGCGGGTAGCGATCGCGGGGGGCAGCGGCTTTGTCGGGCGACATGTGGTCCAGCGACTGCTCGCCCTGGGCCATGAGCCGCGGGTGCTGGCGCGCGGGCGGCGGATGAGATGTCCCGAGGGACAGGTGCCTGGGGACATCTCGGAGATCGGCGGCGTCGATGTTCATGTCCATGTCGACCTGACCGGAGAGCCAGGCGCGCTGGCGGCGGCGCTGCGCGGTTGCGACGCGGTCGTCAACCTCGTCGGCATCAAGGCGGCGCGCGGGCAGAGCTTCGCGGCGGCGCACGTGGACGCGGTGGAGCGGCTGACGGCGGCCTGCGCGGCGGCGGCGGTGCATCGGCTGGTGCACGTCAGCGTGGCCGGCGTGCGCGACGATCCGCGGCGGCCGTATCTGGCGAGCAAGTGGCGCGGGGAGCGGGTGGTGATCGCCTCGGGGCTGGCGTGGACGATCGTGCGACCGGGGGTGATCTTCGGCCCGGGCGACGACTTCGTCACCAACCTGGCGGCGATGCTGCGCCAGGCGGCGGTGTTCCCGGCGCCGGCGGGCGGGCGAGCGCCGCTGCAACCGGTCGCGGTCGAGGACGTCGCGGAGGCGATCGTGGCGGCGCTCGCCAGGCCGGAGGCGGTCGGGCAGATCTTCGACCTGGTCGGGCCGGAGCGGCTGCCGCTGCGCGCGTGGGTGTTGCGGATGGCGGCGGCGCTCGAGCTGCGAGTCTGGCTGGTGCCCGCCCCTGCCCCGCTGCTGGCCCCGGCGCTGGCGGTGATGGAGCGGCTGCTGTCGGCGCCGCCGCTGACGCGCGCGCAGCTGGGGTTGCTGCGCGACGGGGTGGTCGGCGAGCTGGCGCAGACGCGGGCGCTGCTGGGTCGTGAGCCGCAGCCGCTGGACCCGTCGCGGATCGCCGCGCTGGCGCGCGCGATCGGGCCGTGGCTCGGGGTGTCGCTGCGGCTGGTGGCGCGCGCGGAGGATCGCCGATTCCTTGCGAGCTGCGCCGCCGCGGCGCCGCGCCTGCTGGTGTTCGTGCCGCTGGCGGCGCTGCTGATCACCGGGCTGCGCGCGGTCACCGGCGACATCTGGCGGTGCATGACGATCGCCAACCTGATCCTGATCCCGGCGGCGCTGCTCGGGCTCGGCCTGCCGTGGCGGGCGCTGCTGCGTCCGCGGCTCTGGCACATGGTCTTTGGGACAGGCGCTGCGCTCGCGCTGTTCGGGCTCGGCTGGGCGGCGACGCGGGGCTTGCACGCGCTGGCGCCGGGGCTGATGGCGCCGCTGACGGAGCTTTATGGTTGGGCCACGCTGCTGCCGGCAGGGCTTGCGTTGCCGGTGCTGGTGCTGGTGGTCGCCGGCGAGGAGCTGGTGTGGCGGCTCGGGGTGGCCTTGCCGGTGGCGGGGCGCTTCGGGCCGTGGTGGGGCTGCCTGGCGTCGGCGCTGGCGTTCACGCTGGCGCACCTGTACGTCGGGCCGCCGGTGCTGTGGGTGGCGGCCTTCGGCTGCGGGCTGGCGTGGGCGTGGATCGCGGTGAAGACCCGGAGCTGGTGGCCGGGCTTCGTGTGCCACTACCTCTGGGATGTCGCGGTGATCTACGGCGCGCCGTATTGAGCGCGCGCAAAAAACCGCCCGGACAGGTCGCCAGATCTGTCCGGGCGGGGGCCATGCGCCTCGGGGGATCTCAGAACTCGCAGGAGGGATCGAGGGTCGCCGTATCCTTGGGGCAGCAGCGGGTCAGGCCGAGGTTGAGAATGCAGGCGCTCGCGGCGTAGTTGGCGGTGAAGTCCTGGCGCTGGACGGTGCCGCCGGCCTTGGTCAGCTCGAGCAGGTCGGGGCTGAGGCGACCGACGTCCTTGGCCATGACCTCCTCGCGCAGCAGGAATTCGGCGCCGGCGCGGCGCAGGACGACGTTCTCGTCGAAGGACAGGAAGGTCGTGAGGATCGGCTCGTCCTCCGTGCCGATCTCGACGCCGGCGAGGGTCAGCGACTCGTTGAAGCGGCGGATGTCCTCCTCGAGGTGGCCGTCGAACTCGTCGCGCAGCGGGTAGAGGCGGCGGATCTGGTCCTTCTCGAGGTCGTCGAACTGGGTCTCGGTCTGGCCCTTGTCGAGCTCGTAGCGGATGTCGTCCTGGACCTTGACCATGCCCGCGCTGTGGCAGCCCATGCATGACACGCCGTTGCGGACCAGGAAGTCCTTCTGGCTCTCGTCCTGGACGATGTTGATCGGGCCCTCGTTGAGGCGGTTGCCCTTGGCGTCGGTCAGCATGTAGGCCTGCATGCCGTTGGGGAGGTTGAAGATGATCTCGCCGCCGTCGAACTCGAAGTCGAGGGGGTGCACGCCGATGTTGGCGTTCTGCGACTCGCTGGCGAAGTCGTAGCTGATCCAGAACGCACGGTTGTTGGCGTTGGCGAACAGGTGGCGCTCGACGATGCGGTTGAAGTCCGACACGTCCGACTCGTGGAAGCCGGCGCGCGCGACCTTGGCCTTGTTGTTCTCGAGCTCGTCCTTGATGTCGCCGAGGATGTTGAGGCCGAGCTGGGTCTCGAGGCACTCGGCGGGGCTGGTGCACTCCGGGTCCCCCTCCCGCAGCTTGCCGCTGCGCTGGGGGATGCCGAGGATGTCGTAGTACAGCGGTGAGCGGGTGGCGACGTCGATGAAGGCGTCGCCCTGCATGATCGGGAACTTGGTCTCGGTCAGGACCTTGATGTCCTCGGCCGTCTGGCCGAGGAACTCGACGTTATACGGGTTCTGATCGGCGATCATCTCCCACTTGTCACTGTAGCGCTTGGCGAGCTCCTCCTTGATCTCTGCGTCGTTGCGGCGGAAGTAGAACGAGGGCTCGCTGAGGCGGAACTCGGCCTCGCCGTCGTCGCGGTCCCAGTCGAAGTCGCTGATGTCGACGCGGAAGATCAGGCGCTCGGCGTCGATCGCCACCGGCGGCTTGATCTGGGTCTCCTGCGACAGGCTGTTGACCGTCTTCGCCAGCGCCTGGCGAAACAGCTCGATCTCGGCGTCGCACCAGCCGGCGTTGTGCAGGTGCACGAAGCTGAAGTACCGGATGAACTTGCGGTTCTCCGAGCTGACCGCGCCGCTCGAGCTGATGTCGGTGCTGATCGTCGTCAGGACGGTGTCCTTGTCGATGAAGGACTGGTCGCCGCAGCTTTGCACGCCGGCGCACTGGCCGATCCACTTGCCGATCGCCTCGATGTCGCCGTCGCTCGGGCGCTGCGCCTCGGTCGGCGGCGGCATCGGGGTCTCGCCGCTGATCATGCGCGCGTAGATCCGCGAGGCCTCGGGGTCGCCGGGCACGACCTTGTCGGTCTCGATCAGGCGGCCGATGTCCAGGATGTAGTCGATGCCGCCCTGGCCGGCGCTGCCCGGGCCGTGGCACTTGGCGCACTTGGTCTCGAGCACGCTGAGGACGCGCGGCTCAAGGTCGACGCAGGCGGTCGGGACGGCCTCGCCGCCCTCCTCGCCGCCCTCTGCGCCGCTGCTGCTGCTGCCGCCGCCGCCGCTGCTGTTGCCGTCGGTGCCGACGCTGTCGGAGCCGCCGGTCGCGTCGGTGTCGGCGTCGAGCTTGACGGGAGAACATGCTCCAAAGGACAGGGTGATCAGGGTCGCCAGCGCGGCGCCGGAGATGGCTCGGGTCGAGGGGATGGAAGGAAGGCTCATGGCGGGGTGCTCCTGAAATTCTTGGCGACGGGGGTTAAAAGCGGCCGGCGAGCACGAAGCCGCCGAGGGTCGGGGCGATGCGCACACGCGCGGCCAGCGGCGCGCCGCGGGCGGCCTTGAGGTCGCGGGCGCCGATGACCAACAGCGCGACGCCGAGGGCGAGGCCGACCGCGCCGGCGACCGCACCGGCGGCGATCATGGTCTCGGCCTGGCGCTTCTGGTCGTACAAGGGCGCGAGGTCCTGCTCCGGACGACCCGCGCCCTTGTCGAGCTCACGGTCGGAGAGGCGGTTGAGGAACAGACCGCCGGCCATCACGCCGAAGCCCGCCAGCCCGCCGGTGGTCAGCAGGGCGCCGGTGATCAGCTCGCCGTGGCCCCGGCGACGGGCCGCATTGCGGGCCTCCTGACGGAGGGCCTCGGCGCGGGCTTGCTGCGCGAGCAGCTCGGCCTGAGCGGGGGTGTTTGTCGCACGGGAGGCCTTGCGGCCGGACTTGGACTTCGCCTTGGACTTCGGCTTGGACTTCGCGGGGCGGCTGCTGCGGGGCGACGGGGCGGCGGGATCGGGATCGTCTTCGATCTCGATGTCGGCCTCGGCTGGCGCGGCGGGCTCGGCTGCCTCGGTGGGTGCCGGTGAGGCGGGTGAGGCGGGCGGGGTTGAGGCGGGCGGGGCGGGCTCTGGCTTGGCCTTGCTGGCGACGCCCCAGTCGGGGAGCGCGGCGGGATCGGCCAGGGCGGGCCCGATCGGGAGGATGAGCGAGACACATGTCCCAAGGAGCAGGATGTCCCCGAGGGGGGATCCTCGGCGTTCAGGCGGCATGGCGATCTTTCGTCGGCGCGAACCAGGGGCTGGTCTCGACCCAGAAGGCCGAGACCTGGCGACAGCCCGGAGGCTCGCAGGGAAATGACCTGACCCGGGGGTCAGGTCGGGGATGGCTTCAGCGGTGATGGCTCCGCCGCGGCAGCGTCGCTGCGCAGAGGCCTCGGGCCTCGAGTAACCGGGCGCAGCCCTTCGATCACGCCGATCGAACATTTTCGCGCGCGCGCCTGACGCAGCTTCACGGGGCGTCCAGCCCGCGCCGACGGGCGCACTCGCGGGCGCCGCGGTCGGCCTCGTCGCCCGACTCGTCGAGCAACACCTGACGCTGCGGGACGCTCAGACACAATTGCGTGACGCCGGCGACCGCGGCCGCGATCGCCGTGTCGCTCCAGGCCCAGAGGTAGAGCCGACCGTCCCGGTCGCCGCTGGCGAGCTGCTGACCGTCGGGGCTGAGGGCGAGGGCGTCGACCTCGGCCGCGTGTCCGCGCAGGTCGTGGGGGGGCAGGCCGCCGCTGCGCCACCAGCGACGCAGCCGACCGTCGGCGAGTCCGGCGACCAGCTGGTCGCCGTCGCAGGCGACGCTCTGGGCGGCGACCCCGGTGTTGCGCTCGAGCACGACCAGGCCGTCGCTGGCGAGCAGGTCGACGCGGTGGTCCTCGCGGGCCAGGGCGAGCAGGCCGTCGGGGCACCAGGCCAGGTCGTTGACCTCCCCGGGCGGGCGCCCGGACTCGTGCAACGTGGCTGTCCCTGCGGACAGGTCCGCGCGCCACCGGCGGGCCGCGCCGCGCACGCTCGCGCTCGCCAGCTCGGCGCCGCCGGGGGCGAAGACCAGGCGCAGCAGCGGGCCGTGCGGGCCCTCGACCAGGCGGGCGGGGCCCTGGCCGCCGACCAGGAGCAGCAGGCGATCGTAGTTGCCGGCGACCAGGAGGTCACTGGCGGGGCTCCAGGCGACGGCGAGGGTGTCCTCGCCGCGGCGGCGTCCGGGCACGAGCTCATGGAGGGGCTCGCCGTCGGCGCTCCACACCCGCACACGTGAGCCGCCGGCGCTGGCGAGGCGCTGGCCGTCGGGGCTCCACGCCAGCGACAGCGCGGTGCGGCCCTGCTCGAGGATCCGCGGCGGCAGGTCGGCGTCGAGGTCGAAGATGCGCAGCTTGCCGTCGTCGCCAGCGGTCGCCAGGCGGCCGCCGCCCTGATGCCAGGCGATCGCATGGACGGCGCCGGGATGCGGCAGGCGGCGATGCACCGCGGGGATCAGGGTCCACAGGCGCACGCTGCCGTCGCGGCTCGCGGTCGCAACTTCCTCGCCGTCGGGGTGCCAGGCGATCGCGGTGATCGGGCCGGTGTGACCCCGCAGCGGCTGACCGACGCCGGGGTCGGCGAGGTGAAACACGCGGGCCTGCTCGTCGTCGCCGCCGCTCAGCAGGCGCTGGCCCCGGGGGCTCCAGGCCAGCAGACGCACCGTGCCCTGGTGACCCGAGAATGTCGCTCGCAGGCGGCCGCGGCGGTCCCAGACCCGGATCTGCGCGCCGTCGCCGACGGCCACGCGCTCACCATCCGGGCTCCAGGCGACCACAGCGATCGCGCCCTCATGGCCCTCGTGGTCGCGCAGCCAGGTGCGGCCGAGGAACAGTCGGCCGTGGGTGTCACTACGCAGCACCGGAGCGCCGCCCGGACCCGGCCACGTCCGGGTCTCACCCGGTTCGTGGGGCGCGACCGGACGCGGACCCTCGGCGGGGCCCGGTCGCGGTCGGCCGTCGCGGTCGATGCGACGCGCCCCGTCCTCGGCCTCGAGCACCAGGGCGCCGCTGGCATCGAACCACAGCGGGCCGGAGAGCACGGCTGGCACGAGCATCCGCGTCAGCGGCTGCTCGAGCACCTGGCGGCGCAGGTGCGCGAGGTCCTCGTCGGGGCCGATCTCTTGCAGCAGCAACGCGGCGAGCGCGGGATCCTCCTGGAGCACGCGGTGGAACCGGGCGGCGCGGCGGCCGTCGCGGCTGCGGCGCTCGGCGAGCTCGGCGCTGCGCTCGCGGTGCTGCTGCTCGAGCGCCGAGGCGACAGCCCGCGGCCCGCGGCCGAGGTCCAGGTCTGCCCCCGGGCCCGGCTCACGCGCCGCTGCGGCCATCCAGGCGCCGATCCCGGCCCCCGCGACGAGCGGCAGCCCGGCGAGCCAGCCGCGTCGCCGGGGGATCGGCGGGCGCAGGGCGGCGAGCAGCGCGTCCATGTCCGGGAAGCGCGCGGCCGGATCCTCGGCGAGGCCGCGCAGCAGCGCCCGGCGGACCGCGCCCGGGACCCGGCTGTCCTTCGGGACATGCACGATCCGCAGGGGTTGAAAGCGCAGGAGCGCGGCGAAGGGCCGCTCGCCGTACAGCGCGTCGTACAATGCGACGCAGAAGCTGAACTGATCGGCGCGGGCGTCGACGGGGTCGCCGCGCAGCTGCTCCGGCGCCATGTAGGCCGGCGTGCCGAGGATGCTGCCGGTGCGGGTCAACGGCTCCGAGAGGCTGTCCTCGGGGTCACCCGCGGCCGGGGCAGCGAGCGCGCGCGCGAGGCCGAAGTCGAGGACGCGAGCGCGGCCGCCGGCGTCGACGAGCACGTTCTCGGGCTTGAAGTCGCGGTGCAGCACGCCGGCGCGGTGGGCCGCCGCGAGCGCGCGCCCGGCCTGCAGGAACACGGCGAGGCGCTCCTCGAGGCTGCGCGGGGCCTGCTTGAGCCAGGCGTCGAGGTTGCAGCCCTCGACCAGCTCCATGGCGATGAACACCTGCTCCTCGTCGGCGCCGTGGGTGCCGACGTCATAGATGAGGACGACGTTGTCGTGGCGCAGCCGGGCCATCGCCTGGGCCTCGCGCAGGAGGCGAGCGCGGCCGGTGGGGTCGCCGGCGAAGTGGGGGTGCAGGAGCTTGATCGCCAGCTTACGGCCGAGGCGCTCGTCGACCGCGGCGTACACGACGCCCATGGCGCCCTCGCCGCGTCGCTCGAGCACGCGATAGCGGCCGATCTTCACGGGCGCGCTCGGTCCGCCGAACAGGCGCTCGGTGACGCGGGCGTACATCCGCCGGGCCTCGATGTCCGACTCGGAGCCCCCGTGGGCCTGCATGCTCACCGATCCCATCGTCGTCATGCACGATAGCAAGTTCGGCGCAGGCGACGGAGATGATGCCGATCCGGCGCCGCTGGCGGCGATGGAAATTCTTGTATCGGAAAATACCAACCATACATTTGCTGAACTCGCATCCCCGTCGCTCGCGCGGGGGTCGGACAGTTATGCTGCTGTTGATGGACTCGCAAGACGACGACTGGACGCTGCTGACAGCGTGGCGAGGAGGGGATCGCGCCGCGGGCGGGCGTCTGGTGCAGCGGCACTTCGGCGCGGTGAGCCGCTTCTTTCGCAACAAGGTCTCGAGCGCCGACGACGCGGCGGAGATGGTCAGCGAGACCTTCCTCGGCTGCACGCGCGCGCGCGACGGCTTTCGCGGCGACACCAGCTTTCGCCGCTATGTGTTTGCGATCGCCCTCAATGTGCTGCGCAACTACATCCGCCTGAAGCACAAGCGCCAGGGCGAGGTCGTCGACTTCGGGGTGGTGTGCACCCGCGACCTGGCGCCGTCGACGATGAGCTCGATCATCATGCGCCGCCGCGAGGTCCAGCTGCTGGTGCTGGCCCTGCGGGAGATCCCGCTCGACTATCAGATCGCCCTCGAGCTCAACATCTTCGAGGAGCTCTCGGGGCGCGAGATCGCCGAGCTGCTGTCGATCCCCGAGGGCACGGTCCGCGGACGCCTGCGCCTCGGCAAGGAGCAGCTGCGGGCCCGCCTGGAGAAGCTGGCCCAAACGCCAGCCGAGCTGCAGGCGACGATGACCGACCTGGAGGGCTGGGCGCGCAAGATCCGGCGGGTCCTCGACCGCGACGAGGGCGACGAGGAGGCCGCCGGGGCCGAGGATCTGCGCGGATAGCACAGGCGCGGGGACGCGCCGCAGCCGCAGTTTCGCGGATCTGAGGGCTTGCGTCCGGGTATAGTCTGGCCCCCTGTCGGAGCAGCCATGACCGGACCCCTCAGCCGTGCCACGCAGATCGTGTACCGGGTGAACGCGCGAACCTCGGCCGAGGTCGACACGCTGACCCTCGACGCCGATGGCCGGGCCACGTGGACCGGCCACGGTCGCGAGGTCAGCGGGCAGCTGCCGGCCGGGCTGTTCGCCGAGCTGATCGGTCGCCTCGCGCAATACAGCTTCAAGACCGTGACCGGCGTGCACGGCGACGCGATGGCCGACTTCCAGCACGAGCTCGAGGTCCTCGAGGGCCCGAAGAAGAAGTCGCGCTGCACCCTGCGGGTCAACCACGAGTCGGGCTCGCTGCTCGGCGTGGCCCCGACCGGCATGAAGGAGATGGTCGCGCTGCTCGACCTGATCGTCGCGCGGGTCCAGCTCGGCATCCCCAACGACGACCCGCCGGAGCAGATCGTCGCCGCGCTGCTGCGGCAGATCGACTTCCCCTACGTCAACCCGCACGGCGAGCCCGGGGCCTTCGTCCTGATCGACCGCAGCGGCGAGCCGATGCCGATCTCGAGCCAGCGCTTCACGATGCCCTTCTGCGGCGGCCTGCTGCCGGTGCGGATCGACGACAAGATGGGCTTCGCGCGCCCGAGCGGCGAGCTGGTGATCCCCGCCGCCTTCCTGCTGACCCTCGGCTTCTGCGAGGGCCTCGCCGCCGTCAAGGTCGCCGAGGGCTGGGGCTACATCGACCTCCACGGCGTGATGGTCATCCCCCCGCAGTTCGCCACCGCCGGCCACTTCTCGGACGGCCTCGCCCACGTGCACCGCGAGGGCCGCGGCGGCTTCATCGACCGCGACGGCAACTTCTTCGCCGACCCGCCGCACGCGACCCAGGTCGGCCGCTTCGCCAGCGGCTACGCCCCTTACCGGGCGCTCAGCCGCATCGGCGTGCCGGCGTGGGGCTTCGTCGACCGCAACGGCGCGGTCGCCCTGCCGCCGACCTACGACGCGATCGGCGAGTTCTCCGAGGGCCTGTGCGCGGTCCAGCAGGACGACCTCTACGGCTTCATCGACACCGCCTTCAACGCCGTGATCGAGCCGCGCTTCCACGAGGCCAACGACTTTCGCGAGGGCCTCGCCGCGGTCGGCCTCGACGGCCTGACCGGCTACTGCGACCGCAGCGGCGCCCTGGTGATCGAGCCGCGCTTCGCCCGCGCCGGGGCCTTCGCCGAGGAGCTCGCCCCGGTGCTGGTCGGCACCCGCACCGGCTTCATCGACAAGACCGGGCAGCTGGCGATCGACCCGGCCTTCGACACCGCGCAGCCCTTCAGCGAGGGCCTCGCCGCCGTGCGGGTGCACCATCGCTGGGGCTACATCGACCGCGCCGGGCGCCGGGTGATCGAGCCGATCTACGAGAGCGCCCAGCCCTTCGCCGCCGGACTCGCCTGCGTGCGCCGCTTCGCCGAGCCCCGCCCGGTGGTCCACACCGGCTCCAAGAAGGTGATCGTCAACCTCGGCGCCAAGCCGCGCCCGCCCGGCTGACGCGCCCGCGGTCACGACGCGCCGCTCTCGGCCCTCGCCCTCCCCCGCGTCCCGCGCTATGGTGCGCCCGCGATGGACGACGCGCTGCACCGCCTGGGCCTCCGCGGCGAGACCGAGCTCGCGTGGGCGGAGCACCGCGCGTCCGGCCTGCGCCTGGCCCGGGTCGCCGCGCAGCACCGCGGCGGCTACGTGCTGCTGAGCAGCGCGGCGCAGGCGGAGCCCGCGGCCGAGCCCGCGATCATCGAGCTGCGCGCCGACCTCTCGGGCCGACTGCGCCGCGCCGTGGCGATCGACGCCGCGGCCGGTCCGGCGGTCGGCGACTGGGTCGCGGCGGAGTTTCACGGCGAGGAGCGCCCCTCGGCGACGATGCACGCCGTGCTCCCGCGCAGCAGCAAGCTCTCGCGCCGGGCCGTCGGCCGCGACGCCGTCGAGCAGCTGGTCGCCGCCAACGTCGACACCGTGTTCCTCGTGTGCGCGCTCGACCAGCCGCACAACCTCCGCCGCATCGAGCGGCTATTGACGATCGCGCTCGAGAGCGGCGCCGCCGCGGCGATCGTGTTGACCAAGGCCGACCTCTGCGCCGACCCCGGGCTCGCGCGGGCCGAGCTCGCGCCGCTGTGCGAGCGCGGCGCCGTGCCGTTGCACGTCGTCAGCAGCGTCGACGGTCGCGGCCTGGAGGAGCTCGACATCTACACCAGCGTGCCGCGGACCTCGGCCCTGATCGGCGCCTCCGGGGTCGGCAAGTCGACGCTGATCAACCGCTGGCTCGGCCACGAGCGCCAGGCCGTCAGCGCCGTGCGCGACGACGGCAAGGGCCGCCACACCACCACCCACCGCGAGCTGCTCGTGCTGCCCCAGGGCGGCCTCGTCATCGACACCCCCGGCATGCGCGAGCTCGGCCTGTGGCGCAGCGAGGAGGGCCTGCAGGGCGCCTTCTCCGACGTCGCCCCGCTGGCCGAGGCGTGCAAGTTTCGCAACTGCAGCCACGCCCAGGAGCCCGGCTGCGCGATCCATGCGGCGGTCGCCACCGGCGCCCTGCCGCCCGAGCGCGCCGCCAGCTTCATCAAGCTGCAGCAGGAGCAGGCCGAGTTCGACCGCGCCCGCGACGGCCAGGCCCGCGTCCGCGCCCGCCAGGCCGACCGTCGCAGCCCGCGAGCGCTGCACCGGGCCGAGCGCAAGAGCTGAAGCGGCGAAGGAGTGACATGTCCCGGGGGACAGCTCGTCAGGCGCCGTCGCGCACGCGGATCGTGCGGGTCTTGCGGACGCCGCCGCGCTCATAGCTGACGTTGTACGTGCGCGTGCTCCCAAGGCCGCCATAGAGGCCGAGCAGCCCGAGCTGATCGTCGAGGCGGGTGCCGTTGATCGCCACCAGCACGTCGCCGTTGCGAAAGCCCAGCTTGCTCACGTCGCTGTCGCCGCGGATCCCCGACAGGCGATAGCCGTTGTTGACCTCGCTGACCTGGACCTGACGCAGCAGCTTGTTCGGGTCCGCGACCATCGCGTCGAAGTGCTCGCGCCCGACGCTGCAGCTCCCGTCGGCCGCGCACTGGACCGCGCCCGGCGTCGACGTCCCCGCGGCCGGCGCGCTCGCGGCCGGTTTGCCCGCGGCCGGCTTGGCCGCGGGCGCCGGTGTGGAGGCAGCAGCGCCGCCCCCCGGCCGTACGGGCGATCCAGCCCCTGTGCCCCCCCGCGGCACCGTCTCCTCCGGCACCGGCTCGTCCGGCACCATCTCCGCCGGCGCCGGCGCCGGCGCCGCGGGCACCAGCCGCGCCCACGCCAGGCCGCCGGAGATCTGCAGCTCGGTGGTCTGGCCGACCTCCGCGCGCGAGATCTGCAGCACCACCCCGCGCTCGCTGGCGACCAGCGCCGCAGCAGCCTGCTCGGGGCCGGTGAGCGGCACGCCGTTGATCGCCTCGACGACATCCCCGTCGAGCAGGCCGATCGCCGCGTACACCGAGCCCTCGCGCACGCCGGCGATCTGGTAGCCGCTCTGGAGCCCGTCCGTGAGCGCCGGGATCACGCTCAGGCTCGGCCGACCCGAGCGCAGGTCCTCCACCGTCAGCGCCGCGAGGAACGCGTCGACCTCGTACACCGACTCGTTGGCGCTGCGCTGGCGGACCCCGGCCCGGACCACCGCCGCGAGCACCGCCGGGTCGACCGGGGGCGGCAGGCTCGGCGCCGGCAGGGCGCGGACCGGGGCGCTCGCTGGCGAGGGCTCACGGACCTCGATCCCGCAGGCACCCAGCCACAGCACGCACAGGAGGGCCGCTCGCACGCGGGCACCTTAGCGCGGGCTCTGGTGGCCGCCAAGCCACCGCCCCGCCTGCTCTGGTTCGGATCAAGGGTCCCTGGC
>Ga0073899_10003376_pt1 | contig 14137 bp, 9 predicted proteins | sample KloWWTmetaKNB5Ph_FD_88975 | JGI IMG/M metagenome (GOLD analysis project Ga0073899, IMG submission 88975) | Active sludge microbial communities from Klosterneuburg, Austria, studying microevolution and ecology of nitrifiers - Klosterneuburg... | ecosystem: Engineered > WWTP > Aerobic digester >... | reverse complement strand
GCCGGTAAGGCCGACCGGGCGAACGCGGTGCCGGTCGATCGTCTGTGGCGGCCCGGCGACCTGTCGGCGTCGCTGATCCGGATCGCCTTCGGCAAGGAACCGTCGGCGGACGCCATCGAGGCGGTGCGCCAGATGATCATCGACGTACCGACGATCACGTCGGTCGAGGCGGGTGCGGCCATCCTCAACCACGACCTGACCGACGATCTGGGCGCATACGAAGGCCCCGCCATGGTGATCGTCGGCTCCGACGATCACCTCACCCCGCCGCGGCTGGCCCAACGCATCGCCAAACTGTTGCCCCAGGCCGAGCTCCACGTGCTCGAGGGTGTCGGCCACCAGGTGATGCAGGAGCAGCCGCGTCGGCTCGGCGAACTGCTGGAGCGCTTTGCGTTCAGTGCTCGCGCAGAGCGCCCTCGGCGAGCAGCCGGTCGAGCGTGAGCTCGGGCTGGTCGGCGATCACCCGGTCGAGCCAGTACGGGCTCTCGAAGAGGGCGAGCAGCACCCCGTCGGAGCGTTCCAGCACGGTCACCCCAGACATCTGTCGCAGCGGCACCGCCGAGTCGGTATCGGTCTGACGGGCCACCTGGTACGGCGTGGACTCGAGCATGGTCGGAGCGCCGAACTCCTGTTCCAGGCGCCATTTGGCGACGTCGAACTGCATCGGGCCCACCGCCGCCAGCGTCGGGGCCTGATCGCCGAGGTCGGGGTCGCGCAGCACCTGCACCACACCCTCCTCGTCGAGCTGGTTGATGCCGCGTCGAAACTGCTTGAAGCGGCTGACGTCGGCCGGGCGAGCCACCCGGAAGTGCTCGGGGGCGAACGCCGGGATCGACGGAAACTCGACCGGTTCTTCAAGATAGAGGGTGTCGCCGACTCGCAGGTCGGTGGCGTTGACCAGCCCGACGACGTCGCCGGGGAAGGCCTCCTCGACCGTTTCGCGATCGTTACCGAACGCGGTGTGGGCGTACTTGGTGGCGAAGGGCTTGCCGGTGCGGGCGTGGGTGGCCACGTCGCCCCGTTGAAAGCGACCCGAGCAGATCCGCACGTAGGCCACCCGGTCGCGGTGGGCCTTGTCGGTGTTGGCCTGCACCTTGAATACGAAGCCGGACAGCGGTGCGTCCAGGGCGCGGACCCCGCCGTCGGCGGTCGTGCGAGGACGAGGCGAGGGGACGAGGTCGATCACGGCGTCGAGCAGCTTGCGAACCCCGAAGTTGGTCATCGCCGAGCCGAACAGGGTGGGGGTGGTGATGCCGGCCAGGAAGGTCTCGACATCGAACTCGGAGCCGACCTCGTCGAGCAGCCCGAGCTCCTCGTTGGCGCGCACCCACAGCTCGCCGTCGAGTTCCTCGGCCCGGGCGGGGTCGAGGTCTTCCTCCGGCGCGATGCGGGCGCCGCCGGTCGTGCGGGAGTAGCGGGTGTAGCTGTGGTCGCGCCGGTCGATTACTCCCCGAAAGTCGGTGTCGGCGCCGACCGGCCAGGTCACCGGCGTCGGGATCAGGCCGAGCTGGCTTTCGATGTCGTCGAGCACCTCGAGCGGTTCGCGCGCCGGCCGATCCCACTTGTTGACGAAGCTCAAGAGCGGCAGGCCCCGGTCGCGGCACACCTCGAACAGCTTCAAGGTCTGCGGCTCGATGCCCTTGGCGGCGTCGAGCACCATGACGGCGCCGTCGCAGCCGGCCAACACCCGGTAGGTGTCCTCGGAGAAGTCGCGGTGACCCGGGGTGTCGAGCAGGTTGACCACGCAGTCCCGATAATTGAACTGCAGCACGGTCGAGGTGATCGAGATGCCGCGTTGCTGCTCCATCGCCATCCAGTCCGATGTGGCCGAACGGCGACCGCCCTTGCCCTTCACCGAGCCCGCCTCCATCGCCAGGGCGCCGCCGTAGAGCAGGAACTTCTCGGTCAGGGTGGTCTTGCCGGCGTCAGGGTGCGAGATGATGGCGAAGGTGCGGCGCCGGGCCGCCTCACTGAGAACGTCGGACATAGACAACAAACCTTGCGTGGGGGCCGAAGGGTGGGGAGGAGAGGGGAGGGTCAGCGCCCCGGGCGTGTCGATGGTACCCCCACCACGCCGTCATCGGCCCGACGCAGCGTTGACGACTGCGTGTACCCTCCCCGGCAGTCCTCCGCCGGCCGTCGAAACCCACCACGTTTGTCGGCGAAACGCGGAGTGCCAGGGTTCGAAACCGCATCGCTCGCCGGCGTTGCGGCCCACCGGTCAGCGAGGTCATGGAGTGAACGAGGTGTCAGCACATCCGCCGCCCGGGGAGCCCGCGACCGGCCAAAGCGTCCCGGTGAGCGCCGCCGTAGCGGGGGCGTATCCCGGGGCGCACCGGCCGGATCGACGGCGCCGGGTCGACTCCTCCGGCGTCGGCATCTCGGTGGTCGAGTGGGGCGATGAGGGCGATCCGCCATTGTTGTTCGCCCATGGCGGGTTCGACTTTGCCGAGACACTCAACGTGTTCGCACCGATTCTGGCCCGGGCCGGATGGCGGGTGGTCAGCTGGGACCAGCGGGGTCACGGCGACTCCGATCACGCCGACCTGTACTCGTGGCACGCCGATACCCGGGATGCCGCCGCCGTCGTGCACAGCACCACCGACGAAGCGATGCCGTGGATCGGCCATTCCAAGGGTGGCGTGCTCACCATGCAGCTGTCCGAGGTGCTGCCGCATCGGTTGAGCAAGCTGGTCAACCTCGACGGGTTGCCGTCGCGCCGCTTCGTCCCCGACGTCGCCGAGCAGCGCAACGCCATGATGAGCGAGGCGGCCCTCGGCTGGCTCGACCATCGGGCATCGCTCGAGGGCAAGCAGCGACGCCCGGGCACGATCGAGGGTCTGGCTCAACGGCGGGCCCGCATGAACATCCGCATGTCGTCCGAGTGGTTGCAGTATCTGGTCACGGTGGGGGCGAGGCAGGACGCCGACGGTTGGCGCTGGAAGATCGACCCGACGCTGCGCATGGGCGGCTTGGGACCGTGGCGGCCCGAATGGTCGATGGCTCGCTTGCCCGCCCTCGGCGTGCCGTTCCTGGGCGTGCTCGGCCTGGAACTCGAGGAGATGGGGTGGGGCACGCGTCCCGGGGACGTCGAGGCCTACCTGCCGTCCGGCGCCCGGTTTGAGACGTTGGACGGCGTCGGCCACTTCGTGCACATCGAAGCCCCCGAGCGGGTGGCCGACCTGATCTTGGAGTTCCTGTCGTGACCACGCCGTCCGCTGCCTGTCCATCCCCCGTCGCACCGGCGACCGTGCTGCGCCACGGACGCATCGAGCTGGCGTTGCACCGTCTGGTCGACGCCGACGGCCCCAACCTGCTCCTCCTCCACGGCTTGGGCGAGTCGACACCCTCCGATCCGCCCAGTTCCATCGTCGAGGCGTGGCCCGGTGCCATCTACGGGCTGGACTTCACCGGCCACGGGGCATCGTCGATACCCAGCGGAGGTGGCTACACGTCGGAGGTCCTCGTGGCCGACGCCGACGCTGCGCTGCGGCACCTGGGCTCGGCGGTGCTGCTGGGCCGGGGCCTGGGCGCCTATGTCGCCCTGATCCTGGCCGGCCTGCGCACCGACGCGGTGCACGGCGTCGTGCTGGCCGATGGCCCGGGCATCGCCGGCGGCGGCACCGAGCCGGGCAGCCCATCGATCGTCGCTCCGGCGGAGCGCTGGGAGGGTACGCCCGACCCCTGGGCGTTGGCCGAGCTGGCCACCGATGTACGGCCCCAGGACTACGCCCAGGCTTTCGCTCGGTTCGTCCTGACCGCTCACCCCGACGACCACCCGCTGTGGGTGTCGGCCCGGGTGCGGCCGCCGTGGCTGGAGTCGGTCGTCGAGGAGGCGGGTGTGTTGGAGGGTTCGATCCCCGACGCGTTGGCCGACCTGGGCCGCGCCCAAGGCTGAGACAGCACTCAACCCGGTCGATCGGCCTCAGCGATCGCACCCGCGCTCGATCTGGGTGTCATCGCTGTGGCCCGGTCCTCAGCGATCGCACCCAGATTGACCTTGGGTGGCTTTACTGCGGGTTGATGGTTGGTCACTTGGGCGCCGGGCAGGCGTTGCGATAGCTGTCGTCCAGGTCGAGCGGCAGGATCAGCGTCGTGGTGCCGGCCGCCATGGCCTCGGCGCACGTGGCCTTGCGCTGCCGCTCGGCCTCCGCCGCCGTGTCCGGGTCGACGTACTCGGCGTTGAACACCGGCTTGCCCCGTTCGAGGAACGGGGCCAACTCGGCGCATTCGCCGTAGCGATGGCATTGTTCGTTGACGGCGAAGTCGAACTCGCCGGCCAGATCGTCGGCCAGGCCCAACGTGTTCTTCAACCCGATGGCCAGCCCCCGCCGGTGGGCCTCCTCGCCCAGCCAGCGCAGATAGGAGCGGGTGTCGGCCTCGGTCAACCCGAGGCCGTTGCTGCTGCCCCCGCCATCAGTACTCCGGTAGCCGTCGGTGTTGTCGGGCTCGACGCCGTCGCAACCCTTGTTCACAGCCAGGTCGAGCCGGTCGGACATGATCGAGCGAACGTTGGCCGACGCCAGATCCACCCAGCGCTCGTCGGGCCACCCGTCGAGCACGTTGCCCTGGTCGGCGTCGGTGAAGTTACCGTCGTCTCGTCCGACCTCGGAGGATCCGGCGGAGAAGTAACAGATCACCCGCCGTCCGTCGTCGTGCAGCGCGTCGATGGTCGCCTGCGGGGTCTCGACGAGGTCGAGGTCGTAGACACCGACGTCGTAGCCGATGTTGGGTGGGTCACCGTCGGGCGTGGACAGCTGCCACTGCCACGTGGCGTCGGCTGCCGGGGTCCGTCGCTCCGGGGCGCCGTTTGACCGCTCGTCACCGCCACCGCAGCCGACGGCCGCCAGGACCAGCAGGGCGATCATGGCGGCGCCTCGTCGGGGCAACGCCCTCGCCCTCGCTCTTCCCGCCGGTCGGTTGAGGTCGGATCCGAAGCGGGCACCGATCACCCGGTCGGGTCCTCGGGGATCAGGTCGGCCACCAGTTCGTCGACGCGCAGGCGGGTGCCGGCGATGCGTTCTCGACAGACCGAGATCAGCCAGGCGGCGCGCTCCACCCGGTCGGCGAGCACGTCGAGGTCGACGTCGTCGCGTTCTAGCTCGGCGAGGATCCCCGACAGCTCGCCCATCGCCTCGGCCCAGCCGAGCTCGGCGCCGGTCGGGTCGCCGGTAGCCGCCTCGGTCGTGGATTCGGCGGAGGTAGGGGTCGTCTCGTTCATGGGTGGTCCTGGGGGTCCTCGGTGCGGGTGGGGTCGATGCTGCTGGTCGCGACGGCCGTGCTCGCCGGCTCGGTCGTGCCGGGGGCTCGGGGAGTCGAGCCGTCGGTGTGGTGGCTCTCGTCGGCGTCGTCCGTCGGCGGGCCTGTTGTCGCTGCGGTGGCGGTGGCGGTGGCGGTGGCGGTGGCGGTGGCGGTGGCGGTGGCGCCGAGAGTGCCGTCGGCCAGCCGGATGCTGAGGAGGTCGCCGGCGGCCACCTGGCCGACGCTGCGAACCAGACGGGCGGGTCGATCCGCAGGGGTGCTGCGCACGATCGCGAAGCCCTTGGCCAACAGGTGCGCCGGGTCGGCTGAGCGCACGAGCGCTTCGGTGTGATCGAGCCGTTCGGCGGCCCGGTCCAGCCGGGACCCGACCCGGGCGAGCCGGCGGGTGGGTTCGTCGAGGCGTCCTTCGGCGGAGCGCAACGCGGCGCCGACCAGCAGCGGCACACCGGAGGCCGCGGCCTGCACGCTGCGCTCGCTCTGGCGGACCGAGCGGCGTGCGGCGGCAGCGACCCGCGGAAAGGCGGCGGCGACCCGTGCGTCGGCCAGGTCGGTGGCGCGGGCGGCGGCGTCGCCCACCCGGCGGCGGCGCTCGGCGAAGTCCTCGTCGGTGCGGCCCAGGGCCCGGGTCGATGCCCGGCCGAGGCGGGCGGCGCACTCCTCGGTCTCCTGGCGGCACAGGGTCACCGCCTCGATCAGCGCGCCGGCGGCTGCGGTCGGCGTCTTGTACGCACGGTGGGCCATCTGGTCGGCGACCGAGGTGTCCACCTCGTGGCCGATGCCGGTCAGCACCGGGTGCCGGCAGCCGGCCACGGCTCGGGCGACGATTTCGGCATCGAAGGCGGCCAGGTCGGTGCGGGCGCCTCCGCCGCGCACCAGCACGACGGCGTCGAGGGGCAGCGAGGAGGCCAGTGCGAGGGCTGCTGCGACCTCGGCGGGCGCATCGACCCCCTGCACCCGGGAATCGATGCGGGTGACGTGGAAGGCCAACCGGCTGAGCTCCAGCTCGTGGAGAAAGTCCGTCTCGGCCGCCGAACCTCGGCTGGCGATCAGGGCGATCCGCTGGGGGAGGGTGGCCAGGGGGCGGGCGGCGTTGGCGACCAGCAGGCCCTCGGCCTCGAGCTGTTGCAGCAGGGCGGCGCGTTCGGCGGCCAGGCTGCCCAGCGTGAACGTTGGGTCGATGCCGACCATCACCAGCTGAAACGAGCTGCTCGCCGGGTAGATCGCCACCGTGCCCCGCAGTCGCACCCGCACCCCGTCGTCCATGCGTACCTGTCCGTGCGCCCGGCGCAGGTGGCGGTTCACCCGGTCGCGGGCCTTGTTGAACAGCGCAACGTTGACGGTGGCGGTCTGCTTGCGCCCGGTCACCGGGTCGGTACGACCCTCGACCAGGCTGAAATAGGTGTGTCCGGCGGCGGAGGGGCGGCCCTTGTTGTGGATTTCGCCCTCCACCCACACCTCGCCGGGAAACACGTCGACCAAGGCCTGGTTGGCTCGGTCGACGAGCTCGCCGACGGTGAAGGTGGGAGCGGCCACCGGTTCAGGCTAGTGGTGCGCTGTGACATCAACTGCGCCGTGGTCGCTTCCGGATTTCACCACGCAGCGCACGCGTGTCGAGCGCCATCTGCGAGCACATCGCTCGCCGAAGCGCCTACGGCGCGACGGTCTCGATCCTGGGGAGCAGCGCTTCGGAACCTTCGACCAGCGTGCGGTACAGCGCGGCGTACAGGCCGTCGTCGGCCAACAGCTCGCTGTGGCGACCCCGCTCGACCACGCGCCCCTCGTCGAGCACCAGGATCAGGTCGGCGCCGACGATCGTCGACAGCCGGTGGGCGATCACCAGGGCGGTTCGGCCCTCGAGTGCCGTGGCCAGCGCCCGCTGCACAGCGGCCTCGGACTCGGTGTCCAGGCTGGAGGTGGCCTCGTCGAGGATCACCATCGCCGGGTCCTTCAGCAGCATGCGGGCGATCGCCACCCGTTGCTTCTCGCCTCCGCTCAGCCGGTAGCCCCGTTCACCGACGACCGTGTCGAAGCCTTGGGGCAGCGCCTCGATCACCGACAGCACCTGGGCGGCCCGTGCAGCCTGGCGCAGCTGGTCGTCGGTGGCGCCGGGCCGGGCATAGCGCAGGTTCTCGGCAACGGTGATGTGGAACAGGTGCGGGTCCTGGGGCACCACCCCGATGGCCGCCCGCAGGCTGTCCTGGGTGAGGGAGCGCACGTCGTGGCCGTCGAAGGTGATCGACCCGGAGGTGACGTCCCACAGGCGGGGCACGAGCGAGGCCAACGTGGTCTTGCCGGCGCCCGACGGGCCGACCAGCGCCACCGTCCAGCCGGGCTCGACGTTGGCCGAAACGTCGCGCAACACCGGCCCGCCCTCGCGGTGGTCCTCGCCGACCGCCTCCAGCGAGGCGATCGAGGTCGACTCGCTGCCCGGATAGCTGAAGTCGACGTGGTGAAATTCGAGCGCACCGGCGGGCGCGGTCAGCTCGGTGGCGTCGGGCGCATCGGTGATCGGGTTGGGCAGGTCGAGCACCTCGAAGACCCGGTCGAAGCTGACCAGGGCGCCCATGACGTCCACCCGGGTGTTGCTCAGCGCGCTGAGCGGTTGGTAGATGCGGGGCATCAGGATGGTGAGCGCGGCCAGCGTGCCCAGCGTCAGCCCGCCGTCGATCACGAGCAGGCCGCCCAGCCAGTACAGGACGCCCAATGCCACCATGCCGACCAGCTCGAGGCCGGTCATGAAGGTGCGCACGGTCATCGCCTGGCGCACCCCGATGTCGCGCACCCGGGCGGCCTGGGTGTCGAGCGTGGCCTGTTCGTCCTCGTAACGGCCGTACAGCTTCACCAGCTGGGCGCCGGCGGCGCTGAGGCGCTCGGTGAGGCTGGTATTCATCTCGGCGTTGAGGTTCATTCCCTCCAAGGTGACCGCCGCCAGCCGCTTACCGACCCGGCTAGCGGGCACCAGAAACAGGGGCAACAGCACCAGAGACAGCAGGGTGAGGCGCCATTCGAGCGCGAACACCGTGATCAGCGTGGCGGTGAGCGCCGCGCCGTTGGAGGCGACCGAGCCGAGCGTGCCGGTGAGCGCCCGCTGGGCGCCGATCACGTCGTTGTTCATGCGGTTGGTGAGCGCTCCGGTGCGGGTGCGGGTGAAGAAGCCCACCGGCATGCGCTGTACGTGGTCGTGCAGCGCCGTACGGAGGTCGTAGATCAGTCCCTCGCCGATGCGGGACGACCACCAGCGTTCGAGCAGGGACAACGCGGCGGTGACCAACCCGACCGCGATCACGATGCCCGCCAGCATGGCGAGTTGTTGGGTGTTCTTGTCGGGGATCGTGTTGTCGATCAGCGCCCGGAAGACCAGCGTCGGCACCAGGGCCAGCACCGACTCGACGACGATCACGGTGACGAAGGCGATCAGCTGGGAGCGGTACGGACGGGCAAAGGAGAGCACGCGCCGGATCGTCTGACGGGTGGGTCGCTCGGTCTCGTCGATGCCCATCCGGGCGTTGCGCATGTAGCTGAAGGCGTGCATGGTGGTCGACTCAACGTACTGCGGCCGCTCGGTGTTCCCGCTGCGCTCGGCGGTGGGAGTTCAGTTCACCCCGGCCCGAAGTGTCAGGGGGTGTGGTCCATCTGCTCGTCGGCCAGGCCGGAGGCCCAGCGATAGTCGGGCTTGCCGCTGGGTGAGCGGACGATCTGGTCGCTCAGCACCAGGTGGCGGGGCACCTTGTAGCCGGCCAGGTGGTTGCGGCAGTGATCGGCCAGATCGGCCAGTTCGGGCGGGGCGTCGGCGTGGCGGGGCTGCACCACAGCGCATACCGCCTGGCCCCAGCGGTCGTCGGGCACCCCCACCACCAGGGTGTCGTACACGCCGGGGTGGGCCTTCAGGACGCCTTCCACCTCCTCGGGGAAGATCTTCTCGCCGCCGGAGTTGATCGATACCGAGCCGCGACCGAGCAGGGTGATCGTGCCGTCGGCCTCCAGGGTGGCGAAGTCGCCAGCGACCGCGTAGCGGACGCCGTCGGCGGCGGTGACGAACGTGGTGGCGGTCTTCTCAGGGTCCTTGTAGTAGCCCACCGGGATGTTGCCGCCCCGGGCCAGCCGGCCGATCACGCCGGTACCCGCGGGCATCGGGTTGAGGTGGTCGTCGAGCACGACGGCGTCGCGTCCGGCCGTGACGGTGGGGCCGCCGCCGCCGTGGGTGCTGGTCTGGCCCTTGGTCTGGACGACCATGCCGTTCATCCCGCTCTCCGACGAGCCAATGGCGTCGACGATGATGATGTCGGGGAGCAGCTCCAGCATCTGGTCCTTGACCGACGGGCTGAAGACGACGGCGCTGGAGGACACGACGAACAGCGAGGACAGGTCCCAGCGGTCGGGGTTTTCGGCCAGGGTTTCGACCAGCGGGCGGGCCATGGCGTCGCCGGTGATCACGATCGTCGTCACCCGGTTGGCCTCGATGGCGTCGAACACCGCCTCTGCGCTGAAGTTGCGGACGAACACCACCGTGTTGCCCTCGAAGAGAAACCGCAGCGAGCCCCACTGGGCGGCGCCATGCATCAGCGGCGGGGTGTTCAGCGCCACCATTGGCGCGTCGGATGCTCTGGCCTTGTCGGCCAGTTCGTGGCCGTGGGTGACCCGTTCGTTGGTGTAGGCGTCCACCCCGCCGCCGAGCGCGTAGAACACGTCCTCGTGGCGCCACACCACCCCCTTGGGCATGCCGGTGGTGCCGCCGGTGTAGAGCACGTAGAGGTCGTCGCCCGAGCGTTCCAGCTGTGGACGTTCGGTACTGGCGTCGGCGACCGCCTCCGCCCACGGCACCGAACCCACTCGGGTCGGGTCGGCGTCGCTGCCGTCCTCGATCATCACGAAGTGCCTCAGGCCGGGCACGCGAGCGGTTACCGCCTCGATGCGGTCGAGGTAGGCCCGGTCGTGGACGAGGGCGACCAGGTCGGCGTTGTCGAACAGGTAGGCCAGCTCGTCTTCGACGTAGCGGAAGTTGATGTTGATCGGCACACCGCGCACTTTGAACGCCGCCATCATGGCGATCAGCCACTCGACGGAGTTCTGGGCGTAGATGCCGATGTGGTCGCCGGCGCCGATGCCCTCGGCGAGCAGGTAATTGGCCATTTTATTGGCCTCGGCGTCGAACTCGGCGAAGGTCAACGAGGCGTCGCCGCACACCACCGCCGTCCGGTCGGGCACCGCGTCGACGGCGCGTTCGAACAGGTCGGCGATGTTGAACCCCATCGGGCGGTTCTAGCACCGAATCAGAACATGGTCTCGTTCTGCGGCCGGTGGAGGCCCCGACATCCGGGTCTCCAGCAACCGGCCTGGAGTTTGCAGCGGTCGAGAGACACTGCCGCCCGGCCTGAGTGACCGGCCGACCCTGGCCGTCGGACGGTTCCGGGTCTAGTTTCATGGGCCGACGTGGTAGGGGGAGATGCAATGGTCGAAAGCCTCGATCCGGTAGTGCGTGAGGTGGACGCATTCGCCGTACACATGGAGGAAGACCCGCTATTGAGGTCGACCATCGTCGCCGTGGCGTTGTTCGACACCACGCCCGACTGGGACGTGTTCGTCGACCGGATGGAGCGCGCCACCCGGTTGGCTCCCTCGTTCCGTTCGCTGCTCGTTCAACCGCCGCTGCGGCTCGGTCCGTTGCGCCGTGTCCCCGATCCTGACTTCGACCTCAGCTGGCATTTGCGCCGCATGGCCGCCCCGGCACCGCACACCCTCGACGAAGTGCTCGGCTTTGCATCCACTGCGGGCATGACCGCCTTCGATGTGGCCCGTCCGCTCTGGGAGTTCACGCTCGTAGAAGACCTCACCGATGGCAGATCGGCGCTGGTGATGAAAGTGCACCACTCGTTGACCGACGGTATCGGCGGGATCCAACTCGCCCAACACGTGGTCGACCTGCAGCGGGAGGCGCCGGAGCTCGGACCTATGCCGGCTGTACCCCCGGCCGAGCGCATCAGCACGGCCCGCCTGGTCGTCGACTCGCTCTCGTCGAACCTGACTCGGACGGTCGGATTGGCGGGGGATCAGCTGCGTCGGCTGCCCAGAGACCTGGTCGGCTTGGTTCGCAACCCGATCGGCGTCGCCGGGCGCGGCCTGAAGGTCGTCGGCTCGATCGGCAACTTCGTCCGGCCCGTGACCAGCACTATGTCACCGCTCATGACCGACCGGCGGTTGGCATGGCGGTACGAGACTCTCGACGTGCCGTTCGCCGAACTGCGGTTGGCCGGCAAGTCGGCAGACGGCACCGTCAACGATGCGTTCATGGCAGCGGTTGCTGGCGGCCTGGCCCGCTATCACGACCGGCACGACCAGCCCGTCGAGGAGCTTCGGGTGACCATGCCCGTGTCGGTTCGGGAGTCTGACGATGCCGAGGGCGGCAACCGCATCACGTTGGCCAGGATCGTCATTCCGGTGGGGTTGGCCGACCCGAAGGACCGAATTCGGGCCATCCGAAGCATCAGCCGGCAGTGGCGCAGCGAGCCGTCAATCTCCTACACCAGCGCGATCGCCGGGGCACTCAACCTCCTACCCCGGTCGATCACGGGTGAAATGCTCAAGCACGTCGACTTCACCGCCAGCAACGTGCCTGGATTCACCGTGCCCGTCTACGTCGGCGGTGCGCGCGTGACGGGCTTCTACCCGTTCGGACCGCCGATCGGGGCGAGTGCCAACTTCACGCTCATGTCGTATGCGGGCACCTGCAACATCGGCGTGACGGCAGACCGCAGTGCGATCACCAATCCCCAGGAGCTCATGGCCTGTTTGGTCGAGGGATTCGATGAGGTGCTCGGACTCGGCGGTGGGCAGGAGGACAGCGTGCACCGGCCCACCTGATCGGCCGGGTGCCAGTGGAGCATTCAACGGGCCGGCCAGCCCGACGCCCGGCGAGCCCACCGGAGCGGCTTCCGGTGGGCTTGAGGGAAACGAATGGCGGAGAGTAAGGGATTTGAACCCTTGGAACACTTGCGTGCTCAACGGTTTTCGAGACCGTCCCATTCGTCCGCTCTGGCAACTCTCCGCTGAGGACATTAGCCGGGCGGCCGGGTGTGTTCCTAGCCGGTTGTCCGCTGACGCCTGCCGGGGTCAGCGGCGGCGGTCGCCGAAGAACGTCCGGAGCAGGGCGGCGGCCTCTTCGGCCCCCGGGCCCGATTCGACGGGAAACTCGTAGCCGAGGCGGGGATCGGAGCCGAGGTGGTACGTGGAGCCGAGAGCGCCGCCGCTGAGGTCGGGCGTGGCGAACACCACACGGCCCACCCGAGCGGCCAAGGCCGCGCCGGCGCACATCGGACACGGTTCGAGGGTGACCACCAGCGTGGCGTCGTCGAGTCGCCAATTCTGCCCGGCCGCAGCTGCGTCGCGGAGGGCCAGGATCTCGGCATGGGCGGTGGGGTCGCCCGTGAGCTCCCGCTCGTTGTGTCGGGCGGCGACGATGACGCCGTCGACGACGACGACCGCACCTACCGGCACGTCGCCGTGCTCCAGGGCCGAACGAGCCTCGTCGATGGCGGTGGCCATCCACGCGGCCTCGGGGCTTGAGGGCGGGTCGCCGGCGGGGAAGACCGCCGATCCGGGGATGCTCACCCACTCAGTGTAGGAGTGGGACCGGGCGCGGTGAACGCTCGGCGATCGAGTTGGGATGTGGGCGGGATGCTGCGGCTGGCGCCCTGTGGATGAAGTGTGCACCGAGCGGTGGAGAACCGGCTGGGTGCGGGGGACAATCCACAAACCCTGGGGACAACCTGGGGATTGTCCACAAAACGGTTGACCCGGAAGGCGTGGGGGTGCACAGTGCCTTCTCCACACGGAACGCCAGCGTTCCCGACGGACAACACCGGAGGCGCTTCGGCGTCGAGGGTGGTTTCGAGCGGCTTCGGCCGATCGGACACCGGAAGGTCACGCTGGCGACTCGGGAGGACTTCGGTCCGACCGACCCAAGCGGGCGCCAGCTCGGTTGGGCACCACCGAGGGCTTCGGCCCGAGGTGGCACCGGGGCTCAGGGTCCCAGTGTCCGTGGAGGACACCGGCATTCGCCACCCGCATCGATCCCCGGACCGGTGCGGATGGACCGGCCGCTTCGGGCGAACGGTTCACACAAGGGGAGGACGGCCTTTGGGCCAGAGGCCTCTACAACGGCATCGCCCGCCGCACCCTCGGGCACGACGGGCGATGAATGAGCGCTTGGACGTCAGGCTACGGCCGACGCCAGGTCGCTTGGCGGATACCGGTGTTGAGGGCCCCGGGCCCGGTCTGCGGATCGGCCCGGGGCCCTCTTCGTGCCCGAGGTCTTGCTGTGCTGGGTCGTCCCGCGCTGGCCCCTTCGTGGTGGAAACGGAGGCCGCCGGTGTTCGCTACGACGGGCCGGCCTTGGCTCGCCCTACAGGCCGGCGACCGCCTCGAAGAGCACGTTGTTCTCTTTATGCACGTGGAGGTGCGTATCGGCCTCGAGCGCCGCCAGGCGTTGGTACAGGCTGGTGTAGCTGGCGCAGCCGTCGGCGGGCACGTCGAAGTCGGAGCTCAGCGAGCGGAGACGCTCGAGCAGCCGCCCGGTCTGGTCGTGCTCGATGCGCATGCTGGCAATCGGCCCTCGATCAAGGTCGGCTGCCGTCGGGCCTTGAGTCGTCTCGCCGTCCGCAGCGACCAGCTGACGGATCATCGGAAAGAGCGCCAGTTCCTCGCGCGCCATGTGGGGTAGGAGATCGGCCCGCAGCTCGGCCACCGTCGCCGCCAGGTCGATCAGCTCGGGATGCCGTTCTCCGTGGACCGACGCCACCTTGTTGGCCAGCTGATCGAGGGCGGGCAGCTCGTCGCGCAGGTAGGCGTGGTGCACGGCGAGCACGTGGTCGATGAGCTC
>Ga0073899_10003375_pt1 | contig 14140 bp, 13 predicted proteins | sample KloWWTmetaKNB5Ph_FD_88975 | JGI IMG/M metagenome (GOLD analysis project Ga0073899, IMG submission 88975) | Active sludge microbial communities from Klosterneuburg, Austria, studying microevolution and ecology of nitrifiers - Klosterneuburg... | ecosystem: Engineered > WWTP > Aerobic digester >... | reverse complement strand
TCCGCCTGCCCGTAGCCGGTCATGGCGACCAGCCGCGTGCGCATCTTCGGGTCCTGGCGCAGCGCCCGGGCGAGGCTGAAGCCGTCCATGCCCGGGAGGCCGATGTCGACGATCGCGACGTCGCTTGGAGTCGCGGTGCACGAGCCCGCATCCGCGCCCTGTTTTCCGCCCGGGACCCTGCGGAGCCGGAGCCAGCCCGCCGGAGCCAGCCCGGGAGCTCGCGCCCGCGTGGACGGCTCCGCCGCCCCCTCTACGTGGCCGCCGGGGCGTTGTTTCTTTTGGGTCAAGAGCGCCGCAGCTCAGCGTCCAGCCCAGCTCTGTCCCTGATGTCTACCGGATATCCATTAGATATCCGTTCTTGTCGCCGCTCTCGGGGACCCTTGCGCCGTTAGCCTCGTCTGAGCCCCTTTCACGGAGCCATACGCCAGATATCCGCCAGATATCAGCCGCGAGAGTACGGGCCGACGCTCCGGCGCCAGTCCTCGGCGATCGCCACGCTGACCGCGGCGTTGATGTCGATGCCGCGGGCGTCCGCCAGTTCGCGCAGCTTCGCGTCGATGGACGGCGTGAACCGGATCGAGCGCTGCACGCGCTCGTCCTTCGCCGGGCGGCCCCGGGCAGGCTCGGGGGGCAGCTCGACGCTCGCGGGCTTGGTGTTCGCCTCGCTCCGAGCACGCCGCCCCGCCTGGGCCGGCTTCTGGTCGACCTCGGGCGCTGCCCCGAGCGCGTCCTCCTCGGCCTCGTCGGAGAAGCCCAGCTGGCGAACAGCCTCCGGGCTGGGCCCTGCAGGCGCCCGCGTGCCCGGGAAAGGCGTGGGCGTGAACCCTCCTCGCCGGGCCGTCATCGCCGACCTGTCTTCCGCACGCTCTTCTTCGGGGCCGTGGTCTGCACCACTCCAGCCCGCTTAAAAACGTGGTCTGCGAAGCGCACGATCGCCTTGTGGACGACGGAGTCCGTGCCAAAGGGCGACTCCCAGACCGGGCAGTAGCGCAGCTGCGCCCGGAACATGGCGCCGCTCTTGGGGATGACCTCGTCGTAAATCTCGATGTTGTCGAGCATCCGCGCCGCATCCTGCAGTGCCCCCAGGGCCCCGACGCCGCCGCCGTCCGCCATGTAGAAGACGAGGAGCGCGGGCGCCTTCTTGAGCATCAGCGGGAGGACCGAGGCCAGGTTCTCGATCGCGGTCCGGTTGTCGACGGGGACGATCCAGAGGTCCGGGCTCACGGCCCCGCCGGTCACGTCGGAGTGCGGCGAGGTGTCCACGATCGTCAGGGGGAAGTTGGCGGCGAGCCGGGTCGGGAACTCGTCGGGCGAGTAGAGGGCCGTCACGTGGTCCCCGTACTGGATCGGCGAGTCCACCTCCAGCAGCGCCTCCCCCCGCGTGAACCAGCGGAGCAGGTCGCCCTGGCGGTCGATCGTCGCCGCAAGAGTCTTCACGCCGAGCTGCTCGGCTCGGAACGCCAAGTGCGCGGCGATGGTGGACTTCCCGGTCCCGCCCTTGTGGTTGTGGATGACGATGAGCACGCTAGATCCTCTTTTCTGGTCGCTTTTGGATATCTAACAGATACCAGAATCCAGGCGCAACCCGCCACTTCTGGCTGGCAGCCCGCACACTGCAAGGACACCTCAAGCCGGCGGGAGTGCTTCCGTGTTAGAGCGCCGGCGCTCCGCTTGGTACTCAAGGATGCTCCAGGGGCGTCTACGCGCCGCGTAACACGAGAGTTTAATCACAAATCCACTCAAATCGGCTGTAAACATCACTCTACAGGCACTAGACGCGATGCGCCAAAAGCGCTCTTGTGAACGGCGCGATCTTTGATATTTGTCTTTTACCGGTAAACGGTAAAACTTCATGGGCGACCTAACGTTTGCAAACCAAGGAACCGAAGACATCAGAGACGGAAGAAATACGCCGGCGGCGCGCCGAACGCTTCCAAGAAACCTCTGGAAAGTCGCGGCTCGGAAATTAGACATGCTGCAGGGAGCAGAGTGTCTAGATGATCTAAAGAACCCACCAAGTAACCGTTTACACCAACTCAAAGACGACCGAGAAGGACAACACTCCATCTCGATAAATGACAAATATAGGGTCTGTTTTACGTGGACAGACAAGGGGGCGAAAAATGTCGAAATCTGCGATTATCACTGAGTTGAAGAGGGCCGGGCTCCCCACCCATCGGCGCCCAACGACCCCTGGCGAGGTCATCAAGGCAGAGTTCCTTGAGCCGCTGAAGATCACTCAGACGCAGCTCGCTGAGGCAATGGACATTCCACTGCAGCGCCTGAACTTGATCATCAATGGGAAGAGGGCCGTCACTCCCGACACGGCCCTGCGTTTGAGCAAGGCGTTGGGCTGTTCGATCAAGTTCTGGCTCAACCTTCAGCAGAGTGTCGAGCTCTACGATGCGATTACGGGGCCCGCGAGCAGCACCCTTGAGCGCGTATCCCGCGTCGTTGAGCCTGATCTGGCCATGGCTGTGGCCTAAGACGCTCGGGTCTTGGTACAGACCGACGCTAGGAAGCCCATGAGCGCCTCCTAGCGTCGGTACATGAGCGTCGGTCAAGTTGTCGGTGAGATGTTGGGACCAGGTTCTTCGGATTTCTGACAGAACATCCAGAATCTGCGGCTCCCAACCTTAATGCCTGGGCCGTCCACGCCTGAGCGCAGCAAGGCGGGCGCGGACCTCGGGCGAGGCCTGTGTCATGTCGGCGAGGTTCCGATCGAGCTCCCGCCGCGCAGCTCCAGCCACACTCGTCGGAGCGTCGCATTCCCGTTCGACGCCGGTCCTGACCTCCAGAGCGTCAGGCTCTAAATAGCGATCCACGAGCGGCTCCTCGCCCTGGAAATCAGGCCCGAAAGCCCCAGAGAAATCATTTTCGGCCAGCTCCGCGCTGATTTTCGGCCCGCTTCCAGCCTGCTCGCGGCCAAATCCTCCGCCCGGAGCCGCGGCGAGAATGAAGCGCTCCGGCAGCTGTCCGCGCTCCCCCAGCCGCACGAGCGCCCGTTCAAGACCACGAACTGCCGCCTGCGGGGCGCGTTGGCCCGCACACAGCAGAAGCGTCCGTGCGAGCTCACGGGGCGGCCCCTCCCAGACGTTCGGCCAGCGATTTAATAATTCCAGCGCGCGCCGGTCCCAGGCGCAGCCCATCAGCGTGACCGGGGCTGCCGGGGGAGCCGCCTGCGTCACCTCGAACGGCCGCAACGCCGCCAGATCGAGCCGTCCGGCGCAGTGCGCCGCGTTCAAGTCGCGCAGCCCCTCCGGCAACACCAGCCGCATCAGCTCGCAACGCCCTACCAGCGTCGCCGCGATCCGCCGCGCGTACGTCTCGCCCGGCCCGTCAGGGTCGGTAGCGATGACGACCCGCACTCCCGCAGGGATTTTCGCGGCGAGCTCCGCCGTCCAGCTCCCGGCGAAAATCCCGAGCACGGCATGGCCAGGGCCACATTGTTCGGCTTGAAGTCGCGGTGGATCATGCCTGCCGCATGCGTCCCCGCCAGCCCCCGCGCGGCATCGATGAGCACCCTCGCCGAGCACGGACACCGCCGTCAGGAAATCAGGCCCGCCCTCTACGATCCAGACCTCGCGCACCGCCTCGCCCTGGCCACGCAACAGCTCCCGGCCAGCCTCGTCCGCGAAGCACAGGCCCTGCGCCCGGTGCCCCGCCGGCATAATTTCCTTGGCCCCTGGGAGCGGTCCCTCGCCGAGCGGCGACATCGCGGCATCGAGCCCATCGATCTGCCGCCCGCGCACGCCTGCGAGCTCGCCCTGAGCGTCAAAAATCGGCAAAAGCAGCCGATAGCCCGCCTCCAGCCAGGATACACCCCCGACCCGTAGCGCCCGCGGACACGCAGACCGGGGCGACAACACGCGAACGAGGTCCCGGCGCAGCAGCTCCGGCGGATCAAATCCCCGACGCTCCGCCCACACAATCCCGGCCAGCGCAGGCCCATCGCCGAGCAACAACGCGGTCTCCCACACCCTTGCGGCCGAAGCATCCCGTGGCGGCGGCGCCAGCCCGCTTTGCGGGGTGAGGGTGCCCGGCGCGTCCAAAAGCCTGTAACCCGCTGGCCGTTTCCGGTTGCGCAGGGCGCTATCCAGCTTCTTTTCAAGGTCGTGGGCACTCCAGGGCGGGTCGCAGGTCTCGTTCCAACGATCGAGCAACGGCCGGAATTCTTGCGGCGAGAGGCCGAAATCTTCTCCCAGACAGGCCGCGACGAAGGTTCGGCGGTCCCCACCCTCACCCTCGACCGCTGGACCAAGGCGCGCGAGCTCCTGGATCACAACCTCGCGAGCTTTGTCGGGATTTTGCGGGGCGTACCGTGGGAAAGCTGTCGCGCGCCCGTATCTTCTTAGACGCGAGGCCAGCGACTGGCGAATTCGATCAAGACGACGCCCTTCGATGTCACAGACTCGGACCCGCAATTCTCGCTCGCGCTGTTGCCGCTCGATATTCCGGCACCACGCCTCAAGACGGGCGAGCCGCGCGCAGCCCGGGTCCCGCAGCTCCTCGAAGGGGATGAGGTACTCGTAGTGGTTCAGTCGCACGAACAGGTCCGGGCAGACCTCGTACAGCCGCAGGAACGCCGCCCGGACGGTCCGCTCCGTCCAGATCATCGAGAGGTCCGCCCCTCGCACCAGGCGCTCCAGGATGTCCCAGGATGTCCCCTCCAGGTCGAGGATCCTGCGGTCCCAGGCCTTCGGGAGCGCCCTGCAGGTGAGCACGCGGGCGACGCTCACGCCGCGCTCGCCCGCCGGCAGCTCCTCGTCCACCAGGCGCATCACCCGGAACACGATGCTGCGCGAGCGGCTGTCCGCCTGCGGCGCCGGGCCGACGTCATCACGCGCCCCGGGGGGGCTGCGTCGAGAGACGGACCCGGCGGGAGGTCCTTGTTTTTGGACCTGGCCTCGGGTAGAGGTAATAGGAATCTGTTCCATCGCAAGGTCTAGTTGCGTGGGGCTTGAAGGCTCAGGAGTTGGCGCTCCTGGGCTTTCTTCTTTGGTTCGTGGAGTGTGGGAAGGACGGTCGCGAGAACGCGCCCGGGCGTCAACCCCTTTAAATCAGGGAGCTCATGGCTGTTTTGCAGCGAGGGACATGTCCCTCGGGACATCCTATCGGGCTGCAACCGGCGCTTAATCGCCGATTTCTCTCATTGCCTCCTTATTGTCTCTTTATCGTGCCTTTATTGGCCCTCGCTCGCGCCATGGCCGGTCTGAGGGTGGCTCGGACTGGATGATCTGCCGTTCATGGAGATCGGATCGGGCCGATCTCGCTGAGCTACACTGCGGCCATGCAGGCCCGCGCCGCGACCTCCCTCGCCCTCGCCGGGGCTCTGGCCTGCAACGGACCGGCGGACAGCGGCTTCGCCTCCAGCCAGCCCGGCCCGACCTCGGCACCGGCCGGCAGCTCGACCGGCACCAGCGAGGCCAGCAGCTCCGGCGGCAGCGGTCCCGCCGCCAGCGCCGAAGACAGCGGCGCGAGCACCACGGAGCCCCTGCGGGACCTCGGGGGTGAGCCCGACTTCGGCCCGGACAAGCCCCTCGGCTGCCAGGGCAAGATCGACTTCCTGTTCCTGATCTCTCGCGCCGGGCAGATGAAGAACGCACAGCAGCAGCTCCTCGCCAGCTTCCCGGGCTTCATCGACACGATCGAGACCATGTTCCCCGAGTTCGACACGCACATCATGGTCGCCAACCCGGAGGGGACCTGGCCCGGGTGGGCCTGCGAGAAGGACTGCAAGTTCAACGCCTGCAGCAACGAGGGCGAGGACTACGTCTGCGGCCCCGCCTCTTACGAGCTCGTCACGAAGTGCGACGAGGTCCTCGGCGCCGGCCTGCTGTTCAACGCGGGCCCCTTCGCCACCAACGCCCCATGTTCGCTGGCGGGCGGCCGCCGCTACATCGTCACGCGTGAAGAACCGGACCCACTCGCCGCCTTCCAGTGCATCGCCCGGGTGGGGACCTACGGATACCCGCCCCCGACCGGCGACGCGCTGATCGCTTCGCTCTCGCCCTACCTCTCCGTGGGTGAGTGCAACAAGGGCTTCCTCCGCGACGACGCGCTGCTCTTCATCACCTTTATCATCGACACCGAGGACGAGAAGTCGAAGACCTACGTGAGCGACTGGTACAAGGCGGTCGTGAAGGCCAAACACGGCGATCCCGGCGCCGTTGTCACCTTGCTCATCACGGGACAGTACTCGCCCGTCGACATACCCGGCTGCGTGGAGGACCTCGACCACGAGAGCACGCTGCGTGACCTGATCACCATGTTCCCCTACCACGTCGAGGGCGACGTCTGCGCGCCGAGCTACGCGCCCTACTTCACCGAGGCGGCGAAGTTGGTCGACGAGGCGTGTGCCAGCTTCGCCCCGCAGTGAACTGCGGTGCTCACGGACTGATCTGCACGAGCCACGTCTGCGGCGAGCCCCCGGCGGTGACATAGCCGCCGATGAAAATCCGGTCGTACTCGTCGCGCGCGGCCCCGAGGGCCTCCGAGGACTCCTTGCTGAACGGGAACCAGTGCGACCACAGAGACCACAGCTCGACCTTGCCGATCGTGCGGGCGAATGCCTGGCCGCGGAGCACACCGCCCTGCTGGCTCGCCCCCGCGACGATGGCCCGGCCCTGCGAGTCGACCACGACGTCGCTCCCATACGCGCCCTCGGCCGGGACCTCGGGCTGATGCCAGGTGCGCACGCCCGCGGGCGTGTAGCGCGAGGTCTCGATGCGCTGCACGCCGCCGCAAGCGTCCTGACATCCGGCGCCGGTGACCACCACCCCCTCCGGGTGCAGCGCCACGCCGAAGAACATGCTGTGCTTCCACGACCCGTCCGCTGGCGCGATGATCACGGGCCCGACCACCTCACCGGTGTGGATGTCGATCGGCACGACCATCCCGCGCGTGTACGTGCTTTTCTGCTCGTGCGGGCCCACGCTCAGACCCGCAACCCATGCGACGTCGCCGTCGATGACGACGTCCATGGCGGCGTCAGCAAAGCTGTGCGCAGGCTCTTTCGGGGGCTGATAATCCAAGGTGTCCGCGACCGTGCCCTGATGGGCCGCGCTGACCCCCTGGTACACGACATCGAGGTCGCCGCCGTCGACGACGGCGAAGCCCACGGCAAGGCACCCGCCCTCCTCGTCCGCCGCGATGGCGCGCAGGGTGTAGCCCAGCGCGCCGGGCTCGTCGACGCCGGTCGGGCTGCCATCCGGGGCCAGCAGGAGGATGTGGGGCCGCCACTTCTGGCTGACCTCCTTCACGTTCATAGCCACCCAAATCCCGCCGTCCGGGGCGATCGCCAGGTCGGCGACGTGGCCCTCGAGCTCGCTCAAGAGGACCTTCTTGCCCCACAGGTCGGTGCCGTTGAGGCCGGAGCGCTTGTGGATGCTCGGCCGCGGGATGCTGGCGCCGATGCGCAAGCCCGCCTCGATCACGTTCCCCTCGGGCGTCAGCGCGATGCGGTTGGTACGGCTGCCGAGCGGCCCGGGCTTCGCCCAGGCCGGTTTACCGGCCTCGGGCACCTTGACCTCGAAGGCCGCCTCCTCGCTGTCCTCGTGCTCGCCGAGCGTGGCGAACACCTTGACCTTGACCGTGCCGTTCTCGACGGCCCCCTTCACCGCGAGCACGCCCACGAACACGTCCTTGCCGGCGCCGGCGAGCTCGCCCACGTCGACGCCGTTCTGCTGCACGCGCACCGATGTGGAATTTTTGGTCTGTACCGTGATTGGCACCGGCCCGGCCGCGTTGACCTCCTCCGGCAGCTCGATCGCCACCACCTCGGGCAAGAGGACCTCGTCGCCAGCGCCGTCGCCGGTCGAGCTCGACGCCCCGCTCTGGCCCGTGCTGCCAAGGCCGTCAGTGTCCGGGCTGCCACTCGTGCTGCCTGCAGCCGTCATCTCGCCGCCGGCACCGCTCGTGCTCCCCACCTCGCCGCCGTCGCTCGCGGTCGGGACCGAGGTGTCCGGCCCCGAGCTCGGCCCCGTGGAGAGCAACGGCGCGTCCTGGATTTCCTCGATGATGCCCTCGAGGTCTGGCGCGCAGCCGACGACGGACAGCGCGAGGGCAGGCAGGACGGCGCGCAGCATGGCCCAGCTTACCACGCGCGGGGTCGCTCCCTGCCTGTCTTGGACCATCACCGGCCTCCCTTGCCGGCGGGCTCTCCGTTGACCACGTGGACGATGGCCCCCGGCTCAGCGTGGACGTAGGTGTTCGTCTCGCGGTGGTCGCAGCGGAAGAAAGTGATCGAGAACGCCGCGATGGCGCCTGCAGCGAGACACAGGAGGGGCTGGGTCAGTCTGGATCGTGGCTTCACGCGATCGAGGCTACGGCGAGCCCTCGGAGCGGGTGGGATCGGGACCTGGGTCGGTATGGGTCGGGGCACGCAGAGAGGCTACGGCGCGCCCGCGTAGCGTTTCTTGGCTGAACTCGCATCGCATGGTCGTGTGGGGGCCATGAATGAGTTCACCGGCACCGTTTCTTTCATCGACCAACTTGAGCCCAAGGACGACCTCGATTGGGCCATCTTCGGGTGCAGTTGCGGCTTCCGACCAGGGGAGCACTGCGACCCTGCGACCGGGAAGCTGGATTTCTCCACCTTGCGCGACATCACCGACGAAGCTCGCCTCCCCAACGGGCACCTTTTCACTGAAGCAGAGCCGATCAAGGGCGTACCACCCATCCTGCGGGTCTACCAAGGCGAGGGGTACTACTGGCTCGTGTCCATGTACGAGGGAGAGCCGATCCTCCTCTATGGCTCGCAGCTGTGTTGAGGGTCAGAAACGGCCTTGAAGCAGCAGGCCGGCACCCTGAGGCCCGCCCTGGGGCAGAACCTCGAGGCGCCGTGGCTTGCGAACACCGACCACGACGAGCACCACGCCCAGGGCGGCGACCGCTGCAGCCGACGCCGACAGGCTCACTGTGGCGATGCGCGTGCGGTCGGCGGCCCGCTCGAGCGCCTCGGCCTGCCGCACCTGCTCCGGTGTCGCCCCGCCGGCGAGGTCCACCACGCCGCGCAGCTCGTTCGCCTCGTCGCGCAGCCGCACGCGCGACGCCTGCACGGGGGCCACCGCCACCGCGAGCCCGCTCGCTACTGCGAGCAGGACACCGCCGGCGATCGTCGCCGACGAGGCCTTCGCGCGCCTCGAGGCGCCGGGATTCACAACGAGCTGCGACGGCGTGACCTCCTGCGGCGCCTGCGAGACCGGCAGCAACATGACCTCCTGGACCTCCTCCTGCGGCACCTCGCAGACGTGGCCCGCATGCTCCCTGGCCAGCGTGCTGCGGCCCGCGGCGTCGAAGCGCTTCACCCGGTCGGCGCTCGTCTTCTCGAGGTCGTGGCGCTGCATCAGCCCGACCAGGGCGCCGAGCTCGGCGCACAGGTGCGCCGCGTCGCCGCCCGAGAGCCGGTACGCGAGGCCGCGTGCGTCATGCAGCAGGGACAGCAGCTCGTACACCTCCGCCGGTGTCGCCCTGGCGAGCTCGGCCGCGGCGAGCTCGGCGGCCTCGACCAGCTCCGACAGGGGCCGGGGCGTCCGCGGCGGCGTCATCTCCTCCGGGTCACTCTCCTTGATCACGGTGAAGATGTGACCCCGGATCTCGTCGCTCGACCCCGCGACTGGCGAGGCAGCCAGGCCGGGGCCGGCGAGCAACAGCGACAACCAGCCGGCGCTGACCTGCATCAGCCACTTGTATGATGTCGATGCCGCGAGCGTCTACCACCTCGTCAGTGGCAGCGCTAGTTGCGCTCACCCTTCAGTGGCGATCGCTGCGGCCCGCATGGCACGGCTATCAAGCGCGCCAGGCACCAGCGCACTGCTGCGTTTAGTACCTGACGACGCTCATGCCCAGTTAGGAGGGCACACGCTGGAGCTCCAGCTACTCAGCCCGCTGGAACTTCCACCATGCCGACTTCTTGCTCGAGCGTACCGGCGGGAAGGTGCTGTTGCTCTTCATCGGGATCACCCTCTCCTCGGAGGTCGGAGCGGGAGTCGTGGAGCCATCCACATATCCATCGAACACGTATGAGCCAGACGCGGTACAGGTGTCACTTGTCTTGAATCGGTCACCAATTTTTGCCATTACGAAGATCCTCCGTGCTCAAATTTTGAGCGGGGAGAGCGTAGTGATGACTGATGCTGAAGCAACCCCTCCGATCAGAAATTTAGATCCTGACGCGACATCCCGAGGTCTCCTCGCACGACCCCACGGCCGGCGGGGCAGCCAGGCCGGGGCCTGCGAGCAACAGGGACAGCCAGGCGGCGCAGACCTGCACGGGCCTCTTGTATCACGCGCAGCTGCACGGCGAGACTTGAACCAATGTCCATCTCCAGCGGCGAGAACCTGATGGCCCCGGCGACGTGGATCAACGGCCACGACACCGGCTGCGTGCTCAAGGAGCGCTACGCGCTGCGCGAGGTCAGGGGCGCAGGTGGGTTTGCGACGGTGTACCGGGCGAAGGACCTCGCGTTCACCGTCCTCGAGGTCTCCGTCGCCGTGAAGCTGGCGCACGACAAGCTGAACGTGAAGAACCGGCGTCGCTTCGAGCGCGAGGCCAACGTCGCCGCGCAGATCAACCACCCCAACATCGTCCGCGTGCTCGACTACGGCGTGCTCGACGGCCGCCCCTGGTTCGTCATGCCCCTGCTCCAAGGGCACTCGCTGCAACTGCGCCGGGGCGGGCACTGGCTCGACATGTCGCGCCTCATGCAGCAGTTGTGCTCCGCGGTCCACGCGATGCACCTCGGGACCGCGCTCTCGCAGCCGGGCCTGCGCACCCAGGTCCTGCACCGCGACATCAAGCCCCTCAACTGCTTCGTCACCGAGCGCGAGCACTGCGAGCCCCACCTCACCCTCCTCGACCTGGGCCTGTGCAAGCTCCCCGGCGTCCAGCGCCTCACCAGCGCCGGGACCACGGTCGGCACGAGCTCCTACATGGCCCCGGAGTGCGTCGTCGGGGCCGTCCCCTCGACGATCCGCTCCGAAATCTACGCGCTCGGCGTGACCTTCTTCGAGCTCCTCACCGGCGAGCTCCCCGACCCCACGCACCGCATCCGCGGGCTCACCGACGACACCATCCAGGCCCCCGACCCGCGGACGCTACGCCCGGAGCTCCCGGCCGACCTCGCGGCGATCGTCATGCGGGCCATGGCGCCGCAGCTCTCTCGGCGCTTCCCCGACGTCGGGGCGATGATGACCGCGATCGCGGCCGTACTCGGCCGCGTGGGGGTCCGCCGCGCCCCGCCGGCGCACCAGCGCGAGGGCCTCGCGCCCGTTATCCCCCTGCATCCCGTCCCCCACGTCGAGCTCGCCTCCGAGGGCACCGTGCTCAGGGCCGACACGGACCTCGAGCCCGCCGCGGCCCCCAGGGTTCAACCCGCCCTGGTCCCCACGGTCGCCCCCGCCGAGCTCGTTCCAGTCACGCCCGCCACCCCCGAGTTCGCCCTGGTCGCTCCCGAGGAAAAAACCGCCCCGCTCCCCGCAGTCGTCCCCGAGGTCCTGCTCGTCGAAGCACCTGCAGGCCCCCTCCCGGGGGCTCGCCCCGTCCTGCGCGGTGCCTCCGTCCATCGGTGGCTCATCCTGACCAGCGCCATCGCGGCAGGGGTAGTCGCGCTCGCCGCGTTGCGACCCGTGCCATCTGGACTGCTGGTGGAGCCCTCGCCGCCTCCCACTCCGGCAGCGAGGAGGGACTCGCCTGCAGCGCTGACGGCAACCTTGCCCACCTATCTTCCGCCGCCGAGCCCGCCGCAAGGCACCCCCTTGGAGAAGAAGGCGTCGCGCCTGCAAGCCCGCGTCGCCCCCACCATCGAGGACGCCGCGGCGATCCAAGCGGCGATCCAGACCAGCGCCAAAGCCGCGATCCCCGCGCTGCGAGCCTGCCTCGACCATCCGAGCCACCTCTCTGCGCAGCTGCAGGTCCACCTACGGCGCGGGAACGTGCTCATGGTCGACGGCGAACTGGTCGAGGATCTGAACTCCTGGCACGCCTGCGTGATGCGCGAGCTCGGCCAGATCGAGTACCCGCTCACGCTCGCGCCGGTGAAGGCCAGGATCCGGCTCCCGCTGCACTAATGCCAGAGCTGTAGATCGCGGCTGCCTCCTTTTTGTGAGCGGCTTCCCGCTCTGCCCAGTAAGGGCCACCTCACAAGGGCTTCCCGCGGGTGCAACGTTAGGGGGAAGTACAAAGATTGGCGATGGCATTTACCACCAAGTCCGGCGACGTCCGCATCGACATCTTCAAGTCCAACGGCAAGTCCGCCGTGGACATGAGCGAGCATTACAGGGACGCCGACATTCGGCGCGCGCCGCAACCCCGCGCAAGGCGTCCGCCCGAAGCGCGAAAGAGGTCCAGCAAGCGCGGGCACTTCCGGGAGGTCGCAAGCGCCCTGCTGGCAGTGACCATCGGCTCGCTGAGCATCCGCCAGTGCGAGCCCAAATGCGTCTACGCTAGCGACGGCTCCACCGTCTACGCCGCGAGGTCGACCGCACAGCGGCCGAGTTCCGGCCGTTGATCAGCAGGGTGGCCAGCCTAGCCGCCCTGCTCTCACCGTGTCGCCGACAATTCGCGTCTCTAACGACGCTGGTAGACCCTCGCTTGAACAGCCCGCATGACATCGGCAGGCAGTTCCTCGAGGATGGCGTCGGTGTACAGCCAGGCCGCGCTCACAAGCCCCGGTTGGTGAATGTAGCCATGACAGCACGGGTTGCAGCACCACATACACGTGTGGTACGCCGTCTCGGCGGGCAGATGGAGGCCCTCGTTGATCGAGGTGGAGTTGCACAGCGGACAATCAACTGTCTGATCGGACATAAAATCCCTTGCAAGCGGTCGCAGACCTGTGTAGAATCGGTTCTGTGATTTCGCTTGACGGTGCCGCACGATCACTGCTACCCTTTGGGCCATGCTTTGGCCTCCGAAGGGAAGCGGCCCAAAGGGTAGCAGTGATCGTGCGGCACCCAGGAATCTGTCTTTAAGGACAGATTAATCGCTGAACTTTAGCGATTCTTATGCGATCCGTAGGCGCCGGAACAACGCCTAACGTCGATGCCGCTCAGCAGAACCAGGGCGCGCGGGCCCAGGCGCAGAACGCCTCGCGGTGCTCGTCGTCCCACACGGCCAGGGCGGCGGCGGCGTTGAAGGTGCCGACCCGCCAGACCTCCACGTCGCCGAGCTGCCGGAGCACGTCCGCCGCGGGCAACTGGCGCTCCACGGCGAGCCAGCGGGCGAGCGGCGCGTAGATGTCGACGATCGCGGCCGCGGCCGCGGCCGCCTCGCGGGCCTCGTCGTGCTCGCCTAACTGGTAGGAGCGCCAGGCAGCGAGGGCCTTGTCGCGCGCGTTGTTGATGCGCCGCTGAACCAGCGGCGGCGCGGTCTCCTCGGCGTCGTAGGCCCGCCGCTCGCAGCCCTCGAGAACCTCGTGCAGGCCGCGGCAGAGATTCTCGCGGACGACGGCGACGGGGTTTGCGGGGACGTGCCACACCGCGAGGATGAACGCCGCCGCGTGGCGCGAGCCGCTCGTCCCCGCGGGCCCTGCGGCCCACGCATCAAACACCACGGGGTCCCAGGGCTCGAGCGGCGCGTCCTCGAGGGTCGGGAAGTTGCGGGCGAGGCGGATGATCTTGGCGTGCTCGGAGGTCATGTCGGCGTCGTCTCTTTAAAGGAGTGGTTTGGCCCGTGGCCGGTGGGGGAGCCAGGCGCGAAGCGCGGGATTGGACCTGGAGGCGTACACGAAGGGGACGGTTCGTGTACATCGCCGCCCCCGCGGGCCCGCCGGACCATCCTGGCGATCGTCGTCAGGTGCCAGCGCGCCCCCCGAGGTCGGTGTCCCGCAGCCTGCAGCTCGGCGCCGATGTTGCGCAGCGGGACCCCGCGCGTCGCCAGCTCCGCCGCCAGCTCGATCGCCGCCACCTCGGCGGACGCCGCCACCAGCTCGCCGCGCTCGCCGAGCTCGGCGCCGTAGGGCGCGAAGCGACTGACTCGCTCGCCACGGGCCTGCTTCGCGGCGAGGGCCGCTCGCGTGCGGCCGCGGATCAAGGCCCGCTCGTACTCGGCGAACGCGTCGACCATGCGCCGCATCAGCGCCGCCTCCGCGGAGCTGCCCTCGCCCGCGCCGTCCGCCGTGGCGACCTGCGCCCCGCTGCG
>Ga0073899_10003374_pt1 | contig 14143 bp, 11 predicted proteins | sample KloWWTmetaKNB5Ph_FD_88975 | JGI IMG/M metagenome (GOLD analysis project Ga0073899, IMG submission 88975) | Active sludge microbial communities from Klosterneuburg, Austria, studying microevolution and ecology of nitrifiers - Klosterneuburg... | ecosystem: Engineered > WWTP > Aerobic digester >... | reverse complement strand
GGTGGCGGCAGCCTCGAAGACCTGGCCGCCTTCAACGACGAGCGGGTGGCCCGGGCAATCCGTGCCTGTCCGCTGCCGGTGATCGTCGGCGTGGGCCACGAGACCGACTTCAGCATTGCCGACTTCAGCGCCGACCTGCGCGCCGCCACCCCCACGGCCGCCGCCGAGCTGGCCAGTGCAGCCTACGTCGAGCTGCGCGAAAACCTCGAACAGCTGGCCGCCCGCCTGCGGCGGAGCATGGAGCGCCGTATCGACGCCGCCGCCCAGCGTCTCGACCGGGCGGCAGCGCGGCTCACCCACCCACGCCAGCGCCTGGAGCGCAACCAGCTGCGCCTCACCATCCTCGATCAGGGTCTGCGCGCCAGCATGGCCCGCCACCTGGCCAGCCGCCAGGCCTGCGTCGCCGGTCTGGGCCTGCGCCTCAAGGCCCGGCGCCCGGACCCTACCCAGAAGCGCGCGCACCTGGATGCCCTGGGCCAGCGCCTGCAGCGCGCCACCCACGGCCTGCTGGCACGCCACCAGGCGAGGCTGGACGCCCTGCAGCAGCATCTCGCACATCTCGACCCGCGCGCGGTGCTGGCCCGCGGCTACAGCATCACCCGCCACGCAGACGGCAGCATCGTGCGCAGCGCCACCAACCTGACGGCGGGTTCAAGCATCCGCATCGAGATGAGCGATGGCTCGGTCGGGGCCACAGTGAACAAGGATTGAAGGGACTGACGCCTTACGCGTGCCCCAATATCCTTACTGATTGTGCAGGAAACCCAATCCCGACTAGAATAGTCGGGCAATTTCCAAACCCCCGGAGAAAATCACATGGCTCACACCCTGCCCGAACTGCCCTACGCCAAGAACGCCCTGGCCCCGCATCTTTCCGAAGAAACCTTCGACTACCACTACGCGAAGCACCACAACGCCTACGTGGTCAACCTGAACAACCTGATCCCCGGCACCGAGTACGAGAACCTCTCCATCGAAGAGACTTTCCTCAAAGCCCCGGCCGGCGGCATCTACAACAACGCCGCCCAGGTGTGGAACCACACCTTCTTCTGGAGCTGCATGAAGCCGAATGGCGGCGGTGCTCCCACCGGTGCCCTGGCTGACGCCATCAACGCCAAGTGGGGCTCCTTCGACGAGTTCAAGAAGGCCTTCCAGGCCTCCGCTGTGGGCAACTTCGGCTCCGGCTGGACCTGGCTGGTGAAGAAGGCCGACGGCACCGTCGACATCGCCAACACCGGCGCTGCCGGCAACCCGCTGAAGACCGGCGAAGGCAAGCCCCTGCTGACCATCGATGTGTGGGAACACGCCTACTACATCGACTACCGCAACATGCGTCCGAAGTTCGTGGAAACCTTCCTGGCCAGCCTGGCCAACTGGGATTTCGCCTCCGCCAACTTCGCCTGAAGCCGGCCGCCCCGGCCCGGTCATCCGGGCTGAGGCCATGCAAACAAGGGAGCCTTCATGGCTCCCTTGTTTGCATTGGAAGACAGAACAATCCGACGTACGACCTAGCCCCTTCCACGCCTTCCGTGTGGTCTCGGGGCCCGCCAGCCCGCAGCTTTCCCAGTTTCCCCGCGCATATCCTCCGGTCTGCATCTATGGCTATAATCCGCGCCGAGCTTCAGGTGCCCGGGGAATTCCACCCCGGGTGAAACGGGAACGAGGTGCGCGCCCCCTTCAGGGCGCAAATCCCCGGCTGCCCCCGCAACGGTAAGCAAGTACGGAAACATCTGGGTGGTCTCGAACCACCAGTCACTGGGCCGCAACGTGGTGTCCGCCCGGACATGTGCGATCGGCCTGGGAAGGCGATGCTTCAAATCTTGCAAGCCCGGAGACCGGCCTGTCGCCAGTTCGCCGTCACGCCCTGCGTGATGGCGCTTGACCATGGACTGTCTGCGGGGTTGCGGATGGCGACAGGTACGGCATGGCCCGCGCACGGGTCATGCCGGAATCGTTCATGTCGACCAGAGAGCGTGCAGGCAGTCGAACCGGAGTTTGACCTTGCACGGAATCCGTTCACTTTCCCTCACCCTCGTCGCCTCCTCCCTGGCCGCCGGTTGGGCCCAGGCCCAGGACCCGACCCAGCTGGACACCGTTGTCGTCACCGGGCGCAGGGCCGAAGCCCGCCTCGACGACACCCCCCAGCGCATCGAGCTGGTGAGCCCCCGGGACATCGAGAACACCCCTTCCCAAGAGCTGACCGACGTGCTCAAGAAGCACACCAGTGTCGATGTGATCCAGTACCCCGGCAACCTCTCCGGCATCGGCATCCGAGGCTTCCGGCCCGAGTTCTCGGGCATCAACAAGCGCTCCCTGCTGCTCATCGACGGCCGTCCGGCCATGGCCACCAACCTCAGCCTGGTCAACATGGATCAGGTGGAACGCATCGAAGTCCTCAAGGGGCCCGCGTCGGCCCTCTACGGCTCGTCCGCAATGGGCGGCGTGGTGAACCTGATCACCCGCCAGCGCAGTGGCCCTATCGGCGGCTACGCGCAGATCGCCGCCGGACGCTTCGACACCCACGAGCTGCGCACCGCCATCGGGGGCAGCCTGAGCGAACGCCTCGATTTTGACTATGCCGGCTCGTTGTTCGAACAGAACGCCGACTTCCGGACCGGACAGGGCACGCGACGCCCCAACACCACCTACAGCCAACAGAACCACGCCCTGCGCCTGGGGCTCAAGTTGAGCGATGACTGGCGCATACAGATCAACAACGAACTCTATCGGGGGCGCGACATTGCCACTCCCGGCGACCTTGCCAGCGGCACCAGCTCCCAGACCAACAAGGACATGGACCGTGAGGGCACCGACCTCAAACTGACCGGTCGCGTCGGCGGCCACCAGATCACGGCCCGAACCTTCTTCGGCACCCAGTCCTATGAGCAGTACAAGAGGACCAGCACCACAGCGGCCGAACGACCCTATCTGCCGTTTCGCAGCTTCGCCGAGGAACTGGACTACCGCGGCTGGCAGATCCAGGACCAGTGGACCTGGAACGACCATCTGATGACCGTGATCGGTGTGGATCAGGAGAGCGTCCGGCAGAAGACCTTCGGCTACAACGCCAACGGCACCCGCAAGGCCCCAAGCAGCGCCAACAATGAACGTCGCAGCCTGGGGGTGTATGTCCAGAACACGCTCTACCTCAATCAGGGCAACACCACCATCGATTTTGGTCTGCGCCATGATCGCATCGAGACCGAGACCTTCAGCACGCCCCTGCTGAACAGCTTCACCCCCGGCAAGGCCGACTTCACGACCAACAACCCCAGCCTGGGCTTCACCCACAAGCTCGGAGGTGGCATGCGGGTGCACGGCACGGTGGGCAAAGGCTTCGTGCCACCCTCAGCGCTGGAGCTCACCGGCTCCGCACTTACCATCAAGGCCGGCAAGGACGATGTTCTGGCGGGCAACGCAGGCCTGCGTCCGGAGTCCAGCGTCACCTGGGACATGGGCCTTGAATGGCATGCCGGTGCGTTCTTCACCGACCTCACCGTGTTCCGGACCCGCGTCAAGGACCGCATCACCCGCGTCCAGGTAGGCGAAGACACGGACAACCGCTACTTCTCCTACACCAACGCCAACAGCGCCCGCATGGAAGGGCTGGAATGGAACGGGCGCTGGAAGGCCAGTGACAGCCTCACGCTGAGTCTGGCCGGCACCCATTATTTCCGTCGAACCGAGGAGATCGGCGGAATCCAGAGCGAGATCCGCAACGTCGCCAACAACACGGTGCGCGCGGCGGGTGACTACCAGTCCGGCGCCTGGAGCAGCCGATTTGGCCTGCGTTATGTGGGGCACTTCCAGGACAACGACTGGAACGGCAACAGCGCCAGCATCATTCGCTACGCGCCGTTTGCGGTTGCCGATCTGTCCGTGCGCTACCGCTTCGACCGCCACAGCTCCGTCTCCGTACTGATCGACAACCTGTTCGACCGCTATTACTCCGAGAAGGGTGGCTACCCCCTGGCCGGACGAAACGGCCGCGTCGCCTACCGTCTCGACTTCTGACCGACCCCGGCCCCGCCCCTGGCGGGGCCGGCCTGGAGACTCCCCATGGACCTCATCGTACTGATTGAACGGACACTCTACGAAGTGTCTACTGCACTCTACCTGCCCGTCATCGGCGGCTGCGCCCTCCTCGTGGCCTACATGCCACTGCAACTGGGCATTGCCCTGCACGACGGCTGGCTCCGCAGGCGCGGCCACTTCATGGAACGACAGGCCTTTCTGACCGACCTGTCCCGCCTGCGCAAGGCGGGCCATCCGGCCAGACGCCTCGCCATCGACGTCGAGCGCCTGCTCCAGGCCCACGAGCTGACCCTGTCCCGCCGCCTCGACCGGATCCGCTTCGTGATCAAGGTCGGCCCCGCCCTCGGGCTGATGGGCACCCTCATCCCCATGGGCATCTCGCTGGCAGCCCTTGCCGAAGGCAACATACCCAAGATGGCAGGGAGCATGGTTACTGCCTTCACCGCCACCGTTGCCGGCCTGGGCGCTGGCGTGCTGGCCTATCTGATCGCCCTGTCCCGGGAGCGCTGGGCGCGGGAAGATGTACGCGAAATGGCCCACGCCGCCGAGCTGGCCATTGCCGGGCTGAACGCGGACACCCCAGCGCATCATCTGATGGAGGGGGCCGACGATGCGCTTACTGCAACGGCGTAGGCGCTTTGCCCTGGACGGTGAGGCCCTCGAAGACCCCATTGCCGGCGTCGCCAATCTCTTCGATGCCAGCATCGTCTTCATCGTATCGATGATGATCGCCCTGTTCATGGCCTACAACATGATGGATCTGCTCGACCCGACCTCCGAGGTGACCATGGTCAAGAAGAACGCCAAGGGAGAAATGGAGATCGTCACCAAGCGCGGAAAGGAAATCAAGGTATCGAAAGTCACCGACGAGAAGCTCTCCGGTCGGGGCGAACGCCTGGGCACCGCGTACAAGCTGCCGGACGGGAGGGTGGTCTATGTTCCTGCCGACTAAGTTCCTCGCCCCTCTCTGCCGCGCCACGTTCGCGCTGCTGATCCTGCTCGCGGGCACCGTCGATGCCCGGCCCCTGTCCGTGGTGCTCTTTCCCGGCGACCCTGCCATGCAGACGGCGGTGAACGCGGTCCGCCAACTCCGGCAGGACAAGGCCCTCAAGGATGTGCGCTTCCGGATCGTCTCATCCAGCAGCCCGGGCAAGGACGACATCGATGCGCTCGCCCGGGCCGACGTGGGCCTGATCTACAACATGGGCCGGGAACTCGCCAATACGCTTGAACCCGCCGTGGCCAGCCTGCGTGAGCGCAAAGCCCACGCCTATGCCGTCGGAGCACCCTATGAAGAGGGCGAACAGCGCATCGGCCTGACCCGGGACGAAACCCTGCGGGAGTACGCCCAGGCCGGCGGCGCCGACAACTACGCGGCCATGATCCGTCTCATGCTCGCCCGGGACTTTGATCTCCCCCTCAAGACAGTGCCCCCACGCCCTTTTCCCGCCATCGGCATCTGGGCACCCGGCAGCGGCGAAGTGTTCGACCGTTTCGAATCCTTCCGTGACGCCTATCTCCGCAGTCACCCCGACCGGAGCGACCGGCAGTGGGTGGGCCTTGTCTTCAACCGGGTCACGGCCCAGGCCGGCAGCTCCCTGCTGCTTGATGCCATGATCAAGGCCATCGAGGTACGGGGCTTCAACGTGATTCCGGTGTTCGGCTACCCGTCGGAAATACCGGCAGAGCGCTTCCTGCTGGACGACAGGGGCCGGGCGCGCGTCGTGGCCATCGTCGGGCTGGCACTCAAGATGGGCAACGTACCCGCCAGGACCATTCCGGTCATGCAGCACCTGGATGTGCCCGTCATCAACGCCATCTCCCTATATAACCAGTCCCGCGAGGAGTGGGAGGCCTCCCCCCTGGGCCTGTCGCTGATGGAACGGGCCTGGCAGCTGTCCGGCGCCGAGTTTGCCGGCGCCATTGCCCCCACCGTCGTAGCCAGCAAAGAGCGGTTGAAGGACAAGGAGACCGGCATCGAATACCTCACCGAAATGCCGATCCCGGAGCGCATCGACCGCCTGGCCGACAGGGTACGGAAGTGGGTGAGCCTGCGCTATGAGCTCAATTCCCTCAAGCGCGTCGCAGTGATCTACTACAACTACCCCCCGGGCAAGGAAAACGTCGGCGCGGCCTACCTCAATGTACTCCCGCTCCCTGTGGCAGATCCTCGGCCGGCTGGAACAGGAAGGCTATGACACCCATGGGCGCCCGAAAAGCGAAGACGCCCTCTTTGAAACCCTGCGTGAACACGGCACCAACATCGGCAACTGGGCGCCTGGCGCACTCGAGAAGCTGGCCCGGAGCGGCCAGGCGGTCCTGATGCCGGTCGCGGAGTATCGGCGCTGGTTCGACCGTCAGCCGGCGGCCCTGCGGGAAGCCATGATCAAAGCCTGGGGCGAACCCGAGAAATCCACCGTGATGCTGTGGCGCGACCCCAGGGGCACGCCGCACTTCGTCTTTCCCGCCCAGCGCTTCGGCAATCTGGTCTTTGCCGCTCAGCCCTCCCGGGGCTGGGAGGGCGACCCCAAGAAGATGTACCACGACGTCGCCCTGCCCCCTCACCACCAGTACCTTGCCTTCTACCTGTGGCTGCAAAAGGGCTTCAAGGCCCACGCGATGGTGCACGTGGGCACCCACGCCACCCACGAATGGCTGTCGGGCAAGGAAGTAGGCTTTACCGCTGCAGACCCGGGCGAAGCCATGGTGGCCGACGTACCGCAGCTCTATCCCTACATCATGGATGACATCGGCGAGGCTCTGCAGGCCAAGCGGCGAGGCATGGCGACCATCATCTCCCACCTCACCCCGCCCTTCGACCGGGCCACCCTCAACCCGGAACTGGTCAGCCTGCGTGGTCTCATCGACGATTTCGGGGTAGCCGCCCAGAAGAGCGAATCTGCCGCTGCCGCCCGGCTCGGAGAAATCAACACCCTGGCCGGCAAGCTCGGGATCCTCAAGGATGTGGGCCTCAGCCGCCTGGAGAACGCCGAACAGGTGGAGCACCTTGAACACTATCTGAAGGAAGTCTCTGAACAGCACGCTCCGTTCGGCCTGCATACCTTCGGCGTGGCCCCGTCCGAAGCACTGCGGCAATCCACCGCCGCGGCCATCCTGTCCCTCGACCGCAAGCTCGGCGATGCAGAGCGCAGACGCCGGCAAGCCGAGCTGGCCGCCCTGATCGAAAGCAGCGCCGGGGCCGAACTGGACGCCCTGGTGGCAGGTCTGGCCGGCCGCCACGTGGCTGCGGGTCCGGGCAATGACCCCCTGCGCAATCCGGAAGCCCTGCCCACCGGCCGCAACCTCTATGGCTTCGACCCGTCGCGGCTACCCACCCCTGGCACCTGGGACCAGGGCCGGAACCTGGCAGAGAAGTTCATCTCCGACTACAGGCAACGTCACGGCCGCTTTCCCGATCGGGTCGTATTCAACCTCTGGAGCACGGAAGCCATGCGCCATGAAGGCGTGACCGAGGCGGAGATCCTCGCCCTGCTGGGGGTTCGCCCCCGCTGGGACGAACGCGGACGGATCGATGGCGTGGACGTGATTCCCCGCAGCGAACTCGGTCGCCCCAGGGTGGATGTGACCATCGTCCCTTCCGGTCTGTACCGGGACGCCCTGCCCGGCCTGATGCAACTACTCGACGAGGCAGTGAGCCAGGTCAAGGCCTTGCCCGAGGATGACAACCCCGTCCATGCCAATGTGGAGCGCACCCGCAAGCTGCTGGAGGCCCGGGGGATTCCGGCGCCGGATGCCGCCCGTCTGGCCGCCGTGCGCATCTTCACCGAGCCCTCCGGAGCTTACGGCACCGGCGTCGACAACGTCATCCAGGCCAGCAACACCTGGAAGGACGAAAAGGCGATCGCCGATGTGTACTTCAACCGGGTCGGCCACCTGTTCGGTCAGGGCTACTGGGGCGAGCGCCCGGGGGGCGCAGCACTCGCCGTGGACCTCTTCAAGATGGCCCTGAAGGACGCCAAAGCGGCCATCCACTCCCGGGCCAGCAACGTATTCGGCACCCTCGACAACGACGACGTGTTCCAGTACCTGGGAGCCACGGCGATGGCCATCCGTCAGGTCAATGGGCACACCCCCGAGACCTACATCCTCAATCTGGCCGACGGCCAGGGCGGCAAGCACGAAACCCTGGACAAGTTCATGGGCCGGGAGATGCGCACCCGCTACACCAACCCCGAGTGGGTCAAGGCCATGCTCAAGGAAGGCTACGGCGGAGCCCGCTTCATCATGAAGGTGACCGAACACCTCTGGGGCTGGCAGGTGACCGTGCCCGAAGCGGTGGATGGCGCCAAGTGGCAGGAGATGTACGAGACCTACGTGGCCGACCGCAATGCCCTGGGCGTCAAGGACCGCTTCCGCGAGGCAAAGAACCTGCTGGCCTACCAGGCCATCGTGGACAAGATGCTGGTGGCCATCAACAAGGGCTACTGGCAGGCCGATGTCGATGTTAAGGCACATCTGGACAAAGTGAACCGGGAGCTCATCGCGGAGGCCGGTGTGGCTTGCAACGCCGACTCATGCAGCAGCGAAGCGATCACCGAACTGGCCAGGGCCCAGGACAAGCGCGCCATGGCCGAAGCCCTGGCCATGCCGGCCCCGGGTGCCGGAGGGCGTCCCGCGGGCGGACAAGCCGTTGGGGCACCCCCGGCCGGGTCTGCCTCGGGCGCTCAGAGCGCCAACCCGGCCACATCCCCGGCAGCGCCAGCCAAGGCCGAAGGCAGCTCGACAGCTGACGCACCGCAAGATGTAGTGCAGGGCTATGAAATGAAGGAAAAAGACCCCCTCTCCCAGGCCGTACCACAGCCCGTGGCCTATGCGGCGCTGTTGGGATTTACCGTGCTGGTCGCCGCAGGCATCCTGCTGCGATCACGCCAAAGGAAAACGCGATGCTGAAATGGAGCCTGCGGGCTGGCCCCGCCCTCAAACGAAGATCCACCCTGTTCGCCCTCGGTGGGCTGATGGTATTCACATCTGCCGCCCGAGCCGAAGCACTCCCCCTTCCCGGCGCGGTGTCGGCCGAGGCGCATCTCACGCGCGCACAGCGGGACGGACTGTGGGAGAAAACCCTGGTCGTCACCTTTCCCGAGACGCGCCGCCTCCTGTCCACCAGTGACGGCCTCGTGGACAGCCGTGCCGCCATCAACCATGGCGCCCACCCGGAGCTATGGAAAAACGTGTCCACGCGCTTCAATGGCCGGGACGGACGCGGCGGCAAGGCCTACACCGACCACACGCTCAGCGTCACTGCCGCAAGCCTGGGGCTGCCGAAGGCCGATGTCGCCCACATGGCCACGGCCGCCGACATGGACAACCTGGCCATCGTCACCCGCAGCCACGGCCCGCTCACCGTCACCGTGCTGGCCACGGCGGGCGCCAAGAGCAACGCCATCCGCACCGGCGTGGATGAAGGCCGCTACATCGAAGGCGCCGAACCCGCGGGCACCATCAACATCCTGGTCCTCAGCAATGTCCGCCTGACTGACGCGGCCCTGGCCCGGGCGCTGATCACCGTCACCGAAGGCAAGACCGCCGCCCTGGAGGATCTGCAGGTGAAGAGCACCTACACCCCCGGCGTGCAGGCCACCGGCACGGGCACCGACAGCATCATCGTGGTCTCGGGCACCCGTGCGCCCACCGCCAGCTACACCGGCGGCCACAGCCGCATCGGCGAGCTGATCGGCAAGGCCACCTACAGCGCGGTGGTCGAGTCCCTGGGCAAGCAGAACGGCTTCTTCCTGCCGGGCAGCCGGCGCTTTGCGGACCCACCGTCGGCCCTGCCCAAGCCCGCCGGCCATCTGCGCCTGGCCCTCCTCCACCTGGACCCGACGCCAGGCGACATCGCCGCCAACCGTGCGCAGATAGAAGCCGGCGTCCGCGAAGCCGTCCGTCAGGGCGCCGACTGGGTGATCACCCCCGAGCTGGCGGAGACCGGCTACAACTTCGCCAAACGCATCGGCACCAACTGGATCGCCCCCTTCCCGGATACCTGGATGAGCACCCTCGCCGCCATTGCCCGGGACAACAAGGTGGCCCTGTTCATCGGCTTTGCCGAGCGGGATGCACGCCATCACACGCTGCACAACAGCGTCGCCGTGATCGACCGGGAGGGAAAGATCCTCGGCGCCTACCGCAAGCAGCGCGTCCACGGCGGCGCCGAGAGCTGGTCCGTGGCGGGCACCGATGGCCACCCCTTCGTGGTGGATGGCGTGCCCGTGGGGGTGCTGATCTGCGCCGACACGTATGCGCCAGAGCCCGCCGCCCGCCAGCGTGAGCAGGGCGCGGCCCTCCTGATCGTCCCGGCCAACTGGCCACCGGTGGACGGCATGGGGCCGGGCGACGTGTGGGAGCGCCGCTCCCGCGAGACCGGCATTCCGCTTGTCGTCAACAACCGCACAGGGAGCGAGCCGGAGCTGGACTTCACCCACGGCGAAAGCGCCATCGCGGTAGCAGGCCGCCGGCAGTTCAGCTTCAGCACCCCCGCCGGGCGCATGCTGCTGGTGGACTGGAACCGGGCGGACGGCTTCAACCCGCTCACCGGCGTGATCACGCCGGTCCCAAAGGGGGCGCCATGAGGCCACGCCGCCTGATCGCCCTGCTCCACCGCTACCTCGGGCTCGGCCTGATGGGCTTCATCGGCCTCGCTGCGCTCACCGGCAGCGTGCTGGTCTTCGGCCAGGAGATCGACCGGCTGCTCAACCCGGACATCCTCAGCGCCACGCCGCCGACGCCCGGCACCGGGCCCCGCCCCCTTGCCGAACTCGTGGCCGCCGCCACCGCCCACCAGCAGGCCCGGGACGACGGCCCCTGGCAGGCCGTATCCCTGCTCCCACCACGGAGCGGGAACAGCGTCGGCTCCCTGCTCTTCAAGGCCCCCGATCCGGACGCAGAAGGCCGCGGCCGCTTCCACCAGGTACTGGTCGATCCCTTCACCGCCCGGGTACTGGGCGATCGCTCCCGCAGCGACCACGAACTTGACCGTCGCAACTTCATCCACCTGCTCAGCGAGATCCACGGCAAGCTGCTGCTCGGCAAGACCGGCTTCTGGATCATGGGAATCGCCAGCGGGCTCTGGGCGTTGATGACCCTGGTCGGGCTCTACCTGTGGTGGCCGGGGCGCAACAAGCTGGGCCTGGCCCTGCAGATCAAGTGGCAGGCTGGCGCGGCCCGCCTGCATTTCGACCTGCATCGTGCCATCGGCTTCTACAGTGCACCGGTACTGCTGGTCCTGGCCGTGACGGGTGTCTACATGGCCCTGCCCGGCGAGGTCCGCCCCCTAATCGCCGCCCTATCGCCGCTCGATGAGGGCAGGACGCCAAGAGCCGCGCCGTCCGACCGCCCCCCCATCGACGCCGACGAAGCCGTCCGCATCGCCCGCGGGGTCTTCCCCGACGGCAAGCTGCGGCGCGTGGGGCTGCCGCGCAGCGCTGACGACAGCTACGCCATCGGCTTCCTGCTGCCCGGCGAAGTGCAACGCCCCACCACCAGTCGCAGCACCGTCTGGGTGGCCGTTCGTGGCGGAGAGATCCTGCGCAGCCTGGATGCCACCCGCAGCAGCCCGGGAGACAGCTATCTCAACTGGCAGACGCCCCTCCACACCGGTACGGCCTTCGGCCTTCCCGGACGGATTGGCGTACTCCTGGGTGGGCTGTCCACCCTGGTCCTCATTTATGCCGGGCTGCGAATGTGGCTGCGCCGCAAGGCCCCCCGCCTGATCGTCAGGGCACCGCTGGGGACCTGAGCGCAACAAGCCGTCCGCGCCTGAGGACGGCACTCACCCGGCCAGAAAGGCCTCCAGCGCCCGCGCCACCTGCACCGGCTGATCGTGCTGCAGGTTGTGCCCCGAGTCGGCAATGGTGATGACCTGGCGGTCACGGAAGCAGCCGATACGGCGCTCGAATTCCGCCGGGTCGTCACCCATCCGGTCATCCACAAAGCCCTTGTCGGCAATCAGCAGCAGCACCGGCGCCTCAATCTTGCGCCAGGCCGCCAGGGAGTCCTCGATATGGTAGAGCGATGGCCCGTGCACCCGGTGCCAGGGATCACAGGCCATCTCGATCTGCCCGTCCGGGCGGGGCCGGCTTACCGCACGGGACAGAAAATCGGCCTGATCGAGCGTGAGACGCGGATTGACCATGCGCAAGCGTCGCGCCAGGGCTTCCGCATTCGCGTACGGACGCACCTGGGGGCGGGCCGCCACCGCATCCATCCACTGCACCAATTGCATCGGCGCATCCACCTCCGGCGGCGGCCGGAGCCCCAGGAAGTCCAGCATGGCCAGCCGCGCCACCCGCTGCGGGCGCACCGCCGCATAGGTGGCAGCGATGTTGGCCCCCATGCTGTGCCCCACCAGCGTGGCCGGACGATCCGGCGAGAAGTGATCGAGCAGCACGTCCAGATCGGCGTAGTAGTCGGGGAACCAGTACGGCCGATCCAGCCATTCGCTGGCGCCATAGCCGCGCCAGTCCGGGGCGATGATGTGCCAGGGCTGTTCGAGGGCCTCCACCAGAAACTGGAAGGTCGGCGAGGAATCCATCCAGCCGTGGAGCAGGAAGAAGGTGGGTGCATCCCGCCGGCCCCAGTGGCGCACATGGTGGCGCAGGCCGCGGATGTCGAGGTATTCGGAGCTGCCGGTATCACGCATCGGCCAGACTCTACAGATGCCGTTCCAGGAAGGCCAGGGTCCGGGTCCAGGCCAGCTCCGCCTGGGCCGGGTCGTAAACCAGGGGCCGGGTGGCGTTGAAGAAACCATGGGCCGCCTCGTAGTGATGGACCTCCGGACAGGCGCCCGCGCCGAGCATGGCCTGCTCCAGCGCGCCGGCCGCCGCCGGGGTGCACCAGGTGTCCCGGGTGGCGAAGTGCCCCTGGAAGGGAATGCGGATCTGCGCCGGATCGGCGAAATCCCTGGGCGGAATGCCATAAAAGCACACCGCCGCCGCCACTTCCGGCAGATGCACGGCACTGGCCACCGTCAGCGCGCCGCCCATGCAGAAGCCCATCACCGCTACCGGCCCGCTGCCCGCCTGCTGCAGGTACGCCACCGCGCCGCGGATGTCCTGAAAGGTGGCGCCGGCGAAGTCCAGGCCATCCATCAGATGACTGGCCTCATCCGGGTCCTGGGTAATGCGGCCGTGGTAGAGATCGGGCGCCAGAGCATTTAAGCCGGCCGCAGCAAAGCGATCGACAACACTGCAGATCTGCGGATTGAGCCCCCACCACTCCTGGAGAACCACCACACCCGGGCGGTCGGCACCGGCGTGGGTGAAGTGGCCCTGGCAGAGACTGCCATCGGGGCGGGGAAAGTCGATCAGTCCAGGACGGGCGGGGTGCATCAATCACTCCTTGAAAAAACGCATATACCGGGCTCTGTGTCGGGGAAACTGCAAGGGCGACTGTTGGGGGCGACTTCAGTCGCCCGCGGACTCCGATCAAGGGCATGTCGGTGATCGGCGCGGGGATGGGCGACTGAAGTCGCCCCTACAAGTCGCCCCCACAGAAGGGCCCGAAGCCTGCTACTTGTACTCGCTCGGCTTACTGAGCACGGCAGCGGTCATGCGCGAGATGCACACCAGCTTGCCTTCCTCGTTGGTGATGCGCACTTCCCACACCTGGGTGGTGCGCCCCAGGTGCAGGGGTCGGGCTTCGCCGTAGACCCAGCCGCTGGTCACCGCGCGGACGTGGTTGGCGTTGATCTCCTGGCCGACGCAGTGGTATTTGGCCGGGTCCACCACGTGGGCGGCAGACCAGGAAGCCAGGGTCTCGGCAAAAGCCACCGACACGCCGCCATGCAGCGCCCCGGCGGGCTGGCGGGTGCGCGGGTCCACGGGCATGCGGCCACGCAGGAAGTCCTCGCCGATCTCGATCAGTTCCATGCCCAGGTGGCCGTTGGCACAGGTGGCGCCGCGGGCATTGACTTCTTCCAGGGTGAAGGGGGCAAACCAGATACTCATTGGGGGTTACTCCATCTTGTTGTTGCCGACGCCTTGAGCGCCGGTCAAAGGATCATCTGGGTGCAACGGTACAACACCAGCTGGCGGCCGGTGGCCTCATCGGTGACCACCGCGTCCCACACCTGGGTCGTCCGCCCCAGGTG
>Ga0073899_10003373_pt1 | contig 14148 bp, 12 predicted proteins | sample KloWWTmetaKNB5Ph_FD_88975 | JGI IMG/M metagenome (GOLD analysis project Ga0073899, IMG submission 88975) | Active sludge microbial communities from Klosterneuburg, Austria, studying microevolution and ecology of nitrifiers - Klosterneuburg... | ecosystem: Engineered > WWTP > Aerobic digester >... | reverse complement strand
TGGCCACCACGGCCATGCAGCCCGGTGCCGACGGCCGCATCGGCTGGCGCATGCGCACCCTCTTCGCCTTCGAGCCGCGTACGGCGCACACCCAAGGGCTTACTGCGATCGATCGCTGTGCCGAAATGCTCCATGGCCTTCACGGGCTGCTCGAGCGCGCCCGCACCCGGGGGATCGAGGGCGAGCGCATCACCAGCACCCTGGGTCCCATCCTCCGTTTCAAGGCCGGCGACGCCTTCCGCTTCCCCATCGCGCACCAGGACCGGCACTTCCTGCAGATCCGGCGCACCCTCGAGGCCGTCCGCTAACGCAGCACCATCACCCGCAGCACCGCACCGGTGGAGGAGCGGAGGAGGTGCTGGCCGTTCTCCCTGAGGCTGAGGTCAAGGTCGGCCGTGCCGATCACCCGTCCGCTCCACAGGAGTCGTCCGGTGGCATCGAGCAGCTCCAGGTCGGTCGGCGCGGCGCAACGCACCGTCAAGGCGCCGGCAGTGGGGTTGGGGAAAGCCTCGAACGCGACGCCCGCGGCGGTTCCGTGCACGGTGGAGAACAGGTCGTTGGTGGCGGCGAAGGTGGGCGTCTGCTCCACGAAGGGACCGCTTCCGTTCGGCACCCGTGCATAGCCCATGTCCGTGGCGATCGCGCCGAACACCACATGGTCCACCACCGCGCTGTCCGCGTTCACCAGCCAGAGCTCCTCGCCGCCGGCGCTGAGCTTGAAGTTGGTGTGGCCGTCGCCCTGCCCCTGGTCCTCGTCCGCCCAGAAGGTGAGGTAGCCACCGGCCGGCACGATGGAGCCCGCCGGGATCGTCCACTTGAAGAGGTCGGCGCCGTCATCCGTGAGGAAACCGCCGCTGAGGTCGATGTCCACCGCGCTGCCGTTGAACAGCTCGATCCAGTCCTCGTACTCGCCGGCGTTGTCCACCACCGTGCTCGCATTGCTGCTCATCAGTTCGTTGATCACCACCGGCATCACCGCCGTTTGGGCCTGCACGGTGTAGGTGTACACATCATGCTCGGCGCCGGGTGGTGCGTACACCACGGTGCGGGCGGGGTTGTTGGCCACGGCCTCCACGTAGTAGCGCACCACCTCGTTGGGACCCGCCGGTGGGAGGCTGGCACCATACACACCGTCGCCGGCGGCTCCGTCGTCGTGCAGTCCATCGTCGAACATCTCCATCCGCGTGAAGGTGCCCTCGGTGCCGGTGCCGTGGTACAGGCGGACGGAGAAGACGCCGTTGCCGCTGGTGACCGTCGCACGCACCACGGGGCTTTCATTGGGCAGCGGTGCCTGCCAGGCCGTGCCCGCCACCACGTGCTCCACGGAGCTGATCGCCGGTGCGGGCTGCGCCACCTCGCTGTTGGCCATCAAGGTGTTGCGCCGGTTGGTGATGTAGCTCTTCAAGGCGTTCACCTCGGTGAGGAAGTTGGCGTAGGTGTACAGCTTCTTGGGGTCGGCCTGCACTTCCGCGTCGATCATGGCCACGTAGCTGTCCACCAAGGCATTGAAGGGGGCGCTCTGCATCTTTTCGCCGATCAGCGTGCGCAGATGCGCCAGGTAGCGCTGCCGCCACTCGGGCACCGCGAGCAGCCGGTTCAGCAGGGGATAGTTCGCGTTGGTCTCGTGGTAGAAGGGGTTCCAGTTGGTCGTGTTGTTCTTCATCACGCTGTTGCCGTCGAACTCGTGGGGCACCATGCGCTCCGTGATCGGCTCCCAGTAGAGGTAGTAGTCCATTTTCCCCTTGTGCACATAGCTGTCGTCGTCGCCGAACGCGATCTCCGAGGCCAGGAACCACAGCGTGCGGTCGATGTCCAGGTAGCGCGGCAGGCTGTCGAAGAGGAGCCCCTGAGGCAGTCCGTCCACCTTCTGACAGGTGCGCACCAAGGCTTCCCACGGGTTGGTCGTAAGATCCGTGCCTTTCAATGTGTAGTACTGCTGGTAGTCGGCCGTGTCGGGACCCAGGTCGTTCAGCGCGGCGGTGCCATCGCCCCAGCTGGGACCGCCACCGCCGCCCACCTGTCCATCGGGCCGGTCGGCCCTCCAGCGATGCCCATCGTTGCTCTGGAACCACTCGCTGATGAAGTCCTTGTTGAGCTGCTGCACGTTCGGGTACAGCCCCCAGCTGGCCCCGTTGATGTTGAGGTGCACGTAGTTGGCCTTGGCGGCCGGCACATGGTCGCGGATCAGGTCCAGGAACACCACCTCGCGCAGGAAGGAGGCGTCCTGGAAAGCGTTGTTCAGGTTCAGGGTCGTGTACCCCATGAGGTCCTGTGCCGGGTCCACGTGGTCCAGCGTCACGTTGAAGGACATCTTCTGCGCGCCGGGCGGAAGCATCATGTAGCTGGTCTGCCCCTTGAAACGCACGCCCACGCTGTCATACACCGTACCGTCCACGGTCAGTGAGGCCAGGATGTCCGTCTGGCCCTGGTAGTTCTGCTGCAGCTGTTGCCAGTAGTTGGGCTGCGCGAACTGCAGGTCCAGCGTTCGGATCACCGCCTTCTCGTACAGACCGGTGCTCGGCAGGCCGCCCAGCAGTAGCTGATGCCCGTCCGGGCTGTAGTACTGCTCCATCGGCAGGTTCTGTGCGAGGCTGACCGTGATCAGCAGGGGGGCGGCGAGGAGCAGGGTGGTGGACCGTTGGAGCATGATCGATGGGGGTACGACCGGCGTTCAGGTGGCCGTAATGTGTTCTTGACGCCGAGTTAACACCAGGGTTTGATCGGCGCCCGTTCACTTCGACAGGTCCGGCATGCCGATCGATGAACAGGCACGTTCAGCGAACGCCTGACCGACGCCGATGCCGCAGGTACTCCCAGAGGGTGGGATGGTACCAACGCGCACTGTCCGGTGTGCCCGGCACCACCTGCAGTGTGCCATTCAGGGCTTCGCGCACGGCCCGCACCATCAACGGGCAGCCGGCGGCGATCTGCAGCACGGGGTAGGTGCTGAAGTCGTCCTCCGGCCCGGGGTCGATCAACGCCTGATGCAGCACTCCGCCGGTGTCGATGCCTTCGTCCACCAGGTGCACGGTGACGCCGCAATGCGCGCGATCGTGGTTCACCAGGGCCCAGTAGGCGCCGTGCACGCCGCGGTAGCGCGGGGTGATGCCCACGTGCGTGTTCAGCACGGGCGCTCCGATGGCGGTCAGCGTGCCGCTTTTCAGGATGCGCGTGCCGTTGATCACCACCACGCGCGGGGCCAGGCGCTGGAGCAGGGCGTGGCAGTCCGGGCCGTTCACCGTGGGCACGCGATGGGTGACGGCCGCGGGGATCGGCGCTTGGGATGTTCCCGTCGAACGCAGGATGGCCTCCACGCGCTTCTTCGATCGCTTCGCCAGCCTCCGCGCCACCAGTAGCTGGAAGAGCACCTGGCCGAGCACGCGCCACAGGCCCAGGCGACGCACCCGCGAGCGCAGCAGCTGCACCGGTGGGGGAGGGTCCTCCAGCACCACCTGAACCTCGTAGTGCGCGGCGAGGGCATGGTAGAGCATGGCGGTGGCCCCGCTCGCCCGTGCCAACAGCACCACCCGTTCAGCCGCCATGGCGTTCGCGCGCTTCCTGCGCCACCTCGGCCATGGTGAGGCTGCGCAGGCCGGTGGTCCGGTGGAGATGGGAGTAGTGGTCCAGGATCCGTTCCAGGAAGGCCATGTTGCGTTCCAGGTCGGCGCCGAAGTTGTGCGGATGCCACCAGAGGTGGAACAGCTCGCCGCGCTGCGCCGCGTGGTCCATGGCCCGGGTGATGCGGCGGAGCTTCAGCCCGTCCAGCGGGGCATAGCGCGGTGACCATGGCCGCAGGAAGCGGCTCGAGGGCACATCCACCGGAAGGCCTTCCTGCACCGCCGGCCACGCATGGGTGTTCGGACCGCTCAACGGCAGCCAGGTGTCCAGCAGGCGCAGCGCCCGGCGGAAGCGCGATTCGTCCTCGCGGTTGCGCGCCCTGTAGAGCCAGCTGCGCTCGTTGCCCCGGTAGGCTGTGATGCCGTGGGCGTGGCACAGACCCAGGTAGCGGGCGTTGTACTGGTTGCGGGGGAAGACGAAGCTCTTGAGCGTGATCCCGTACGTGGCGGCCGCGCGTTGTGCCGCTTCCAGGTCGGCGGCGAACTCGGCCTCGGTCTGGCCCCGCTCCAGGCAGTAGTAATGGCTGAAGGTGTGGCAGGCGACCTCGTGCGCCGGATGCCGTTGGATGAGGCGCACCAGCGAGGCACCGTAGTGGTAAGGGTCGTGTTCCTCGTCCGGGCCGATGCCGTCGATGTGGCCGTGGTAGGGCGAGAGGGCGGTGTTGGCGTAGCCGGGCCGCCGATCGGGCAGCGCTGCCAACAGGCCGGCCTTGTCGCGGAAGAACAACAGTCCCACCGTGGCGATGGTGGCCTTCACCCCGTGCGCATCGAAGGCGTCGATCATCCGCGGCAGTGCCTGCCGCACACCCACGATCCGCGGACCGTACGCCTCCAGGGTGCGCCGGTCGCGCATGCCCCAGTACAGCTCGAAGTCGAGCGAGAGCACGAAGGCGCCGGTGGTCATCGCTGCCGAAGGTACCGTCAATGCAGGCGCTCGCCGTTCACGAAGGTGGCCACCACGCGCGCCTTGCGCAGGCCTTCGGCGTCGGCCTTCGCCAGGTCGCGGTCCACCACGGTGAGGTCCGCCCGCTTGCCGGGCTCCAGGCTGCCCAGCTCATCCTCCGTGAAGGTCGCCAGCGCGTTCCAGATGGTGATGCCGCGCAACGCGTCCATCGGCTTCAGGGCGTTCCCCGGCTGGTATCCACCCTCTGGCCAGCCATCCGCCGCCTGGCGCAGTACCGCACTGCGGTAGGTCTGCAGCGGATCGATGCCCTCCACCGGGAAGTCGGTGCCCAGGGCCACCAGGCCCATGGTGCGGCGCAGGTCCTCGTAGGCGTAGGCATGAGCGATGCGGTCCGGCCCCAGCCGCTGTTCCGCCCATGGCCCATCGCTCGTGGCGTGTGTGGGTTGCACGCTCGGCACGATGCTGTACCGCGCGAAGAGCGGCCGGTCCTGGGGTGACACCACCTGCGCATGCTCGATCCGCCAGCGCCGGTCGTTGGTGCCGCCGAGCACTTCGCCATACACCTCCAGCAGCAGCTTGTTGGCGCTGTCGCCGATGCAGTGCGTGTTCATCTGGAAGTCGTGGGCCTTGCACCACGCCGCCACCTCCGCGAAGTGCTCGCGCGTGGCCAGTTGCAGGCCGTGGTGGCCGGGATGGTCGTGGTACGGCGTCTTCAGTAGCGCACCGCGCGAGCCCAGTGCCCCGTCCGCGTAAACCTTCACGCTGTTCACCTTCAGCCGCTCGTCGTCGATGCGGCCGTGCCGCGCGAAGTGGTCCAGATGGTCAGGGGCATCGGACACCATGGCGTACACCCGGATCTTCAGCACGCCCTCGCCCTGCATGCGGCGGATGAGGGCGATGGTGTTGGTGTCCAGCCCCGCGTCGACCACCATCGTGAGCCCTGCGGCCAGGCAGTCGGCCTGCGCATCCAGCAGGGCCTGCCGCTTGGTGGCCTCGTCCGCGTCGTCGAAGATCTTCTGGAACACGTTCACCGCGTTGTCCACCAGCAGGCCCGTGGGCCGGCCATTGCGTTTCATCATCAGGCCACCTTCCACCTCGGCCTCCACGTCGAGCCCCACGGCCCGCATGGCGGCGGTGTTCACCACGGCCGCATGACCGTCCACCCGCTGCAGCAGCACGGGCCGGTCGGGGAAGAGCGAGTCCAGCGCGGTGTTGTCCGGCCAGCCGGCCTGCGGCCAGTCGTTCTGGTCCCAGCCCCGCCCCAGCAGCCAGCCCTTCCCGGGTTGCGTGCGCGCGAAGGCGGCGGTGCGCTCCACCACCTCCGACCAGCTCCGGGACCCGGTGAGGTCCACCTTCTGCTTGTTGAGCCCGTAGCCCAGGAAGTGGCAGTGGCCATCGATGAAGCCGGGGTACACCGAGCGGCCCGCTGCATCGTAGCGCTCCTTCGCGTCGTACCGGTTCAGGATCTCGCGCTCGGGACCCAGTTCCAGGATGCGCCCGTCCTTCACGGCCATGGCCTGGTGCACTGCGCCCGCCTCGTCCATGCTGTGGATCACCGCGTTGTGCACCACCAGGTCCGCATCCACATGCTGGTAACAGCCGGTGAGCAGGAGCACGGCCGGGAGGAGAGACCCGCCGATGGCCGGGGCGATGCGCGAGAAGGAGGGGGTCATGGGGCGCGAAGCAGGCGGGCCACGAAGGTCGGCAGCCGCCGGGCATCCACCAGCAGCAGGGCGAGCAGGCCCACGAAGGGCAGCAGGGGCACGCGATAGCGCACCAGGGCGCCCACCACGGGCACCGTCCACCCGATCACCAGGGCGAGCAGCAGCACGAAGGAGCAAACGAAGAGCAGCGCGGCCTGGTCCACCTGCTGCCAGGGCCTTCGCCACCACAGCGCCAGCAGGGGCAGCAGCAGCACGACCGCGTTCTCCAGCGCACCCGCCAGGCCCACGGCACCGCGGTCGGCCGCCTCGAACGGCGACAGGAAGGTCATGTACAGCGCGTGCGGTGCGTTGCGCACGAAGCCCCACACCCCTTCGCCCAGCAGCGGCATGTCCACCAGGCTGCCACTGCCCACGCCCGTCGCCATGCCGATGAAGTCCTTCTGCTTCACGCGGAACAGCTCCAGCACATCGTAGCCCGGGAACAGGGTGCCGGAGACCATCACGAGGACCACCGCCCCCAGGTGGGTGGCCAAGGCGTAGCGCACGATGCCGCCGCCCCGCCAGCGCTGCAGCAGCAGGGCCAGCACGCCCGGCACCAGGCAGAACAGCACGTAGAACTTCACCACGAGCATCACGGCCAGGCCGGCCAGCGCGGCCAGGACCACCACGCCACGTGATCGGCCGGAGGGGTGCAGCACACCCAGCAGGAACAGGCCGAGCCCCAGCATAAGCAGGCTCTCCTTCAAGGGAGCGCTCGGCCAGAACAGCACGCTGGGCCACAGGAACACCACCGCGGCGAGCCCGCGTTCCAGGCCTTGGGCCCAGGGGGCCAGGGCGCGGTGCAGGGCCACAAGCCCCGCCATGCTGAACGCGCAGGCGAACACCGTATGCACCGCGTAGTGGCCGTGGCTCAGGATGCGCAGCACGGCGTTCAGCCGGATCATCGTGTGCGAGTCGTTGTACACGTTGTTCTCGTACTGCCGCACCCAGTTGTTCATCACCAGGTAGTACCGCTCCGTGAAGTAGGGCGAATCGTTGCCCACGCCCGTCAACATCCGCACGAAGTCCATCGGCCGCTCCCACAGCGCCGCGTGCATCACCGCGCTGTCGTCGAAGTACTTGAAGATGTCGGCCGTGTGGCGATCCGGATAGACGTGCGTGTACACCGCCCACAGGGCCGTGCCGGCCAGCAGCTTCATCCCGAACAAGGCCGCAAGCCCGTGCCCGTTGATGCCCGGCACCCCGCGGAACAGCGCCATGCGGCGGGCGGCGAAGAGCAGCAGCGCGGTGTATGCCGTGGCGAGCAGCAGGCCTGACATGGGCGGCACAAGGTAGACGTGCTCCGGGCCGGGGGGATGTCCGCGGGACGGGTCGCAGGGCGTCGGCCGTTACCTTTGGCCTCCGCTCATGGCCACCACCACGCTCGACCCCGATACCGCCCCGGCCGGGGTGGAGACCGCCCGCAAGCTCGGACTGCTGCCCGAGGAGTATGACCGGATCCAGGGGATCCTGGGCCGTACGCCGAACTTCACGGAACTGAGCGTCTACAGCGCCATGTGGAGCGAGCACTGCTCCTACAAGAACTCCATCCGCCTGCTGAAGACCCTGCCGCGCACCGGGCCCAAGCTGCTGGCCGAGGCCGGGCAGGAGAACGCCGGCCTGGTGGACATCGGCGATGGCTGGGCCTGCGCCTTCAAGATCGAGAGCCACAACCACCCCAGCGCCATTGAGCCTTACCAGGGTGCGGCCACCGGCGTGGGCGGCATCAACCGCGACATCTTCACCATGGGCGCCCGCCCCATCGCGCAGCTCAACAGCCTGCGCTTCGGCGACATCACCGCCGAGGCCCGCAGCCGCTGGCACATGCGCGGCGTGGTGAAGGGCATCGGCGACTACGGCAATGCCTTCGGCGTGCCCGTCCTCGGGGGCGAGGTGTACTTCGATCCCTGCTACACCGGCAACCCGCTCGTGAACGCCATGAGCGTGGGCATCGTGCGCACCGACCGCGTCATCAGCGCCACCAGCCACGGGGCGGGCAATCCCGTGTTCATCGTGGGCAGCGCCACCGGCAAGGACGGCATCCACGGCGCCAGCTTCGCCAGCAAGGACATCACCGACACCAGCATGGACGACCTGCCCGCCGTGCAGGTGGGCGACCCCTTCATGGAGAAGCTGCTGCTGGAGGCCTCGCTCGAGCTTGCGCAGACCGATGCCATCATCGGCATGCAGGACATGGGCGCCGCCGGCATCACCTGCAGCACCAGCGAGATGAGCGCCAAGGGCGGGGCGGGCATGGACATCCACCTGGACCGCGTGCCCACCCGGCAGTCCGGCATGCACGCCTGGGAGATCCTGCTCAGCGAGAGCCAGGAGCGCATGCTCGTGGTGGTGAAGAAGGGCCGTGAGGCCGAGGTGAAGGCCATCTTCGACAAGTGGGACCTCAACTGCGTGGCCATCGGAACGGTGACCGATGGCGGCATGCTGCGCTACTACATGCACGACCGTCTGGTGGCCGAGGTGCCTGCGGACAGCCTCGTGCTGGGCGGTGGCGCCCCGGTCTATGAGCGGGCCGTGAAGGAACCGGCCTATTTCGCCGAGAACCAGCGCTTCCGCGCGGCGGACGTCCCCGAGCCGGATGATCTGCGCGCCGTGGCCTACGACCTGCTCGCCAGTCCCAACATCGCCAGCAAGCGATGGGTGTACGAGCAGTACGACAGCATGGTGCGCACCAACAACATGAGCACCAACGCGCCCAGCGATGCCGGGCTCGTGCTGCTGCGCGACACCGGCAAGGCCCTCGCCGTCACCGTGGACTGCAACGGCCGCTACGTGCACGCCGACCCCCGCAAGGGCACGATGATCGCCGTCTGCGAGGCCGCCCGCAACATCGCCTGCAGCGGCGGCGATCCCTGTGGGGTCACCAACTGCCTGAACTTCGGCAACCCCTACGACCCGGAGGTGTACTGGCAGTTCAGCGAGGCCATCGCCGGCATGGGTGAGGCCTGCCGCGCCTTGGGCACCCCGGTCACCGGAGGCAACGTCAGCTTCTACAACCAGACCGTCAGCGCCGATTCCACCGTGCCGGTCTTCCCCACGCCCACCATCGGCATGGTCGGTGTGCTCAACGACGCCACCAAACGCATGGGGCTGGGCTTCCGCAGCAAGGGCGAGCTCATCTACCTGCTGGGCCGCTCCACGGATGACGTCGCCTGCAGCGAGTACCTCGTCCGCCATCACGGCATCCGCCGGTCGCCCGCGCCATACTTCGACCTGGAGGAGGAGGGCCGCCTGCACACCATGCTGCTCATGCTCATCCGCTCCAGCGTCATCAACGCGGCCCACGACGTCAGCGATGGCGGCCTGTGGACCACCCTCGTGGAAATGGGCTTGGTGAACGGCCTCGGGTTCGACATCGTCACCGACAGTGAGGTGCGCCCGGACGCCTTCCTCTTCGGCGAAGGCCAGGGCCGCGTGGCCGTTGCCGTGAACGAGGAGCAGGAGAACGCCTTTCTGGACATGATGCGCGCCAGCCGCGTACCCTTCATCCTGCTGGGTCACGTGACCAAGGGCAAACTGGTGGTGGACGACGAGCCGTTCGGCCTCATCGAGGATGCCCGGAAGGTGTACGAGAGCGCCATTCCCAAGGCGATGAACGAACAATAGCGGACCGGCGGTGTTCCGCCTCGGTCCGTGCGCCCGTTGGGCGTGCGGCCTCATGCCCCAACCCGACGGACCCATGCCCCAACCCCGCACCCTCTCCGCCCTGCCCGGCGTCGGCCAGACCGCCCCGGCCCTTCGGTATGTCAAGCAGGACAAGTCCAACCACGAGCTGGCCTCTCTCCGCGGTGAGGTGGTGGTGCTCGTCTCCCTGCCCAGCCTGGACACCAGCGTGTGCGCCACCGAGACCCGCACCTTCAACCAGAAGGTCGCCGGCCTGGGCGCGCACGTGCTGGTGATCAGCATGGACCTTCCCTTCGCCATGAAGCGTTTTTGCGAGACCGAGGGCATCACCAATGTGCACACCGGAAGCGACTTCCGCTACCGCGACCTGGCCACCGGCTGGGGTGCGGCCATCGCCGAGGGGCCCATGGAAGGCCTGCACTGCCGCGCGGTCTGGGTCATCGACCGCCAAGGCATCATCCGCCATGTCGAGCTGACCCCGGAGCTCGGGGCCGAACCGGACTATGAGGCGGTGATCGCCGCGGCGCGCCGGCTGCTTTAGGCGGTACGGGGGGCGGGCCGTGGTCGGCTGAGGACGGCGTCCAGCAGGAGAAGCAGGGCGCCGGTGGACAGGGCCATGAGCGTCCATGGCGTGGTGAGCACGGGGAGGAGGGTGTCCCACCGGAGCGCCGGAAGTTCCGGCAGCACGGTGGACGCCATATCGGGTGAGGAGGTCACCGTCGACAAGCTCCACAACGCCAGCAGTGCGATCACGGCGCCCACCCAGGCGTTCCGGCTCATCAGCGGCTGGGCCACCACGGAGGTCCGCACAGGAGCTGCGCTCAATCGCGCCAGCACGCGTGCTTCAAGGTCATCCGCTGCGTGCAGGGGCCCGGCGGCCTGGAACAAGGCGCGCAGGCGCCCGTCCAAGGCGTCGTCCGTCAGTCGTTGATCAGCGTCCATGCTTCTTCTTTCCAAGGCCCCGTCACCAGTTCGAGCATGCGTTTGCGTGCCCGATGGAGCCTCACCTTCACGTTGGACACCGAAAGGCCCGTGATGGTTACGATCTCCTCGACGCTGCGGTCCTGCAGGTAGAAGAAGGTCATCAGTGCCGCATCCTCCGCCGGCATGCGGGCCAGGGCCGCCTCCACCATCATCCCCAGGTCCTGCGCATGGCCCACCGGTGAGGTCGTGTCCGCCAGAGCCCGCTCCGGCGTGGCGTCCAGGTCGACCGCGCCCGGCCGACGCGTCCGCAAGGCGGATAAGGCCGTGCGGTAGGCGATGCTGTAGAGCCAGGTGCTGAACCGAGCGCCCCCCTGGTAGGTGCCCAGGTTCCGGAAGGCCTTCACGAAGCTGTCCTGGGTGGCCTCCTCGGCCTCCTCCCGGTTCCGCAGCACGCGCATGCACACCGTGTACACCATGTGCTTGTAAGAACGCATCAGCCGGGCGTACGCCTGCTGGTCACCCTTGCGGGCGGCGTCGATGAGCTCATCCTCGTGCATGTGGCCGGCCATGGATGGGACGGGGCGTCGGTCCTTCCGGTTACGAAGGTGCCGGTCCTTGGCCATGTAGAACGAAGGCTACACACGAACGGCGGATGGTCGGGATGGACGTCCGCAGGCGCGGACCATCGATCGTAACCGACCCGGGGATGGCCGGCGTCACACCAGCACAACCGCACTTGAACATGGGAACGCCAGCAGCAGAGGTCTTCATCCCGGTCACGCTCTTCGCGATGGTCTTCGGGATCGTCTACGTATCGGTCACCGCCCGGCACCGCCAGCGCATGGCCATGATCGACAAGGGCATGGATCCCGGCAACCTGATGGACCGGGAAGTGCCGATGCGCGGCCTGCGCAACGGGCTCTTTCTCCTCGGCATCGGGTTGGGCCTGCTCTTCGGGCATTTCATGGAGAAGGCGATGTATGGTCACCTGCCCGTGAGTGAAGAGGACTATCCGCTGCCTTACTTCATCTGCGTCCTCGTCTTCGGGGGAGCGGCCCTCATCGCCCACCACCTCATCGTCCGGCGCAAGCAACAGGGGTAACGACGTCCGCTGGATCGATCGGAGCGGTGCCCGTACGGCACCGCTTCGTTCTTTTGTGCCATGCGCCTCCTGCGACGCCTTTTCCGGACCCTCGCGGCCGTCGCCTTCTGGTGCATCGGCCTGAGCATCGGTTGGGTGCTCATCATGGCGGTGCTTCCTCCCCCGGTCACGTCCACCATGCTTGTACAGCGCTTCGAGCAAGGACGCGCGGACCGCAGCTGGCGGGCCTTGGAGGCCATGGCCCGAACCCTCCCCAACGCGGTGATCGCCGCCGAGGACCAGAAGTTCATGTTCCACCACGGCTTCGACATCGAGGCCATCGGGAAGGCGCTCGAACAGAACGAGCGCCGGAAGGGGAGGGGGCGCGTGAAAGGCGCCAGCACCATCAGCCAGCAGGTGGCCAAGAACGTCTTTCTCTGGCAGGGCCGCACCTGGGTGCGCAAGGGTCTGGAGGTCTGGTTCACCGCGCTCGTTGAGCTGCTCTGGTCCAAGGAGCGGATCCTGGAGGTGTACCTGAACGTCGCGGAGCTCGGACCGGGCACCTTTGGTGCGGAGGCCGCCGCGCAGCGGTGTTTCGGCAAGAGCGCGTCACGCCTTGGGGCACTGGAGGCCGCCTTGTTGGCCGCCGTGCTGCCGGCCCCGCGTCGTTATTCCTGCCAGCGCCCGGGCGGTTTCGTTCGTTCCCGCCAGCAGTGGATCGCCCGACAGATGGACAACCTGGGCGATCAGCTCGATCCGGTGGTGCTGGCCCGCGCGCGGGAGGAAATGGAGCTTGAGGATGAACGCGAACAACGCCGCAAGGAACGGCGGCGACAACGGAAACGCACATGAGCGGAGATCCATTGGTGGTGGTGACCGGTGCCAGCCGCGGGGTGGGTCGGGAGGCTGTCCTCGCCTTGGTGAACGTGCACGCGGTCAACGTTCTTGCCGTCGCCCGTGATCAGGCGGCCCTCGACTCGCTGCAACGACAGTGCGCCGGTGCCCGGGCGAACGTGGAGACCCTGGTGCTCGACCTGGCCGCGCTCGATGCGGTGGACAACGTGCAGCGACAGGTGGGTAAGCGCCGGGTCCTTGGCCTGCTCAACAACGCCGGCCTCTTGCGGAAGCGCGGCTTCGGCATGTGGACCTTGGATGACCTGCAGGCCCTCTTTCAGGTGAACGCATCAGTCCCTTTCCTCCTGGTGCAGGCGCTGGTCGAGCGGTTGAGCGGCGACCCGCCGGGTCATGTGGTGAACATCGGCAGTATGGGCGGGGTGCAGGGCAGCGTGAAGTTCCCCGGGCTGGCGGGCTACAGCGCGTCTAAGATGGCCCTGGCGGGGTTCACCGAATGCCTGGCCGAAGAGCTTCGAGACCGGCAGGTGCGCTGTAACTGCCTGGCGCTGGGGGCGGTGGACACGGACATGCTCCGTGCGGCCTTTCCTGGCTACCAGGCTCCGGTGACGGCAGAGGCCATGGGGCGGGAGGTCGCACGGTTCCTGATCGAAGGCCACAACTACTTCAACGGCAAGGTGTTACCGATGTCGCTCAGCACCCCTTGATGCCGGGGTGTGAAAAAATTCTTGCCCATGTGTTGTTTCAGGTTGGACAACCACCTACATTTGCAGCCGCTTTCGAGCGAACGTTCTTTCGTTGTGACCCTCAGGAGGGGGCTGTAAGTAGCGCCGGACGCGGGTTGTTCAAAAAAACTTTCGCCGGTGTGTTGGTGGTAATGACCGAACACCTACTTTTGCCCTCCCTCTCGCGGAAATGTCCGCATCGAACGAGGGGCTGACAAACGTCTGTGGACCGGGCCTGACCCGGAACTCATAAACGTTCTTTGAAGTATTGTCCATTCTGAGAACAGCAGAAGGTCCTCTTGATCACAGATCGAGAAGAAGGGCCACGTCGAGACCAAGATCAAACAAACTTTTACAACGGAGAGTTTGATCCTGGCTCAGGATGAACGCTAGCGGCAGGCTTAACACATGCAAGTCGAGGGGCAGCGGGGTGTAGCAATACATCGCCGGCGACCGGCGCACGGGTGCGTAACACGTATGGAATCTGCCCTGTACTGGGGAATAGCCCTCCGAAAGGAGGATTAATACCCCGTAATAGCTTGAGTGGCATCACTCGGGTTTGAAAGCTCCGGCGGTACAGGATGACCATGCGCACGATTAGCTAGTAGGTGAGGTAACGGCTCACCTAGGCTACGATCGTTAGGGGGCCTGAGAGGGTTATCCCCCACACTGGTACTGAGACACGGACCAGACTCCTACG
>Ga0073899_10003372_pt1 | contig 14150 bp, 8 predicted proteins | sample KloWWTmetaKNB5Ph_FD_88975 | JGI IMG/M metagenome (GOLD analysis project Ga0073899, IMG submission 88975) | Active sludge microbial communities from Klosterneuburg, Austria, studying microevolution and ecology of nitrifiers - Klosterneuburg... | ecosystem: Engineered > WWTP > Aerobic digester >... | reverse complement strand
TTGCCGGTGCACAGCTCGAAGAACACGCAGCCAAGCGCGTAGACATCGGCGCGGTGGTCGACCAGCTTGGCGTTGCGAAACTGCTCGGGCGCCATGTACGTCGCGGTGCCCATCTGGGTGCCGGTCGCGGTCTTGACCGAGCCGTCCTCGACCTTGGCGATGCCGAAGTCGAGCACCCGCACCCGCGGCCGCTGCGGATCGAGCGGGTCGGGCACGAGGAACACGTTCTCGGGCTTGAGGTCGCGGTGGATGATCCGCTCGGCGTGGGCGGCGGCGACGGTGTCGGCCAGCTGCTCCATCACCGCCAGCGCGGTCGGCGCCGGCAGCGGGCCGCGCTTCCACAGCGCCTCGCGCAGCGTCTCGCCCACCACCAGCTCCATGATGATGCACAGCTCGCCGCTCGGCGCGACCATCACCTCGAAGACGTCGACCACGCCGGGGTGGCGGATCCGCCCCATCGCCTTGGCCTCGTTCATGAACCGCTCGACGATGCCGGGCGAGCTCGAGAACTCGGGCAAGAGCACCTTGATCGCGACCTGGCGGCCGACGTTGGTGTCCTCGGCGGCGTAGACCCGCGCCATGCCGCCCTCGCCGAGCGGACGCAGCACGCGGTAGCGCCCGATCATCTGCCCGACCATGGCCGCTACCGCTCCGACGGCTGCGCCAGGTCGGCCAGCGCGCGCAGCGCGTCGCGCGCGCGCTCGATCTCCTCGACCGCCTGCGACAGCGCGCTCGACACCACCTGCACGGCGTCGGTCTGATCCATCATCGCCGCCTCGTCGCTGGCAGCGCGCATCGACGCCCGCAGCGACGCGAACGCGTCCTGCAGCACCGAGATCTGCTCGCTGGCGGCGACCATCGGCGAGGCGCCGATCGCCGTCGACTCGTCGGGCCGCGGCGAGGTCTGGGTGGTGACCCGCTCGTTCAGGCGATCGTAGAGCTCGCTGGCCTGCTGCTCGGCGGCGGCCCGGCGCGCACGCTCGTCGGCCAGCGCCGTCTCGGCGGCCTCGGCCTCGCCGCGCGCCGACTCGACGCGGGTGCGCAGGCGCTCGACCTCGCCGGCCAGCTCCTCGGCCATCGCCGCCTCGCCCTCGAGGCGCGCCACCCGCTCGGCCAGCGCGTCGCGCTCGCCGGCGCCCGCCGCGGCGCTGGCCAGCTGGGCCTCGAGCGCCGCCAGGCGCTGCTGCGCCGCGGCCAGCTGCGCGGCCAGCGCGTCGCCGCGCAGGTCGGCCTCGCGCGCCTCGGTCGCGGCGCTGCGCACCGCCTGCTCGGCGGCGGTCGCGGCCTGCTCGGCGGCGGCCGCGGCCTGCTCGGCGGCGGTCGCGGTCTGCTCGGCGGCGGTCGCGGCGCGCTCGGCGGCCTGGGCCCGGCCGTGGCTCTCGTCGAGGCGGGCCCGCAGCGTGTCGAGCTCCGCCAGCAACGGCGCCTGGGCGCGCGCGGTGTCGGAGGCGGCCTGGCCCTGGGCCGCGGCCAGATCGTCGGCGAAGCGCGCGGCCGCGGCGGTCAGCTCGACGATGCGCTGATCGCTGGCGGCCAGCGCGGCCTCGAGCTCGGCCAGCCGCTGCGCGGCGGCGCGCCGCTGGTCGTCGACGGCGGCGGTCGCGGCGGCGCTGGCGGCGGTCGCAGCGGCGAGCTGCTGCTTGAGCGCGCCGGCCTCCTGCGCGAGCGCGGCGCTGCGCTGATCGCCAGCGCTGGCGGCGGCGCCGGCCGCGGCGGTCGCGGTGGCCAGCTCGCCGGTCAGGTCGGCGACCGCGGCCTCGAGCCGATCGATCTCGGCGGCGGCCTCGCTGGCAGCGGCGGCCTTGGCCGCGGCCTCGCGGCTCGCCTCGGCGCGCAGCGCGGCCAGCTCGGCGGTCAGCCCGTCGGCGCGGGCCGCGATCGCGGCGGCCTCGGCCTGGTGGCGGCGCAGCGCCTCAGCGGCGGCGGCGGCCTCGGCGGTCAGCGCGGCGACGCGCTCCTCGGCGGCCTTGGCCGCGGCCTCGGCGGCCAACTGGCGGTCGGTGGCCTCGCGCAGCTCCATGTCGGCGGTGGCCTGCCCGCTCGACTTGGCCCGCATCGCGGTCTCGGCGAACGTCAGCTTGGCCAGCGCCTCGTCGAGCTGGCGGCTGACCGCGGCGTGCTTGCCGATCGCCAGATCGGCGGCGTCGGCCTTGGCCTCGAGCGCGGCGCGCTCCTCGGCGCCGGCGGCGATCGCGGCCTTGGCCTCGGCCAGCTGGCGCTCGACCTCGTCGGCCCGCTGCTCGGCGGCGCGGGCCGACGCCGACGCCGCGGCCAGCTGGGCCTCGACGTCGCCGGCGCGCTCGCCGGAGCTGGCGATCTGCGCCTCGATCTCGGCGACGCGACCCTCGGCGGCGAACGCGCGCTCGAGCGCCGAGGTGATGCGCTCGTCGGCGGCGATCGCGCGCTGATCGGCCTCGGCGGCGCGGCGCTCGGCCTCGGCGGCCTTGGCCCTGGCGTCGGCCAGCTGCGCGGTGAGCTCGGCGATCCGCGCCTCGAGCGCGGCCAGCTTCTCGGTGGCCTCGGCCAGCCGCTCGGCGCCGCCCTGGCGCTTGGCCGCGTTCAGCTCGGTCTCGAGCGAGGCGATCCGCCGCTCGGCGGCCGCCTGCTTCTCGGCGACCATCACGCCGGCCTGGGTCTCGGCGACCAGCAGCTCGTCGTTGAGGCGGGCCAGCTCCTTCTTCAGCTGCGCCTGCTCGCCCTCGTGGCGGGCCTTCTGCTCGGCCAGCGCGCGATCGCGGGCGCCGGTGGCCTCGGCGGTCAGCTTGTCGCGCTCGAGCGCGGCGCCCTTGGTCAGCTTGTCGCGCTCGGCCGCGGCCTCGGCGATCAGCCGCTCGCGCTCGGTCGCGGCCTCGGCCAGGAGCCGCACCCGCTCGGCCTCGGCCTCGGCCAGCACGCGATCGCGCTCGGCGCCGACGGCGATCGCGACCGCCTCGGCCTTGACCCCGGTGACCGCGGTGACCTGCTCGCTGGCGACCCGCTCGTGCTCGGCCCGCAGCGCCTCGAGCGCGCCGGCCAGGCGGTCGCGCTCGGCGGCGGCGCCCTCGAACTCCTCGCGCACCCGATCGCGCTCGGCCGCGGCCTCACCGAACCGCTCCTCGGCGTCCTCGGCGTCCTGGGTCAGCTGCTTGACGCGATCCTTGAGCTGCGCCAGCTCGAGCTGGGCGCCGGCCAGCCGGTCCTTGGTGGCCTTGTCGTCGGCCGACGGCCGCGGCGCCGCCCGAGCCACGACCAGGTCGTCCTCGAGCTTGCCGACCTGCTCCTCGAGGCGCTCGGCCCGGCTCATCGCCTCGTCGCGCTGCAGCAGCACCGCGGTCAGCTCGTTGGAGGCGGCCCGGGCCTGGGTGTTCATCTCGCCGATCAGCTCGCCGACCCGCTTGGCCAGCGCGCCGCGCTCGTCCTCGATCGACGCCCGCGCCTTGCGCTCCATCGCCAGCCAGTGCGACAGCTGGGCGTGGACGCCGCCGGTCGGCGGCAGCGCGCCCTGGGCCCCGAGCACCTGGATCAGCAGGCTGCCGACCAGCGCGACCTCGCCGGCCGGCAGCGGCGCGACGCTGACCCGATCGCGCCCGACGAACACGCCGTTGGCGCTGCCGAGGTCCTCGACCCAGATCGCGTTGCCGTCGAACGTCACCCGCGCGTGCTGGCGCGACATGCGCGGATCGTCGCTGCGGATCGCGCAGTCCGCGGCCCGGCCGATGATCGCTGGCTGCGGGCCGAGCTCGTACGTGCGGTCGACGCCATCGACGTCGCAATAGAGCAAGGTGGGCATGCCCGGACGCGAGGCTACCATGGGGCAATTCCGCTCGCGCGGGGGGGTGGCGCCGATCTAGCCGTGGCGGGCGCCCGTCACGACTGCAGCGCCGCCAGGAGCTCGTCGACGGACGCCAGCGCCCGGTCGGGGTCGTCGTCCAGGAGCAGCACGTGGCCCATCTTGCGGCCGCGGGCCGGCGACAGCTTGCCGTACAGGTGCAGGCGCGCGTGTGGCCGGGCCAGCACGTGGTGCCAGCGCGGGTCGCCGTCGGCCCACAGGTCGCCGATCAGGTTGACCATCACCGCCCCCGTGAGCTGCCGCGGATCGCCCAGCGGCAGGCCGCACACCGCGCGCACGTGCTGTTCGAACTGCGAGGTCGCGCACGCGCCGTACGTGTAGTGGCCGCTGTTGTGGGTGCGCGGCGCGATCTCGTTGACCAGCAGCGTCCCGTCGGGCAGCTCGAACATCTCGACCGCCATCACCCCGACGTGGTCGAGGGCGGCGGCGATCGTCGTCGCGATCCGCTCGGCGGCGGCGCGCTGGGCCGGCGCCATCGGCGCCGGGGCGCGGGTGGTGTGCAGCACGTGGTGGCGGTGGACGTTCTCGGCGATCGGGTAGATCGCGATCGCGCCGTCGACGCCGCGCGCCAGCACCACCGAGATCTCGCGCGCGAACCGCACCAGCGCCTCGACGGTCGCCGGCTGGCTGCCGATCCGGTGCCAGGCCGCGGGCGCGTCGGCCGCGTGCTCGACCCGGGCCTGGCCCTTGCCGTCGTAGCCGGCGCGGCGCGCCTTGATGATCGCCGGCGCGCCGATCCGGACCAGCGCCGCGGCCAGCTCGCCGTCGTCGGCGAACGTCGACCACGCCGCCTGCGGCAGGCCCAGGTCGTCGAGGAACTGCTTCTGCACCGCGCGATCCTGGATGGTGGCCAGGACCCGCGGGCCCGGCCGCACCGGGGCCACCGCGCTGATCGCGGTCAGCACCTCGGCCGGCACGTGCTCGGTGTCGAGCGTCACCACCGCCGAGCGCTCGGCGACGCAGCGCGCGCTCTCGAGATCGTCGAGCGTGCCGACCACGACGTCATCGGCGAACTGGCCGGTCGGGCACCGGGTGTCGCGGTCGAGCACGCAGATGCGGTAGCCCATGCGCCGGGCCTCCATCGCCATCATGCGCCCGAGCTGGCCACCGCCGAGCACGCCGATGGTGGCGCCGGGGAGCAGCGGCAGCGCGCGGTTCACAGCGGATCCTCGAGGACGCGCTGGGTCTGCGCGGCGCGGTAGGCCGCGACCTTGGCCCGCACCGTCGCGTCGCCGCGGGCGACGATCGCCGCCGCCAGGAGCGCGGCGTTGACCGCGCCGGCCTCGCCGATCGCCAGCGTGCCGACCGGGATGCCCTTGGGCATCTGGACGATCGACAGCAGCGAGTCGAGGCCCGACAGCGCCTTGGACTGCACCGGCACGCCCAGCACCGGCAGCGCGGTCTTGCTGGCGCACATGCCGGGCAGGTGCGCCGCGCCGCCGGCGCCGGCGATGATCACCTGCAGGCCGCGGTCCTCGGCGGTCTCGGCGTAGTCGAACAGCAGGTCGGGCGTCCGGTGCGCGGACACCACCTTGCACTCGTGGGCGACGCCCAGCTCGGTCAGCGTCTCGCTGGCCAGGCGCATCGTCGCCCAGTCGCTCTTGCTGCCCATGATGATCCCGACGATGGGCTCAGTCGTCATACTCGCCTCCCGGGCTGCGCGGACCGCCGGCGCGGTGCAGGCGATCGGCGATCGCCTCGCCCAGGCCGACCGACTCGGGGACCGCGGCGACGATCGTCGCGACGCCCAGCGCGTCGAGCTCGCGCAGCGCGGCGTACAGCCGCGCCGCCATCGCCGCCGGATCGTCGGGCAGCTCGATCGCGCTGATCGCCGGCGGCAGCGCGGCGGCCGCCAGCACCGACGCCGGGGCCAGCGCGCCGACCGGGCCCGGCGCCAGCGCGCAGGCGCCGCCGAGGTCGCCGGGCGCCACCGGCACCACGCGCGCGCTCGGCGCGTAGTGCGAGGCCAACGTCCCCGGGGCCGGGGTCGCCGACGGCGCCGCCAGCGGCCGGCCGAGGAACGCCTCGATCGCCTCGCGCGGCACGCCGCCCGGGCGGAGCAGCGCCGGGTGCGGGCCGGAGACGTCGACGATCGTCGACTCGACGCCGATCGCGCAGGCGCCGCCGTCGAGGATGTAGTCGACCGCGTCGCCGAGATCCTGGACCACGTGGGTGGCGGTGGTGGCGCTGACCGAGCCGAAGCGGTTGGCGCTGGGCGCCGCGACGCCCTTGCCGAACGCCTTGAGCAGCGCCAGCGCCATCGGGTGCGAGGGCACGCGCAGCCCGACCGTCGGCGCGCCGCCGGTCACCGCGTCGAGCACCTTGGGCCCGCGGCGCGCGATCAGCGTCAGCGGCCCCGGCCAGAACCGCGCCGCCAGCGCCCGGGCGGCGTCGGACAGGTCGGTGGTCCACGCGGCCAGCTCGTCGGCCGACGCCAGGTGCACGATCACCGGGTGCGTGGTCGGCCGGCCCTTGGCGGCGTAGATCCGCGCCACCGCCGCCGCGCTGGTGGCGTCGGCGCCGAGGCCGTACACGGTCTCGGTCGGGAACGCGACCAGGCCGCCGTCGGCGAGGACGCGCGCGGCGTGGGCGATGTCGGCTCCGAGGCGCATGGGGGCGGCAGTTTCGCCGGACCGGGGCCCCGCCGCAATGGCTGAGCTGGCTTCGCGCAGCGCCCGCAAACGCGAGCCGAGTGCGAGTCCGCGGCGGGCCGGCGCCGCGCGATAGTCGTCGTCATGACCACCGCCGCCCTGCGCGTCGAGCCCGGCCTGCCGCTGATCGGGAACCTGCTGGAGTTCCGCCGCGATCGGCTCGGCTTCCAGATGCGGGTGGCCGACAGCGGGATCACCCGCACCCGGATCGCGTGGCGCACCGTATATATCGTCACCGATCACGAGCTGGCCCACGAGGTGCTGGTCGCGAAGGACGACGCCTTCATCAAGGGGCCCGGGCTGGCGGTGGTGGCCAAGCCGCTGCTGGGCGAGGGCCTGCTCACCGCCGAGAAGGACTTCCACCGCCGCTCGCGCAAGCTCCTGGCCCCGGCGTTCACGCCCCGGCGGATGGCCGGCTACGGCGCGGTCATGGCCGAGCGCGCCGCGGCCCACGTGGCGCAGGTCCGCCCCGGCGCGATGATCGACATCGCCGAGCGCATGATGGCGACCACGCTCGACATCGTCGGCCGGACGCTGTTCGACGCCGACCTGGCCGGCGACGCCGGGGCGGTCGGCGACGCGCTGACCGAGGCCATGGAGTACGTGCTGGCGGCGGTGCTGTCGGCGGTCCCGCTGGGCTGGCCGACGCCGCGGCGCAAGCGCGGCCTGGCGGCGATCGCCCAGCTCGACGAGATCGTCCTGCGCGTCATCGCCGAGCGGCGCGCCGCCGGCGGCGACCGCGGCGACGTGCTGTCGACGATCCTGGCCGCCCGCGACGACGACGGCACCGGCTTCACCGATCGCCACGTCCGCGACGAGATCATGACGCTGATGCTGGCCGGCCACGAGACCACCGCCAACCTGCTGGCGTGGGTGTGGTACGCGCTGGCCACCGAGCCGGCGGCGCAGGCCCGGCTCGACGCCGAGCTGGCCGAGGTGCTGGGCGGCCGGCCGCCGACCTACGACGACCTGCCGCGGCTGCCGGTGACGCTGGCGATCCTCGAGGAGGCGCTCCGGCTGTACCCGCCGGCGCACACGATCGCCCGCCAGGCCGATCGCGACGTCGAGATCGGCGGCGTGCCCATCGCCAAGGGCGCGATCGTGACGGTGTCGGTGGTCGCGATGCAGCGGCGCGCTGCCTACTGGGACGACCCGCTCGCGTTCCGGCTCGAGCGGTTCCTGGGCGGCGATCGCAAGGCGCGGCGGGTCGGCTACCTGCCGTTCGGCGCCGGGCCGCGGGTGTGCATCGGCAACCACTTCGCGCTGGTCGAGGCCCAGCTGATCCTCGCCGCCTGGGCCCAGCGCTTCCGCTTCCGGCTGGCCCAGCCGGCGCCGGTCGCGCTCGAGCCGCTGATGACGCTGCGGCCCAAGGGCGGCGTCTGGGTCGAGCCGATCGCGCGCTAGTTTGAGGTCAAGCGGACTGCCGTGACCTCGGCCAGCCGCGCCAGGAAGGCGTCCGCCCAGCCGGCCGCGGTGGGCGCGGTGGCCGCGGCGATCAGCCGGGCGTGGCGGGCGCGCCGCTCGTCGCGCTCCATCCGCAGCGCGCGATCGAGATCGGCGGCCACGCCGTCGACGTGGTACGGGTTGGTCAGCAGCGCGGCGTCGAGCGCCTCGGCGGCGCCGGCGAACCGCGACAGCAGCAAGACGCCGGGATCGTCGTCGCGCTGCGCGGCCACGAACTCCTTGGCCACCAGGTTCATGCCGTCGCGCAGCGGCGTCACCATGCCCACCGCGGCCAGCCGGTACAGCGGCGCCAGCACGTCCGCCGGGTACGATCGGTACAGGTACCGGACCGGCACCCACGCCGCCTCGCCGAACTCGCCGTTGATGCGGCCGACCAGCTCCTCGACCCGCCGCCGCAGCTCGGCGTACTCGGGCACCTCGGCGCGCGACGGCACCGACACCTGCACGAACGACACCCGGCCGCGCCACGCCGGGAACAGCTGCAGCAACCGCCGGAACGCCTCGAGCCGCTCGGGGATGCCCTTCGAGTAGTCGAGGCGATCGACGCCGAGCACCAGCTTGCGCCCGGCCAAGAGCGCGCGCAGCCCGTCGAGATCGTCGGCGGGATCGCCGTCGGGCGGCGGCCGGAACCCGGCCGGCTCGATGCCGATCGGGAACACCCCGACGGTGGTGGCCCGCGCGCCGTGCGCTAGCTGATCGCCGTCGCGGCGCAGGCCGGCCACGCCGTGCGGCGCCGCCGCAAGGAAGTTGTCGGCCCAGCGCCGGGTGTGGAAGCCGATCAGATCGCAGGCCAGCAGCGCGTCGATCACCTCGACGTGCCATGGCAGCGTCTCCCACACGTCGCGCGGCGGGAACGGCACGTGGAGGAACAGCCCGATCGGCCCGACGTGGCCCAGCCGGCGCAGCGCGGCGGCCGCGAGCAGCAGGTGGTAGTCGTGGATCCACACCGTGCCGGTCGGCGGCGTCAGGCGCGCGGCCAACCGCGCGTAGGTCTCGTTCGCGGTGACGTACGTCGTCCACTCGTCGTCGACGTAGCGCACCCGCCCGGGGAAGCAGTGCAAGAGCGGCCACAGGCTCTGGTTGCAGAAGCCGCCGTAGAACGCCTCGCGCCAGCCCGGCGGGTAGTCGAAGGTCGCGAGCGCCGGCGGCGGCTCGGGGTCGAACGCCAGCGCCAACCCGGGCGCGCGCTCGGCGCCGCTCCAGCCCAGCCAGACGCCGCCGGTGCGCTCGACGATCGGCGTCAACGCCGACACCAGGCCGCCGACCTCCTTGCCGCGGCCGGCGCCGACGGTGGGCGTGCGGTTGGACACGATCACCAGCGGGTGCTGGGGCTGCGCCGCCCGGGCGCGCGTCCACGGCCGCACCGGCGCCGACGGCGGCGGCCCCTGCCCGACCCGGGCCTCGACCAGCCAGCGCAACAGCGCGCGCGCCCCGGCCGGATCGGCGACCCACCAGTCGGCGTGGCTGCGACGGTCGGGCGCGCCGACCAGCACCGCGGCGTCGTCGTCGGTCAGCGCCGCGAAGGTGTCCTCGTCGGTGACGTCGTCGCCGAGCGCGACGAACCGGGCGCCGACCGGGAGGTGCGCCCGGACCCACGCGACGGCCGTGCCCTTGTGTGCCGCGCGGTGGCGGACCTCGAGGACGGCCGCGCCGTCGAGCCGCTCGTACGCCGGCTGGGTCTCGAGCCACTCGTCGACGACCAGCTCGGCGCTCGCGATCAGCCGCGGCCGCTCGGCCTCGTCGACGCGCCGCCAGTGCAGCCCGACCGCGAGCGACTTCTGCTCGAGCCGGGCCCCCGGGGTGCGCTCGGCGAGGAGCGCCAGCCGCCGCGCCAGATCGCCGAGCTCGGCGGCGACGGTCGGCGGCTGCCAGCTGCCGTCGGTGTGGCGCCACGCGCCGTGCTCGGCGAACCACCACGCCGCCGGCACCGCGGCGCGGATCGGATCGATCGCGGCGCGCGGGCGCCCCGACACCACCACCACGGCGACGCCGACCGCGGCCAGCCCACGCAACACCGCGGCGGCGGCGTCATCGAGCGCGGCCTCCTCGAGGGTCGGCGCGAACGGCAACAACGTGCCGTCGAGATCGACCAGCACTGCCAGCGCGGGGGCGCGCGCCAGGCGCGTCCAGATCATGGAGGTGGCGGGATCGGACGCAGCGGGCGCGGCATCGCTCATGGGGACTCCGAGCGTGCTGGCGGCCCGACCAGCGCGTGTGCCTGCGACCACCCTGGCCGCACCCTTGTTTCCTTTGAGTTCAAACGAATATCATGCGCGACGCGGCCGGGCAAGCCGCCGTTGTGCCCCCCGCCCCCGCGTGCTACACGGGTGACGGGTGCAGCGACGTCCGCTGCAGGCATCGCGACGGTCGGGCCGCCGTCGCACTGGTCGCACCCATGGCGTCTTCCCCCACCGATCGTTCCCTGCCACCCGAGGCCTGGGGCCCCGCGCGCCGCGCCGCGGTGCGCCTGGTCTCGCCGCTGCAGCGTTTCCTCGCCATCGAGGCCGCCAGCGGCGTCGTGCTGATCGCCGCGGCGCTGATCGCGCTGGGCTGGGCCAACTCGCCGTGGCGCGACGCCTACGCCTGGCTGTGGCACCAGCCGATCGGCGTGGTGATCGGCGACTGGGGCTTCGTGCGGCCGCTGCACTTCTGGGTCAACGACGGCCTGATGACGATCTTCTTCTTCGTCGTCGGCCTCGAGATCCGGCGCGAGGTGTACGAGGGCGAGCTGGCCGAGCCGCGCCGCGCGGCGGTGCCGTTCGCCGCCGCGCTGGGCGGCATGCTGGTGCCGGCGGCGATCTACCTCGCGCTCAACCTCGGCCACGCCGGGGCCGACGGCTGGGGCGTGCCGATGGCCACCGACATCGCGTTCGCGGTCGGCGTGCTGGCGTTGCTCGGCGCGCGGGTCAGCGCCGGCCAGCGGATCTTGCTCCTGGCGCTGGCGGTCATCGACGACATCGGCGCGATCGTCGTGATCGCGCTGTTCTACAGCGCCGGCATCGACGGCGTCGGCCTGCTGGTGATGGTCGGCGCGATGGTCGGCGTGCTGGCGCTGCGCTGGCTGGGCGTGCGCTCACCGCTGGTCTACGTGGCGCCGGCCGTGACGATGTGGGCCGGCCTGCTGGTCGCCGGCGTGCACCCGACCCTGGCCGGCGTCCTGCTCGGGCTCATGACCCCGGCCCGCTCGTGGTTCGGCCCGGCCGGGTTCGCCGAGGCGACCGCGGCCCACCTCGACGAGCTGGCCGAGGCCTCGCGCCACGACCTCTTGACCCGGCTCGACGCCATCGAGCGCGCGCGCCGCGAGGCGGTGTCGCCGGTCGAGCACCTGCTGCACGTGCTGCACCCGGTGGTCGCGTTCGGCGTCATGCCGCTGTTCGCGCTGGCCAACGCCGGGGTCGCGCTCGACGGCGCCGAGCTGAGCGGCGCGCCGTTGCGGGTCTTCCTCGGCGTGCTCGCCGGGCTGGTCGTCGGCAAGCCGCTCGGGATCGTGCTCGCGACCAGGGCCGCGCGCGCGCTGGGCGGCGGCGCCGCCGCCGCGCCGCCGGTGCTGGTGGTCGGCCTGGTCGGCGGCATCGGCTTCACGATGTCGATCTTCATCGCCCAGCTCGCGTTCCCCCCGGGCCCGCTGCTCGAGACCGCCAAGCTCGCCGTGCTGGTGGCGTCCGGCACCGCCAGCCTCGCCGGCCTCGCGGTCGGGCGCTGGGGCGGCGGCGCCACGCCGGCACCCGCTCCCGGCCCCCCTGCGACCGAGCATGGCTGACCCGCGGCCATCGCCACCCCGCGGGCTCGGGCGCAGCCTCGAGACCGCCGCCGCGCTGGTGCTGCGCCCGATGCGCTCGCTCCTGAGCGTGGTCATGGGCGAAGAGCCGCCGCTCGATCTGCGGCTGGTCGGCCGTACCGTGCTCGAGGCCATCGTCGTCGGGCTCACCGTCGGCGCCGCCGGTTGCTTGATGCTGCTCGCGCTGGAGTTCGTCGAGACGCTGGTGCTCGAGCACCTGCTGGCCTACCCGCACCTGCGCGCGGTCGGCGAGTCGCGGACCCCGTTCGTCGACGCCGGCGGCGTGCGCCTGGCGCTGGTGGCGCTGGCGCCGATGCTGGGCGGGCTGATCGCCGGGCTGCTGGCGCGCCTGGCGCCCGAGATCCGCGGCGGCGGTGGCGACGCGATGATCGAGGCGTTCCACCACCACGGCGGCGCGATCCGCCGCCGGGTGATCGCGCTCAAGCCGCTGGCATCGATCGCGACCCTGGCCAGCGGCGGCGCCGGCGGCCGCGAGGGGCCGACGATGCACCTCGGCGGCGCGATCGGCGCGTGGATCGGCACGATCTTGCCGGCCACCGAGCGCGAGCGCCGGGTGCTGATGGTGGCCGGGGTCGCGGCCGGCATCTCGGCGGTGTTCCGCACGCCGCTCGGCGCCGCGCTCCTCGCGATCGAGGTCCTGTACCGCGACGACTTCGAGTCGGAGGCGCTGATCCCGGCGGTGCTGGCCTCGGTCGTCGCGTACTCGCTGTCGGCGTCCGTGCTGTCGACCGCGCCGATGTTCGGCGCGCTGCCGCGGTTCCCGTTCCGCTGGGAGCACCTGCCGTTCTACGGCCTGACCGCGGTGGTGGTCGCGCTGGCGGCGTCGGCGTTCGTCAAGCTGCTGGCGGCGGTGCGCCGCGCCGCGGCCCGGCTGCCCGGCCCGACCTGGACCCGGCCCGCGCTGGGCGGGCTGGCGCTCGGCGGCCTCGCGGTCGTCGTGTTCGTGACGATCCCGGGCTGGCTCGAGGTCCCGGCCGCGCACGTCGCCACCCTCGGCGGCGGCTACGGCTCCGGCCAGCTCGCGATCACGGGCGACCCGGCCCTCGGCGTCGGCTCGGCCGCGGCGCTCGCGCTGGTCGCGATCGCGGCGATCCGCGCGCTGGCCACCGCGCTCACGATCGGCACCGGCGGCTCGGCCGGCGACTTCGCGCCGTCGCTGGCGATCGGCGCGGCGCTGGGCGGCGCGGTCGGCCACGCCGCGTCGGCCTGGTTCGGCGTCGACGGCGTCGCGCCCGGCGCCTTCGCGCTGGTGGGCATGGCCGCGTTCTACGGCGGCGCCGCCAACGTGCCGCTGGCGGCGACGATCATGGTGTGCGAGATGGCCGGCAGCTACGACCTGCTGGTGCCGCTGATGCTGGCGCAGGGCGTGGCGTTCGTCGCGCTGCGGCGGGTCGCGCTGTACCCTGCGCAGGTCCCCAACCAGCGGTCGTCGCCGGCCCACGCCGCGGCGTGGGGCCGCCACGCCGTCGCCACGATCCGCGCCGGCGAGCTGGTGGTGGCCGGCCGCCCGGTGATCACGCTGGCCCCCGGCGACCCAGCCGACGTGGTGCTGCGGGTGATGGCCGACGCCGATCAGCAGGCGGTGTTCCCGGTGCTCGACGCCGCCGGCCAGCTGTGCGGGCTGGTCACGGGCCCCGGTACCCGCGAGATCGCCGCCGAGGAGGACACCCGGTGGGCGGTCGCCGCCGATCTGATGGTGGCGCCGGTGGCGGTTCGCGAGGACGTCGCGCTGGGCGAGATCGCCCGCGCCCTGGTCCAGCACGATCTGCGCGCCGTGCCGGTGGTCGGCGCCGACGGACGCATCGTCGGCCTGGTCGACGAGCACGACGTGTCGCGGGCCTACGCCGGCGCGATCGACGCGGGCGGGCGCCGGTCGGCGCAGCGCGCGGCCGTCGAGCCGCCGCCGTGACCCTGGCGGGATTGCCTCGCATCGTTTGACGTCATACGATATCGCCATGGGCGCGATCGGCACGACCCCGCGCTGGTTCCAGCAGGCGGTGATCTACGAGCTGCACCTGCGCGGCTTCTGCGACGGCAACGGCGACGGCGTCGGCGACCTGCCCGGGCTGATCGACCGGCTCGACTACCTGCAGGACCTCGGCGTCACCGCGCTGTGGCTGTTGCCGTTCTACCCGTCGCCGATGCGCGACGGCGGCTACGACATCGCCGACTACACCGCGGTCCACACTGACTACGGCACGCTGGCCGACTTCGAGCGGCTGCTGGCCGAGGCCCACCGCCGCGGCCTCAAGGTGATCACCGAGCTGGTCATCAACCACACCTCGATCGATCACCCGTGGTTCCAGGCGGCGCGGCGCGCCCCGCCCGGCAGCCCCGCGCGCGCGAGCTACGTGTGGAGCGACCACCCCGATCGCTACGCCGACGCCCACGTGATCTTCAAGGACTT
>Ga0073899_10003369_pt1 | contig 14153 bp, 9 predicted proteins | sample KloWWTmetaKNB5Ph_FD_88975 | JGI IMG/M metagenome (GOLD analysis project Ga0073899, IMG submission 88975) | Active sludge microbial communities from Klosterneuburg, Austria, studying microevolution and ecology of nitrifiers - Klosterneuburg... | ecosystem: Engineered > WWTP > Aerobic digester >... | reverse complement strand
GGCGGTCTGGCTGATCGCGCTGATCTTCGTCCCGGTGCTCACCGCGCTGGTGTACCTGATCGTCCGCGGCAAGGGAATGGCCGAGCGGGCCAGCGCGCAGGCCAACGCCCAGAAGGTCGCCGCCGACGACTACATCCGCGGCGTCGCCGGCGCCAGCCCGGCCGAGGAGATCGCCCGCGCCAAGTCCCTGCTCGACGCGGGGACGATCAGCGCCGCCGAGTACGAGTCGCTGAAGGCCAAGGCGCTGCGCTGAGTCACCCCAATCCGGCCAGACTTTGTTCTGACCTGAATACAAGGCACCCGGGAAATGGGGTGGACGCACCGGCGTCCACCCCATTTTCATTGCATCCGCGTCACGTAAATAGCCTTGTCAGGACATGATTGCGATTGGTCGGGGGAAGCCGGGCGGGAGTAAGTTGGGCGCCGGTAAGAACCATCGAACAAGAAGGCAATGCTGCCATGGCACGCGACATCACCCAGCTCATCAACCTCGCAGCAGAGGGTGGACGGGTGGCGCCCGTCCGCTCCCGGATGCCGGTCTACGTCGACCTGCTGCCGCCCTGCAACAACGCCTGCCCTGCGGGGGAGAACATCCAGGAGTGGCTGCGGCTGGTGAAAGCCGGCCAGGACGAGGCCGCGTGGCGCGAGCTGGTGAAGAACAACCCCTTCCCGGCGATCCACGGACGGGTCTGCTACCACCCCTGCGAGACGGCCTGCAACCGCATCGAGCTGGACGGCGCGGTGTCGATCCACTCCGTCGAGCGCTACCTGGGCGACCTCGCCATCGAGCGCGGCTGGTCGTTCGAGAAGCCGCGCTACAGCTCGGGCCGCCGCGTGCTCGTGGTCGGCGCCGGCCCGTCCGGGCTGTCGGCCGCCTACCAGCTCGCCAAGCTCGGCCACGAGGTCGAGGTGCGCGACTCCTCGCCGCGGCCCGGCGGCATGATGCGCTACGGCATCCCCGAGTACCGGCTGCCGCGGCACGTGCTGGACGCCGAGATCGCCCGCCTGGTCGACCTGGGCGTCCGCTTCGTCACCGACTACACCGTCACCGACCTGCTCGCCGACCAGGCCGAGGGCGGCTTCGAGGCGGTCTTCGTCGCGATCGGCGCGCACCTCTCCCGCCGGGTCGACATCCCCAACCAGGACGCCTCCAAGATCGTGGACGCGGTCAGCTTCCTGCGCGACGTCGCCAGCGGCGAACGTCCGGTGATCGGGCGCAAGGTCGCCGTCTACGGGGGCGGCAACACCGCGATGGACGCGGCCCGCGTGGCCCGCCGGCTCGGCGCGGAGGAGTCGATCATCATCTACCGGCGCACCGAGGAGCAGATGCCGGCCCATGAGGAGGAGCGCGAGGGCGCCGTCCGCGAGGGCGTCACCATGAACTGGCTGCGCACGATCACCGCCGTCGACGCCGGGGACCTCACCGTCGAGATCATGGAGCTGGACGAGGGCGGCCGCGCCCGCGGCACCGGCCGGTTCGAGACCCTGGAGGCCGACACCGTGATCCTGGCGCTGGGCCAGGAGACCGACTCCAACTTCCTGCGCCGCATCCCCGGCATGCGGTTCGACCACGACGTGCTGAAGGTCGACCCGCGCACCCTGATGACCGACGTCGAGGGCGTGTTCGCCGGGGGCGACGCCGTCCCGTCCGAACGCACGGTGACGGTCGGCGTCGGGCACGGCAAGCGGGCCGCCCGGCAGATCGACTCCTGGCTGGCCCACCGGGACGCCCCGAGCCGGCCCAAGCACGAGCTCGCCTCGTTCGAGAAGCTGCACCTGTGGTACTTCGGCGACGCCCGGCGCACCACCCAGCCCGAGCTGGAACCCTCGGAGCGGATCACCGACTTCGACGAGATCGTCGGTGCCCTCGGCGAGGGGCAGGCCCTGCTGGAGGCGGGCCGCTGCCTGTCGTGCGGCAACTGCTTCGAGTGCGACGGCTGCCTCGGCGCCTGCCCCGAGGACGCGGTGATCAAGCTCGGCACGGGCTTCCGGTACCGCTTCGACTACGACAAGTGCACCGGCTGCGGCACCTGCTACGAGCAGTGCCCCGTCCACGCCATCGACATGATCGAGGAGAACTGACATGGCCCGCGTCATCATCGACGGCAACGAGGCCGCCGCGTCGGCGGCCTACCGGTTGAACGAGCTGTGCAGCATCTACCCGATCACCCCCTCCTCGACCATGGCCGAACTGGCGGACGAGTGGTCGTCGCAGGCGAGGGCGAACGTCTACGGCATGGTGCCCTCGGTGATCGAGATGCAGTCCGAGGGCGGGGCGGCCGGCGCGCTGCACGGAGCCCTGCAGGGCGGGGCGCTCTCGACGACCTTCACGGCGTCGCAGGGCCTGCTGCTGATGATCCCGAACATGTACAAGATCGCCGGCGAGCTGACCTCGACGGTGCTGCACGTCGCGGCCCGCTCGCTGGCCGCCCAGGGGCTGTCGATCTACGGCGACCACCAGGACGTGATGGCGGTGCGGCAGACCGGCTTCGCGATGCTGTGCTCGGCCAGCGTGCAGGAGGCGCACGACTTCGCGGCCATCGCCCAGCTCGCCACGCTCACCTCCCGGATCCCGTTCGTCCACTTCTTCGACGGGTTCCGCACCAGCCACGAGGTGAACGTCGTCGACCTGCTCAGCGACGAGGACCTGCTCACCCTGGCGCCCGAGGACCTCGTCCGCGCCCACCGCCGCCGGGCGCTGTCGCCGGAGCACCCCTACATCCGTGGCACCGCGCAGAACCCCGACACCTACTTCCAGTCCCGCGAGACCGTGAACCCGTTCTACGCCGCGGTCCCGGGCCTGGTGCGCGACGCGATGACGGCCTTCGCCGCCCGCACCGGCCGCTACTACGACCTGGTCGACTACTACGGCGACCCGGCCGCCGAGCGCGTCGTCGTGATCATGGGCTCGGGCGCGCAGACCGTCCGCCACACCGTCGACCACCTCAACGCCGCTGGCGAGCGAGTCGGCATGGTGCAGTTGCGGCTCTACCGTCCGTTCCCGACCGCGGAGATCCTCGCCGCGATCCCGTCCACTGCGCGGGTGGTGGCGGTGCTCGACCGCACCAAGGAGCCCGGTGCGGGCGGCGAACCGCTGTTCCTCGACCTCGCCGCCGCCCTCGGTGAGGCGCATGCCGCCGGACGCCGGGAGCGGCTGCCGCTGCTGGTGGGCGGACGCTACGGCCTCTCCAGCAAGGAGTTCACCCCCGGCATGGTCGTGGGCATCTTCGACGAGCTGGCGCTGCCGAACCCGCGGCCGAGGTTCACGATCGGCATCAACGACGACGTCACCCACACCTCCCTGCCCTGGGACCCGTCCGTCGACATCGAGGACCCGGCCACGCTGCGCGCGGTCTTCTACGGCCTCGGCTCGGACGGCACGGTGGGCGCCAACAAGAACAGCATCAAGATCCTCGGCGAGCTGCCGGGCACCTACGCGCAGGGCTACTTCGTCTACGACTCGAAGAAGTCCGGCTCCCGCACGGTCTCGCACCTGAGGTTCGGCCCCAAGCCGATCGAGGCCCCCTACCTGGTCAGCCGGGCCGGGTTCATCGGCTGCCACCAGTGGTCGATCCTGGAGCGGGTGGACGTGCTCGAGTTCGCCCGTCCCGGCACGGTGCTGCTGGTGAACACCCCGTACGCCCCCGAGGAGGTGTTCTCGCGGCTGCCGGTGGAGATGCAGGCGAAGATCATCGCCCTCGGCATCGAGCTGTGGGCCGTGGACGCGAACCTGGTCGCCCGCAAGTCGGGCATGGGCCGGCGCACCAACACCGTGCTGCAGACCTGCTTCTTCGCGATCTCGCGGGTGATGCCGCGGGAGGCCGCGATCGAGGAGGTCAAGAAGACCATCCGCAAGACCTACTCCCGCAAGGGCGCCGACGTGGTGGCCAAGAACGAGGCGGCGGTGGACGCCTCCGTCGAGCACCTGCACCGGATCGAGGTGCCTACGGCCGTGGTCGGCGAGGTCGGCATGGTGCCCCCGGTGCCGGCTGACGCCCCCGAGTTCGTCCGGACGGTCACCGCCTCGATGCTGCTGGGCACCGGCGACAGCCTGCCCGTCTCCGCCCTCCCGGTGGACGGGACGTTCCCCTCGGGTACCACGAAGTACGAGAAGCGGAACATCTCCGACATCATCGCCCAGTGGGATCCGGAGGCCTGCATCCAGTGCGGCAACTGCGCCTTCGTGTGCCCGCACGCGGTGCTCCGCGCCAAGTACTACAACTCCTCCGCACTGGAGAGCGCACCGGAGGGCTTCGAGTCGGCGCCGCTGAACGCGGCCGGTTTCCCGGGCTCCCGCTACACCCTGCAGGTCTACGCCGAGGACTGCACCGGCTGCGGCCTCTGCGTCGAGGCGTGCCCCGTCAAGCCCCAGGGCGCCGGCGGCAACCGCAAGGCGATCAACCTGACCCCGGTGCTGGAGCGCAGCAAGGAGATCGCCAACGTCGCGTTCTTCGAGACGATCCCGGTGAACCGGCGCTCCCGGGTCGACTTCGCGAACGTCCGCGGCACCCAGTTCCTGGAGCCGCTGTTCGAGTTCTCCGGCGCCTGCTCCGGCTGCGGCGAGACCCCGTACCTGAAGCTGCTCACCCAGCTGTTCGGTGGCCGGGCGACCGTGGCGAACGCGACCGGCTGCTCGTCCATCTACGGCGGCAACCTGCCGACCACGCCGTGGGCGTCCAACAAGTACGGGCGCGGGCCGGCCTGGTCGAACTCGCTGTTCGAGGACAATGCCGAGTTCGGGCTCGGGCTGCGACTGGCTGCCGACCTGCACACCGACACCGCGCGGCGCCGGCTGGAGGAACTCCGCGGCGCGCTCGGCGATTCGACGGTGGACGCGATCCTGGGCGCCCCGCAGCAGTACGAGTCCGAGCTCTCCCAGCAGCGGGCCCGGGTGGACGCGCTGAAGGCCCTGCTCGACACGATGGACGGCGCCAAGGTCGAGGACCTGCGCTCGGTGGCCGACCACCTGCTGCGCCGTTCGGTGTGGATCGTCGGCGGGGACGGGTGGGCGTACGACATCGGCTCGGCCGGCGTCGACCACGTGCTCGCCTCCGGCCGGAACGTGAACGTGCTGGTGCTCGACACCGAGGTGTACTCCAACACCGGCGGGCAGGCGTCCAAGTCGACCCCGATGGGCGCGGTGGCAAAGTTCGCCGCCGGCGGCAAGCTCACCGGCAAGAAGGACGTGGCCATGCAGGCCATCGCCTACGGCAGCGTCTACGTCGCCCGGGTGGCGATGGGCGCCGACCCGCAGCAGACACTGAAGGCCTTCCGCGAGGCGGAGGCGTACGACGGGCCGAGCCTGATCCTCGCCTACAGCCACTGCATCGCCCACGGCATCGACATGCGGAAGGGCCTCGACCAGCAGTACGCGGCCGTGGCGAGCGGCCACTGGCCGCTGATGCGCTACAACCCGGTGCTGCGGGCAGCCGGCCGCAACCCCTTCCTGCTCGACTCGCCGCGTCCGCGGATGCCGCTGCGCGACTACCACGCGAAGGAGTTACGGTTCCGGATGCTGATGAACTCCCAGCCCGAGGTGGCTGAGCGCCTGCTCGAGTTCGGCCAGGAGGCGGTCAACCGGCGCTGGGCCGAGTACGAGGAGATGGCGACCCGGGGTGCCGACCGGTTCGCCGTGGACGCGAGGAGCTGACGTGGACCTGCGGACGAACTACCTCGGACTGGAGCTGCGCAACCCGCTGGTCGCCGGCCCCGGACCGCTCTCCCAGACGCCGGACGGGGTGCGCGCGCTCGCCGACGGCGGCGTGGGCGCCGTCGTCCTGTACTCGCTGTTCGAGGAGCAACTGCTCGCCGCGGCCGAACGCGACGCCGCCCTGGCCGACGAGTACGAGGAGTCGTACGCGGAGGCGACCAGCTACTTCCCGCGCGTCGACGACGACGCCGGGGTGGCGAGCGCCTACCTCAACCTGGTGGAGCGCTCGGCGGCCGTCCTGGACGTGCCCCTGATCGCCAGCCTGAACGGAGCCTCGCCGGGCTCGTGGGTGCAGATCGCCCGGCAGCTGGTGGACGCGGGCGCCGCGGCGGTCGAGTGCAACATCTACTTCGTGCCGGGCGACATCAGCCTCACCGGCCAGGCGGTGGAGCAGCGCCACCTCGACATCGTCGCCGCGGTGAAGCAGGCCGTCGACGTGCCGGTGGCGGTGAAGCTGTCGCCGCACTTCTCCTCGATCGGCCACCTCGCCACCGCGCTGGTGGCCGCGGGCGCCGACGGGCTGGTGCTCTTCAACCGTTTCCTGCAGCCCGACGTGGACATCGAGGAGCTGTCGGTCGTGCCCGGGGTGCAGCTCTCCTCCCGATCGGACGCGCTCGTGCCGCGGACGTGGATCGCTTCGCTGCGGAACCGGGTCGGGGCATCGCTCGCGGCCACGTCCGGGGTCGAGGACGCCACCGACGTGGTGCGCTACCTGCTGGCCGGCGCCGATGTGGTGATGAGCACCTCGGCCCTGTTGCGACACGGCCGCGACTACTCCGGCACGCTGCTCGCCGGCCTGCAGACCTGGATGGCCCGCAAGGGGTTCACGTCGGTGTCGCAGTTCCGCGGCCTGCTCGCGGTTCCCGCGAGCACCGACGGCGAACGCTACGCCCGCTCGGGCTACGTCGCCGCCCTGGAACGCGCCAAGGGCGTCTACGGATCCCTCGCCTGAACCATAAGGGGACGGTTCCCTTTCGGTTCAGCCAGCCGCCGCGCGCCCGCCGCCGGCACGTAAGGGGACGGTTCCCTTTCGGTTCAGCCAACCGGTGGTGGGACGTGAACCGTAAGGGGACGGTTCCTTTCCAGTTCAGCCGGCCGCCGCGCGCCCGCCGCTGGCACGTAAGGGGACGGTTCCCTTTCGGTTCAGCCAACCGGTGGTGGGACGTGAACCGTAAAGGAACCGTCCCCTTACGTGCCGCTGGCTGGATTGGTGGTGTGGCCGGTGCTGTTGTTGTCACCGGGTCGCTTGTCAGGGAGGCGGCCCTGCCCGTCCCGGAATAGAGTGGGCCCGACGACCCTGCGAGGAAGGCCCGGCCATCGACGTCAGCGCTGTGCAGGCACCGGAGAAGGTGCTCACCATCGCCGAGTTCACCGACAACTACGGCCCCGCCCACTCCGGGCTGCTGTACGCCGTCCAGTTCCTGGAGGAGCAGGTGCTGGCGGCCGGCCACCGGTTGCTGCTGGTCGCGCCGGTCGCGGACGGGCCGAACCCGATGGTGGGCCACCCGCGGCGACGCGAGATCCGGCTCCCTTCCGTCCCGATCCCGGGCACGCAGATCCGGCTCTCGATGGGTCAGGACTTCGACTACCGGCTCGCGCAGATGGTCGAGAACCCCCCGGACGTGATCCACGTCCACGGCCTGGGCCCGATCGGGTTGCTGGGCATGTGGGTGGCCGAACGGACGGGCAAGCCGCTCGTGATCACGTGGCACACCGACCTGGAGGCCTACGCCGAGCACTACTGGCACGTGGTCCCGTTCCTGAACGCGGCCTACAAGGTCTACGAGATGCACATGGAGAAGTCCACCTGGGCGCAGCTGAAGAAGCTCCGCTTCAAGCGCCCCCGCCGCGGCGGCGCGCAGGTGGAGCTGCTGGAACTGGCGGCCAAGATGCTCACCTCCGCCGACCTGGTCACCACGCCGTCGGACAAGACCGCCAAGCGGGTGCTGGAGATCGCGCCCTGCGCCCGGGTGCGGGTGGTGCCCAACGGGACGGACGCGCTGCCCGAGTTGCCGCCGATCTCGAAAGGACGGGGGCCGCGGCTGCTGTACGTGGGCCGGATCTCGCTGGAGAAGGGCATCGGGCTGCTGCTGGACGCCTTCGAGCTCGTGCGCGACTACGTGCCGAACGTCGAGCTGATGATCGTCGGGGACTGGAAGAGCACCCCGGTCAGCCTGCGCCGCCGGCTGCAGCGCGCCGCGCACTTCGGCGGCGTGAAGCTGCCGGGCCAGATCCCGCGGGAGGAACTCGGCGCCTACTACGCCTCCGGCGACCTGTTCCTGTTCGGCTCGCTCACCGACACCCAGGCGCTGGTGCTGCACGAGGCAGCGCACGCCGGGCTCCCGTTCGTGATGGTCGACCACGAACTGCGGCTGGTGATCGACCCGGGGGTGAACGCCGCGCTGGCCCGTCCGAACCCGGTGTCGGTGGCCGGTGCGATCGTCACCATGCTGAACCAGCTCAAGGACCCGGACTTCGCCGCCGCGGCGAGCGCCCGCAGCCGTGAACTGGCCGCGCAGTACACGATCGCCAACCAGTCCCGGGAGTTCGTCGAGATCTACCAGGCGGTCGCGGCCGGGCAGCCGGTCGCGCTCACCGAGGGGCTGCAGCCCGACCACGGCCGCCGGGTGTTCCCCAACCGCCGGGTGACCGCCACCTATGAGGCGCCCAGCAGCGACTGAGCCCGTCCGGGTGCTCAGGCAGCCGACAACTCCCGCTCCAGCACCCGGTGCCACTTCAGCTCGGGCAGGTCGGTCAGGCTGCTCAGGCCGGTGCCGTACTTGCTGACCCGGCTCGGACGGGTGCCGCCGCGCCACAGTGCCCGGTCGAGGGCGGACGGGGTCGCGCCCCCCTTGGTCTCGACGATCAGCCGTCCGGGCGCCGCCGGTTCCCAGGCCTGGCCCGGACGACGCCACCGCAGGTCGGCGTCGAAGGTCGCCCGGCTGTCGCCACCGGGACCCTCCAGCACCACCGTCGCCCGCTCGTAGCCCGTGTGGAGGGCCGGGGCGAGCGCGGCCACCTCCACGCCGGGGACGCGGCGCGCGGCAAGCACGCCCGCGACGAACTCCCGACCGGCGGCGGTGAGGGTGCCGGCGGCAGCGAGCGGGTAGGGCAGCCGGTCCTTCACCGTGGTGCCGCGCGGGCCGCGGGTCTTCACCTCAAGCCAGGCTTCGCCGGAGTCTCGGTACACCCGGGTGCGCACCTTGAAGCGCCGTCGGCGACCCCGTCCGGCGAGGTGGAAGGCGTCCAGGCCGGGGGTGTCGAAGTAGGTGGAGAGGTAGCCGAACCAGCGCCTGCCGTCGATGTCGAGGATGTGGGCGCTCCCGTCCACGGCCGCGAGCAGCCGGGGCAGCCGGTCGGCGTCCAGCACGTACTTGCGGTCGATCCGGGTCTGCAGGGCGGCCCGCCGCAGCAGGTCGTCCAGACCGATGCCGGGCAGTGTGTCGAGGGGGTCGGTCATCCCAGTTCCGCCAGTTCGCGCAGCGGGGCGGTGCGGGAGTAGCGCACGTCGACCAGCGTCGTGTCGTCGACGAGGTCGGTACGCAGCACGGTGACCTGGTGCACCCTGCCGCCGACCAGCGAGGCGACGTGGGCGCGGAGCTCGCCCTCGTCGGTGTGGGCCCGGTCGAGCATGATCTGCTGCCGGCTGGTGCGGCGGGCGACCCTGGGGTGGTCTCCGACGAACAGCGTGGCGACGACGGCGGCCATCAGCCCACCCACCCACCAGGCGTCGAGGCCGGTCGAACCGGCGAGCAGGCCGAGGGTGAGGGCCGCGAAGTAGTAGGCGACCTCGTGCTGGGCGAGTTCCTCCGAACGCAGCCGGATGATCGACAGCACCCCGAACAGGCCCAGGCCCACCCCGACGCTGGTGGCGGCCGAGACCGTGAGCGTGGTCATCACGGCCAGCACGCCGACATTCACGACGAGGAAGGCGACGATCAGGTCGCGGCGCTGGTGGCGTGGCACGAACAGGCCGAAGACGAGCACGGCCATGGCCACGAGGTCGGCCGCGATGAGGATGGGGGACACGGTGGGCTCCTGTCGATCAAGGTGCCACCATTCACTCAGCCGCGGTTGTCCCCCGGCCCGAGTTCAGTTGTGCGTTCCCTGTGAGTGCGGACGGGGTGAACCGGCGCAGCCGCAGGCTGTTGAGCACCACGAAGACCGACGAGAACGCCATCGCCGCGCCCGCGATCATCGGGTTGAGGTAGCCCAGCGCGGCCAGCGGGATGGCGGCCACGTTGTAGGCGAACGCCCAGAACAGGTTGCCGCTGATCGTCGCCAGGGTCGCCCGGGAGAGCCGGACGGCGTCCGCGGCGACCCGCAGGTCACCGCGCATCAGGGTGAGGTCGGAGGCCTGGATCGCGGCGTCGGTGCCCGTGCCCAGCGCGATCCCGAGGTCGGCCTGGGCCAGGGCGGCGGCGTCGTTGACCCCGTCGCCGACCATCGCCACCCGGCGGCCCTGCTGCTGCAGCCGCACCACCTCGGCGACCTTCCCGTCCGGCAGGACGTCGGCGAGCACGCTGTCGATGCCGACCTCGGCGGCGACCCGGGCCGCTGTGGCCGCGTTGTCGCCGGTGAGCAGGACGGGCTCCAGCCCGAGCCGGCGGAACCGGGCGACCGCCTCGGCCGAGCCCTCCTTCACAGTGTCTGCGACGGCGATGGTGCCGCGCACGCGCCCGTCCCAGCCGAACGCGACGCTGGCGGTGCCGGGTTCGCCGTCAGCCACCCAGCCCGGACGGCCGACGCGCACCTGCCGTCCTTCGACGACGCCGACCACGCCCTGGCCGGGTTCGCTGCGGAAGTCGGTGACAGCGGGCAGGGGTCCAGGAGCGGCCGCGGCGATCGCGCGCGCGATCGGGTGCTCGGAGCCGGCCTCCAGGGCCGCGGCGAGCCGCAGCAGCTCCGCGGCGTCCTCCTCCGTCGCGTCCGCACCGGGCGCGGGGTCGACCGACACCACGGCCATCACTCCGGTGGTCACGGTGCCGGTCTTGTCGAGCACGATGGTGTCGATGTCGCGAGCGCGCTCCAGCGACTCGGCGCCCTTGATCACGATGCCGAGCTGCGCGCCCCGTCCGGTGCCGACCAGGAGCGCCGTGGGGGTGGCCAGGCCGAGGGCGCAGGGGCAGGCGATGATGAGCACCGCGACCGCGGCGGCCGCGGCGAACGAGAGGCTCTCCCCGGCCAGCAGCCAGCCGGCGAGGGTGAGTGCCGCCAACCCGAGCACGATGGGCACGAACACGTCCGAGATCCGGTCGGCGAGGGCCTGCACCCGGGACTTGCCGGTCTGCGCCTCCTCGACGAGCCGGGCGATGTGGGCGAGCTGGGTGTCGCGGCCCACCCGGGTCGCCCGCACCACGAGCCGGCCGTTGGTGTTCAGGGTCGCGCCGGTGACGGGGTCGCCGACGGTGACCTCGACCGGCAGGGATTCCCCGGTGAGCATCGAGTTGTCGAGCGCGGAGGCCCCCTCGACCACCTCGCCGTCGGTGGCCACCTTCTCGCCCGGCCGGACGACGAACAGCTCCCCGACCCGCACCTTCTCGATCGGCACCTGCACCTCGACGCCGTTGCGCAGCACGGTGGCCTCGGTGGCGCCGAGCCGGAGCAGGCTGCGGACCGCCTCGCCGGCACTGTGCTTGGCCCGGGCCTCAAGCCAGCGGCCGAGCAGCAGGAAGGCGATGATGCCGACCACGGCCTCGAGGTAGATGTTGGCTGTGCCGTGGCCGCGCATCAGCGAGAACTCGAAGGCGTGCGTGTAGCCGATCGCACCCGCATGGCCCCAGACCAGCGCGTACACCGACCAGGCCAGGGCGGCCGTGGCGCCGAGGCTGATCAGGGTGTCCATGCTCGTGGCGCCGTGGCGGGCGTTCACCAACGCGGAGTGGTGGAACCGCCAGCCCGCCCACCCGTACACCGGCAGCGTGAGGACGAGGCTCAGCCACTGCCAGCCGGGGAACTGCCAGGCCGGCACCATCGCGAGCAGCACCACCGGCAGTCCCAGCCCGATCGCGACCAGCAGTCGGCTGCGCAGCTGGGCGGCGTGGTCGACCTCGGGCAGCTGCGGGTCGGGCAGCGCGGCCGCGTAGCCGGCCTGCTGCACCACCGCGATGAGGTCGGCGACCGGCATCGGCGTGGGGTAGAGCACGGTCGCCCGCTCGGTGGCGTAATTCACCGTTGCCTGCACGCCGTCGACCTTGTTGAGCTTCTTCTCGATCCGCGCCGCGCACGAGGCACAGGTCATGCCGGTGATGTCGAGCTCGACGGATTCCCGCTGCTGGGTCGCCATGGTGCCTCAGGCGACGCTGTACTGTTCGCCGGCCTCGTAGACGGCCTCGACGATCCGGTCGAAGTCGACCGCGGTGTCGCTGTGGACGGCCAGCCGGCCGTCCTCGAGCTCCAGTTCGACGGCGGTGACGCCGGGGACGGCGGAGACCTCCTCCTTCACGGCGTTGACGCAGTGGCCGCAGGTCATGCCGGTGACGGTGTAGGTGGCGATCATGGGTTCTCCTTCTTCGGTGCGGGTGGTGGGTTCAGGAACGGACGAGCCGTGCGATGGCGGCCGAGGCCTCGGCGATCTTCTCCTGGGCGGTGTCGCCGCCGGACTGGACCGCCTGGACCACGCAGTGGCTGAGGTGCTCCTCGAGCATGACGAGGGCGAAGGACTCCAGCGCCTTCGTCATGGCCGAGACCTGGGTGAGGATGTCGATGCAGTAGACGTCCTCGGCGACCATCCGTTGCAGCCCGCGGGCCTGGCCCTCGATCCGGCGGAGGCGCTTGAGATGGGCGTCCCGGGTGGGGCTGTAGCCGCGGTGCCCGGCGGGTTCGGCGGGGTCGCCGGAGGAGTCCGGCTGTGACGGTTGTGACATGAGCGTCGGCTGTGTTGTCGGCATGGTCATTTTCCCTTGTCAGGATACCCCCATAGGGTATTGCCAGCAAGCCCGTGGTTGTGGACAGGGTGTGTATAACTGGCCCGACTGGTGCCCACTACACGACCTGGCGAGGCACTGTCAACCGGCGTCCAGCAAGGGCTTGTAACCTTCCAGACATGTTCCGTCCACACGCATTGAACGACATCACCCCTAGTCAGACGACGATCAGGCCGGAAACTCGTTGGCTGTCCACAGCTGGGTCACCGCGTCATACACAGGGCGCACGGCGGGGCTTCGGAGTTGTCCCCAGGTCATCCACAGGACCTGTGGATGACGTCGTTGAGCCGGGGCCTGGATGGGTCTAGCCTCACACTCTCCGGAAGGGACCGCGGGACTGTCAGAGGCGGCGGTTAGCGTCTTGGACCAGCAGTCTCCTCCGGGAGGGAAGGTAGGTCATGTCACTCGCCGAAGTGATGCCGTACGGGGACGCCCCCGACGACTACGCACCCTCCGACCGTACCCCGCCCCAGGCCGTCGGTGCCGAGCAGAGCGTCCTCGGCGCGATGCTGCTCAGCAAGGACGCGATCGGCGACGTCACCGAGATCATCAAGGGCCGCGACTTCTACCGTCCGGCGCACGAGGAGATCTACGAGGCCGTCATCGACCTCTACGGCCGCGGCGAGCCGGCCGACGCGATCACCGTCGCCGACGAACTCACCAAGCGGGGACAACTCGGCCGGGTCGGTGGCCACATCTACCTGCACGAACTCCTGTCGTCGGTGTCGATCGCCTCCAACGCGTCCTACTACGCCGAGATCGTGCGCGAGAAGGCGATCCTGCGCCGGCTGGTGGAGGCCTCGATCCGGATCTCGCAGCTCGGCTACTCCGGCCAGGGCGACGTGAACCAGATCGTGGACGCGGCGCAGCAGGCGATCTACCAGGTCTCCGACGGCAAGGCCTCCGAGGACTACCAGCCGCTGTCGGCGCTGATGGAATCGACCCTGGACGAGATCGAGGCGCTCGCCTCGCACGGCATCATGTCCGGTGTCCCGACCGGGTTCGTGGAGCTCGACGAACTCACCAATGGGCTGCACCCGGGGCAGATGGTGATCGTCGCCGCCCGTCCCGGCGTGGGCAAGTCGACCCTCGGGCTCGACCTCGCCCGTTCGGCCGCGATCGGGCACGGCCTGTGCTCGGCGTTCTTCAGCCTGGAGATGACGAAGACCGAGATCGTGATGCGGCTGCTCTCGGCCGAAGCCCAGGTGCCGCTGCAGGACATCCGCAAGGGCAACATGAGCGACGAGAACTGGGCCCGGATCGCCCGCAAGACCGGCGAGGTGTCCTCGGCACCGCTGTTCATCGACGACTCCCCCAACCTCACCATGATGGAGATCCGCGCGAAGGCCCGCCGACTGAAGCAGCGACACGACCTGAAGCTGGTCATCGTCGACTACCTGCAGCTGATGAGCTCGGGCAAGCGGGTCGAGAGCCGCCAGTTGGAGGTCTCGGAATTCTCCCGCCAGATGAAGCTGCTCGCCAAGGAGCTGGAGGTGCCCGTGGTGGCGCTCTCGCAG
>Ga0073899_10003368_pt1 | contig 14154 bp, 12 predicted proteins | sample KloWWTmetaKNB5Ph_FD_88975 | JGI IMG/M metagenome (GOLD analysis project Ga0073899, IMG submission 88975) | Active sludge microbial communities from Klosterneuburg, Austria, studying microevolution and ecology of nitrifiers - Klosterneuburg... | ecosystem: Engineered > WWTP > Aerobic digester >... | reverse complement strand
TAAAGCTAAGCGAAATATTGGACAGGAAATCCTGGACGGTTTGCGTGAACTCAAGAGCGGCGAGCACGGTCGCGTCATCAACGTCCCCGACGTCGCAAGTATCCGAACCAAGACCGGCTTGTCACAGGCGCGTTTCGCGGTACTCCTCGGTGTCTCGGTACGTACTCTGCAGGACTGGGAACAGGGCCGCCGCGCCCCGTCAGGTGCAGCTCGTACGCTGCTGTTGGTTGCGGATCGGAATCCTCACGCGCTGCTTGAAGTCGCCTGAGCAATCACCGGTTGAAGACGGTGCTCCGGGGATGCGATCTCCGGATGAATTGCGCGTGGAGATCGCCCGCCTCATAGCACTACTGGAAAATCACGGAATTGAGTGGCGTCAACCGACAAAGGTAGTGTCGACCGTCCGTGAGCCAGAACCGTCTCGACTCTCCGCGGAGTAGAAAGTCCATTTATTCCGCCGGCTGTTCCGCGGTCGCACGGATGTCTACCCCGTCCGTTGGGAGAGCAAGGCGAGCGGAAGGTCCGGCTACGCACCTGCGTGCGCCAACGAATGGCGGCCAGGTGTTTGCGAAAAGCCACGCATTAAGTGTGCTGATTGCCCCAACCGCGCACTGATCCCGTTGTCGGACTCGGTCATCTACGACCATCTTGCGGGTTTGCACACGGTCGGTGTCTATCCCTTGCTGGAGGACGACACCTGCTACTTCCTCGCGGTCGACTTCGACGAGGCCGAGTGGCGCGACGATGTCCAGGCCTTCAAGCGGGCGTGCGACGAGCTTGGCGTTCCCGTCGCAATGGAGATTTCCAGGTCCGGCCGGGGCGCGCATGCATGGATATTCTTCGCCAGTCGCGTGCAGGCACGTGATGCCCGGCGCCTCGGCACCGCCATAATCAGTCACACATGTGCAAGTACCCGGCAACTCAGGCTCGAATCCTACGACCGGCTGTTCCCGAACCAGGACGCGATGCCCAAGGGCGGGTTTGGCAACCTGATCGCTCTGCCATTGCAGAAAAAGTCACGAGAACAAGGCGGGAGCGTGTTCGTCGATTCGGATCTGGTTCCGTATTCTGACCAATGGTCCTGCTTGGGGTCGATCACGCTGATGTCGCCGAGAGATATCGAACCCACGATATTGCGAGCGACAGGCGGGGCGCACCCGCTCGACGTGACTTTCATCGACGACGAGGATCTCGCGACGCCATGGAAGCGCACCGCGGTCGAGAATAAGAAGCTGATGGGCGGAATGCCAAAATCTCTGACCGTGACTCTGGCGAATCTTATCTATTTCAAGAAGTCCGAACTGCCGCAACCACTGGCGAATCAACTGATTCGGCTTGCGGCGTTTCAGAACCCGGAGTTCTACCGGGCGCAGGCGATGCGAATGTCGGTATGGGACAAGCCGCGCGTGATAGGAAGTGCCGAGAACTATCCGAAGCATATCGCGTTGCCACGCGGTTGCCTCGATGCCGTCCGGCTCCTTCTGAGAGCCAACGATATTCGCTGCGACCTGCGCGATGAGCGACATGCAGGCGACCCGATTGAGGTTGATTTCGTCGGTGAGCTTCGTCAGGACCAGGAAGCTGCAATTGCCGCAATGTTGCAACACGACACCGGCGTTCTCTGTGCCCCGACTGCATTTGGCAAGACAGTCACCGCCGCCGCAATGATTGCGCGGCGCGGGGTCAACACGCTCGTGTTGGTACACAGGACCGAACTGCTCCGGCAGTGGCACGAGCGGTTGCAGGCTTTCCTGGGCGGCGCCAAGGGTATGGTCGGCACCGTTGGTGGTGGCAAGAGCAAGCCCACCGGAAAGATCGACATCGCGGTGATGCAGTCGGTTTCGCGCCAAGGCGAAGTCAATTCGCTTGTGGAAAACTACGGGCATGTCGTCGTCGACGAATGCCACCACGTCGGCGCGACGTCTTTCGACGCCATATTGAAACGTGTGAAGGCGAAATACGTGCTCGGGTTGACGGCGACTCCGGTCCGTCGCGATGGTCAGCAGCCCGTCATCTTCATGCAGTGCGGGCCGATTCGCCACAAGGCGACGAATCCGGCAGGTGCACCCGCCGTGTTGGAGGTCGTACCCGTATCGATGACAGAGAGGTTGACGTCCCGCCCGAGGCGGGGATTCAAGATGTCTTCCGCAGCCTGGCGAACGACTGTCGGCGCACGGAAGGTGTTGTCACGGAAGCCAGCGAGGCCTACCGGCAAGGCCGCAAGGTGCTTGTGCTGACCGAGCGTACAGACCACTTGGATGCGATCCTGACTGCCCTTCAGGAAAAGCTCACGCCCGTATTCGTACTGCACGGACGAATGTCCAGAAAGCAGCGGGCGGCGGTCATCGCGCAACTAGACCAACTGCCGCCAGAGGCGCCTCGTATCCTCCTGGCAACGGGCAAACTCGTCGGCGAAGGTTTCGACCACCCGCCACTGGACACGCTGGTGCTGGCCTTGCCCATTTCGTGGCGGGGGACCCTGCAGCAATACGTTGGCCGTCTTCACCGCGAGCATGACAACAAGGTCGACGTTCGAATCGTCGATTTCGTCGACACGGGGCACCCGGCACTCCGGAGAATGTGGGAGAAGCGCCAGCGCGGTTACCGAGCGATGGGTTACCGAATTTCGTCTCGGGCGGATCTGGGCAGCCCGAGTTGAATCGGGCGGGCATACGTTTCAGCTGCCGGGTTCGGAAAAGGTTCGGTTGCGATGCACCCAACTCGTTGCCCCGCATGACCCCCACGCCGGGGTTCGGTCGGCCGGCCCCCGCAGAGTTCGGGATAGGCTCGGTCGCGTGGGGCGGTTCGGTCGGGTGAGAAGAAATTCGTAGCGCTTCTTCGGCTTACTCGCGCCGAACCGGGCTCTCCGTTAGATTGATAATCCGCGTGTCGATGGTTCGATTCCGTCCCTGGCCACCACTTCACTGGGGTGCATCACCCGACCGATCTCGGAATCGGTTTTCGGGTGTCGTCTGCACGACCGTCCAGCCGGTTGGAGATATCACTCGTGGTGACCCCGCCTCAAGACTGGCTGCTGGCGAGACATTTCACGTGACTGCCGCCGACGTCAATTGCCAGGACTTCCGTGGCGCCTCCTGCGTGTCGGGTTTTCCCGGTCGGGCCGCCACCAGGAGCCGGGACCGAACCGCAGGAATTGTCCGGGAACGTAACCGGCCAGCGCGCCATCCAATGAGCAGGACCCCATACCCCTGGCTTACGGAGGCTTCCATGATCCGCTTCAAGATGTTCCACCCGTCAGTCTCACGCCGGCTCACGCTCGCGGGCGCGGTAGCCACGATCGTGACACTCTCCACCTTGAATCCGACGACCGCCAGCGCCCATGCCCAGTCGTCGGACGGGGAGGCGATGCACCCGGTCGCGCCGGCGACGCAAACCGGCGAGCGCAATCCGGGCATGAGCGCGCTGTACTCCACGATGCAGACGCTGTGGGCGCAACACATGGAATGGACCTACGCGGCCGTCACGGCGTTGATCTCCGACTCGCCGGCCTTCGACGCCACCGCGGCGCGCCTGATGCAGAACCAGGTCGACATCGGCAACGCGATCAAGCCCTTCTACGGTGCAGCAGCCGGCGACGCCCTGACCAAGCTGCTCAGGGAGCACATCGCCGGCGCCGTCGAGGTGGTGAAGGCGGCCAAGGCCGGCGACAAGCCCGCTCAGGACAAGGCCATCGCGGCGGCCTACGCGAACGCGCGGGAGATCGGCGATTTCCTGGCCAGCGCCAATCCCAATTGGACGCAAGCCGAGATGCGCACGATGATGAAGGGGCACATCGACACGACCCTGGCGTACGCCACCGCGATCCTGCAAGGCAGGTACGCCGAAGGCATCGAAGACTACGGCGCGGCCGAGGCCCACATGCTCATGCTGGCCGATGAACTCAGCGCGGGCCTGATCGCCGCGTTCCCGGCCAAGTTCTCGGGCCGCCCTCCGATCGCCAGTCTTGGCCACTGAACAGGGGCGGAAACCAGATGCACCCGACACCCGCACTCGCCTGGCCAGTTCTCGACCGAGTGCGAGCGTCAGACCGCATTCGTGCCCGATTGATCGATGCAAGACACCGCCACCACGCCAACGACAACATCGCGGCGTTCATCAAGGACGGTGAACTCGACGAGTTGCGCGTGGAGGTCGAGGGCAGGGTGCAGGAACTCCTGCACACGCTCGTGATCGACACCCGGAGCGACCACAACACGGCAGGCACCGCGCGGCGGGTGGCGAGGATGTTCGTCGACGAGGTGTTCCGGGGCCGCTACGAGCCCGTGCCGTCGGTGACCGCGTTCCCGAACGTGTCGCACCTCAACGAGCTCATGATCGTCGGCCCGATCAAGGTGCGCAGCGCCTGCTCGCATCACCTGTGTCCGATTCTCGGCAAGGTCTGGATCGGCGTGCTGCCGAGTCCGTCGTCCGACCTGATAGGCTTGTCCAAGTACGCGCGCATCTGCGATTGGGTCATGAGCCGCCCCCAGATCCAGGAGGAGGCGATTACCATGCTTGCGGATGAACTCGAGCGCCGCGTCAGGCCTGGTGGCCTGGCCATCACCCTGGAAGCGAGCCATTTCTGCATGCACTGGCGAGGCGTCAAGGACGGCGGGTCGCTGATGACCAACTCCGTCATGCGGGGAGCCTTCCTGGAGGATGCCGCGCTGCGACGCGAGTTCCTGAGCCTGATGAACCGGGAGGGCGCGCCGGGCCCGGCGTGATCGCACACATGCAACGTTCACCTCGTCGGCCACAGGCCGCCGTCTCGACGGACACCCCGGAAGCCGAACTCGTCATGCGTGCCGAGCTGCGCACGCTGATGGAAGCGCGCATTGACCGCTTGCCGGAAGCGTTCCGCACGGTGTTCGTGCTGCGCGCTGTCGAGGAAATGAGCGTCGAGGAGGCCGCGCAGGCCCTGGAAATCCCAGAACCCACCGTGCGGACCCGATTCTTCCGCGCGCGCAGCCTGCTGCGCGAGAGCCTGGCGAGCGAAATCGATGTGGCGCTCGGGGACGCCTTCGCCTTCGACGGCGCACGCTGCGATCGCGTCGTCGCAGCGGTGCTGGCCCGGGGCAGGGCGGACGGCCTTGTCTCCGAAGGGTGAGATCTGCGATGGAGCATGTATTCGACCACTTGATCATCGGTGCCGGCATGGCCGGCGCGGCTGCCGCGCTGGCTCTGCGTGAGGCCGACGCCCGAGCCACCATCGCGATACTCGGCGACGAATCACACCCGCCCTATGCCCGCCCGCCGCTCAGCAAGTCGCTGTGGAAGGACGGCAACGAGCGGGATCTCTGGCGCCCGATCGAGCAAGCGGGCGCGACGGTCCAGCTGCGGCGGCGTGCGGTCGCGATCGACGGCACCGCGCACGTGGTGCGCGACGCTGCCGGCGACACCTGGCGATACGGCAAGCTGCTGATCGCCACTGGCGGGACGCCGCGTCGGTTGTCGTTCGGCGACGACATCCTCTATTTCCGCACCATCGACGACTACCGACGGCTGCGCGAGGCCGCCCGGCCCGGTGCCCGCATGGCTGTGATCGGTGGTGGCTTCATCGGCAGCGAGATCGCCGCTGCGCTGGCGATGAATGGCTGCCATGTGACCATGCTGTTTCCGGGGGACGCGATCGGCGCGCGGGCCTACCCGAAGTCGCTGGCCGCTTTCGTGACCGACTATTACCGCGGGCAAGGGATCGACGTGCGTGCCGGCGTCACGGTGAAGGGCGCTCCGGGCGGCGGTGTGCTCGAACTGTCGGACGGCAGCATGTTGCAGGCGGATGCGGTGGTCGCCGGTCTCGGGATCACGCCGAACGTGGCGCTGGCGCAGCACGCGGGCCTGGCTGTGGACGACGGGATCGTGGTCGATGCCCACCTGCGCAGCTCCGACCCCGACATCTACGCGGCCGGGGACGTCGCTGCGTTTCCGGCGCCTGCTCTGGACCGGCGCATACGGGTCGAGCACGAAAATGCCGCGGTCACGATGGGCGAGCGCGCCGGACGCTGCATGGCCGGAGAGGATGCGCCGTACGACGAGCTACCCTACTTCTACTCCGACCTGTTCGACCTCGGTTACGAGGCTGTCGGCACGCTCGACGCGCGACTGGAGACGGTCGAGCAGTGGGTAACGCCGTTCCGCGAAGGGGTGGTGTATTACCTCGACAGCGGCCGGGTGCGGGGTGCGCTGCTGTGGAACACCTGGGGGCAGGTCGATGCCGCCCGCGCGCTGATTGCGGCGAACGGCCCGTTCGACGCGCAGAACGTTCGCGGCCGGCTTCCGGCGGCGTAGCGTCGCCTGGGGTGGTGCGGGACCTTCCAAAGAAAGCGCCAGTGAGTTGCCGACGGTATTGCTGCTCTGCGTCAGACGGGGCGCCAAGCAACGTGCGACTGGACAGCTATACTGAAATCCAGTAAACACTGGATTCACTCACGATGCAGTCGGTTAAAGGGGGAGCGATATGTCTCTGCAACGCGGCGAGATCAGCAAGCTCGAGGTCATTCCTCTAGCTCGTGCCCACGAATACGTCGGGCTCGAAACCTTCGTGACCGACTGGATCTCGGTGCCGAAAGATCGGATGGATATGTTCGAGCAGTCGATTGGGGCGACGCCCGGCGAGACAGACCTGTCCATCTCGCAGGCGAATCCGCTCGGCCCGAACCTGATCAATGGCGTCTGGCTGATCGCTCGCGCGATCACCATCGGCTTCGATTACATGCCGATCCGGGAGCCGGGGATGTGGGGGTTCAACTATGGCTACGAGAAGGTGCGTTTTCTAACCCCGGTGATGGTGGGATCTCGAATCCGCTATCGCAGCGTCCTCAAGGAAGTTCGGGAGCATCCAATTGGGCGAATCCTCGTGTCATGCCTGACGGTCGAGTTGGAGGGTTCAAGTAAGGCCGCAGCGGTCATTACGGGCCTCGCCCTTTGTTCGACACGGTCTGAGGCATTTTGAATTCCTCGTCCGAATGCAGCGAGCCGCGCGTGATGAAAGAGCCCACGCTCATTGAGAACACCTATCGAAAGGTGAACAGGCGACTGATTCCCTTGCTCTTCGTGAGTTGGGTGGTCGCGCAGATGGACGTGCTCAATGTCGGCTTCGCCCAGTTGCAGATGAAGGCGGACTTGGGTCTCTCGGACGCGGTGTACGGCATAGGCGCAAGTGTGGTGCTGTTCACGAGCATCCTGCTGCAAGTGCCGAGTAACCTGCTGATGGCGCGAATCGGTGCCCGGCTGACCTTCGGGCGGATCATGCTGGCTTGGCTTCTGGCGTCCGCCGCAATGGCGTTCGTTCAAACGCCAGGGCAGTTTCTTGCCGTTCGGTTCGCGACCGGTGTCTTCGCCGCCGGGCTCTGGACGGCGATGCTCCTCTATCTAACCTACTGGTACCCCTCGGGCCGCCGAGCGCGCGTGTTGTCGATGTTCGTGCTCGCCCCCGTCGTGGCCGGCATCATGGTTGGGCCGATTTCAGGCTGGATTCTTTCTGCGCTTCACGACGTCGGCGCACTACGGGGCTGGCAATGGATGTTCCTGCTGGAAAGCCTGCCGGCGCTCGTCATGGCCATAGTGATGCTCTCTGGCTGTCCGGAGCGACCCGGCAATGCGCAATGGCTAAGCGCTACCGAGCGCCGGATCATCGAACATGACCTGCTGGAGGATGCGCGTACGGCCCGTCACGGTGGCGTCGAGACCTTCCGCCAGGTCCTGCGCGATCGGCGCGTGTACTTGTTGGGTCTGGTAAACGGGGCCGCGAGCTTCGCGATCTACAGCATGTACTTCTTCCTGCCAATCATGATTGGCGAGCGCGGCGTAACCAACGTGCTCCACGTCGGGCTGTATTCAGCCATTCCCTGGGTCGTCGGCGGCGCCGCGATGGTCATGTTTGCGCGCAGTTCGGACCGTCGGCTCGAGCGTCGGTGGCATTACCTGATTGCCTCGTGCACGGCAGCCGCAGGGCTACTCGTCCTGGTCGCGACCGAAGGCGTCGTTTCTGGGCTGATCGGCATCACGATGCTCAGTACCGGGCTTCTATGCACCGTGCCGGTGTTCTGGCCAATCCCCGCCGCCTTCCTGACCGGCTCCGCCGCGGCCGGAGGTCTTGCGTTTATCAATGCGATGGGTGATCTCGGCGGCGCGGCAAGCCCAACCCTGTTGGGCATGGTGCGGACGGCAACGGGCACCCTGGCTCCGATCATGCTGCCCATCGCAGCGGCGCTCGTCGGGACCGCACTGCTGCTGATGTGGAAATTCCCCCGCGGTTCGGTCGAAGAGCGGAACCCTAGCCAGCCCGCGGGATAACGATGCCGGGCGCGAGAACCTGAGTATGACCAAGCAGCCAAAATCCAGACCTCGATCGCCTCGTGCAGGCTCGCGGAAAAAGCAGCAGGACCTGGAATTGAGGCGCTCGCCGCTGCTCGCGCGCGGACGCGTCACCTTCGATGCGATCCTCGAGGCAACGGCCCGATTGCTTGAAAACGGCGGAATTGGTGCTATCACAACCAATCGGGTCGCAGAGGCGGCCGGCATTAATGTAGCCACGCTCTACCACTACTTTCCGAATAAGCAGGCCATCCTGGTTGCGCTGTTCGAGAAGCAGACGCACGAGCGTGCCATCGGTGCGAAGGCGATCGTGGGGGAGATTCGCCCCGGCGGCGACTGGCGCCAAAAACTGGGTGCAGCTATCGATGCGGCGGTGCGCATGCGTGGGCGTGAGCCTGGCCTCGTGCCGCTGCGCATGGCAATGCGCGCGAGCGCACAGCTCCAGGAATACGATCGGCAGGACACGCTACTGATCTCGAATGTCCTCGCCGACAAAATCGTCGAAAGCACGAATGTACCGCGCGCCGAGGCTGAAACCGTGGCCTTCTGCAGCGTCGAAACGATCGGCGCGTTGCTGGATATCTGGCAGCTCGACTCCGGCGGGACGGACGACCGAATCGTCGTGCAGCTCAAGGCAATGATCGAGCGGTACCTTGCGCCCTATTTCGACGCACCGATGAAGCGGACCGGTCGTTCCCGGTCTCGCCGCGCTGCAACATAAACAGGCGGTCGACAGCCAGAGGTCTGTAGTCGCTTGCAAATCAAGTAATGTATTGATAGCTTTCAAGTAGATACTTGAGAGGAAGAGAAGTTGGGCGGATTGACCCTACCGGAGCTTGCCCGCGTTACCGACTACGTGGACTGGTACGCCCGTAGCGCGCCGGACGCGCCTGCGGCGTGGTTCGCAGGGACCTCGCTGACGTGGGCTGATCTCGCGCGACAGGTGGACGCCCAGGCGCGGGCATTCGTCGGCCTCGGCCTCGAGAAGGGCGATCGTATCGCGGTGCTGTCGACGCCGCGGATTGAATTCCTCGTGAGTTGGCTCGCGGCGATGCGGGTCGGCCTGGTGTACGTCGGATTGAACCCGCGCTACACGTCCCGCGAACTCGCTCATGTCGTTGGGAATGCCCGCCCGTCCACTATCGTCGCACTGAGCCAATTCGAGGCGACCGATTTCGAGCCGCAGGTCGCTAAGCTTCGTGACGAGTTTCCTTTTGTGCGCCATACCTTCCGCCTGGAGGCGGGTCCGACGGTCGGCGTGCTCGAGGGGCAAGCTAAGTTGCAGGCGTACGCGAGCGGGCTCGACGACGGCCGCTACGCGGCCCGCGTGGCCGATGTGACTGCTCGGGACGCCGCGGCCATCGTCTACACGTCAGGATCGTCGGGCGCTCCCAAGGGGGCAGTAATACCGCACGACGCGCTGGTATATGGGCCGCGTGTTGCCGCATTGGCCATCGGGCTTGATCGGCCACGGACGATATGTGCCTTGCCCACCAACCATATCGGTTGTCTGGCGGATCTCTGCACCGGCGTGATCGTTGCGGGGGGCATGATCGCCTTCATGGAGCGCTTTGATGCGGGGCGATTCCTGGAGTTGGTGGAACAACTCCGCCTCACGTCCATCCAGCACACTCCAACGGTACTTCAGCTTCTTACCCATCACCCCGATTTTCGAACTCGAGATCTGTCGAGTCTGAAGCTTGCAGCCTGGGGTGGCGCGGCCCTGCCTATGGACGCCTTGCGCTGTTTTCGAGCGATGAACCTGAAGTTGATGCTCGCCTATGGCCAAACAGAGTGCATCTCGAACATTTGCTGGGCCGACGAAAAGTTCACCGATGAGCAGCTGACGACCACCATTGGCCGTCCGGACCCGAACCAAGTTGTTCGCCTGGTCAATGAGCGAATGGAGCCTGTGGCGGAGGGCGAGCCTGGAGAGATCATCACCCGGCATCCGGCCCAGATGCTCGGTTATTTCAATAGCCCGGAAGCGACGGCAGCGGCATTTACCTCCGACGGATCTTTGAGGACGGGGGACGTTGCAGTCCGTCTGCCGGATGGGACGCTCCGGCTCGTCGGGCGTCGCAGCGAGATGTTCAAGTCCGGCGGGTACAACGTCTATCCGCGCGAAGTGGAACTGTGCCTCGAGGAGCATCCTTCGGTGGCGCTCGCCGCTGTTATCGGCATTGCCGATCCGCTGTATTCGGAAGTTGGCGTTGCGTATGTCATGACGAATCCGCGTGCCGAGTCCCCGTCGGAGGAGGCGCTGCGCGAGTGGTGCAAGACGCGCCTGGCTAATTACAAGGTTCCTAAGCGGTTCGTCATCCGGGGCGAGCTGCCATTGTTGCCGATAGGCAAAGTCGACAAGCAGGCTCTGAAGCGCGAAGCAGCGTCGCCGGGGGTGCGGTCAGCTTGATACAGAGACCGCCAGGGTCTTTCAGCATGCGGTGGACATAGGTCGCATCGTTACATACATCAGGGGGATTTATGAGTTCGCACAACGATCGTCTGGGCCGCGGGATTCGCGAAGTTCTTGCGGCGGCAAGTTGGGTTGCGGCGGCAAGTTGCCTCGGCGGGAACGCCCTTGCGCAATCCCAGTCGAGCGCAGCGGCGGAGGGGCTCGAGGAAGTCATCGTCACCGCCCAGAAGCGAGACCAGTCGGTACAGGACGTGCCGATGACCATGTCGGTGCTAAGCAGCGAGATGATTGCCGTCACGGGTGCTCAGAGCCTGTCGGATCTCTTGCCTTTGATTCCGGCCGTCAGTGGTTGGACAATTGGCGTGCAGAACGCGATCTGGGCAATTCGCGGCATGTCATCGACGACCACCGATGGCGGCGGTGAGCCGAGTGTCGGCGTGTACTGGGACGAGTCCTATGCCGGCTATTTGGACTTTGCCAATACCCCGATCTTCGACGTCGCACGAATCGAGGTGGCCAAGGGGCCGCAGGGGACCCTCTTTGGAAAGAATGCGACGGCTGGCGCCATTTCTGTCTACACGAATCGGCCGGAGACCGCTGGAGACTCCCTCAGTGCCTCGATAGGTGCGGGCAACGTTGGGCAGCTGCGTGGCGATTTCCAGGGCAACCTCGCGATTAATGATCAACTCGCCATTCGCCTGTCGGGGATGTACGACGAGCGAGGGGACTACCAGAAAAATATGGTCGCAGGCGGCGAGCTGGGAAGCTACGACCGCTGGGGCGTACGGCTTGGTGCATCCTGGCAGCCCGCCGACGCGGTGCAGGTCTATGGTTACTTCCAGAGCTGGGCCGCGAGTAGCACGGGCTGGGGTGGAAACGTCTGGGACATCTTGGGCGACACAGACCCCACGCACGTTTACTCGGTCCTGAGCGACATCACCGACAAGCTCGAGGGCAATATCGTGCACGTCGAGGTTGACTGGGATGTCAACGAGGCGTGGGCGCTTAAGTCCATCACCGACTATCGGGATTCGGATTACGAGTGGGAGGCGGACGCCGCGGCAATCCCGGTGGCGACGCTCGAGGCCATCACGGCGCAGGCTTTCGGCGCACCCATGTCTAGCATCTTGCTGTTCCAACTCGGGGGCGTAAATTCGCGCATGTACCAGCAGGAGCTGCGTGCATCCTGGACCGGCGACGACCTCTTCTTCGTTACCGGTGCGAACTATGTCGACTATCGAGTCGAGTACCCGAAGACGGCCGCGCAGCTTGGTCTGGATTCCTTCGGCGTTCGCCAGGTTGACTGGACGGGGTTCGTGGGCCCCCGCAAGTCGCTCGGCATTTTCGCGGACGGCACGTGGGACGCGACAGATCGTCTGTCGATCTCTGCCGGTATTCGCTACACGTACGACGAGCGCGATTGGACGAGTTACGCCTCGTCCGATACCTATTTGCTGCCAGACTCCGGATCGGTTCCGGTGAGCTTTATCACCGGTACGAGCCAACTGCCGATCATAGACAGCGGTTGCGAAACCAACATTCTCGCGCCGTGCCTGCCGCCCGAGGGTGTGAGCGCGTCCGAGTCCGACAGCGGCTGGACCCCGCGCTTGGCATTTGTCTACCGGCTCTCCGACACCCTGAATCTGTTCGGCGGAATAGCTCGCGGGTACAAGGGAGGTGGTTTTAACACGGCCACAGACGGCGAAAAGCCGATTGGCTACGACCCCGAAACCGCAATGTCCTACGAGGCCGGACTCAAGGGCGAGTCAACCAGCCTGCGCTACTCGGTGGCCTTGTTCTACGCCGAGTTCAGCGACCTCCAGGTGCAGACGATCGTGAACTCCGTCGCCTTTACAAGTAATGCCGCGAAAGCGAGAAGTCAGGGACTCGAGGCCGAGATGCAGTGGCATGCCACGGACAATCTGTCCATGTTCGCTAACTACGCGTACGTCGACGCCAAGTACACCGAAGGCGTCATTTATGCAGGTGGGGAGACCTACGATGCCGACGGGCTCAAGCTAGTGAGAGCGCCCGAGAACACCGCTAACTTGGGCGCGACGTTCATCGGTGGCTTGGGCGATTGGGGTAATTGGAGTTTCATTCCGCGCCTTCACTACCAGAGCTCGCAGGAGTTGAGCCCGGTAAACCGAGCGGACTTCCAGGAAGACGGCTACACGACTTTCGACGCTCGGGTAACCGTGGGGCCGCGCTCCGACGCCTGGGACGTGTCGCTGGTCGGCGAGAACCTCACGGGTGAAACCCGCGTGTACCGGATCGTCGACTATCTCGGGCTTGGCGCGACAAAGAGCTTCCTGCCGGACGAACCCCTCTATCGCCTCGAGTTCAGCATGAGGTTCGGGCAGCAAGCAAGGTAGAAATTAACTGGATCTAGACGCGCGTGGCAGTTGTCAAAGTGAGACCTGCCACGCGCGTCGGCACCAAAATAGTCCGAGCACCGGCTGAATCCAGGGGCTAGCCCGCGCCCTCCTGGCCGACCTCGTCGAGGTCCACGGGCGGGGCACGCGGCGGGGACTGACAAGTAAACTCGTCGCGGTCGAGTCCGGTGCAAGACGCGCGGTCACGCTCATGCAGCCGCCTGATTCCAGACGCAGTCTGCCCGTGTTCGCAACAGTCGCAGCGTCGGACGGCTGATCAGATGCCGCTGAAAATCGAACGCGTTGTAGATCGCCGCGTGAGTTGTGAGAAAGCGCTGGGCGGATGGCAGGGATTTGAACCCCAGCATCTTGCGTTCTCGCCGCCTGATCGGAAGATGTGAATTTTCAGCGCGGTTGTTCTCGCGAAGTCGGCCTGGTCGATGACAATACTGCAAGCGCAGTAACTTCAGTGCGGAGCCGTACGAAGCCAGGCCATCAGTGACGATGCTCTCCGGCTCCACGTGTTGGTTGCGGAGCAATCGCTTCAGCAGCTTCAGCGCAGCGCCAGTATCGCGGCGTTTCTGCATGACGAGATCGAGCACCTCGCCTTCATCATCGACGGCGCGCCACAGATACGCACGCTCGCCGTTGACGTTGCAGACCATCTCGTCGAGATGCCACCGCGGCGAGGGCGCAGCCCTGCGATGCCTTAGTTTTGCGGCGATTAGCGGGCCGAACTTGATCGTCCAACACCGCACGGTCTCGTAGCTGACGCTGATCCCGCGCTGAGCCAACAGTTCTTCGACGTCGCGGAAGCTCCGGGTGAAGCGGAAGTAGAGCCAGACGGCGTGGCGGATCACGTCGGCTGGAAAGCGGTGTGAACGGTGGTCCGAACCTGCGTCATTCTGAGGATGGGCGCACTTCGGTCGATCCCGCGCTGGGGTGCGTTGCCGCTGATTGATGTCGCTTGGGACCGTTCGGTCTCGGGCTCTTTATCTCCCGATCCCACGCTGTGCAGTCGGCCGCCGCAACGCGGCGGCAGACGCC
>Ga0073899_10003367_pt1 | contig 14158 bp, 10 predicted proteins | sample KloWWTmetaKNB5Ph_FD_88975 | JGI IMG/M metagenome (GOLD analysis project Ga0073899, IMG submission 88975) | Active sludge microbial communities from Klosterneuburg, Austria, studying microevolution and ecology of nitrifiers - Klosterneuburg... | ecosystem: Engineered > WWTP > Aerobic digester >... | reverse complement strand
GGGCTTGTCGGAACCGTAGCGACGCATCGCCTCGGCGTAGGTCATGCGCGGGAACGGGTCCTGCAGCTCGGTGTCGTTCACGGTCTTGAAGATGTGGCGGATCATGCCCTCGACCATGTCCTGCACGTCGTGCTCCTCGACGAAGGCGAACTCCATGTCGAGCTGGGTGAACTCGGGCTGGCGGTCGGCGCGCAGGTCCTCGTCGCGGAAGCAGCGCGCGATCTGGTAGTAGCGGTCCATGCCGGCCATCATCAGCAACTGCTTGAACAACTGCGGCGACTGCGGCAGCGCGTAGAACTCGCCCGCATGCACGCGGCTTGGCACCAGATAGTCGCGCGCGCCTTCCGGCGTGGCCTTGGTCAGGATCGGCGTTTCGATGTCCTGAAAGCCGCGGGCGTCGAGGTAGCGGCGGATCTCCTGCGTCAGGCGCGTGCGCAGGCGCATCGCGCGCTGCATCGCCGGGCGACGGATGTCGAGATAGCGGTACTTCAGGCGCGCTTCCTCGCCCGGCGTGTCGTCGAGCTGGAACGGCAGCGGCGCCGACGCATTCAGCACTTCGACCTGGTCGCACACCACTTCGATCTTGCCGGTGCGCAGGCGATCGTTGATCTGCGAGGCGGGACGGCCGCGCACCGTACCGGTGATGCGCAGGCAGTACTCGTAGCGCACGCCCTCGGCCGACTTGAACGCCGCCGCATTGTCCGGCTCGATCACGCACTGCACGAGACCTTCGTGGTCGCGCAGGTCGATGAAGATGACGCCGCCGTGGTCGCGACGGGTGTCGGCCCAGCCGCAGAGGGTGACGGTCTGACCGGTCAGGGTCTCGTCGACGAGACCGCAGTAATGGCTACGCATGGAAGCTCCGGAGCCGGCCGGAAATGGCCGCGCAAGGGTGGGACAGGACCGCGCATGCTACGGACGCGGCGTCGAGACCGCAAACCGCACACCCTCATCGGCTACGCTTCGCGGCCCTTTGCCCGGAGAACGCCCGCATGGATGTGAACCCCTACCAGCCGCCGAGCGCCGTGGTTGCCGATCCGGTGGCAGGTGATGCCGGCCTGGTCGCGCTGCGCGAACAGCACATTCGCCACGAGGTGCAGCTGAAGTCGGTGGGCTCGCTGTACCTGCTCGGCGGATTGCTGCTGGCCGTCGCCGCGCTCGGCATGTTCGGGCTGATGTTGGGCGACGACTCGCATGGCGGAGATGCAGGCAAACTGGCCATCGTCGGCGCGGTGTACCTGGCATTCGCGGTTGCCGCGTTCACGCTCGCGATCGGTTTCCGGCGCCTGCGGCCCTGGGTGCGCATTCCCGGCGGCATCCTCTCCGGCCTCGGGCTGCTCGCGATCCCGGTCGGCACCCTGATCCACGGCTGGATCCTGTTCCTGATGTTCGGCAAACAAGGACGCGTCGTGCTCGCTCCGGAGTACCAGGCCGTGATCGACGCGACCCCGCAGGTGCGCTATCGGCGCACGCTGGGGGACTGGATTGCGCTCGGACTGGTGGTCGGCCTGTTGCTGCTGGTGGTGCTCGCGATCGCGCTGCCGGCGCTCTTGCGCTAATCGGCCGGAATCAGGCGTCCGCAGCCGGCGCGGCACAGGCTCCGCCGCAGCCACCGCCGCCGCAGCCACCCTCCGCGGGCTTGGCCTCGGCCGGTTTGCTGTCGGCCGCCGCGGCATCACCGGCCGGCTTGTCGACCAGGTTGCGCTTGGCGTCGCCGTCCTTCTTGAAGTCGGTCTCGTACCAGCCGGAGCCAGCCAGACGGAACGACGGCGCCGAGAGCGCGCGTGTCATCGTCGCCGGGCCACACTGCGGACACTCGCTCGGGTCCGGGTCGGACAGGCGCATCAGGTGGTCGCTCTTCACGCCGCAGGTGGCGCAGACGTATTCGTAGATCGGCATGGCGACACCAGACTGGAATCAAAACAGGTGCCGCAGTATGGGTACAAAGAATCGTCTTTCAAGTCACCGGCGCTGGTCCACGATGGCCGCCGCGCCATCAAGATGCGCGATCAGCGCGTCCATCGCGGCATGGGCATGCGGCAGCAGGGGCGGCGTGCCGTGCAGTTGCGGCAGCGCGACGAAGGCGTCGAAGTGCTGGGCGCCCGCGACCTCCCACAGTGCGATGCGCGCACCATTCGCGCGTGCTGCGGCGAGATAGGGCCGCGCGCTGAACTCGATCGGGACGATGCTGTCGGTATCGCCGTGCACGATCACCACGGGCGCGCGAGGTTGGGCGGTCGCGCGGGTGGCGGCGATCGATGCCTGCACCTGGCGCGCCAACGCGTCCTCGCCGTCGAGCAGCGCGCGCAGGCAACGCAGGCCGGTGAAGGCTGGATCGACCGGATCGCTTGCGAGTCCATCGACCAGGCTGACGCCCGCGGTCGGTGCGATGCCCGATGCGTCCGACCACCACAGCGCGCGCTCCGCCGCCGTAGCCGCGCGCGGCGGGCCGGCGCCATCACGCTGCGCGAAGCGATAGCCGCAGACGGCGGCATCCGGCGTGGCGCGTGCGTAGCTCTGCGCATACAGCGCAGCGACCGCGCGCCACAGATCGAAACCGACCTGCAGGCCGGCGAGCCGCAGCGATGCATCGCGCCATCCGCTAGCGCGCAGCCGCGCCAGTGCCGAGGCGGACTGCGTCGCGGCATCGTCGCCTTCGATCCACCCCGCCGCGCGCAGGCTGGCGCAACGCGCGTTCGCCACGGCGCGCCAGGCGGCGTCGGGCAGGAACGCGGGTGCGTCCGGCAGCGCGAGCAAGGCGCAGGGTTGCAGCAACGCGGCCTCGGTGGCGTAGTCAAACAGGTGCCGGGCGTCGGGCGTGGTGATGTTGGGCGCCGCCGCCACCACGCCATCGAGCAGGCCGTCGTCATCAAGCTCGGCCGCGCGCAGCACCGCGCCACCGCCGTTGGACAGGCCGAACGCGATGACGCGGGTGTTCTGCGCGGTGAACGGCGTCTGCTCCGGGAAGGCATCGCTGAGCGCCTGCAGCCCGAAGCGCGCAGCCTGCAACACATGCCGGCCCCAGTCCGCTTCCGGGTGGTCGCCGGAATGCGCATGCTTGAGCGCGACGCGGGTTTCGTCCGCACCCGGCTCGGTGCCCGGGTCGAACTCCAGCTCGGCGCCGCGCGCTGCGCGCGTACCGTCGCCCTGCACGCCTTCGCCGCTGGCGATGTCGAAGAAGCCGCTGCCGCCGCCCTTGTCGGTGTGCACCACGGCGCAGCCGCGCGGCAGGCCGTAGGCGGCGACCGAACCGATCGCGCCATAGATGCCGCGCGATCCCGACGATGCGGTCACGATCAGGCAGCGTCGCTTCGCATCGAAGGCATCCGGCACCTGCGCCAGCACCCGATGCGGATGGCGCGCGCCGGGCAGCCGCGCGAAGGCGTGGAATTCTCGACCCGGGACGGCGGGGATCTCGCTCACGCTGCCATACAGATCGGCAATGCCGCGCCAGTTCGCATGCAGCGCGCGCCGCCGCAGCTCGACCATGGTCGGATGCGCGCCATCGGCCGGCACCGGCGCCAGCGGACTCAGCAGCGCAGCGCGGCCCATGCCGCCAGTAAGCAGGTCGTCGCCGGCGCGATGCGTGCTGACGCGCGTGGCAGTGAAGACATCGGCGGGTGCGGGCGCGGCGGTGGGCATGTGCGTGCAGGCGGCGGTCAACAAGCTCAGGAGGGTGGGGGTGATCAGGCGCATCGGCGTTCTCCTCGTCCGGCACGCTAACAGGCCGCGCCGCGGCCGCCACTGCACTTTGGTCCAGACGATGGCGGCGACGCCGAATGCTAGCCTGCGCATCGCAACCCCCGTCGCCGGACCCCACCATGACCGACCGCTTCCTCGCTGGCCGCCACGCCCTGGTCACCGGTTCCACCTCCGGCATCGGACTGGCGATCGCGCAGGCGCTCGGTGCCGCCGGTGCCAGCGTGATCGTGCACGGACTCGGCAGCGTCGACGAAATCGAGTCGGCGCAGCAACGGGTGCGCGCCAGCGGTGCCAGCAATGTGCGCTTCCTGCCTGGCGATCTCGCCGACCCCACCGCGATCGAGACGCTGATGCATGCCGCCGGGCCGATCGACATCCTCATCAACAACGCCGGCATCCAGCACACCGCACCACTCGGCGAGATGCCGCCGCAGCAGTGGGACCGCATCCTCGCGATCAACCTGAGCGCGGTCTTTCACACCCTGCGCCACGCCCTGCCCGGCATGGCCGCGCGCGGCTTTGGCCGCGTCATCAACATCGCCTCGGTGCATGGTCTGGTGGCCTCGGTGCACAAGGCGCCGTATGTGGCGGCGAAACACGGCGTGGTCGGGCTGTCCAAGGTCGCCGCGCTCGAATACGCCAGCAGTGGCGATCGCGCCGGCGGCGGCGTCACCATCAACTGCATCTGCCCCGGCTTCGTCGAGACCGCATTGATCGAACCGCAGGTGCGCGCGCGCGCCGAGCTGCACGGCAGCGACAGAGACGCCGGCATCCGCGACCTGCTCGCGGAGAAGCAGCCGAGCCTGCGCATGACCCTGCCTGAGGAGATCGCCGCGCTCGCGCTGTGGCTGTGCCGACGCGAAGCGCATAACCTCAACGGCGCGGCGATTCCGGTCGATGGCGGCTGGACCGCAAGCTGAATCCATGACCCAGATCCTGATCGCCGACGATCACCCGCTGTTCCGGCTCGCGCTGACCCAGGCGCTGCGCGCGATCGCACCGGACGCGGTGCTGATCGAAGCCGATTCGCTGGCCGCCGCGCGCGCGCAACTGGATGCGCGCCGCGACATCGATCTGGTGTTGCTCGATCTGCACCTGCCGGACAGCCACGGACTGATGGGCCTGGCCTCGCTGCGCGCCGAGCATCCCGCGGTCGCGGTGGCGATGATCTCGGCGAACGAGGACCCGCGCGTGATCCGTCGCGCGCTCGCCTTCGGCGCCGCCGGCTACATCCCCAAGGGTGCATCGCTGGAGGAGCTCGGCAGCGCCTTGCGCGACGTGCTCAACTGCGAGGAGTACGTGCCGGCACAACTGCGCAACGCGATCGGCGCGACGCGCACCAGCAGCGAAGACGAGCGCATCGCCGCGCGTCTGGCCTCGCTGACGCCGCAGCAACTGCGCGTGCTGGGCCTGGTCGCCGACGGCCAGTTGAACAAGCAGATCGCCGACCGCCTCGGCATCCAGGAACGCACCATCAAGGCACACCTGTCCCTGATCTTTCAAAAGCTCGGCGTGCGCAACCGCACCCAGGCCTCGGTGATGCTGCGCTCGCTCGAACTCGGCGACCCGGCGCGGGTGGTGGCGGAAGAGGAGGGGGAATATCCGGAGACTTGACTGCACTTTTCGAGTGCTACACTCGCGCCGTGCATCGGGAGACGCCTTCGTGTCCGCCAATATCACCCTTCGCCTCGACGAAAAGACGCTGAAGCGTATCCGGCATTTGGCCGTGGACCAGCAGACCTCGGTGTCGGCCTGGGTGGGCGCGCTGGTGCGACGAGCGGTCGAGCAAATGGATGGCTACGCCGAGGCGCGGACGCGGGCGCTCGCCGCCATCGCCAGCGCCGGCAAGCTCCAAGGCGGCCCGCTGACGCGCGACGAAGCCCACGACCGCCGCGCATGAGCGCCAAGGTCTTCGTCGACACCAACCTGCTGGTCTACGTCCACACGCGCGGCGACGACGCGCGCCACGCCCGCGCCGCGGCGCTGGTCACCGCGCTCTGGGATCGCCCCGGCGAAATCGCGGTCAGCATCCAGGTCCTGCAGGAGCTCTACGTCAACCTGTTGCGCAAAGGCGCGATCGCACCCGATGCGGCAGCGCGCATCGTCGAGAATTACTTCCACTGGCGCGTGATTGAGAATGATCGCGTGCTGCTGACCGCTGCCATGCGCCTGCAGTCGCGCTGGCAACTCAGCCTCTGGGATGCCCTCGTGGTTGCCGCCGCACAGCGCTCCGGCGCGCCTGAACTGTGGTCGGAAGACTTCAGCGCCGGCCAGGATTTTGACGGCTGCGTCGTCGTCCACCCGCTGCGCTGAGCGCGGGCCAGATCATCTCCCCGCCAGCAATCGGTTCATCAGCGACTTCAGCGCGAGTGGTTTGACCGGTTTGTGCAGCAACTGACAGCCGGCGGCGAGCACGGCTTCGCGTACGGCATCGGAATGATCGGCGGTGATGACGATGGTCGGCACGTCACCGATTTGCTCGCGCAGTTGCGCCCGCAGTTCAAGGCCATCGTGGCCGCCGTCGAGGTGGTAGTCGAGCAACAACAGATCGGGACGCCGCAGCGCCGCCCTGGCCTGCGCCGCGTCGCTTGCGGGCGCGGCCAGCACTTCGCAGTGCCAGCCTTCGAGCAATGCCTGCATCGCGCGCAGCACCGCGGCGTCGTTGTCGACCACCAGCACGCAGGCGCGCGGCGCGTGCTCGGCGGCGGCCGCGATAGGAAGCTCCGGTTCGACGCGCGGCGCTGCCAGCGGCACCTCGACCGCGAACACGGTGCCGCGCCCTAGCGTCGAGTGCAACCGCAGGCGGTGTCCGAGCAGGCGCGTGATGCGATCGGCGATGGCGAGACCCAGTCCAAGTCCCTGACTACCGCGATCGAGACGGCGGAACTCCTCGAAGATGACCACGCGCTCCGCTTCGGGAATCCCGGGGCCGCTGTCGTGCACCTCGATCGACAACAGCGGACCGTGGCGCCGGCAGCCGAGTAGCACGCGCCCGCGCTGGGTGTAGCGCACCGCGTTCGAGAGAAAGTTCTGCAGCACGCGGCGCAGCAGTTGCGGGTCGCTTTCGACCCAGGCGCGCGTGGCGACGCAATGCAGTGCCAACCCGCGCTCCGCCGCCAATACGCGAAACTCGCTGGCCAGATGCTGCAGCACTTCGTCGAGCGCAAACGCGCGCACGCTCGGCGTCATGCCGCCGGCGTCGAGGCGCGAAATGTCGAGCAGACCGGCGAGCAAGGATTCGGCCGAAGTCAGCGCGCCGTCGATCTGCTGCACGCCCTCCAGGTATTCGCCATGGCGCAGCGACTGCGCCAGCGCGTGCGTGAACAGGTGCGCGGCGTGGATCGGTTGCAGCAGGTCGTGGCTGACCGCGGCAAGGAAGCGCGTCTTCGCCTGATTGGCGCGCTCGGCCCCGGCACTCGCCAACGCCAGCGCCGCAGTACGTTCATCGACGCGTTGCTCCAACGTCTCCGCCGCGTGTTTCAACTCCGCTTCCTTGGCGCGGTAGGCGGTGACATCGGTGAAGGTCGCGACGAAACCACCGCCCGGCATCGGATTGCCGCGGATCTCTACCACCGCACCATCCGCAAACCGCCGTTCGCTGACGTAGGGCGTGCCGGCGCGCATAAGCTGCAGACGTCGCTCCAGATCCGCTGCGCCGGCGCGGCTGCCACCGAGACCACGCGCAAGATTGAAGCGCAACAGCTCGGCCACCGGCGTGCCGACGCGCAACAGCTGCGGCGGATAGTCGAAGCGCTCGGCATAGCGCCGATTCCACGCCACCAGACGCAGCTCGGCATCGACCACGCTGATGCCCTGGCTCATGTTCTCGAGCGCGGCTTCGAGGATTTGCTGGTTGAAGCGCAGCGTCTGCGTCGCCTCGCCGACGAATTCGGCGACCCGCTCCAGTGCCACCGCTGGAGTGCGGCGCGCGGCATCGACCAGCAGGCGTGCGCTGGCGGCGCCGATCACCGGCGCCAGTTCGCGCTCGACACGTGCGATGCGCTCGGCACCGGCATGCGTCTCGGCGCCGTCGAACAGCGCCGCGCTCTGGCGCTCGGGCAGAAAGCGCGAGGCCAGCCCGCGCAGCACCGCACTCTCGATGCGACCGGCATCGACCGTGGCGGAGACGGGCGCACGTCGTGCCAGCAGCAGCATCGCCAGCGTGGTTGCCACCAGGCTGACGCAGGTGCCGCGCGCGAGCCGCTCGATGCCGCCGAGTCCGGCGAAGTTCGCCGGCGCGAGCAGATCCAGCACGCCCGGAAAGCGCGGCACGCGATGCCCGGCGAGTTCGGCAGCGAGCGGCAACAGGATGATCCAGAACCACAACCCGATGCCCACCAGCAGACCGCCAGACACGGCGCGCGCGAGCAGCTGCGGCCGATACACTGCCGCCACGATCGGCGGTGCCAGCAACGCCAGTGCCGAGAACGACAAGGCGCCGATGTCGGCCAGCACTTCGCTCGCGACCATCGCGCGGCTGTAGGCCCAGGCCAGCAGCACCACCAGCGCGATCGCATAGCGGCGATGACGCAGCACCGCCTCGCGCAGATCGCCCGATGCCGCGGAGGCGCTGCGCACCACGCGCGGCGCGATCCAGTGGTTGGCGATCATGATCGACAAGGTGAGCGCGACCACGATGACCATGCCGGTGGCGGCCGACACGCCGCCGAGGAAAGTCAGCAGCGCGAGCGCGTCGTGGCCCTGTGACAGCGGCAGCGCCAGCACGTACAGGTCGGAGGGAACGCGCTCGCCGAAAGCGGCCGCACCGGCCCAGGCCAGCGGCAGGATCGGCGCCGCGATCAGCAGCAGGTACAGCGGAAACAGCCAGCGCGCGGTGGCCAGGTGCGCGCGATTGCGAAGCTCGACGATGCCGAGGTGGAACTGGTGCGGCAACGTGAACATCGCCAGCGCGCCGAGAGCAACCAGCGCGAAGAAACCGCTGTCGGGCCGGAAGCCGGGCTGCGTCTGCAACTGCCGCGACAGATCGCCGAGGCCACCGTGCATACCGAACACGGCGAAGGCGCCGACCGCGAGCATCGCCGCCAACTTGATCAGCGACTCGAACGCCACCGCCAGCACCAGGCCGCGATTGTGCTCGGTGGCGGCGGCGCGGCGGGTGCCGAACAGCATCGCGAACAGCGCCATCACCAGCGCGATCCAGAACGCCGCGTCCTGCCATGCCGGCACCTGCGCGGCGCCGCCGGTGAGCATGGCGTAGCTCATCGCCACCGCCTTCAGCTGCAGCGCGACGTAGGGCACCATGCCGAGCACCGCGACCGCGGTGATCAGTGCCGCCAGACGCGGGTCCTTGCCGAAGCGCGATGCGATCAGGTCGGCCAGCGAGGCCGAGTTCTGCGCCTCGGCCAGTGCGGCGAGCCGACGCAGGAACGGCATCGCGAACAGGAACAGCAGGATGGTGCCGATGAACGTGGGCGGGATCGGCGTGTTCCAGCGCGCCGCCTGCGTGACCGTGCCGTAGAACGTCCACGCCGTGCAGTACACCGCCAGCGACAACGCGTGGATCCACGGCCAGGCACGAGTGAAGCGCTCACCGCGGCGCTCGCCGTAGAGCGCCACGCCGAACAGCAGCAGCAACCAGACCAGGCCGGCGATGACGACGGTGGAGGCGTTCAACATCGGCGCAGACTAGCAAAGCCCACGGGCAGCACAGTGACTTGCAGCTCCTGTGGGTCCGATTTCAATCGGACGCTTTCGCGATCAGTCGAAGCTGTAGGTCGCCGCCAAGGTGATCTGGCGCGGCGAACCGTAGAAACCGGTGAGCACGCCGAGCACCGGGATGTTGTAGCCGGTGGTGCGGTACTCCTTGTCGCCGAGGTTGGAGCCCTGCAGCGAGAACGCCCACGGACCGTCGCCGCGCCACACCAGGCCCGCACCCCAGAGGCTGTAGCCAGGCTGGGCGATGGCTTCGCTCAGATCGGTGGTCGGATACACCTTGTCCTGATAGCTGCCGGTGACGCGCGCCGCCAGTTCGCCACCGAAGGCTGGCCAGGTGTAACCGAGCGTCAGCGCGCCGGAGAGTTTCGGGGCGTTGGTCATGATCTGCGCATCGGAGACATCGACGCCGCGGGTGATGAACTCGTCGTACTCGGCGTCCAGCCAGGCGGCATTGCCGCTGATGCTCAGGCGCTCGGTGGCGAGCCACTGCAGCTCCAGCTCCAGGCCCTGCACGGTGGCCTTGCCGGCATTGGTGAAGTCGCCGAAGAAGGCATCGTCGGTACCGTCGCCGTTGGAGTCGTAGGCACTGAACACTGACAGCTGGATGTCCTTGTACTGGTTGTGGAACAGCGATGCATTGAGGAACACGCTGGCGTCGTTGAACGACTGCTTGCTGCCGATCTCGAAGCTGGTCACCGATTCGTCGTCGAAGGGACGCGCCGAAGCCGGCACCGCCGCAGTGTTTGCGCGGATGTTGAAACCGCCGCTCTTGAAGCCGCGGCTGATCAGCCCGTAGACCAGAGTGTCGTCGTTGATCTGCCAGTCCAGCGAAATCTTCGGCGACACGTTCTTGAAGTCGACGGTGTCGTGGAAATCGGCAGCGGTCGAGATCGGCGTGCTGTAGTTGGCGTTGGCATAGCCCTGGTTGAGCACGTCGGCTTCCTTGCTCTCATCGGTGTAGCGCAGGCCGGCGGTGATCGAGAAGGTGTCGGAAATCGGGAAAGTGCCCTCGCCGTACACCGCCAGCGCTTCGGTATCGACGGTGCCATTGGTGGTGCCGAATACGGCGTTGAAGAAATTGTTGAACACGGTGCCGCCGGCCTGTCCTTCGAACCAGTACAGGCCGAACACGCCCTGCCAGTCGTCGCCGCCGTAGTTGAACTGGAACTCCTGGCTCAGCTGGTCGTCGGCGTAGATCGCGCGCACGTCGGCGATCTTGTTCGGCAGCGTGTCGAAGTCGATGTAGGTGTCGGTGTCGGACTCGCGATACGCCGTGACCGACTTGAACCACCACGCATCGGAGAGGTTCCAGTTGATCGTCGCCGAGGCACCGTTCATGCCGGTGTCGTTGATGTTGAGCATGCCGTTCAGCACGTCGTAGCGGTCGTTGAGCGCTGGCGTGTGCGCCGGATCGGCAGCGTTGAATGCATTCAGGCGCCGCGCACCGCGCACGCCGCCCTGGTCATCGAGCCAGTCAGCGGAGAGCACCACGCTCACCGCGTCGCTCGGATAGAAACCGAGCGTGCCGCGCGCGACCAGGATTTCCTTGTCGCTGACCTGTTCGCCAGTACGCTGGTTCTCGCCGAACCCATCTCGATTGAGCGAGGCCAGCGACAAGCGCCCGACCACCGCGTCGGAACCGAGCGGCAGGTTCAGGCTGGTCTTGAGGTCGAGCTGCGAGTGCGTGCCGACCGCGATCGTGGTGCTCGACGAGAATTCGGGCAGCAGCGGCTTGGTCACGTACTTGATCGCACCACCGATGGTGTTCTTGCCATACAACGTGCCCTGCGGACCGCGCAGCACTTCGACGCGATCGATGTCGATGACGTCGAGCAGCGCACCCTGCGGTCGCGCCAGGTAGACGTCGTCGAGATAGACGCCGACGCCGGGATCGACGCCCCACAGCGGATCCGACTGGCCGACGCCGCGGATGTAGGCGGTCACCGTCGAGTTGGAACCGCGTGCGGCGTAGACCGTGAGGTTCGGCACCTGCGCGTCCAGGTCGCCCATGTCCTGCACGTTCATGCGTTCGAGCGCGGCTTCGGTGAATGCGGTCACCGCCACCGGGACTTCCTGCAGCGTCTCCTCGCGCCGACGCGCGGTGACGGTGATGGTGTCCATGGTCGCCGCCTTCTCCGACTCGGCCTTCGCGGCGTCGGACTTTTCATCCTCGGCGACGACCGGCAAGGCGGCGCACAAGGACAGCGCGATCGCCAGGGCCAGCGGTGAACGATTCTGCATCAGCATGTGGATTCTCCCCCGGCACGACATGCACCGATCATGGCCGCCAATGTAGAAACTGCGTGTTCAGCGCGCACCTGTACCTTGGTCCAATGCGGCGGCAGGGGCAACGATCGCTCGCAAACTTGAAAATGCGCAACATGGTTGCGGATTTTCGCCCATGCGCTGCATCACCAGGCTCCCGCACCTTGCTCAGGTTCTGCGCCGGCATCCGCTTGCAAGCTTCGCGCGCAGGCGTAGTCTCGCGGCAGCGCCGTTGCGACTGCGGCGAGGAGGACGGCGATGCGCGCAGCAATCCCGGCACTGGTTTGCGTCGTTCTGCTCGCGGCCAGCACGACCGAAGCCGCCACTTACTACGTGCGCACCGACGGCGGCAGCGCCAGCCAGTGCACCGGGCTCGCCAACGCTGCCTATCCCGGCAGCGGCAGCAACCAGGCCTGCGCCTGGAACCATCCGTTCTGGGCACTACCACCGGGCGGTGTGCAGGCGCTGCGCATCAGCGGCGGCGACACGCTGCTGATCGGCCCCGGCCAGTACATGCTGGGCTACGGCGCGCCGAACTCGGTCGATTGCGACAGCGGCGGCCGCTGGGACTGCGTGATGCCGGCACTGCCGGCCGGTCCTTCGGCGCTTGCGCGCACGCGCCTGCTCGGCGTCGGCCACGACAGCGGTTGTGCGACGCCACCGCAGTTCTGGGGCAGCGAACGCGCCACCCACCTGCTCGACCTGCGCAACGCCAGCCGCGTCGATGTCGCCTGTCTGGAGCTGACCGATCACTCCGGCTGCATCGAGTTTCACTCCGGCGGGCTGGCCTGCGAACGCGACACGCCACCCTACGGTCCCTGGGCGGATACCGGCATCGTCGCCTGGGACGCCGCCGACGTGAGCCTGCGCGATCTCGACATCCACGGCCTCGCCGTGCGCGGCGTGCTAGCCGGGCGTCTGGCCGACCTGAGCGTCGAGCGCGTGCGCATCGGCCACAACGGCTGGGTGGGTTGGGATGGCGACATCCCCAACTTCGACGGCAACAGCGGCACCCTGCGCTTCTCGCACTGGATCGTGGAATGGAATGGCTGCGCGCAGACCTGGCCAGGCTTGGTCACCGGCGGCTGCTGGGCACAGGAAGCCGGCGGCTACGGCGATGGCGTCGGTCTCGGCGCCGGCGGCGGCCGCTGGGTCATTTCCGACTCGCGCTTCAACTACAACACTTCCGACGGCCTCGACCTGCTCTACCTGGACCAGCCGAGCGCACAGATCGAACTGCGCCGTGTCGAGGCGCGCGGCAATGCCGGCAACCAGATCAAGACCCGCGGCCACACCTTGATCGAGAACAGCATCATCGTCGGCAACTGCGGCTTCTTCGCCGGCCAGCCGTTCACCTACCAGGTCGACCACTGCCGAGCGCTCGGCTCGGCGCTGAACTTCGACCTCAACGCCGGCACCCAGATCCAGCTGATCAACTCGACCCTGTACAGCGAGGGCGACTGCATCATCGGCATCGACAACTCCGGCTGCAACGGCAGCGAGTCGATCATGAGCCGCAACAACGTCTTCGTCGGCGACACCGATTTCCTGCAATCGTTCGAGCTGACCTGCTTCGCCTACAACAACGGCTGCCCGGGCAATCCGCTCAACCAGGACTACGGCGTGATCTTCAACGTCAAGGAAAACCCGTGCCCGCTCGCCAGCAACGACCTGTGCGGCTCGCCGCAGCTCGCCAATCAAAGCGCCGACAGCTTCGACGCCATGCCGCAAGCAGCCAGCCCCGCACTCGACTCCGGCCTGCCCGTCGGCGGCCTCATCCCCGCGCTCGACTTCCGCAGCTACGAGCGCCCCTACGGCAGCGGCGTCGACCGTGGCGCCCTCGAACGCGGCGCCGGCCCGATGCTGTTTGCGGATGGGTTCGAGGGGTAGCCGCCGCGCTCCATGGCGGCGTTGATAAAACAGCCCCGCGCGGCGCACCGCACCGCCTCCGCGAATGCATCGGTGCGCACCGCATCGCGCGGTGGCAGCGCTGACGCAGCGTTTCGTCCGCCTCGAAAGCCGGCAGGAGCGCTTAGCCATGCGCCGCCGCAACCGATGCGGCTCCATCGACCGCATTGCCGTCGCAGTGTTCCTGCTCGCACCGACGCTCGCGTTCGCGCTCGAGCCTGCGCCGCGCGCACGGGCAACCGCCGAAGCAAGTGCAGCCACGCCGCGCTTCACGCTCAAATCTTCGGGCATGCAAGCCACGCCACAGCAATCCGGCAGCGACGCGAGGTTGAAGTCGGCGCAGCGACGGCATCGCGTCGCTGATTGCTTCGAAGCGCATTCGTCGATGTCCCCGTTATGCGCTTTCTTGCGTATGGGCAATCGAGCACCCCAAACAGGAAGCCGCAGCATGCGCGCCGCGCCAAACATCTTGACCGCCAGCGCCCTCATCGTCGGTGCTTGCGCCGTTCATCGGCAAGTCGGTAGCCGGTGGAGCGGCTTCGGCCAGTACAGCGAGCAATTCCCTCCGTATCGCTCGAACAATTTGACCGGCACCTGGAACTTCAAT
>Ga0073899_10003366_pt1 | contig 14160 bp, 12 predicted proteins | sample KloWWTmetaKNB5Ph_FD_88975 | JGI IMG/M metagenome (GOLD analysis project Ga0073899, IMG submission 88975) | Active sludge microbial communities from Klosterneuburg, Austria, studying microevolution and ecology of nitrifiers - Klosterneuburg... | ecosystem: Engineered > WWTP > Aerobic digester >... | reverse complement strand
TCGGTTCCCGGCCCACCGGCAGCAGGTGCTTGTTCGTGATCTCGGTAAGCGGATTGAGGCGCGTGCCCAGACCGCCGGCCAGGATGATTCCCTTCATAATAGCCCGAGGCCTTCCATCTGGGTAACCCCCGTTCATCGCTCACGATAATGATTTCCCGCCCGCCGCGAAAGGGGCAGCGCGACGCCACTCGCTGGCTGAATCGGCGCAATCCCACATAATCCGACCTTGGCTGCGGAGGGCGGGGTCATTGGCCTTCGTCGGCCCCGTGCCTGCTATATTGCCCGGCCGAAAAGCCACGGCTCCAGAGAGCAATCGTACATTGAGAGTCACTGTTCATACCTCGCTTGACAGCCTACCGGATGGCGCCCGGCGCTTGTGCGAATCCGTCGCACCAAAAAAATGGTTTGACTCGCTCGACTGGTTTAAATGCTTGCATGCCACCGCCTTGCGCGACTCTATCCTCCCGCGGATATACGAGGTCAGCGACGATGAGGGCGCGTCCGTTGCATGTCTCTTCTGTTGCACTCGAGGTGCGCGGGGCCGTGAGCTCGCGAGCCTAAGCAACTACTACACGATGGAATTCGGCCCTGTCGTCAGGCCAGGAGCCGATACGAGAGCGGTCTGCACGGCGCTCGCGAACTGTATCGGCGCGGAGCGCCCCCGATGGAACAGCGTGAGTTTCGACTATCTCAAGGAGTCGAACGCCGCCTCGACGACGTTTGTCGACTCGCTCCGACAGGCGGGCTTCGAGGTGTTGCGACACCATCAGTACGAGAACTGGTACCTCGACTGCCTAGACACCACCTTCGACGAGTATTTCGCGGCCCGTCCATCGCGCCTGCGCAATACGGTCGAGCGCAAAGGACGCAAGCTCTACAAGTCGCATCAGGTCAAATACGTGCTCTATAGATACCAGTCGGACAACATCGAGCGTGGTGTCAGCGACTATGTGACGGTTTACAACTCAAGCTGGAAACAGCCTGAACCACACCCGGGCTTCATTCCGGAGCTCGCGCGCCGCCTGGCCGCGCACGACTGCCTTAGACTCGGTGTGCTCTACGTAGACGGCAAGCCGGTCGCCGCGCAGTTCTGGATCACGACAGCGGGTGAAGCCTGTATCTACAAGCTTGCCTACGACGAGCAGTACGCGGAGATGTCGGTGGGAGCCGTACTGTCGCGCGAAATGTTCAAACAGGCCCTGGATGTCGACCGCGTGGCGCGCATCGACTACGGCGTGGGCTCAGAGGCCTACAAGCGTGAATGGATGTCGTCATCACAGGAAATATTCGGGGTTCGCGCATACTCGCGCAGTTCCATTGGCGGACTATGGCAAATCCTCTCCGCCCATTCGCGGTCCGTCGTGAAACGGAAAGTAGCGAAGCTATTGAGTTGACTTGCGTGCCTGTGCCGCCTCAGCTGCAACGATCTTCCTTTTTAGACCCGGCAGCGGATAACCGTTGTCATAGGCGACCTTGGCGAGTTCCTTCGCGCGCGCAAGATCACCGATATCAACGAAGTACAATCCTGCAACGTAGTTGATCTCGACCGAATCGGGATCCAGCCGCAGAGCTTCTTCATATTGCTTACGCGCATCCTTCCGCTCGCCTCTCTTGAAGAGATAGTTTGCGTAGATGACATGTACGGCCGCGTCGTCGGAGCGGAAACTGATGGCACGCTCAAAATAGCAGTCGACCGACGGAATATCGTCATCGATCGGGATCTGCCCGCCCTCGAGCCCGTAGCGCGCCATCGACTTCAGCGCACGATGATGATTCGGGAACGCACGCAGCGTGTACCTGAGATCTCCGAGTACAGAACCGGACCGACCGTGTCGCAATGACTCTACGTCAGGTGTGAAGTGAAAACTTTCGACTATCGGGAGATTATCCCGCTTACTGACAGGATCCCGGTAGTCGAACGGACCGTACGCGTTCTGCAGCACCCCACAGCCCGGCACTTCCTGGGCGAAGAGGCGCGCCCCCCATGTTGCAGCTGCAACTGCAGCAGCAAGTAAAAATACCAGCTTCACTGCGCCCTATCCCTTGCCGCACCCGATGTCATTAGGCGTACCCGACAAGAATCATACACAGGTAGCTGCTCTCTTTCCCGCGTGCCGAGCATCGGGGCTCCAACGGGTCTCGCATTCGGTATTTGTGACGGGCGTCACATGTTATGCAGTGCACAAACCAGGTTTCCTGCTGCTGTGAACGCCATTTCTGTCGTCGACTTGAGACATGGCCGACGACCAACGGCACCGATATAGTGCGCACGAAAGCTGGTTGGAGATTCGAGTATGTCCACACGCAGGGACTTCCTGATGACCTCGGCGGGCTTGCTGGGTGCAGCTGCGCCCCTGTTGGCGAGGTCGCAGGCGCTGCCTTGCCCTCCGCCACAGATGTCCGCGGACGGAGCGGGTTCCACGTCGACCACCTGCACTCCATCGACCATGCCTGCGTACATTTCCTCAATGGCGCCTTTTCAGGTGCGCGCGCTCACGGGCAGTTATGCACCTTCGAATGGCTCGTCGACGCTACGATCGATCATGCCTTCGATGTGGGCAGGTAATGACAACATCATGTGTCCCTGGAGTGGCGGTGCAAAGTCGACGACAGGCACCAAAATGTACGTGCACGGAGGTGGTCACAGCGACTCGTCGAATAACGGCCTGTACAGCTTCGACTTCGCCGGCACGAATGGCCCGACCGGATGGGCAGTGGAGAATCAGGGTCAGACGGGCGTGACGTCTGACCTCGCGGTTGGTTCGACTGGCGCGCCCATTTCAGTGCATACGTATGACGGTATGGTTGACATGGGCACGATGCTCTATCGCTTCGGTGGATCGTCGTACCCATCCGGCGGCTTCACGGTGCAGATGCTGCGATTCAGCAAGGCAGCATCGACGTGGACCCGTCTGCCGAACTGGGGCAGCCCACCGCAGTTCGCCGGAATGGCTGCCGGCAATCAGGCAGCCGGAAAGATCCTGCTCATGGATCGTTTTGTCTCGTATTTCACTTACGGGTTCTACCGAGTGGCATCCAACAACTGGAGCCCGATGCGGTCCGTCGCGGCTCAGTGGGTGGCCGACGGCGCTGCTGCCTACAATCCTGCGACCAACACCGGGCTCGTAGTGGGCGGAGACAACCAGTACGGCGTGCGTGGCTTCTCGGTAAACATCGACTGGAACGCCGAAACGATCACCCAGACGCCGCGCTCACTGGGCAACCTGGGAAGCGGCTGCGCACTCATCTGGGACCCATCTCGTAACGTGTACTGGTGCTTCGGCAGCAACAGCAATAACGGCACACTCTACGAGATCAATCCAACGACTTTCGCCGTCACAGCGCACCCTCTTACCGGCGATGCGCCGCTGGCGCCAGAAACACCCTATTGGGGCACGTTCGGCCGATGGGTATTCCTGGATTCATGGCGCGCCATAGGCTCGGTGGCGAGCAGGTCGTCTCCGGCGTTCGTGATCAGGTTGCCCTGAGGCGAAATCCGGCTTGTTGCCTGTTGCGGCTTCGACTGGTAGCAGGCGCAGACTCGCCACGATCGCCAGCAACCACACCTGCACTTCGGTTTTCAGGAAATCGGCGAACTGCCCGCCAATGAAGACCACCACCAGCCCGGCGCATGCGGCTGCCATCATGCTGACATCGAGCAGAGGCCGTCTTGAGTTGGCCCAACGCTTGGCGCGCAAGCACGACTTCAACACCCACAACCAGAGCATCGAGAACATGATCGCCCCTGGGAAACCCTGCTCCACCAAGGTGCTGATGAACGTATTGTGGGACGATCGGGCCCCTGATGCAGTAAGATAAATTGAATCAAGGTACTTGGGGCTGAGGGTCGCAAACCCACGGTGGCCTACGCCGAGCGGGTGCAACGCAAACATGCGTATACCCGCCTTCATCTGCACAATTCTCCCCTCGGCGCTGCTGTCCAAGGTCTCTTCCTTGTTGACGGCTGCTTCCATGGTCTTCATTCGCTGCCAGAATGACTCCGAAGCGACTGCGCCGAAACCCAGGATGCCGAGAAAGGCCAGCGTATAGAAAAGACGAGTATTCTCCTTCGGTCGCAGCGCGAAGATCGTGACCCCGCCCATGAAGAGTGCGAGGAACGCCCCGCGGCTACCAGTTAGAACGACCATGTTGAGAATGAGCGGCACAGAGATGAGGGCTGCGTATCGTCTCCAGTCCCGCTTCGCGAAGATTAGCATCGCACCGACAACTGCTATCGCCGCTGCATGCATGCCGAGCGTGTTCGAGTCGTCGATGCCCGACCCGCCGACACCATCGAGCCTCCCGCCCGTGGTACCTGTTCCAAGCGCGACGAGCCCGAGGTACATGCAGCCGAGCACATTCGCCAGCAGGAAATCGGCGGTCAGCAGTGGGGTATCGATCAGTCGATACACCATGTAATACACGATTATGAACTTGGTGAAGATTAGTGCGCATTCGCGGTGCAGCACCGGATCAATAGCCCACGGGCTCTGGATCCAAAGCCATGCGGTGTAAGCGAGCAGGAATACGCCGGGAAAAGTCTTGTACCACGGCGTACGAGCCGGGCTGGGCTTCAGTCGCAACATCGCGATCGCCGTAACGACCGCGGTCAGGAATGACCATCGCAAGTCGGGCAGGCCCTGCCCCCACCAGCGATGCGGCGCATCCAGGTAGAAGATGGCGATATAGGTGTAAAGACCGAAGATCGGATGCCGGAAGATTGCCAGCCCGAGACCGGCGACGAAACAGAGCAGAAATACGATCGCAGTCAGCGACACGACGCGCTACCGAATTGCCGGACGAGCCAACGGCTGCAGTGGCCATTTAACTCCTCGAGATGGTTGGCCTGCGAGAATGTATGGTCGGCCCCAGCCATGACGACGACTTCGACGTTGCTACGCGCGAGCCCTTGCTGCCACTCGACATCGGACTTGCAACGCGCGCGAAATTCGTCGGCGGTCAGATCGCGGCCGCTCTGCACGATCAATACCGACCCGGCGAAATGCCTGAGACCCGAGCGCATGGACTCGATGAAACCCCCAGCTTGAGGTCCAGCAGGCCGCTTTGCGGCCCGCGCGAGGTTGCCGAACAACGACTCGACTGACCCAGTAAAATCGAACTCGCCACTCACGAGTTTGCGCCAGAAATCGGCCTGCAGCAGCCTCGCGACATAGTAACGCCTAACCACGACCGCGGCCTGCGACTGTTCGGATCGCACCCAAGGATTCATCAGGACGAGGCCCACGACGCGTGGATCCGAATGGCAGTACATGAGCGCGGCAGACGCCGCGTCACACAGGCCGAGTAGCACAACGCCGCGCCGTGGCTGGCAAGCGGCCTCGATTGCATCGATGGCTGCGCGAATGTCGTCAGTGACGTACTCAAAGCCCGCGTAGTCGCCGTCGCTGTCGCCCATGCCGCGAGAGTCGAAGCGCAGTACGGGGAAGCCTGCGGCTGCGAGCGCGCGGGCGCTCGACACGAACTGCCGGTGGCTACCGACGCGGTATTGCGGCCCGCCGACGACGACCAGCACGGCGACGTCGCCCTGCTCGCCAGCGGCACGGTGCAGGACGCCGACCAGTACGCTACTCCGGCAGCGGAACACGAGTGGCTCCACCGCTCCTGCGGTCACGCTCACGAAGCCGCCACCAGCGCCGGGTTCGTCACGATCTCGGTCGTCATCCAGAAAGGCTCGCCCTGCACCTGCGCATGATCAACTCGACAGCCGATGGCGCGCGCCTTCTCGAGCGCGCGCTGCGTGCCGGGGTTAACGGCCGCCGCGGCATCCGCGACCACTTCGAGCCAGCGGATCGGCGGAAGCGACGCAGTCAACTCGGCGTGCAGATCGAGGGCGTCGATGTCTGCGCACAGCGCGGCCGACAGCGCGTAACCCGCTACTTCCAGTGTGTCGCCCGCCTTTAGCCGGGCGCGCAGCTCCACGGCCGCTTCGCCGCGGCCCTGCTCCATGCGCGATCCCATAACGCGGATACGCAGAAACTGGTCAATCAGGCGCGCCCCGCTCACCACAGGCTGCCAGAAGACCACGTGGGAGAGCTTGAGCTCCTGCCGGCGCAGAAAGCTTGTGGCGAGCAGCCCGCCGAAACGGATCCCGAGCACCGACGTAACGCGCCATCCGAGCGACGCGCTCCACGCGATCGCCGCCGCGAGATCATCGAACCAGCGCCCGATACGCGCCTCCGCGAACTCGCCGTCGCTGTCTCCTGTACCGGCGAGATCGACGCACAGCACGCCCCTGCCCTCGCAGCGCGCGCGTCGCGCGAAATCGCTGACGATCCGGCGGCTCTTGTTCATTTCCTCGGCGAACGGCGGCACGACCAGCGTGCACTCGCCCGTTGCGAGATCGGGCGCACGAAGCAGCGCAAAGACTCGGCGGCCTGCCGCGCCGAGAAACTCCGCGCGCACGCCGTCCGCGATCACTGTGCGAGCTTATCGCCGAGGAACCGGGCCAGGGTGCCGACGGTAGCGAAGGTGTCCGCTGAGATCTCGTCATCGTCGATCTGGATACAGTACTGCTCCTCCATCGTTGTGATCAAAGTGACCACCGCCATCGAATCGAGCTCGGGGATCGCTCCGAGCAACGCGCTGCCTTCGGTAAGACGATCCGCGCGCTCGCCGAGCTGCAGGGCCGACTTGAGCAGGTTCCTGACGCCATCCAGAGTATCCAAGAGACAGCTCTCCTATTGCCTAGCGGACATATTGTAGCGGCCGCGACCGGGTCGACCGCACACTGGTTCAAAGTTTGCTAAGGTTCGGGGTTGCACAGTTGAGCAGCCGTCGATGACCCAGATTTTCGGATACGCGGGTCGGTGGGCCATGCACGACCCGGCCGCACTGCGCCTGCATGCGCCCGCAGGCCTCGAAACCGCCGAGATTGCGCCCATCGGGGCGTTGCTCGCTGCTCGCCACGTGGCCCGCAGCGGCGAACTGCTGATCGCCGTGCGCGGCCAACCCGTGTGGACCCGTAACGGCCGTTACACGCGGGACGGCACCGACACCGAGGGACTGCTCGCGGCCTATCAGGCGCGCGGGAAGGCGTTGCTCGAGGACTTGCGCGGCCGCTTTTCACTCGCAATCGTCGACGGTGGCCGGCGTGAAGTTCTACTCGCGATAGACCCTATGGGTATCGAGCGCCTGTGCTGGGCGGTCGTCGACGATAAACTGGTGTTCAGCGACTCGGCCGAAGCCATCGCCAATTTCCCGCCGCTGCGCGCACCATTGCGGGCGCAGGCCGTACACGATTTCCTGTTGATGCACATGATCCCGGCGCCGGATACGGTGTATAAGGGCGTACACAAGCTTGAGCCGGGAGAGCAGATCCTCTTCGCGAACGGTCGTGCGAACCTGAGCCGTTTCTGGAAACCCCGGTTCAGCGAGCGCCCGGAATCGTTCGAGACACTGAAGACGGACCTGCGCGGCGTGCTCGATACGGCAGTCGCACGCTGCCGCCCCGATGTGCAGACTGGTGCGTTCCTGAGCGGCGGCCTCGACAGCTCGACCGTTGCCGGCGTGCTCGGCAAAGTGAGCGGCAAGGCCGCGCGAACATTCTCGATCGGCTTTGGTGTCGAGTCACACGACGAGATCCGTTACGCGCGTATCTCGGCGCGGCATTTCGGCTGCGACTCGACCGAGTACAACGTCACTGCCGACGACATCGTCGCGGCGTTCGACCGCATCGCCGCGGCCTACGATGAACCGTTCGGCAATTCCTCTGCCGTCCCCACCCTCTTCTGCGCGCAACTCGCCGCGAAGGCGGGCATCGGGCACCTGCTTGCGGGCGATGGCGGGGATGAACTGTTCGGCGGCAATGAACGGTACGCGAAGCAGCAGGTATTCGAGCTCTATGGCGCTCTGCCGTCGTGGGCACAGCGCGGCGTCCTCGAACCGCTGAGCCGTGCCATCGCGCCTGACAGCGCAATCACACCACTGCGCAAGCTGCGCAGCTATGTCGATCAGGCGCGTATTCCACTGCCGGAGCGGCTCGAGACCTGGAACCTCTTTTACCGCACGCCGCACGCCGAGATCTTCGAGCCGGAATTCGCAGAGGGCATCGACACGCGCCGACCCATCGACACGATGGCCCGAGTCTATGGCAAGGCGCCGGACGCTACGCTGCTGAACCGCATGCTGCACTACGACTGGCACATCACGCTCGCCGACAGCGACCTGCGCAAGGTGATCACGATGTGCGACCTCGCGGGCGTGCAGGTCTCGTTCCCAATGCTCGATCCCGAGATTATAGACCTCTCGCTGCGCGTGCCGACGCGCATGAAAATGGAAGGCCGCGAGCTGCGCAGCTTCTACAAGCGGGCGATGACGGGCTTCCTGCCACAGGAAGTCATTGGCAAGCAGAAACACGGGTTCGGGCTGCCGTTCGGTGCCTGGCTCAAGGAGCACGCTCCGCTGCGCGAACTGATCTTCGGCCACCTGAAGCGGCTCGGCGAGCGGGGCATCGTCAGGCGATCCTTCCTCGACAGGATCGTTAGCGAGCACGCGACTGGCGACTCCGGCTACTACGGCTACGCGATCTGGGACTTTGCGATGTTCGAGGCTTGGCTCTTGGCACACTGCCCACGCGGAATCTAATCCGCAGCGTGGTGCCTGTCAGATCGCCGGGCAGGCAATGAACGCCTTGCTGAAAATGACCTGGTCGTAGTCGAAATTGAACGCCGTGGTCGTGAAGGCCGAACCATTGTGATAGATGGCGAGAATCAGCGCGTTCCAGCCCGGCAGCGCTGGTGCGCCCACGCTGTTGGTGCCGCCATCGAACCCTTGCGTATAGGTCACATCCCAGATCTTCGTATAGGCAGTCTCACCCTCGTGTACGGCCCACACTTCGACGCGCGTACGGTTGTCGCCCGTGCCGCCTGCAGTGCCCGGTGTGATGTGATAGAGCAATGTGTCCCAGCCACCGGAATAGCGCCAGTTGAGCGTGGTGTTGGCCAACGCCACGGAGGCATTGGGCTGACCGCCGCTCAGGCTGTTGAAGTTCTGGCCCGAGTAGACGTTGTGGCGCGACCGCGTTCCGACTGCGTCACCGTTCGACGCCGACTGGCCGTAGGTGACGAGTTCCTGTGCGGTATACGAGCTGTTCGTGGTCGTGAACCAGACCAGCTTGCCTGTGATGTGGCTATAGTTCGCAGAATCGGGGGGCGCACCCGGCATTTCCGCGCGCCTCACGCGCACCTGCAGCCAGAAGTCTGCGCCCTGAAACCGACCGGGATATGACGCCTGATGAGCGGCGTTCATGTACCAGCCTGGATTCGGCTGATTGCCCCAATTGTAGAGCGTTGAGCTGCCGTTGGAGACCGAAAACGCGACCGGTGCTATCGTGCCGCCCGCGCCCGGGTCGTCTACTCCGCGGCCGTTGCCTGCGCCAGTCAACGCGTTGAACGGCCGATGCCAGTACGAACCACCGCGACCCGCCGCGCTGCCGAGCGGATACGTGAGCCGCATGAAGCCGCCACCATCAGCGCCGCCACTCGCCTGATGCGTGACCAGTTGCCCTGCCGCGGTTGCTGCAGTCGGATCGTTGCCGCCGCTGTATCCGCCGGTCCAGCGAAACTGATCGACCTCGGCCTTGGAGTCAAAATTGTGGTGCCACACGACACCCGCCCCGGCGATGCGCGCGGCCCAATCAGCCGCCGCGGACGGACCTGCGCAGGCCGTCGACGCGCTAGTGCCCCCTCCAGCACTGACACCGGGCGGCGGGCACGGCCTCGATTGGCCCAATCCCACGACGGGAACCGCAGCTCCCGCCATTGCGGCGGTGGTCACCAGGAAATCTCTACGCTTCATCGAATTGCTCCTACGGCGTCGTACGCGGCCACTGGCACGGCTGGAGTTTCCCCCGTACCAAGCCATCCATCAAAGTGGACCGGCGCCTAAGTTAGTGAACTAGCCCACAAATTGCACGATGTCGCCAGATGCACACAGTTCCGGGCTCGGCTCGGGACTCACCGCCAGGCCGATCAGCCGCGGCGGCGCCAGGAACCCAAGTACGTACGGGCGATCTGCCAAGCAAGCCGGGAAGCCGGCGAGTCGCAGAAGCTGACACGGGGCAGAGCAAAAGGATCCGACTCACGGGTCGCGCAGCTCCATTCGGTGGAGACCGCCAGGTTGAAGCCGGCATCGCGCGCGATCCGCATATGAGACTCACCGAAATCGCGCCCCGGCCGGCCATTCGGGTAAGCGAATGAAACTGGCCGCCGGCCGACGACGCGCGCGAGCCACTCGGCACCGCCGCCAATCTCGCGCCTGGCTTCGTCCTCGGGCAGCTTCACAAGAATTGGGTGATTGACCGTGTGCCCGCCGATATCGATACCGGCCTGCGCGAGGCGGCGCAGCTCGCTCTCGTTCAGCATCAAACGCGGCGGCGGCGCGGCGACGATCCGGTGATACAACTCGCGTGCACCGTCCCAGCGTTCCCGCATCGAACGGTACTTGAACGCTTCGAGCACTCTGGACAGAAATGGCGCGCGCTCGGCGGATGCCCGCAACGCCACTTTTCCGAGACCGACCATCGACAAATCCATCGTCGCCGGCGCCCGCCGTACCGCCTCGATCACGAGATCGTTCCACATGATGCCGGACTCAATCGCGTTCTGCATGACGAACACTGTCGCCGGCAAACCGTATCTCTGCAGGACAGGTGTCGCGACGTCCAGGTTGTTGCGATACCCATCATCGAAGGTGATGCAGACGGCTGCGGGCGGCAGGCTGCCCTCCTGCAGCCGTCGCGCCGCCTCCGGCAACGGCAGCACGGAGCAATGCGCCGCGAGCACCGCCATCTGAGCGGCAAAACGATCGGCATCCGGCTCGCTCGGCAGCAACGGGTCTGGGTGCTCGAGCACGCGGTGGTACGTCAAGATCATCAGCCGCCCGCGCCTTCCACCCGGCGCCACCAAGCGCAGCAACTTTCGCCGCAAGTGTGCGATCACGACTTGCGGCTCCGGGTCAGTGCGCCGAGACATGCACTCTCGAAGCTGCGGGCTGCCACGACATAGCTGCAATTCTCCTCGACGAAGTGCCGCGCTGCCCGCGACATCGCAAGCCGTCTTTCGCGGTCTCCGAGCAGCGCCGCGACGGCTTCGGCCATCGCCTTCGCGTCGTCGGCGACGATGCAGTTGAGCCCGCTCTCGACGGGCAAGCCCTCCACGCCGATGGATGTCGAGACGACTACGGGTCCCATGGCCATCGACTCGAATACCTTGAGCCGTGTTCCACCTCCAACCTGCAAAGGCACAACGGAGACCGCAGCGCCACCGACGATGGGGCGCACGTCGTCGACGAAACCCGTGAACTGCCAGCGCAGCGCGCGGCGCGCGGCCTCGGCGACGAGCGCAGCGGGAGGTGCGCGCCCGACGACCGTCATCGTCGCCTCGGGCACGCGGGCGACGATGCTCGCCCATACCTCGTCCATGAAATAACGCATGCCGCCCTGGTTAGCGAGCCAGTCCATCGAGCCGCAGAATACGATGTCCGCTTCGCGCGCGGGCGGCGTATGGCGGAAAAATTCGAGATCCACTCCAGTCGGAATGACGTGCGCGTCACGCACGCCGTAGTCCTGCTCGAACAGGTGGCTGTCCTCCGCCGAGACGGCCACGACGACGTCGAACCGTGCGAGCGTCTGCGCCTCGTAGGCCCGCATCTTGCCCAACTGATTGCGCCAGATGAAACGCATCCAGGCGCTGCGGGCCACGTCGAGATGGCGGGCAAAGATCTGAGCCTCAACATTGTGCGTAAAGATGACCGACGGCGTATCGAGCCTCGGTGGCGCCAGTACCGCGGCATGCAGGAAATCGAATACGACGACATCGGGACGCGCCTCGAGCGCGCTGACCACGGAGGCGGCGGCGGCATCAGATCGGTCCACGCGCACTGGCATGGGCAGCGCATCGATCAAATGCCAGCCGCGGCTCAGCATGCCGCGCCAGCCTTCCGGCGGCGCGGGCCAGGATTCGAATTCGTCGCAGACCTGTGCCAGATCGTCGCGATGGCGCATCACGAGATCCTGTGTCGCAGGCGACATCAACTTGATGTGGAATTGCCCTCCCTTCATGCCGCGCAGCACTTGAGTCGTGCGGATCTTGCCGCCGGAATCGATCGGAAACAGGAACCGTGGAGAAACGAACAACAGTGTCTGCCGGCTGGTCATTGCAGACGGTCCCACATGTAATCCAGTACGGCGCGACCCACGTCGGACCAAGTGCCAACTTCGAGCCGCGTAGAGATCATGCCGCGATCCCATTCGCGCCCGAGCGCAAGTTCCATTGCCTGTGCCATGGCTTCGTGGTCGCCCACTGGAACGAGGGCGCCGTTCTCGCCATCCTTGACGAAATGCAGATTGTCGCCGACCGGCGTCGTGACGACCGGCGTACCGGTAGCCAAGGCCTCGAGGATGGCATTGCAGCACCCTTCCCTGCGGGTGCCGAGCGCAAAGACATCTGCGGCCCGCAGCCAGTCGGCCACTTTCGCCGGCGCGATTGCGCCGACGAACTGCACGTGCTCCGCGATGTTCAAGTCCGCAGCAAGGCGATGAAGTGTTGTCGGGCATTCGGGCTCGTAATCCGCGCCGCCGACGATCGCGAGGCGCACGGCTTGACCGCGGTCACGCAACTTCGCTACTGCACGCAGCACGACGTCATGCCGCTTGAGCGACACCAGATGGCCCACACTCACGATGAGCGCGTCACCCGCCGGAATCGAAAGTGCCAGCCGCGCGGCGAACCTGTCGCCCGGGCGAAAGAGTTCCCGGTCGATCGCATTCGGTATTACAATGATGCGTTCCGCAGGCACACCGTGCTCGACCATTTTGTCGCGCAGCGAATGGCTCACGCTGATGCAGCCATTTGCGGCAGAAAGTGCGCCGACAATTTGCCTGCCGATCCCGAGCAGTTCGACGCGCTCCGCTTCGAAGCCCCGTATCGTGACGAACACCGGCAGACCGAGGCGCCGCGCAGCGCGCACGCAGCCCACGCCGTCCGGATAGCCGAAGTGGGCGTCGATGACATTGATCGGACGTTGCCGATGCCACTCGCGCAGGCGCGGCAAGATCGAGTGCTCGAGCCAGCGGCCATCGAGAGACTTGAACACACCGGGCAGGTAGAGCATCGGCGCGTGGTGAATCGTCAGCCCATGGTGTTCGTGGCTTGGCAGCCGCGCCCAAGACGGCAGGCGGCGCAGCGGCGGCAGGCAAGGGACAGGCTGCAGAATGCGAATGTTCGATACCTCGGCCATCGCCGCAAGACGGCGGAGCACGAATACGCCTGCACCCGGAGTCACCGGCGTCGGTATCGTTCGGCAAATGCTCGCAATATTCAGCACCTGACGTCCTGTCGCAGGAAGCCCTCGAACATGAGGAGCGACCAAAGCGGAGCGCTGTAATCGCGCTTTCCAGACTCGTGCGCGCTTACGATCTCCTCGAGCACGCGCGGCTCAAAGAGCCCCGTATCGCGCAGCGTGTCGCCGAGCACGGCCGTGCGCACGGTCTCGCGCAGCGGGCCCCTGAACCAGCGGATCAGCGGCACGGCGAAGCCCATCTTGGGGCGGTAGAGGACATCGTTCGGCAGCCAAGGCTCCATGCTCTTCTTCAGCAGGCGCTTGCTCTCACCGCCACGCATCTTGAAGTGGCTCGGCAAGGTGCCAAGCCACTCGACGAGCGGATGGTCCATCAGCGGCTCGCGCACTTCGAGCGAGTGCGCCATGCTGGCGCGATCGACCTTGGTATTGATGTCGCCGACCAGATAGGTCTTCAGGTCGAGGTACTGGATCAGCGCGAGCGGGTCGTCCGTGCCCGCGCGCGCGGCGTGGCGGGCGAACAGGTCGTTGACCCGGTAGCCGCCGAGCGATGCGCGCATCGGCGCCGAGAACAGGCGGGCGCGCATCGGTGCACGCACGATCGACACGCTCTGCAGATAAGCTTCGACCGAGTCGCGCGCCAGCGATTCGAAAGTGGTTTTTGCGCGAAAGACCCGCGGCGCCCAGTCTGCCTTCGGATAGAGACGCCCCAGCAGGCCAAAGAGCGGGCGGCGTACCGCGAGCGGCAGCGCCGCGCGCAGCTTCTCCTCCATCAGGTGCAGCTGGTAGCGGCGATAGCCGCCGAAGCTCTCGTCGCCACCGTCGCCCGAGAGCGCGACCGTC
>Ga0073899_10003364_pt1 | contig 14161 bp, 13 predicted proteins | sample KloWWTmetaKNB5Ph_FD_88975 | JGI IMG/M metagenome (GOLD analysis project Ga0073899, IMG submission 88975) | Active sludge microbial communities from Klosterneuburg, Austria, studying microevolution and ecology of nitrifiers - Klosterneuburg... | ecosystem: Engineered > WWTP > Aerobic digester >... | reverse complement strand
TCGCTGAAAGCGCTCATTCCGCTGGCATCCCAGGCCACTTGCGCGAAGCGGCCGCGCCACCGGCGCTGGATCGTCCCGCCCGGTGTGTCTCCGTCAGCCAGGTTTCCCTCGATCAAGTCGGCGAGCGCAACCCAACCCGAGCCATCGCCACCGATGGCGATGTCGGCCGGCCCCCGCGTGGCAAGCCGCACGCCGGAGCCATCCTCATGGGCGACCCGGAAACCGGGCAGCGAGGACAGCCAATCGCTTCTGCCCGGCCCCGATGCGAGCACGAAATCGCCGGTGATCGAAGCGGTTGGTCGTGGCGTGGCCTCCAGATTCATCCAGCGCTGCCTGTGCGGTCGATGGGTGCGAAGGCGCCGCCCGCAAACGGCAATGGCGCATCCTCAGCCGGTTCCAACGCGAATCGCGCCACCGACAGGACGTGGCGGCAGGCTCAACGCCGTGCCGGTGTCACTGTCCACAGGTGCAGGTTGCGTTCGCGGACGTACATGACCAGGGCCGCCGCTGCGCTGAGGTTGAGCGACAGGAAGGTGCTGGCGATGCGGATCGGGAGCAGCGACATGAGCCGCGGCCATGACCAGCCAGCCACGGCGAGTGCATAGGCCAGCAGTTGCAGCACCAGAAGTGCGGCGTACAGCCTGCTTTCCATCGCCAGCAGCGCGTTCAGGGCAAGCGCCAGCGCCAGCAGCCACGGCACCAGCAGGCGCAGCCACTTGTGCCCCCACAGGCGCCACGCGAGTGGATGTGCGCCCGGCACGCCCAGCGCCGGCCACCTGTGCAGCAACTGGAAGTTGCCGGCGAGGGTGCGACGCTTGCGTCGTGCTTCGGTCGCGGGATCGGTGGCGGCACGATCGAAGGCGAGGGCTTGCGGCACGAACACCACGCGCAGGCCGCGAGCGGCGACCGCCAGCGGGATCCACATGTCGTCGAGGATCAGTCCGGGCGGCACCTCCGGAAGCTGATCCCGTCGTGCGGCGTAGATCGCCCCGGTCACCCCGACCAGTGATCCGCTGGCGCTCTCCAGCCGGCGGATCAGTTTCTCGAAGCGCCAGTAGGCATTGACTCCCTGGCCGAAACCGCCATCGGATTCCAGCACCAGTTCCCCGCTGGCGACCCCGACCCGCCGGTCCGCAAGGGCATCCGCCAATGCCCGTGCGGCATGGCGATCGAGGCGCTGGCGGACGTCGGTGAAAAGCACGACATCGCCGTCGAGGCGGGGCAGGGTACTGCCGATGCAGGCGGACTTGCCGCGATGCCCGGCATCGGCAAAGACCCGGAGCCGTGGCGAGGCACGTGCCGAGGCGATGTCCTCGGTGCCGTCGTGGCAACCGTCGCATACCACGTTGATGCGCAACAGTTCCGATGGATAGTCGAGCGCAAGCAGATTGTCGAGCTTGCGGGCGATCTCCGCGGCCGCATCGTGCACGACCAGCAGTACGTCGATCGTGGGTGTCCACGCGGCGGCCTGCAGCGGGCGTGGGCGCAGCCGCGCGAGCAATGCCATGCACGCCGGGTAGCCGAAGTACGTGAAACAGACGATGACGATGCAGCTCCAGAAGGCGAACGTCATGGTCAGGCCTTGCGGGAGCGGCCATGCCGCGCGCCTGGCGTGCGCCCGGGGAAGATGCGGGCCGTGAGCGGGAAGCGCGGTCCGCCGTTTGCCGTTAGTGCCGCCAGCTCGGCGGCTTGCGGTTGCCGCGCGGGTTCCACCTGGGTCTGCAGTGCGGCGTAACGATCCATGAGCCCGCACAGGATCCAGAAACCGCCCATCACGGTGCCTTCGAGGAAGCGACTGCCGTAGAGGTTCGTCATCGCCATCGCCAGCGCGCACACGGCAAACCCGACACCCAATCCACGGGCCTCGTCGCCGTTGCCGGCACGACGGACCAGGAGCGCCAACCGTGCCAGTCGCCACAGCAGCCAGCCGAGCGCAAGCAGTGCCGGCGGGCCGCATTCCGCGAGCAGGCGCACGTAGAAGTTGTGGGCGTCGTAGCTGCGGTAGGCAGTCGCGTACTCGCCGATTTCCTCCGGGAAACGACCAAGCCCGACACCCAGTGGATGGTCTTCCCACATTCGCAGGGCACCGCGCCAGATGTCGAATCTGCTCGACGTGCTGACATCCAGCTTCGGCTCGCCGATGGCATCGGCCTGGCGGGTTTCGACCACGCGTTCGGTGACGCTTTCCGGGAGGCGGTCGACCATCGACCACATCGAAATGCCCACCAGCAGCGCCAGCATCACGTTGCGTCGTGCCAGCAGGAGCGCGATGCAGACCAGGCCGATGAGGTAGGACTGCCGCGAGTAGGTGACCATGATCGCGAAGACCATGATCCCCGCTCCGGCCATCGCGGCAGCGCGCCAGATGCGCTGTTCGCGCAGGAACAGCGCCAATGCAACGAAGACGGGCAGGTACATCGCGTAGTAGGCACCGGCGAAATTCGCCATGCGGTAGTCGTCGCCGAACGGCCCGGCCGCGCGATGCGACTCCCTGAACCCGCCCAGTCCGTAGTCCAGGCCCTGTCGGATCGCCTGCACGCCTGCCACGGCGGCAACGGCCATGGTCAGGATCATCAGTTGGCGCGTGCCCGCCAGGTCGAGGCGGCACCTGCGGAACACGAAATAGAACAGCGGGTAGAACACCGCTTCCTTCAGTCCGATCGCATATGCGCGGAGGTTGGCCGGATGTTCGTTGGCGGCAATCGCGAAGCCGATCGCCAGGGTGGCGAACAGGGCGAGCAGCGGGGGAGTCAGCACGCCGGTCCGCGGCATCGGTTCGTTGCCGCCGCGGGTCAGGCAGATCGCGACGATCGCGATGGCCATCGCGAGGTTGACGATGTTCAGGCCCTGGATGCCGGTGTCGAAGGCGAGCTGTGCCTGGTTCGGCATCAGCACCACGATCGCCGCCAGGATCAGCCGCAGGACGAACATGTCGGGAACCGCTGCATCGGCCGGGCGGCTGCGCGAGGCGGGTGGCAGGTGCGCGGCTCAGTGGCCATTGTGCGACAGGACCTCGGCCCGGAGGCGTTCGTAGCGTGCATCGCCGATCATCCGCTTCGCGCAGTGCAGGACGTCGTAACGCAGGCGCGCAGCGACGATCGACGCCGGTCGCGCGGTGACCCAGCCCTCGAACCTGCGTGCCGGAAGTCCCGCCGTCACCGCCATGCGCGGCAACGGCGCATGACGATCGTCGGCATGGATGACACCCGGCCGGGAGCACAGCACGTGGCTGTAGCCCGCTTCGCGGGCGGTCGCGACAAGCCGGATCGGCATGCGTCCTCCGGGGGGGGCCAGCAGGGTGACCGCGATGCCAAGCCGGTCTTCGATCTGCACGCGTGCCCGATACAGGCTTTCGCGCAGCATCGACGGACCCAGTACGGTCAAGTAGACGTGGTCGTGGCCATGCGACTGGATCGACATGCCCATCGCCGACATTTCGCGCAGGGAGTCCCAGCCGACGTAGCCGGGCCGGCCCACGGTCGCCGGATTCACGAAGAAATCCGCGGTCATCCCATGCGCCGCAAGCAGCGGCAGGGCCACTTGATGGTCGCTGGCGAGGCCATCGTCGAATGTCAGGAGCACTTTCCCGCTGCGATGCCCATCGAGCCAGTCGCGGGTACTGCAGGCACCACCCGCACGCGCGCGGATCACGTCGAGTTGCCTGGCGAAAGCGTGCTCCGCCACCGTGTAGTGCGGGTCGTGGCGAGCGTCTTCGCCGCGGGACACGGCGTGGTACATCAGCGCGACCACCCGAGTTCGATCCGGCCTGGCCGCCTGGGCACCAGCCGGGGGCGCGGTTGCGTCAGCGCCGATAGGCGATGGTGAAGGAGACGGCATTGACGTCATGGCTGAGGCCTGAGGTGGAGCTGTCGCGGCGGTTGTGCTCGACGTCGATCCGCCATGCCCAGTTGCGCGCGAACTGGTCGAGCAGGGACAGGACGAAGCGGGTGTCATGGTCATGCCGGCCGATCCGCTCGAAACGACGATTCACCCGTTCCGCCCCAAGGGTGAGGCTGAGGTTCTGTCGCAGCTGGTAGTCGACCGCCAGCACCGCGCCAGTCAGGACTTGATCCTGCGCGGTGTCCTCGAGGTAGCGGAAAACCTGGTGACGCGGGTTGACGTTCACGCTCAGGCGTTCGCCGGCATACCGGTAATGCAGTCCGAACTGCCGGTTCCGGAACAGACTTGGGCCCGCTGCGATGTCGGCGTTCCCCAATCCGTCCAGGAGCGGTCGCATGCCGTCCGCCAAGTCCACGGCGGCGTACTGCGCGGCATCGCCCAGCTCGTAGTCGGCCGAGGCGCTGAGCACGCTGCGGGGTGCCGCCCGCCAGTCGATGCGGATGCGCACCGTGGGCGCGCTCGCGTCGTCGTGCCCGTCCCGATGGACCCGGGCGATGCCGAGGTCCGCCTGCAGGTCGACCGACGCCAGTCGTCGGGTCAGGCTGGCGTAGGCGCCGTAGCGCGTGAAATCGGTCGAGCCACTGTTGCGATCGAACTGTACCCGGGTGGCATCCACGTTCACGGAGCCGGTCGTGGTCGGGCTGAAGTCGCGCAGCAGCCGCGCCGCACCCTTGTAGCGATGGCCGTCGAAATCCTTGGTTTCCTCGGCCTGGGTGTTCACGTAGCGCAGGTCGAGCTGGCCTCGGGTCGATTCGCTGAAACGCGCGAAGAACGAAGGGCCGGCCTGGAAGACATTGACTTCCTGCTGGTTGGTCGGAACGAAATTGGTGAACACGTCGATCGGTGCGCGGATCAACCAGTCGCTGACGACCAGCTCGACCCGTTCCGGCGCGATCGCCCAGTTGAGTTGCGCGGACAACTCCCCGCGCAACTCGTCGTCGTAGCTGTTGCCGCTGTAGTGCAGGTACTCCGCGCGGCCGCGGGCCTTCAGGCGCAGCGATGAGCTTTCGTGGTCGGCTTCGAAGCGGAGGAATGGCGCGATGACGGTGTCGTCCTGCGGGTTGCTCTCGCTCAGTCCGATGTTGTCGCTGTGCAGGAGCGCCACCCCGGCATCGTATTTGACGTCGGTCGCCTGCGCGCGGGCCGGCGTGGGCAGCACCAGCAGGGCCTGGGCGGCGAGCAGCAATGGCACCGCGGATCGCAGCGGGGGGCGGCCGGAAACGCGGTGCCGGATGTTCGGATCGACGGGAGAGGTGTTCATCAGACCCCCTGGTTGAAAACGACCCCGGCGAACTTTGCGGGGTCGAAACCGGCGGCGGCCTGGGCGATGGTCGCGGGCGCATCGCAGCCGTACCCGGCCACCAGCACGATGACGTCGGCCAGGTCCGACAGGATGCGGGCATCCGGTCCTGCCAGCACCGGCGGCCCGTCGAGGAACAGGTAGCGATCCGGATAGCGGCTGCGCAAGCTGTCCACCAGCAGCCGCATGCGCCGCGACGAGAAGTATTCGGCGACGGTCTCGCGCGACTTGCCGGCCGGGATCAGGCGCAGGCGCGCCGCGCCCGTGTCGTACAGGATGCCGGCAATGTCGCGCTCGGGATCCTCGAGGTAGTCGATGAGGCCGCCTTGCCCGGGGTCGATGCGCATCGTCAGGTGCTGCGAGGGGTGGCGCAGGTCGCAGTCGATCAGCAGCGCGCTCTTGCTGTCGTCGAGGGCGAATGCCGCGGCCAGATTGCGCGCGGTGAAGCTGCCGCCGCAGCCGCGGCTGACCGGCGCGACCAGGGTGACGAAGTTGTCGTCGCTGGTGGCCAGCAGGCGGGTGCGAAGTTCACGGAACGCATCCACCTCGGGACTCGCGGCCGGAGTGCCGTGGATCAGTGCGCGCTCCGCCGATTGGGTGGCAGTCAACGACTGTCGGCTGGACATCAGGGCGATCGAGCGGCTCGCTTCGCGGCGCTGCAGGATTTCGTCGGCTGCTGCCTGGATGACGTCGTTCATAGTGCGTTGGCCACCTTCAGGGCAAGCGCGAGACCGTAGGTGCCGAGCACTGCCAGGATCATCAGTGCGCCGATGACGTTTCCGCGCATGGCCCGCATGCGGCGCGGACCGGTCAGCATCGGCGGGACGCTGCCGAGCACGGGGAGTCCGGTCTTGCGTTCGAGGTCGACGGGCGAGCGCACGCGCGGATCCATCCGCAGCTTGCCGAACAGCACCAGCAAGGGCACCGTGACCGCGATCAGGAGGCCGAAGCTGCTGGTATAGAGCAGGCGGATGCCGCTGTGTCGCAGCGGCAGCGCGGCCGGCTCCTGGATGCGGAAGCTCAGGCCGCGGTGCTCGGCGTCGAGGTTCATCGACACGCGCGCGTTTTCGCGCCGCTTGAGCAGATCCTGGTAGAGATCCCGGTTGACTTCGTAATCGCGCGTCAGCTCCGACAGCGTGCTTTCCGAAGACGCGATGCGGCTGCTCCTGGCCAATTCTTCCGACAGCAGGGCCTGGCCGTTGCCGACCCGTGCCGCAGTGGCCGCGCTGCGGCGTCGCGCTTCCGCGAGCTTGCTGCGCAACTCCGCATACAGCGGGTTCATTGCCGCGGCACCGTCGAGCGCCGTCGGCGATTCGGCCAGGCGCGTCTCGCGTCGACTGTCCTCGCGGCGCAGTTCTTCATCCAGGTCGGCGAGCTGGTGCCGGACCCGGACGACATCCGGGTGCTGCTCGGTGAAATTCAGCAGCAGTCGGTCGCGTTCGGCCTGGAGTTCGGCCATTCGCGTGCGCAACTGGCCGGCCCGGGTCTGCACCGCGCTGATCTCGCTCTCGCCGGTGAGTTGCGCTTGCAGCGCGTGTTCCTGCGAGCGCAGGTCCAGCAGGTCCATCCGCGAGGTCTCGACCTGCCGGCGCAACTCGCCGATGCGCGCGTTGACGTCGGTCTCGATGCCGGGGCGGGCATCGGGGTTTGCGCGGCGATAGGCCTCCAGCTTGCTTTCCGCCTCGGTGAGCTTGAGGTGGTAGGCGCTGACTTGCGAGTCGATGAATTCGTACGCTTCGCGGCTCTCCCGTTCCTTGGTGGCCAGGCTTTCCTGGATCACGAGGTCGCCGAACCGGCGCGTGACCTCGTAGGCGCGTTCGGGATTGCTGTCGGTATAGCTGATCTCGATCAGGTTCTCGCGCGGGTTGCTGATGTTCGTGCGGCCGGTGATGCGTTCTATCAGCCGATCCTGGGCGAGTGCATCGGGGTTGCCCTGCATCCAGCCGCCGACCTCGAGGATCTCCTGCATGATCTTCCGGCTGAACGCGACCTCCTTGGTGATGCTGGCGCGGTTGGCGATCCCGGTGGGAACCGCACGCCCCTCCATCAGCGGGCCGATGATGTTGCCTTCTTCGACCAGGATGGTCGTGCTCGAGGTGTACTGCTTCGGCAAGAAAAGCCCCAGTGCGAGCGCACCGAGGGCGATGATCGTGAACAGGCCGATCATCGTCAGCTTGTGGCGTCGGAATTCCTCGCCAGCCAACGGCAGCAGCGAGAGCGTGGACTGGGGCTCCCGGGCCTGGTGCCGTGTCGTCGGAACGATCGCGTTCATGCTCAGAGCGCGCGTTCCGGCACCGTGACAACATCGCCGGGCGCGACGGGGAAATTGGTCGTGAGGTCGCCGCGGCCGAGGATCCTGTCCAGCCGCACCGGGTATTGGCGGGTCGCATCTCCGTCCTTGCGGTACAGGCTGACGCGGTCGGAGGCGGCGAAGGTCGTGGTGCCTCCCGCGGCGAGCACGGCATCGAGTACCGTCATTCCCTGGCGGAATGGAATCGAGACCGGTTGCCGCACGGCACCGGTCACCCGCACCCTCGACAGGTATTCATGGCTCCGCAGTTCGGTGAGGATGACCGCGACCTGCGGGTCGCGCACGTAGGCGGCGAGCTTGTCCTGGATGTCCCTGGCGACTTCCGGCGGCGACTTGCCGCCGGCCAGCACGTCGCCGACGAGCGGCACCGAAATCATGCCGTCCGGCCGCACCGGGACGGTGACGCCCAATTCCGGATTGCGCCAGACGGTGACCTGTACCTGGTCGTCGACGCCGATCCGGTAGGTTGCGGCCATGTCGGGGGTTTCGACCGGCGGCGGTCCCGCCGTGTGCGACCCCGACGAGGCGCAGGCCGTGAGCAGGAGCAGCAGCGAGGCGGCCAGCAGGCCGGCGATCTTGCGGTTCATCGACACCCTCCGCGATCCATTCACCGCAGGGAACGGGCTTTCCCGCAGTCGCCGGCCATGCGCCCGATGGGTGCCGCATCGTGGACGCAGAACCAGCCATCGGGGCATCATTCGGCATCCAGCCTGAAGGGTGAGGCATGCCGGGCAGCGATACCTCCATGTGCGTTCTGGTCACCGGCGGTGCCGGTTTCATCGGCAGCCACGCGTGCGTCGCCCTGATCGAGCGCGGTCACCGGGTGGTGATTGCCGACAATTTCGCGAACAGCTCGCCGCGCGTGCTGGCGCGCCTCGAGCAGGTCGTCGGCAGGTCGATTCGCTGCGAGCGCGTGGACATGCTCGATACCGCAGCGCTGTCGGGCCTGTTCGCACGGCATTCCTTCGATGCGGTGATCCACTTCGCGGCACTCAAGGCGGTCGGAGAATCCTGCGAGCAGCCGCTCGCCTACTTCCGGAACAACATCAGCGGCACGATCAACCTGCTGCAATGCATGCAGGCAGCGGGTACCCGCAACCTGGTGTTCAGTTCGTCGGCCACGGTCTATGGCGACCCGGAGCGGGTGCCGATCCGCGAGGATGCCCGCCTGCAGGTGACCAACCCCTATGCGCGCACCAAGCTGGTGATTGAGCAGCTGATCGAGGACGTGTGCCGGGCCGACCGCAGCTTGCACGTGGTCAACCTGCGCTATTTCAATCCCATCGGCGCGCATCCGTCCGGCCTGCTCGGCGAGGATCCGTCCGGCATTCCCAACAATCTGATGCCGTATGTCTGCCAGGTCGCGATCGGGCGGCGGGAGTGGTTGCAGATCTTCGGCGGCGATTATCCGACGCGCGATGGAACCGGTGTCCGCGACTACATCCACGTGGTCGACCTGGCCCGCGCCCATGTCGATGCGCTCGATTTCCTGGCCCGCGAGCGACGCAGCCTCACGGTGAACGTGGGCACGGGACGGGGCGTGAGCGTGCTCGAGCTGGTGCACGCGTTCCAGCGCGCCTGCGGGCGCGACATTCCCTGCCGCATCGCGCCGCGGCGCGCGGGGGATGTCGCCGAAGTGTATGCGGACGCTTCGCTCGCGGCCCGCGAGCTTGGCTGGCAGGCCGAACTCGGTCTGGAGGACATGTGCGGCGATGCGTGGCGTTGGCAGTCGATGAACCCGGAGGGGTATTCGACCGCGGATCCCCCCGCGGGTGTCGCCTGAGGCCTTGCCGGGACTGCCGCTGCGCACCGGCCGCACTGTCGGCGCGCGCCTCGCATGCTGCATCACTGCCAACAAAAAGCCCGGATCCAAGGGCCCGGGCTTTTTGTTTGATTGGTACTCCCAACGGGATAGACGCGGCACATCCTTGTGCCGCGCCCTGCGGGCAGCCTGCGGCTGTCCGGATTCGCTCCAGGCGAATCTGTCAAACCCTTCGGGTTCGATCCCGATGAGACATCGACCAAACAAAAAGCCCGGGTCCAAGGGCCCGGGCTTTTTGTTTAATTGGTACTCCCAACGGGATTCGAACCCGTGTTACTGCCTTGAGAGGGCGGTGTCCTAGGCCTCTAGACGATGGGAGCATGGGGTGGGGCGGAGCCCCGTCGGTTGGACGACCGACCCGGTGATGGCCTGAGCCGGGCACCGAGCTTGCTAGTATAGGGGGCCGCGTCCGCCACTGGCAACGCGTCCGCCAGTCCAGGGAAGAACGCGGCACGGCCGCAGCGCATGACCGAATCCGCCGCATCCACATTCGAAGCCGACCCGCAGCTGCGCATCATCCCGCGCGACGTCCATGGCATCTCCCGCAAGCAGATGAGCCAGAGCGCCCTGCGCGTGCTGTACCGCCTGCGCGAGGCCGGTTTCGGCGGCTACCTGGTCGGCGGCGCGGTGCGCGATCTGCTGGCCGGGATCGAGCCCAAGGATTTCGACGTCGCCACCGACGCCACCCCGGAGCAGGTCAAGGCGCTGTTCCGCAACTGCCGCCTGATCGGCCGCCGCTTCCGCCTGGCGCATGTGGTGTACGGGCGCGAGATCATCGAAGTCGCCACTTTCCGCGCCAATAGCGCCGACGACAACGACGACCGCCAGACCGACGACGGCGGCCGCCTGCTGCGCGACAACGTGTACGGCAGCATCGAGGACGACGCGATCCGCCGCGACTTCACCGCCAATGCGCTGTATTACGCGATCGAGGATTTCTCGGTGCGCGACTACGTCGGCGGCTACGACGACGTGCAGGCGCGCCTGCTGCGCCTGATCGGCGATCCGGAGTCGCGCTACCGCGAGGATCCGGTGCGGATGCTGCGTGCGGTGCGGCTGGCAGCGAAACTCGGTTTCACCATCGAGGCCGCCACCGCTGCGCCGATCCCGCGCCTCGCCCCGCTGCTGGCCGAGGCCGCGCCGGCGCGGCTGTTCGAGGAAACCCTGAAGCTGTTCCTGTCCGGTCATGCGGTGGCCAGTTTCGAATTGCTGGAAGCGCATGGCTTGTTGCCGGCGCTGCTGCCGGAAACCGCGCAGGCGCTGGCTTCGAACAAGTCCGGCGCGCTGCGGCGGATGCTGGTGCAGGGCCTGCGCAACACCGATGCGCGGGTCGCTGCGGACGAATCGGTATCGCCCGCCTTCCTGTACGCGGTGCTGCTGTGGCCGGCCTATTGCCGCGCGCTGGCGCTGTTGCAGGCGCAGGGCGTCCATGCGGCCGAGGCGCAACGCCGCGCCGCGGACCGCGTGACCCTGCACCAGGTCGCGCGCACCGCGCTGCCGCGCCGGTTCTCGCTGCCGATGCAGGAAATCTGGCTGCTGCAGCCGCGCTTCTCGCTGCGCCAGCGCAAGCGCGTGTTCCGCCTGCTGTCGCATCCGCGCTTCCGTGCCGCGTTCGATTTCCTCGAATTGCGCCTGGTCGCCTCGGAATCGCATGCGGACGACGTCGCGTTCTGGCGCGAGGCGCAGCTGCATCCCGCGGAAGCCGTGGCCGAGGCCGGACACGATGCGCACGAAGTCGACGCTGCTGCCGGCGAGGAGGGAGAACCGCGCAAGCGTCGCCGTCGTCGCCGCAACGGATCGGCCCCGCAAGCACCGGCATGACCCGCGCCGCGATCGGGCTGGGTGCCAACCTGGGCGATGCGGCGGCCACGTTGCGCGAGGCCATCGCCGCGCTCGCGCGCCTGCCGGCAACCGAATTGCTGCGCACCTCGCGCCTGTACCGCACGCCGGCCTGGGGCCGCACCGAACAACCGGACTTCATCAACGCGGTGGCGCTGGTCGAAACCGCACTGCCGCCGCGCGAGCTGCTTGATGCCCTGCTGGTTGTCGAACGCAGCTTCGGTCGCGTCCGCCTCGACGGCGAACGCTGGGGCCCGCGCACCCTCGACCTCGACCTGCTGCTGTACGGCGATCAGGTGATCGACGAACCCGGCCTGCGCGTGCCGCATCCGCATCTGCACGAACGCGCCTTCGCGCTGCTGCCGCTGGTCGAAATTGCGCCAAATGCACGCATTCCGGGTGTCGGCGAGGTGGCTGTCATTGCCGCCGGCATGGCGGCGGACGGTATCGAAGGGTTACCTTAACCGCCCCGTCGGCAGGAATCAGGCATGCGCGAGTCGCAAACAACGTGGACGGTGCCGATGCTGGCGCAGGCGCGCGCCGAAGGCCGCAAGCTGGTGATGCTGACCAGCTACGACGCCAGCTTCGCGCGCGTGCTGGACGACAACGGCTGCGACCTGATCCTGATCGGCGATTCGCTGGGGATGGTGGTGCAGGGTCACGATTCGACGTTGCCGGTGCGGGTGGACGACATCGTCTATCACGTGGCAGCGGTCGCCCGCGGTGCCGCACACGCACTGAAGATCGCGGACTTTCCGTTCGGTTCCGATGGCTCGCCGCTGGAGGCGCATGCCGCCGCGGTGCGCTTCATCCAGGCCGGGGCGAGCATGGTCAAGCTGGAAGGTGCCGGCCACAAGCTGGACACCATCCGCTATCTGGTCGAGCGCGAAATCCCGGTGTGCGGCCATCTCGGCCTGACCCCGCAATCAGTGCATCGTTTCGGCGGGTTCAAGGTGCAGGGGCGCGAACTGGCGGCGGCCGATGCGCTGCGCGAGCAGGCGCTGGCCGTGGCCGAGGCGGGTGCCGCACTGCTGGTGCTGGAAGGCGTCCCGGCCGCGCTGGCGACGCAGATCACCGCCGCCAGCCCGATCCCGACCATCGGCATCGGCGCCGGTGCCGGCTGCGATGGCCAGGTGCTGGTGCTGCACGACCTGCTTGGCCTCGATACCGGGCATCGCAAGCCGAAGTTCGTCAAGGATTTCCTTGCCGAAGGCGGCTCGGTGGCCGGCGCGATCCGCGCCTATGCCGATGCGGTGCGCGATGGCCGTTTCCCCGATGACGCACACGCCTACGCATGAGCCGCACATGATCGAAACCATCACCGGGTTGCAGGTTCTGCGCGAGCGCATCCGCGGCTGGAAACGCGACGGCCTGCGGGTCGGCTTCGTGCCGACCATGGGCAACCTGCATGCCGGTCACTATTCGCTGGTGTCGCTGGCGCGCCGGCACGCGGACCGAGTGGTCTCCAGCGTGTTCGTGAATCCGACCCAGTTCGGCCCGAACGAGGACTTCACCCGCTACCCGCGCACGCCGGACGCCGATACCGCCGGCCTGCAAGCCGCGGGCTGCGACGCCCTGTGGCTGCCGGACGTGGAATCGATGTATCCGTTCGGGGTGGAACTGGCCGCCCGCGTGCACGTGCCCGGGGTCAGCGCGGTGCTGGAAGGTGCCTGCCGTCCCGGCCATTTCGATGGCGTCTGCACGGTGGTCAGCCGGCTGTTCCACCAGGTGCTGCCGGACGTGGCCGTATTCGGCAACAAGGATTACCAGCAGCTGGCGGTGATCCGGCAGCTGGTCGCCGACCTGCAGTTTCCGATCGAGATCGTCGGCGGCGAGATCGTCCGCGAGGCGAACGGGCTGGCGATGAGCTCGCGCAACCAGTACCTGTCCGATGCGGAGCGGGCGACGGCCGCGGTGATCCATCGTACGTTGCTGGCGATGCGCGACGGCATCCGCGCCGGCACGCCGCGCGCGCAGGTCGAAGCCGAAGCTGCGGCCACCCTGCGCGATGCCGGCTTCGTGCCGGATTATGCCGTGGTCCGCCGGCCGGACTTCAGCGAGCCGAAGGATGGCGAGGGTGGGGCACGGGTTGCATTGATCGCCGCCAGGCTCGGGCGCACCCGCTTGATCGACAACCTGGAATTCGATGCCGGCTGAACGCCCGGCGCGTCATGTTGCGGTGCGGCAACAGACCCCTATACTGCGCCGTGCCGGGTACCTGCCCGGAGCGTTCGTAGGAGCCGAAACACCATGCAACTGACCCTGCTCAAGGCCAAGATCCACCGTGCCACCGTCACCCATGCCGAGCTGCATTACGAAGGTTCGTGCGCGATCGACGGTCGCCTGCTGGACATCTCCGGCATCCGCGAGTACGAGCGCATCGACATCTACAACGTCAACAACGGCCAGCGCTTCTCGACCTACGCGATCCGCGGCGAGGAAGGCAGCGGGGTGATCTCGGTCAACGGCGCGGCCGCGCATCGCGCCGGTGTCGGCGACCTGGTGATCATCTGCGCCTATGGCCAGTGCGACGAGGCCGAGGCGGCGAAGTACAAGCCGACCTGCGTGTACGTGGATCGCGACAATCGCCTGACCCATACCAATCACTCGATGCCGAAGCAGGCCGCATGAGCCCGCTGGCCGGCCTCGATGCGCATGCGCAGCGGCTGGCCGGCACCCCGCTTGCCGACCTAATCGACGCCGATCCGGCGCGCGCACGGGAGTTCGCCCTGCGGGTCGGCCCGCTGTACGCGAATTTCGCGCGCCAGCGCTACGACCGCGTGGCGCTGGATGCCTTGTTCGACCTGGCCATGCGTGCCGACCTGCCGGCGGCGATGCAGTGCCAGCTGGAAGGCGAGATTGTCAATCCCACAGAGGGCCGCGCCGCCTTGCACAGTGCGCTGCGTGGCGACACCGCACGCTCGGCGTTCGCGCTGGCCGCGCGCGCGCAGGCGGTGTCCGCGCAATTGCGCATGCGCGAGCTGGTCGA
>Ga0073899_10003361_pt1 | contig 14165 bp, 11 predicted proteins | sample KloWWTmetaKNB5Ph_FD_88975 | JGI IMG/M metagenome (GOLD analysis project Ga0073899, IMG submission 88975) | Active sludge microbial communities from Klosterneuburg, Austria, studying microevolution and ecology of nitrifiers - Klosterneuburg... | ecosystem: Engineered > WWTP > Aerobic digester >... | reverse complement strand
CCGCATGCTGCTCAACAAGACCGCACTCGCCCGCGACGCATTGCAGGCAGGCTCCAGCGCCGGACTCAGCCTGCAGGAGCGACGCATCCTGATCATGACCGACGGCAAGCGCAGCCTGAACGAGGTGATGGCCTTGCTCGGTGCCGACATCCTGCCGACGATCGACCGCCTGATCCGCGCCGGCTATATCGATGATGGCCGCAGCCGGCCCGCTCCTGCCACTACACCAGCGGTGCCCGCGCAAGGGCTAGGCAATGCGCTCGGCGGCCTGATCCGCGCCGCCACCGAGTCGGTACAGGCACGCACCGAGCAGATCCGTGCCAGTGCCGTGCCTGCGCCGTCGATCCCCACGCCAGCGCAGACCGCGCCCGTCGCAGCGCACAGCCGTCAGCGGCGCTCGCTGGTCGCGGCCAAGATGTACCTGATCGACATGCTGCAACTGCAGCGACACCCGGATGCGGTGGAACGCAAGGCGCGCATCCAGTTCGCAAGCGGCGAAGCGCCGTTGCTGGAGGCGATCCTCGATGGCATGCGCGTGCTGCTGCAACTGACCAACGAAAGCTATGGCCAGCGCATCGTCGCGCGCCTGGGCGAAGTGCTGCCCGAGGAATTCCTGCCGCAACTGGACGCCGCCGCCCACCGCGTTCCCGCCACCGCGCCGGAGCGCGGCACGCCCCCACAGCTGAAAGTGGTCGGCGGTTGATCCGCCGGCCACGACACTTCAACGCGTGAAGTGCTTGCGCAATCCGGCCCAGCAGGCCTGGTATTCGCGCTGCCGGTGCGCCGCGTCGAGTGCCTGCGCAGTCGGACGGATCACCGCGCGCGTTTCGAACATGAAGGCCATGGTGCCGTCGATGTAATCCGGCTTCGACGTGTCGATGGCGCTGCCCTTGTCGAAGGTCGCCGCATCCGGCCCGTGGCCGGTCATGCAGTTGTGCAGCGAGCAGCCGCCGGGGACGAAGCCGTCCGCCTTGGCGTCGTACTCGCCGTGGATCAGGCCCATGAACTCGCTGGCGATGTTGCGATGGAACCACGGCGGGCGGAACGTGTCCTGCGCCACCAGCACCCGCGGCGGGAAGATCACGAAATCCAGGTTGCCGACGCCGGGCGTGTCGCTGGGCGAGGTCAGCACCAGGAAGATCGACGGATCCGGATGGTCGTAGCTGATCGAACCGATGGTGTTGAAGCTGCGCAGGTCGTACTTGCAAGGCGCGTGGTTGCCGTGCCAGCCGACCACGTCCAGCGGCGAATGGCCGATGTCGGCGCGCCACAGGTGGCCCTGGAACTTGGCGATCAGCTCGAACTCGCCTTCCACATCCTCGAACGCCGCATTCGGGGTGAGGAAGTCGCGCGGGTTGGCCAGGCCATTGCTGCCGATCGGGCCGAGATCCGGAATGCGCATGAACGCACCGAAGTTCTCGCACACGTAGCCACGCGAAGGACCATCCGGCAACGCGACGCGGAAGCGGATGCCGCGCGGGATCACCGCGATCTCCTGCGGCTCGACATCGAGCACGCCGAGTTCGGTTTCGATGTGCAGGCGGCCCTGCTGCGGCACGATCAGCAATTCGCCATCGGCGTCGTAGAAGAAACGGCCGGTCATGTCGCGATTGGCCGCATACAGGTGGATGCCGATGCCGGACTGCGATGCCGGCGAACCGTTGCCGGCCATCGTGACAAGACCATCCAGGAAGTCTGTCGGTGCCTCGGGTAACAGCAGCGGATTCCAGCGCAACTGGTCCGGGGTCACCGGGCCGGTGCCGAAATCGTTGTGGAACCGCGACGGCGGCAACAGCCCGAACTCGCCGTGCATCGCCGCCGGGCGGATGCGATACAGCCAGCTGCGCCGGTTCTGGTGGCGCGGCGCGGTGAACGCGGTGCCGCTGAGCTGTTCGGCATACAGGCCGTGTGCCACCACCTGCGGCGAGTTGCGGCCGTGCGGCAGCGTGCCGGCGATCGCCTCGCTGGCGAACTCGTTGCCGAAGCCGGATTGGTAACCGTTGCTGGCGATGGCCATCCTGCGCTCCTTACAGCACGCCGCGCTTCATCTGGTCGCGCTCGATGCTCTCGAACAGCGCCTGGAAGTTGCCTTCACCGAAGCCTTCGTTGCCCTTGCGCTGGATGATCTCGAAGAAGATCGGCCCCAGTGCGTTCTGGGTGAAGATCTGCAGCAATTTGCGCTGCTTGGTTTCCGGATCCGCGTCGATCAGGATCTTGTTCCGGCGCAGACGCTCGACATCCTCGCCGTTGTCCGGGATGCGCAGATCGACGACATCGAAATAGGTGTCCGGGGTGTCCAGGAACGCGATGCCGGTCTCGCGCATCTTCTCCACCGTGGCGTAGATGTCGTCGGTGAAGCAGGCGATGTGCTGGATGCCTTCGCCGCCGTACACGTCCAGGTATTCGTTGATCTGCGACTTCGGGTCGCTGGACTCGTTGAGCGGGATGCGCACCATGCCGTCCGGCGCGGTCATCGCCTTCGACAGCAGGCCGGTCTTGGCGCCCTTGATGTCGAAGTAGCGGATCTCGCGGAAGTTGAACAGGCGCTCGTAGTAGTCCGCCCACTTCGCCATGTTGCCGTGGTAGAGGTTGTGGGTCAGGTGGTCGATGAAGGTCAGCCCGAAGCCGGTCGGCAGCAGGTCCACGCCGGGCAGGACCTCGTAATCCGGATCGTGGATCGTGCCCTTCTCGTCGTAGCGGTCGACAATGTAGAGCATGCAGCCGCCGATGCCCTTGATCACCGGCGCGGCGACCGCCTTGGTCAGTTCGTCTGCGGCCTCGAAGGACTCGGCGCCGTTCTTCAGCGCCTGCACGCGGGCCCACTCGGCCAGCTTGTTGACCCGGATCGCGAAGCCGCAGGCGCTCGGCCCGTGCTCGGCGGCGAAGCGCGCGGCGAAGGAGTCGGGGTCTTCGTTGATCAGGAAGGTGCAGTCGCCCTGGCGGTAGGTGCTGATCGCGCGGGTCTTGTGCCGCGCGACCTGGGTGAAGCCCATGCGCTTGAAATAGTCGTGCAGGTGCTGCGCCTGGCCTGCCGGCGCGGCGAATTCGACGAATTCGAAGCCGTCGATGCCCATCGGGTTGTCGAACGTGGTCGGCTGCATGCCAAGATTGGGCTGTGCGCTCATGGCGGTTCCTCGGCTGTGAGACGGGCATTCTATAGTTTCATATGCAACCATCTCAAGACGCGGCGCAGCACATGACCGATCCCAGCCAGGCACCAGACGCCCCGCCCTCCAGCGCCCAGCCGAAGCACCGGCAGCTGAAGCTCGAGAACTTCCTGCCGTACCGGCTCAGCGTGCTGTCCAACCGCACCAGCAATGCGATCGCCCGCGAATATTCCGAGCGCTTCGACATGACCATCCCGGAATGGCGGGTGATGGCGGTACTGGGTCGCTTCTCCGGGCTGTCCGCCAACCAGGTCGCGCAGCGCACGGCGATGGACAAGGTCGCGGTGAGCCGCGCGGTGGCGAAGCTGATGGATGCCGGACGCATCGCCCGCGAGTTCGACGACGACGACCGCCGGCGCTCGGTGCTGCGCCTGTCTGAGGCCGGTTACGCCGTCTACGACCAGATCGTGCCGCTGGCGCTGGGCTTCGAGCAGCACCTGCTGGGCGATATCCCGGCGGACGAACGCGCCCTGCTGTTCCGCCTGCTGGACCGCCTGGATGAACTGGAACTGCGCGCCGAACACTACAACGGCGGTGCCGATACAAACCCCGGATGACCGCAAGACGCAACGCAAACGAAAACGGCAGCCGAGGCTGCCGTTTTCGTTTCGTGCGTTGGAGGATGCTTACTTCACCCCGTGCATCCACTTCTGGATCAACGGCGCGATCAGGAACAGCAGCACGCCCGAACCGACCAGCGCATAGAAGCCAAACGTATAGCCGGCGTGGGCCGACTCGACGGTCATGCCGCCCTCGCCGCTCACCTTGCCCGCGAAAATGCCGGCCAGGTTGTTGCCGATCGCGATCGAGAGGAACCAGCAACCCATCGCCAGCCCGCCCAGGCGCGCCGGGGCGAGCTTGCTGGTCATCGACAGGCCGATCGGCGACAGGCACAGCTCGCCCACGGACTGGATGACATAGACCATGAACAGGGTCCAGAACGGGATCTTGCCGTTCTCGTCGACCATGCCCGACAGCGCGACCATCAGCAGCAGGAAGGCAAGGCCATTGAAGATCAGGCCCAAGCCGAACTTGCGCGGGATGATCGGGTTGTTGCGGCCCATCTTCACCCACAACCATGCCAGCACGGGCGCAAGCGCGATGATGGCCACCGAGTTCACCGACTGGAACCAGGACACGGGGAAGTCGTTGGTGCCCGCCAGCGCCTGGAACATCCCGACCATGCCGATGTCGCGATCCACGATCTTCTCGGCCAGGAAGTTGAACGAGCTCCCGGCCTGCTCGAAGAACATCCAGAACAGCACGTTGAACACGAAGATGGTCAGCATCGCCATCACCTTGTCGCGCGACACCTTGCCTTCGACCACGCCCTCGCGAAAGAGCATGACCGCGGGAATGACGAACAGCGCCATCAGGATCGCCTGCAGCAGGTTGGCGTCGATGGTCAGGAGGGCATAGAACATCGGGATCCCGATGACCACGCCGAACAACAGGACCAGGCTGACGTTGCGCATGCCGGTCTGGTGCGCTGCGGGCAAGCCAATGCCCTTCAGTTGCGTGCGCCCGAACCAGAACCAGACCAGGCTCAACAACATGCCGATGCCGGCCGCGATGAACACGATCTTGTAGGCCGGCGTGTCCTCGATCCCGAAGATCTTCTTCGCCAGGTATTGGGTGATCAGCGGCGCCAGCAACGCACCGATGTTGATGCCCATGTAGAAGATGGTGAAGCCCGAATCCCGGCGGTCATCGCCCTGCGCGTAAAGCTTGCCCACCATCGTCGAGATGATCGGCTTGAACAGGCCATTGCCGACGATGATCGTGGCCAGGCCGAGCTTGAACATCGCTTCGCTGGGCGAGGCCAACAGGAACAGGCCGGTGGCCATGATCACCGCGCCGAGCAGGATCGAACGCTGGAAGCCGATCAGCTTGTCAGCCACGTACCCACCGAAGATCGCGCCCGCATAGACCAGCGCCAGGTACGCGCCGTACAGCTCGCTGGCCGGCTTCTCGCCGGAGGCGTCGCCCCCGTGGAACTGGGCCACGATGTAGAGCACCATCGCCCAGCGGATGCCGTAGAACGCGAAGCGCTCCCAGAATTCCGACATGAACAACATCCACAAGGGGCGCGGATGCCCGAGTACCTGCGGGAATTCCGGCGGATTCGCCGGCGTGGTCGTGGTTGCGGCTCCGCTCATGCGGTCTCCCCCTGAAGTCGTTGTTTTGATTGTGGCGTCACGGTCCGCGGCGGGCGCGGAACCGGGCGAGGATGGCCGAGGAGCGCGGGCAACGTCAAACCGCGCCCATTCAGGACGCGGCGTGCAACGACCGCAGGCTCAGCGCGTCGGCAGGTCCGGCGCGCCGTAGTCGCGGGTCGGGCCGATCGCCGTGCGGACCTCGAATAATTCCGGGAAGAAGGTCAGCTCCAGCGCCTTGCGCAGGAAGGCCACCCCACTGGAACCGCCGGTGCCCGGCTTGAAGCCGATGATGCGCATGACCGTGCGCATGTGCCGGAACCGCCATAGCTGGAACTGGGTTTCCAGGTCCACCAGGTCCTCGCACAGGGCGTATTCGCGCCAGTAGCGACCGGTGTCCTCGTAGATCCGCTCGAACACCGGCACCAGGGCCGGATCCATGACGTGCGGCTGGGTGAAATCGCGTTCCTGGCGTTGCCAGGGGATGTCGTGGCCCCAGCGGCCCAGGTAGCGCAGGAACTCGTCGTAGAGGCTCGGCGCGACCAAGGCGGCCTGCAGCGCGGCGTGGCCATCGACATCGTGGGCGAACACCTTGAGCATCGCCGCATTCTTGTTGCCCAGCAGGAACTCGACCATCCGGTACTGCAGCGACTGGAACCCCGACGACGGCCCCAGGATGTCCCGGAATTCCATGTATTCCGACGGCGTCAGCGTCTCCAGCACCGACCATTGCGCGGTCAACTGGTCGAGCACCCGCTTGCAGCGCGCGACCACCTTGCCGAACTGCCAGACCCGGTCGTTGCGCAGGTGGTCGGTCGCCGCGGTCAGCTCGTGGATCAGCAGCTTCAGCCACAGCTCGCTGGTCTGGTGCTGGACGATGAACAGCATCTCGTCGTGGTGCGGCGGCTGCGACAAGGGCTGCTGCGCGGACAGCAGCTGGTCCAGGCGCAGGTAGCCACCGTAGGTCAGGCGGCCCTCGAGGTCGGTGTGGATGCCGGCTTCCAGCGGGCGCTCGTTGCGGTCGATGCTCATGGGCCGATTCTCGCATGGCCCCCACCGATGCCATGCAGCTGTCACGGAAATGCAGCAAAATCGGCCCGTGCGAACCGGGGGCCGGTTCGCGGCAACCCTGGGGAACCCCGCAATGAAGCACCTCATCCAGCGCGGCGCGCTGATGGCCTTGGCCTTGTCGGCGTCGTTCGCCGCACAGGCACAGGCCAACCTGACCGGCGGCACCTACAGCCAGGACTTCGACACATTGTCGAACACCGCTGGCAGCACCACGAATTCCACGCTGCCAGCGGGCTGGCTGCTCACCGAAACCGGTGGCGGTGCGCGCGACAACGAGCAGTACGCCGTCGATACCGGCTCCGGCAATACCGGCGATACCTTCAGTTATGGCGCCGCCGGCGCTACCGATCGCGCATTCGGTGGTCTCCAGAGTGGCACCCTCATCCCGGTATTCGGTGCCTGCTTCACCAACGGCACCGGTAGCGCCCTGAGCAGCTTCGACGTCGCCTACACGGGCGAACAGTGGCGGCTTGGCACCGCAGCGCGCGCGGACCGGATCGATTTCCAGTACAGCCTGAATGCGACGTCGCTGACCACCGGCGCGTGGGTCGACGTCGACGCGCTGGACTTCGCCACGCCGAACACCGCCACGACCGGTGCCAAGGACGGCAACGCCGCAGGCAACCGCAGCGCCATCGCCGCCACCGTCAGCGACATATCGATCGCCAGTGGTGCAACGTTCTGCGTGCGCTGGAACGATTTCAACGCCTCGGGCGCGGATGACGGCCTGGCCGTCGACGACTTCTCCATCACCGTCGCAGGCACCCCGCTGCCGGGCCTGTCGATCAACGATGTCACCCAGGTCGAGGGCAACAGCGGTACCACCACCTACTCGTTCACGGTCAGCCTCAGCGCCCCGGCACCGGTGGGCGGCGTCAGCTTCGACATCGCCACCGCCAGCGACTCGGCCACGTCCGGCGTCGACTTCGTGGCCAAGAGCCTGACCGGGCAGACGATTCCGCAGGGCGCGAGTACCTATACCTTCGACGTCCTCGTGAACGGCGACACCGCGCTCGAGATCAACGAGACCTTCCTGGTGGCGTTGAGCAACGCGACCGGCGCGAACATCGCCGACGCCAGCGGCACCGGCACGATCACCAACGACGACATCGTCATCACCTCGATCGGCACGATCCAGGGCAGCGGCGAGCTGTCCACGTACGACGGCCAGTTGGTGATGACCGAAGGCGTGGTGACCGCCAAGCGCGGCAACGGCTTCTTCCTGCAGTCGTTCGCCGCCAGCGGCGATGCCGCCATCGACGGCAACGCGGCCACTTCGGACGGCATCTTCGTGTTCACCTCGGCCGCGCCGAGCATGGTCACGGTCGGCGACAACGCCCGCGTCACCGGCACGGTCGACGAATTCCTGGGCAGCGCCGCAACCCCAACGACCGAAATCGTCTCGCCCAGCGTGCTCGTGCTCGGCAACGGCATCCCGCTCCCCGCACCGGTGGAGATCACCGCGGCGCTGGCCGGCGCCGACAGCCTGCCGGATTCGCTGGAGCGCCTGGAAGGCATGCTCGTGCGCGTGGCCCAGGGCGTGGTCACCGCGCAGACCGACGGCAACATCAACGAGGCCAGCGCCACCTCGAGCGATTCCAATAGCGCGTTCGAGTTCGTGGTCACCGGCGTCTCGCGTCCGCTGCGCGAGCCCGGCATCAGCATTCTCGACCCGTTCCCGGTCCCGCCGGCGAAGCAGGCCACCATTCCCTACTTCGATGCCAACCAGGAACGCATCAAGGCGTTCCCGCTGGTCGGCACCCGCCTGGTCGCCGACGCCGGCGCGCCGGTCAGCAACCTGGTCGGCGTGCTGACCTACTTCGGCGATTCCTGGGAACTGCTCTACGACGTCGCCAATCCGCCGGTCATCGGCAGCGCCACCGCCACCGCGGTCACCACGCCGGTGGCCGACGACATCACCGTCGCCGGCTTCAACCTGTTGCGCTTCTTCGACACCACCAACGACCCCGCCATCGGCGAGCCGGTGCTGACGCCCTCCGCCTACGCCAACCGCCTGGCCAAGACCGGCGCGGCGATCTGCGACTGGGTCAAGGCCCCGGACATCCTGGGCGTGGTGGAAGTCGAGAACATCGGCACGCTCACCGACCTGGCCAACTACATCAACGGTAATTGCGCCAGCGCGCCTGCGTACGTACCGTACCTGCAGGAAGGCAATGACGTCGGCGGCATCGACGTCGGCTTCCTGGTCAGCAACCGCGCGGTTCGCGCCGGCGTCTCCCGCGTGGCCGTGGGTTCGGTCACCCAGGTCGGCAAGACCACCCTGTACGGCACCAACCCGCTGGGCTGCACGCCGGGCGCGCCGGGCTGCACCTCCTCCCTGCTCAACGATCGCCCGTCGCTGGTGCTGCGCGCCACCGTCAACTTCGCCGATGGACGCATGTACCCGCTGACCGTGATCGCCAACCACCTGCGCTCGCTGAACGGCAACGACGATCCGGCCGACAACCGCGTGCGCTTCAAGCGCGCCGAGCAGGCGATGGAACTGGGCCGGCTGGTCAACGGCATGCAGGTCGCCAACCCGAACGAGAAGATCGTGCTGGTCGGCGACTTCAACGCCTTCCCGTTCAACGACGGCTACGTGGATTCGATGGGCATCATCACCGGCAACGCCGCGCCCGAGCCGGAAGTCATCGAATACCGCGCAAGCCCGGTCGCCACGCCCCTGGTCCTGGGCGATGCACTGACCGCCGATCCGGCACAGCGCTACTCCTACGTGTTCGAAGGCAATGCACAGACCCTCGACCACGCGGTGGTCAATGCCGCGCTGGTGAACGATCCGGCCGTCGCCGGCCTGAGCGTCGAGCACGCGCGGATCAATGCAGACTTCCGGGTGTTCCACTACGGCCAGTTCGGCCTGCCGTACACCGCGCAGAACCCGCCGCTGCGCGTGTCCGACCATGACCCGGTGCGCCTGAGCATCCGCGTGGTGCGCCCGGCGAGCGCAGACCTGGCACTGGCCTGGTCGACCCGTTCGATGACCTCGAAGGGCGCGTTCGCAACGCTCACGCTGCGCAACACCGGTGCGTCGCCGATCAGCGGCGCGCAGGTCAGGATCACGCTGGACATCCCGGCGGACGCGACCGCGGCCGTGGGCCCGCCCTCCGGCTGGACCTGCACCCGGCCGGCCGACGCCTTCGTCGGCGACACCGAGTTCCTGTGCACCGCCAGCACGTCGGTACCGGTGGGTTCCAGCCAGGGCTTCAGCGTCACCGTGAAGCCGCGCCGCAGCTTCGCCGCCAGCGACGTCCTGCGCTTCGAGGCGCGCGCGACCGTGCTCACCGACCCGATCTCCGGGGACAACAGCGCGGTGCTCGTGCTGCCCTGAGCCGGATCGCCAGGTGAACCCAAGGCGCAGCTTCGGCTGCGCCTTTTTTTTGCACTGCGCAACAGCCGGTTAACCGGCGAACCGTATCATTCGCAACCAATGCATCACTGGATGGCGCGGATGACCGTGGCGGCGCGTTTCGAGATCGAATACCTGCAGTACCTCAAGCCCGACGGCACCCTGGCGGGCGACCTGCCGCCTGCCGTTCCGGATGCGAACGCATTGCTGCCGCTGTTCAAGCGCATGCTGTTCGTGCGCACCTTCGACAGCAAGGCGATCGCCCTGCAGCGCACCGGCAAGCTGGGCACCTATGCCGCCTGCCTGGGCCACGAGGCGACCCATGTCGGCATCGGCGCGTCGATGCAGCCGGACGACGTGTTCGCGCCCAGCTATCGCGAATACGGCGCGCAGTTCGAGCGCGGGGTGAAGCCGCGCGACGTCCTGATGTACTGGGGCGGCGACGAACGCGGCAACGATTTCGAGATCCCGCGCAACGACTATCCGTGGTGCGTGCCGATCTCCACGCAGTGCCTGATGGCCTCCGGCGCGGCGCTGTCCTTCAAGCTGCGCGGCGAGAATCGCGTCGCCGTGGCGACCTGCGGCGATGGCGGCTCCTCGAAGACCGATTTCTACGCGGCGGTGAATTCCGCCGGCGCGTTCACCCTGCCGCTGGTGCTGTGCGTGATCAACAACGGCTGGGCGATCAGCGTGCCGCGCAAGGCGCAGACGGGCGCCGACACGCTGGCGCAGAAAGGCCTGGCCGGCGGCCTGCATTGCCTGCAGGTGGATGGCAACGACCTGGTCGCGGTGCTGGAAGCCATGCGCCGCGCACACGAACGCGCGCGCAGCGGCCAGGGCGGCAGCGTCATCGAATTCATGACCTATCGCCTGCACGACCACACCACCGCCGACGACGCCCGCCGCTACCGCGGCGAGGACGAAGTGAAGGCCGCCTGGGAGAAGGAACCGTTCCTGCGCCTGCGCAAGTACCTGACCGACCAGGGCCTGTGGGACGAGTCGCAGGAGAAGGCCTGGATCGAGGAATGCGGCAAGTTGGTCGATGTCGAGATCAACGCGTACCTGGAAACCCCGGTGCAACCGGTCGAAGCGATGTTCGACTATCTCTACGGCGACATGCCGGCGGACGTGCTGGCGCAACGCGAGCAGGCCATTGCGTTGGAGAAGCGCGCATGAGCGAGCAACCGATTGCACTGATCGAGGCGATCACCCAGGCGCTGGCCTACGAGCTGCGCAATGACCCGAGCGTGGTCGTGCTGGGCGAGGACGTGGGCGTCAACGGCGGCGTGTTCCGCGCGACGGCCGGGCTGTCCGCGACCTTCGGCACCAAGCGCATCCTCGACACGCCGCTGGACGAAACCACCATCGCCGGCCTGACCGTCGGCATGGCCTCTCAGGGCATGAAACCGGTCGCCGAAGCGCAGTTCGACGGCTTCATGTATCCGATGGTCGACTTCATCGTCTGCCACGCGGCGCGCATGCGCTATCGCACCCGCGGCCGCCTGACCTGCCCGATGGTGCTGCGCGTGCCGTGGGGCGGCGGCATCCGCGCGCCGGAGCACCACAGCGAAGCCAACGAATCGATCTTCACCAACGTGCCCGGCCTGCGCGTGGTCATGCCCTCCAGTCCGCAGCGCGCCTACGGCCTGCTGCTGGCGGCGATCCGCGACCCGGACCCGGTGATCTACATGGAGCCCAAGCGCATCTACCGGCAGTACAAGGAACTGGTGCCGGACGATGGCGAGGCGCTCCCGCTGGACGTCTGCTACGTGCTCCGCGACGGCAGCGACGTGACCCTGGTGACCTGGGGCGCGCAGGTGAAGGAAACCCTGGAAGCCGCGGAGAAACTCGCCGCCGACGGCATCAGCGCCGAAGTCATCGACGTCGCCACGCTGAAGCCGCTGGACTTCGCCACCATCGCCGAGTCGATCGCCAAGACCGGCCGCTGCGTGATCGTCCACGAGGCCGCCAAGACCGCCGGTTTCGGCGCCGAGATCGCCGCGCGCTGCGCCGAGGAATGCATGTTCGACCTGGTGGCCCCGGTCGAGCGCGTCACCGGCTACGACACCCACATCCCGTTGTTCCGGCTGGAAATGAAGTACCTGCCGAGCACCGACAAGGTCATCGCCGCCGCCAGGCGCGCGATGGCGCATTCGTAAGGACCCCGCATGTCGAAGAAATTCATGCTCCCCGACCTCGGCGAAGGCCTGCCGGACGCGACCATCGTCGAGTGGTACGTCAAGGTCGGCGACACCATCAAGCTCGACGACAACCTGGTGTCGATGGAGACCGCGAAGGCGGTGGTCGACGTGCCCTCGCCGGTCAGCGGCAAGGTGCTGCAACTGGCCGGCGCGGCGGGCGACATCGTGGTCACCGGCACGATGCTGGCCGAATTCGAAGTCGACGCATCCATGCCGCAGCGCGCGGAAGGCCAGGACACCGGCCACCACCACGGCCCGACCCACGAGGAACCGAAGCCCGCTTCAGCGCCCGAGCCCGCGGCGAAGGCGGATGCAGGCACCGTCGTCGGCGCGATGCAGGTCGGTGACGCCGTGGTGGCGCAAGCCGCGATCGCCGCCGGTGGCGTCAAGGCGATGCCGGCGGTGCGCGCGACCGCACGCAAGCTCGGCGTCGACATCGGCCGCGTCGCCGCGACCGGCCCCGATGGCACGGTGACGATGGAGGACGTGAAGCGCGCGGCGGCGGATGGGTCTGCCAAGCCGGGGGCCGCACCTGCTCGCAGCGGCGCACAGGCGGCCGTCGCGCAGGTCGCTGCGCCTGCGGTGGCGTCGCGGAGCACGTTGTCGCAATCCGGCAAGCCGATGCGCACGCAGCCTCCGGGGGCGATCGCGAGTGGCCAGCCCGAGCAACTGAAGGGCGTGCGCCGCAACATGGCGCGGGTCATGGCCGATGCGCACGCGCAGGTGGTACCGACCACGCTGGTCGACGACGCCGACCTGCACGCGTGGAGCGGCCGCCAGGACATCACCGCACGCCTCGTGCGCGCGATCGTGACCGCCTGCAAGACCGTGCCGGCCCTCAATGCCTGGTTCGACGGCGCCAACCTCACCCGCACCCTGCATCCGCATGTCGACCTCGGCATCGCGGTGGATACCGACGACGGCCTGTTCGTGCCGGCACTGCGCAATGCCGACATGCTCGACGGCAACGGCGTGCGCGCCGCGATCAAGCGCCTGCGCGCGCAGGTCGAGGAACGTTCGATCCCGTCCTCGGAACTCTCGGGTTACACGATCAGCCTGTCCAACTTCGGCATGTTCGCCGGCCGCTATGCGACGCCCGTCGTGGTGCCGCCCTGCGTGGCGATCATCGGCGCCGGCAAGCTCTCGCACGACGTGGTCGCAGTGATGGGCGGCATCGAGGTGCATCGGCGCATGCCGATCTCCCTGACCTTCGACCATCGCGCCTGCACCGGTGGCGAGGCGGCGCGTTTCCTCGCCGCGTTGCTGGACGATCTCGCCCAACCGACCTGATCACTGCCTCCCTGCGCGCAGGCAGGACCCGCCGGGGAATTGCCATGGCCCATCGCAGCCGCCTGTCCGGTTTCATCATCGACTGCAACACCGACGACTTCGATGCCGCCACCGACTTCTGGTCGCAGGCACTGGGCTGCACGATCGCCGACCGCGATGCCGGCGATGGCGACGCCGAGTACCAGATGCTCGGCGACACGCCGGGCGACCTGCACATCGAAGTGCAGAAGGTCGCGCACCCCTCGCGCGTCCACCTGGACATCGAAACCGACGACGTGGACGCGGAAGCCGATCGCCTCGAAGCGCTCGGCGCGAAGAAGATCGCATTCGTGAAGCGCTGGTGGGTGATGGAAGCGCCGACCGGCCAGCGTTTCTGCATCGTCCGCACGAAATTCCCGGAACGCGGCGTCGCCTGGAACGACTGGGACTGATCAGCCCGTCGCCAGCATCCGGCGACGCAGGTAAAACGCGCCGGTGAGCACCGCCAGGAACACGCCGTAACCCACCGAAGTCGCCAGGATCTGCGGCCACAGGTGGCCGTGGCTGCGATCGGCGAAACCGAAACTCCAGTACAGGCTGGCCAGGCAGCCGGCGAACGCGAGCAGCAGCGCGATGGCGTCGAAGCGCAGTCGCGCGGCGTTGCGGGGCTGGCGCGGATACAACCAGTACAGCGTCGCCAGGATCAGGAACCACGGCGCGAACAGGATTAGCGCCAGCGCGGGGATGCCGGCGACGTTCACGCCTTGCCCGCCTCGCCTTCCAGTTGCGCAGCGACGAACGCCGCCAACGCGGCATTCACTTCCTCGTCGCCCACGCCCTCGCCCAGCGCGAAATCGCTGGCGCCATCGCCGATCTCGCCCTGCTTGATCGCGGCGATGCGCTGGCCTGCATCGCGCGGCGAGGCGAAGCCGGTGCT
>Ga0073899_10003358_pt1 | contig 14172 bp, 10 predicted proteins | sample KloWWTmetaKNB5Ph_FD_88975 | JGI IMG/M metagenome (GOLD analysis project Ga0073899, IMG submission 88975) | Active sludge microbial communities from Klosterneuburg, Austria, studying microevolution and ecology of nitrifiers - Klosterneuburg... | ecosystem: Engineered > WWTP > Aerobic digester >... | reverse complement strand
GGCGTTCTGCCTGGCGGTCGCCTACGGCGCCTACCTGGTCGGCCTGGCCGCCATCGTCGGCGCGTTCGCGGCCGGCCTGGTGCTCGACGAGGTCCACTACAAGGACGTGGCCAGCCGCGAGGATCGCCACCTCGAGCACGAGCTGCGCCCGCTCGGCGAGCTGCTCACGCCGATGTTCTTCGTCGTGACCGGCGCCCACGTCGACCTGGCCGCCTTCGCCGACGCCGACGCGCTGACCCTGGCCGCGGCGCTGACGGTGGTCGCCATCCTCGGCAAGCAGGCGTGTGCGCTGGTCGCGTTCGGCCCCGGCATCCACCGGCCGTCGGTCGGCCTCGGCATGATCCCGCGTGGCGAGGTCGGCCTGATCTTCGCCAAGACCGGGCAGACCCTGATGCTGGCCGGCGCCCCGGTCATCGGCTCCACCACCTACGCCGCGGTGGTCCTGATGATCATGATCACGACGATGGTGACCCCGCCGCTGCTGGCCTGGTCGCTGCGCCGGGCCCCGGCGCCGCCATGAGCGCGGGCCGGCTCGGACGCGCGAGCGCGCTGGCGCTGGCGCTGGCGCTGGCGCTCAGCTGCGGCGGCGCCGCCCCGGCCGGCCGCCCGATCACGCTGCGCCTGGCCGGCGCCGACGGCGCGCCGGTCAGCAGCGAGGCGTGGCGCGGCGCGGTCACGGTCGTGCACCTGTTCACGACCTGGTCGCTGGCGGCACAGCAGGACGTGCTCCAGCTGACGGCGGCGGCCGCCGCCGGCACCCGGGTGGTCGGGGTGTCGCTCGACGTCGAGCCGGCGCTGGTGGTGCCGCCGTGGCGCCGCGGCGCCGACGTCCGCTACCCGCTGCTGTGGGCCGACGACGCGGTCCGCTCGGGTGAGGCGCTCGGCTCCGTCGACGAGATCCCGGTGACCCTGGTGCTCGATCGCGCCGGCCGGGTCCACCGCCGCCACGTCGGCCCGCTGCCCGCTGGCGCCCTGGCCGGATGGGTCCGCGATGCCGACCGCGTCGCTGGCCGCTGAAGCACGCCGCGGCGCGGCGTCGAGTTCTCGGGCACGGGCAGGGCACGGGCACGGGCACGGGGCGCGAGAAACGCCGCTGCGCGGCGTTTCTCAGCAGCCTGCTAGAGATCCTTCGGACAGGCCTTCTTCCAGCCGCTGTCCTCGCGGCAGTCGGCGACCACGCGCTTGCGGCCCTGCTTGGCCTCGACGTTGCTCGCGTCGTTCTTGAGCACCGCGTCGAAGAACAGCACCGCTCGGTCGTACTCGCGCAGGCGCGTCAGCGCGCCGGCGCGGATGAGCATCGCCGCGGTCTTGCTGCCGGCGTTCATGGCGTCGCCCGAGAAGCGCTCCGCTGCCAGCCAGTCCTTGCGCTGGAACGCCACCTTGGCCCGACCGAGGTAGCCGAGGTTCTTGTTGAACGTGCTCTTGGCGATCCGCTCGTACAGGCGGTCGGCGACGTCGTACGCCCGCGCCTCGAACTGCCTGTTGCCCTCGGCCCACAGCTGGTCGGCCTCCGAGGTCGACTTCGGCACCGCGCCGCGCCCGTCGTCTCCGGGCCGCTTGTCGTCGGCGCTGCCGCGATCTCGTCCGCCCGCGACGGCGCTGCCCGATCCGACCTTGTCGGGCCGGCGATCGTCGTCTCCACCGCCGCTGCCGACCACGATCTTGCTACCCGAGCCGTTGCGCGGTGCTGCGCTGCCGCTGCCGCTGCCGCTGCCACTGCCGCTGCCGCTGCCGCTGCCGACCGGCGAGATCGCGCCCGATGCGGTGCCGAGGGCGGCCGGCGCGGTGTGGGGGGTGGCCCGCTCCGACAGCGCGACGTACACCACGACCCCGACCCCGCCGACCAGCAGCGCCAGCAGCAGCATCCAGCCAAGCGCGCTGCCCTGGGCCGGCTCGTCGTCGAGCAGCATCGACCCCGACAGCGAACCCGGCAGCGCGCCGGCCGGGCCGATCGGGTTGCCCAGGCTGTCGATCGCCGCCGCTGCCCGCGGCGCCGGGTCGGCCGTGGCCGCCCGGCTCGGCACCAGCGCCCCGTCGGCCGCGGTGACCGCGCGCAGGCTGCCGGGCAGCGGGGTGGCCACCGGGCGCAGCGCGCCCGGTCCGGGCGTGGCCAGGCCCGGCGACGACGAGGTCAGCGAGCTCGGCAGCGCCGACGGCAGCTGCATCTGCGGTGAGCTGACCCCTCGCACGCCCTCCTCCATCGCCCGGGTCGAGATGCCGGGGTTGAGCGTGGCGACCAGGGTGGCGTCGGTGGTCACGCCGAGGATCTGCGCCACCGCCGCGCCGCGACCGGCCAGGCACTTGGTGAGCTCGTACTCGAAGCCCTCCATCGTCTGCGGCCGGTCCTCGGGGTTGCGGGCCATGGCCGACATCACCAGGTCGGTGACCTGATCGGGCAGGCCGTGGCGCAGCACCGAGGGCGGGACCGGATCGATCGTCGCCTTCTTGGTCAGGATCTCCATGAAGTTGTCGCCCTGGTAGGGCGGCACGCCGGTCAGCATCTCGTAGAGGATCGCGCCCAGCGCGTAGACGTCGCAGCGCTGATCGGCCGGCCGACCGGCGGCCTGCTCGGGCGCCATGTACTCGGGCGTCCCCATCGCCATGCCCGGGCTGGTGAGCTTGCGCTCGCGCGCCTCCTCGGCCTCGGTGGTCTTGGCGATGCCGAAGTCGAGCACCTTGACGAAGTCGGTGGTGCCGTCGCGGATCGTCAGGAAGATGTTCTCGGGCTTGAGGTCGCGGTGGATGATGCCGGCGGCGTGGGCCGCCGACAGCGCCCGGCAGATCTGCTGGGCGATGCGCACCGCGCGGGCCACCTCGAGCGCGCCCTCGCGCTCGATCACCGAGCCCAGCTCGACGCCCTCGAGGAACTCCATCACGAAGTACGCCGAGCCGTCGGCGGTGGTGCCGGAGTCGGTGACGTCGACGATGTGCGGGTGGCCGATCTTCGACGCGGCGCGCGCCTCGCGGCGGAACCGCTCGACCAGGTCGGGCATGCGGCTGTAGCTGGGGTGCAGCACCTTGAGCGCGACCCGCTTGCCGATGTCGACGTGCTCGGCCAGGTACACCTTGCCCATGCCGCCCTCGCCGATCAGCTCGACGACCTTGTAGCGGCCGTCGACGATCAGCCCCAGGATCGGCTGCGAGTCGGTGGGCTGCGGCTCGAAGTCGACCAGCGGCGCGGTGGCGGCGGCCGAGCGGCGGTCGCTGGCCTTGCGGCGGTCGAGCAGCAGGTCGCCCCGGTCGCTCGAGCGGCGACCGACCGAGCCCGGCGAGCGCACCGCGGTGGCGGCGGCCGAGTCGACCGGCGCGCGGTGGTCGCCCGACTTCTCGACCAGCTGGCGCAGCTCGTCGGTGGGCAGCAGCGTCATCGCGCGGCGCCGCACGTTGGACAGCATCGCCTCGCGCTCGGTGCGCTCGCTGGTGATGTCGTCGGCGAACAGGTCGCGCAGGAAGTCCGACATGCGGGTGGCGTCGGTGGTCGGCGCGTTGACCGCCAGCCAGCCCTGCAGCGCCTGGCGCATCTCGTCGCAGTTCGCGTAGCGCTGGTCCTTCTCGGCGGCCAGCGCCCGCACGACGATGTCGTCGAGCTCGGCCGGCACCCGCGGCGCCTTGCGGCTGGGCCGCAGCACCTCGGGGTTGCGGGCGCGGGTCAGCAGGTCCTGGGGCTGCTCCTTGCCCGGCGGGAACAGCTGGCGCCCGGTGAGCAGCTCCCACAGCACGATCGCGGTGGCGTATTGATCGCTGCGGCCGTCGAGCTTCTCGCCCCGGGCCTGCTCGGGCGACATGTACGCGACCTTGCCGTAGATGATGCCGGGCGCGGTCTTCTCGAGCTTGAGCGTCGACGACGCCAGCCCGAAGTCGGTCAGCTTCACCTCGCCCGTGTAGGACACCAGGATGTTGGGCGGGGAGATGTCGCGGTGGACCAGCTGTAGGTCGGGGAAGGCGTGCGCGTAGGCCAGGCCGCGGCACAGCTCCTTGACGATGTAGACCGCGATGTCGACCGGGAACGCCACCCGCTCGCGGGCGCAGCGGTTCCAGATCGCGCGCAGGTCGCGGCCCTCGACGAAGTCCATCGCCAGGAACAGCTCGCCGTCGACCTGGCCGGCGTCGAACACCGGGATCAGGTTGCCGTGCGACAGCTTGACGACGACCTTGGCCTCGTCCCGGAAGCGGGCGACGTACTCGGCGTCGGCCAGGTGGGGCAGGACGGTCTTGATGACCATCATGCGCTCGAGGCCGCGGTCGCCGGTCACCGCCAGATAGAGCGCGCCCATCCCGCCCTGCGCGAGTGGCCCGAGCAGGTGGTACTTCCCGAAGCGCCTCGGGTACTTGTCGAGCAGTTGACCAGGGGAGGCCATGCGACCCGGAGCGAAGTTACCACGCGCGCCATCCCCGACCAAACTCCCGGCCGATCGCTACGTCGGCGGCAAACACCTACATCGCTTGCGCCCGCGGCCCCGCGCGCATTCGCGTAGGATGCCGCGCCATGGCAGCGGCCCGCGTCCTGGTGATCGACGACAGCCCGACCATCGTCCGGGTGGTGCAGCTGGTGCTGACCAAGGCCGGGTTCGCGGCCGAGGCGGCGGCCGACGGCGAGGCCGGGCTGGCCGCCGCGCGCGCCCACCGGCCGGATCTGATCCTGCTCGACTTCGTCATGCCCAAGATGAACGGCTACCAGGTGTGCCGCGAGCTGGCGGCCGACGCCGGGCTGCGCGACGTGCCGGTGGTGCTGATGAGCGCCAAGGGCGATCAGGTCGGCGAGCGCTTCGTCAAGGTGATGGGCATCGTCGACTACATCACCAAGCCGTTCTCGCCCGAGGCGATCACCGCGGTCGTGCAGCACACCGTCGCCAAGTACCAGGGCGACGCGCCGCGCACCGACGCGGTGGCCGCCGCCGATCTCGCCGACGGCGGCGCCGGGCGCGGCCGGGCGCTGGCCGCGCTGCGCGGCCTCTTGACCGAGGTGGTGGCGACCCGGGTGGCGGCGCTGTTCGCGCTGGCCGACGCGGCCGGCGACGCCGGCGGCGATCGCGACGCCCGGGTGCCGACCGACGCCACCGCGATCGCTGACACCGTGCGCTCGGCGCTCGACGACGACGCGCTGGCCGGGGTGGTGGCGCGCCTCGATCCGGCGCTGTTCGACGGCGAGAGCCTGCGCGGCGACCTGCGGGTGATCCCGCTGGCCGAGGTGGTGCAGCTGCTCGATCACCAGGAGCAGTCGGGCGTGCTGACCGTGGCCCGCGGCGAGACCCGCATCGACGTCTACTTCCGCCGCGGCCGGATCGATCAGGCGCTGGGGCAGGGCACCGCCGACGATCTGCTGCTGGGCCGGTACATCGTCGACGGCGAGCTGATGCCGCGCGGCGAGTTCGACGCGTTCCTGGCCAGCCGCGCCGGCGGCGGCCGCCTGATCGGCGAGCAGCTGGTGCGGATGGGCCACCTGTCGCCGGCCGATCGCCGGGCGGCGCTGGGCCGGCAGACCAGCGAGCTCCTGTACGAGGCGCTGCGCTGGCGCTACGGCTCGTTCCGGTTCGTCGCCGGCGGCGAGGCGCCGGCCCCGGTGGTCGAGGCCGCGCTCGAGCTCGACGTCGAGGCCCTGCTGATGGAGGGCTTCCGCCGCGTCGACGAGTGGCACCTGATCGAGCGGGCCATCGACGACTTCGAGCTGGTGTTCCTGCGCAACGAGGACGCGGTGGCCCAGATGGGCCGCGGCCGGCTCACCCGCGAGGAGCTGGCGGTGCTCGAGCTGGTCAACGGCAAGAACACCGTCAAGGACATCGTCCGTAAGTCGCGGATGGGCAGCTTCGAGGTGTCGAAGATGCTGTACCGCCTGCTGTCGATCAAGCTGGTGCGCCGGCGCGTCCAGCCGGTCGCGGTCTGAACTCCTTGGAAGGGGCTTTCGCAAAGCCCCTTCCCCGTCGGGGGCAAGCCCCGACGGGGCCCCAACCCGAAACGCGAGAGCCCACGTCGCGGTTCGGTATTTGATCTGAAGACCACCTCCGTCGGGGTTCATGCCGACGGAGCGGTGCGAGCGTCGATCAGCTCTTCAGCGCCTCATCGGCGAGCTGCTTCACGACCGCGGCGTCGGCGCGCTCGCCGAACTGCTTCTTCACGGCGCCGATGACCTTGCCGGCCATCTTGGGATCCTTGCTCGGCAGGGCCGCCACGGCCGCGGCGACCGCGGCGCGCAGCTCGTCCTCGCTGGCGCCGGCCGGCAGCATCTTGGTGCACCAGGCCAGCTCGAAGTCGAGCTCCTCGACCTGCTCCTTGCCCTTGTCGCCCATCGCCGCGTAGTCGGCGCGCGCCTTGGACATGCTCTTCTTGTACGCGGTGATGACGTCGAGGATCAGCGCGTCGTCGACCACGCCGCTGAAGCCCTCGGCGGTGCGGCGCTCCATGATCTTGGTGTTGATCATGCGCACCAGGTTGGCGGTCTTGGAGTCCTTCGCCTTCATCGCAGCGGTGAGCTGCTGGCGGAGCTGTGCTTCGAGCGAGTCGGCCATGGCCGACGTGTAGCACGTCGGGCCCCACGTCACCGTTCGCGCCGCGGGTCAGGAGAACAATCGCGCCTGGCCAGGGGCGATGCGCGGGCGCTGCTTGCCGCGGCGGGTGCGGCGGTGCTCGGGACGATCGCCCAGGATGCTGGGCACCGCGGTGAGCACCAGCGGCGCGACCGCGGGCTCGGCGGCGGGCGTCGCGGCCGGCGCGTCGAGGCGGGCCTCGAGCACCATCGGCGTCGCGTCGCCGATGGCGCGGCTGAGCGCGTCGCCGAGGTCGGCCGCCGACATCTGCCCGTCGACCTCGAGCGCCAGCGGCGCGGCGGCGCCCAGGTTGAACGCCAGCTGGCTGGCGCCGGCGCCGCGGCTGCCCAGGCGCGCCGCGACCCGGGTGGCCAGGGTCTCGACCGCGCGGTCGAGCTGGCCGTCGACGTGGACCCGCTCGTGCCAGCGCGCCTCGGGCTGGTACCGCACCAGCCGCGCGCCGCTGTCGCCGCGGGCGAGCGCCTGCAGATCGGCGTCCCACGACCGCGCCACCGACGGCGGCGGCAGGTCGGCGAAGGCGCCCAGCGTCTTGACGCCCAGGCACTCGAGCATGTGCTGGACCTCGGGCGGCAGCGCCAGCAGGCCGAGCGGCTGCGGGGCCAGGAACGCCGCCGAGCCGCCGCGGGGCACGCAGGTGACCGCGCCGTCGCCCTCGCCGCTCGCGGCGGCCACCGCCGCGGTGAAGCGATCGTCGGCGATGCCGACCCGCACGTGCAGGCCGCGCTCGCGGAACAGCTCGACCAGCCGGGCGCCGAACGACGCGCCGCGCTTGCCGACCGGGACCTCGACGTACATCGCGTGGTGCTGGCCGCGCGGCTCGCCGCCGAGATCGACCACCGGCGCCACGGCGAGCAGCTCGTCGGCCATCGACCGCAAGAGCTCGGCCTCGGCGGCCGGGTCGCGGACCAGGGTCACCAGGTCGTCGGCGTGGTGGCGGGCGACCACCGCGACCATGCCGGGGCGGACGCCGCGCGACCACGCGGCGCGCGAGCAACCGGTGACCACCGGCGACGCCGCGTCGACCACCGCGACCGGCCGAGTGGCCAGCGCGGCGCGATCGGGGGCGCCAGCGATGGCGGCCTGGAGCGAGAAGGAGGGGAGGTGGATGCTGGCGATGCGCACGACACACTCACTACTGCACTGGTCTGATGTTCAGTGGTACCACACAAGCCGGCCCGTGTCCTGTTACAACCGATAACCATCCGAAACTAGAGGGTCAAGACACCGTCTTTCGGAGGATTTCGCGCCGCTTTCGCGGGCGTCGTACGATTTCTCCCGTGACCCACGACAGCGCGCGGATCAGCCCGACGGCTCACTACACCGGCTACGCCTGGCTGGCCCACGGGCTGTCGGACCCGGCGTTCGCGACGCCGACGGGCCAGTTCTTGTACCGGGCGCTGGGGCCCGCGAACCGCCTGATGCGCGCCGCGGGGCAGCCGAACCTCGACGGCTTCTTGCTCGCGCGCCACCACATGATCGACGCGGTGCTGCGCGCGGCGATCGAGCGCGGCGAGATCGGCCAGGTGATCGAGGTGGCGTGCGGGCTGTCGCCGCGCGGGTGGCGGTTCGCGCGGGAGTTCGGCGACCGGGTGACCTACGTCGAGGCCGATCTGCCGGGCATGGCCACCAAGAAGCGCGCGGTGCTGGCCAAGGCCGGCGCCGGCGGCGCCCACCACCGCGTGGTCGACATCGACGCCACCGCCGACGCCGGCCCGGCCTCGGTCGCCGCGCTGGCCGAGACCCTGGACCCGGGCCGCGGCACCGCGATCATCACCGAGGGCCTGCTCAACTACTTCGACCCGGTGGCGGTGGCCAAGATGTGGCGGCGGTTCGCCGGCGCGCTGGCGCGCTTCCCGCACGGCCTGTACCTGGCCGACCTGCACCTGGCCGAGGCCGCTGGGCCGGTCGAGCGGCTGTTCGCCGGCGCGCTGGGCGTGTTCGTGCGCGGCCGCATCCACTTCCACTTCGCCGACGCGCGCGCCGCCGAGCGTGAGCTGGGCATCGCCGGCTTCCGCGGCGCCGAGCTGATCGATCCCTCGACCCGCGACCTGCCCGAGCTCGATCGCACCAGCGCCCGCTTCGTGCGGGTGGTCGCCGCCTCGACCTAGCGGTAGCCGTCCTTGCGCTTGCCGGCGGCGCGCTTCTCGGCGTCGGCCGTGGCCGCCGCGGCGTCGGCGAACGCCGCCAGCCGGGTCTGCCCGGGCGTGCCCTCCGCGCCGAAGCGGATGAGGTGCTGCGCCCCGCGCACCTCGATCGTCCAGAACTTCCCGGCGGGGTGGACGAGGGCGATCGTCAGCGACGGCGCCGCCGTCGACACGCGCACGGCCGAGCCCGATCCCGAGGCCGAGGCCGAGCCCGAGGCCGATCCCGAGGCCGATCCCGATCCCGAGGCCGATCCCGATCCCGAGGCCGATCCCGATCCCGATCCCGATCCCGATCCCGATCCCGATCCCTTCGTCGCCGCCTTCGCCTTCGTTGCTGCCGGCTTCTTCACCGGCACCACCTCGGCGTCGATGCGCACGCCGACGTAGCTCGGGAACCGCGGCACGCCGTCCTCCGACAGCTCCTGATAGCGGAACGTGATCACGCTGCCGATCGGCGGCGGCGCGCGCCGCTCGTCGTCGGACAGCCCGGTGCCCACCGAGAACCGCGTGCCGTCGGCCAGCACGACCTCGAGCGCGCCCAGCCGGCCCTTGTGCTTGCCGGCGCCGGGCGCGTGGCCGACCACGCGGGCCTCGGCGTCGTGGAACGTCTTGACCTTGAGCAGGCTCGACGACCGGCCGACCTCGTAGCGCGAGCCGGGGCGGCGCAGCATCAGGCCCTCGCCGCCCAGCGCCTCGACCCGGGCCAGCTCGGCGCGCAGGTGATCGACGCCGGCGCAGCGCACGTGCTCGTGCCAGCGCGCGTACGGCGGCGCGTGGCGATCGAGCGCGGCGCGCAGCTCGTCCATGCGCTCCTCGAACGGCGCGGCCGAGGCCGGCGCGTCGAACACGACGTACAGGAGCTGCTTCCACGCGGCGCCGGCGTCGCCCGAGCGCACGACGCTGGTGGTGCGCTGGAACAGCTTGCGCCCCATCCACAGCTCGCCGTCGAGGGGGTGGCGCGGCAGCGCCGCGGTGAACCAAGGCGGCGCGGCGAAGCGGTTGCCCAGCCGCGACCAGAACTGCCCGCCGTCCCAGTAGGCGCGGATGCCGTCGAGCTTCTCGCTCATCCACCAGCCGTCGGGGGCGACGTCGTGGCTCCAGCTGTGGGCCAAGAGCACCGGCGGCGCGGTGCCCTTGGTGACCGCCGGCGTGCGCCCGCGCGGCGCGCTCGGCCCGCCCGGCGCGGCGGCCGGCGCGGCGCCGACCCGCGCGTCCTCGACCTCGGCGCCCAGGTACGCGCGCAGGTGCTTGCAGGTGCGGCCGTCGATGGCGCGGCCCTGGTTGCGCCACGCCGGGCAGGTGCACGCGTAGACGCCGCCCTGGCGCGACAGCGTGTAGCGCGCGCTGCCCGAGCCCGCGACCTCGATCGACGCGCCGTCGGCCAGCGTCGGCACGCCTACTGCTCCTCGTGGCCCTCGCCGGCGAGCGTCGCGAGCAACCGGTAGTACGCCTTGCGCGCCTCCTCGGGCGACGCGTAGGTCTCGACGGCGTCCATGCGCACGGTCGCGCCGGCGAGCGACAGGTGGGTCGCGACCCGGCGGTTGCCCTTGGCCAGGGTCAGCCGCGCCTCGAGGCCGGCCTTGGCCGCGGGGGCGGGCGCGGCGGGTGCGGCGGCCTTCTTCTTCGGCGGCGGCGCCTCCTCCTCCTCGTCCTCGTCCTCGCCGTCGTCGCCCTCGCCCGCGTCGCCGCCACCGGCGCCGGCGTCGACGTAGCCCTTCTTGCGCTTCTCGCGGACCAGCTTGTCGAACTCCTTCTTGGCGCCGTCGGGGCCCAGCTCCTTGACCTGGGTCTGGCCGTTGGTCCCGATCTTTCCGTAGTTGACGTACAGCGTCCCGCCCTCGACGCGGGCGCGCCAGAACTTGCTCGAGCCGTCGTCCTCGAACTCCAGGTGCACCTGCCAGTCGCTCATGCTCGCTCGCTTCCTGCCGGGGCCTCGCCGGCGCGCTGGGCCAGCCGATCGATCCGCGCCATGAACGCGCGGCCGCGCTCGGGGTCGGTCATCATGATGAACGCGGCCATGCCGCGCAGCGCCTCGAGCGTCTCGCCGTGCCCCGGCCGCCCGAGCTCGCGGTTCTTCAGCGCGGCGCGCAGCTTGCGCTGGGTCGCGCGCGGCACCCGCGCGGCGGGGCGGCCGTCGGCCTGGTTGACGACCAGGCCGGTGACCTGCTGCCGGCCGCCGGCGCGCATGACCCGGGTCTTCGTGCGCTTGATCGTGAAGCCCTCGGCGGCGACGATCTCGGTGACCGCGCGCAGGAGCTTGCCGATCGCGTTGCCGGCGTCGGCGGCGCGGGCGGCGTCGCCGTGCCACGAGAACGTCAGGTCGTCGGCGTAGCGCGTGTAGCGAGCGCCCAGCTTGCGCGCCAGCCCGGTCAGCCGGCAGTCGAGGCGCAGGCACAGCGCGTTGGTGATCGACGGGCTGGTCGGCGCGCCCTGGGGCAGCGCGCGCGGCCCGGTGGCGACGAAGCACGGCCTGCCGCGCACCACCAGCTCCTCGCGCGGCGCCTCGGTGGCGACCAGCGCCATGATCGTCGCGACCTGCTCGCCGAGCCCGGCCTTGCGCAAGAGGCCCTTGACCCGGCGCCAGGTCACCGTCGGGTAGAAGCCCTCGATGTCGAGCTTGACGATGATCTTGGCGCCGGCGTGGACGCCAGCGTTGGTGGCGATCGAGCGGCCGGGCAAGAAGCCGTGGGCGGCGCCGTGGACCGGCAGGTGCTCGGTGACCTGGCGCGCGATCCACCGCTGCGCGGCCTTGAGCTCGGGCTTGGGCGCGCTGATCGGGCGCAGCCCGCCGTCGCGCTTGGGCACGGTCCAGCGGTGGTAGTGGGTGCCGGTGTCGACCTCGCGGTGGTAGCTGAGCCAGCGCAGCCGCGCGATCGACAGGCCGAGCGCCTTGGCCAGCGCCTCGACGTCGGGCAGCGCCGGCAGCGCGTTGTCCTGCTGCTTCTTGGCGGGGTCGGCGGCGTCGAAGCGATCGACGTCGGCGGTGTCGTGCCACCACACGCCGGGCCCGAGGTGGACGATGTGCGCCGCCTTGTACGCGGCCCACGCGACGCGGAACAGCTCGCGCCGCACCCGGCGCTCCTCGTCGCGCCGCGCCTTGTACGCCTTCTTCTCGGCGTCGGACATCGACGACGACGCGCCGGGATCGGCCAGGCCCTGGCGCGCCAGTTCGGCGTCGACCCAGGGCCGGATGCCGCCCTTGGCCGCGACGTCGGCCCACGGCACCGCGGGCAGCTTGGCGGCGGCGGTCACGACGCCCTCGCGATCGTCGACGGGAAAAGGTCCAGGAAGGGGAGTCGCCGCTCGCTACATCCCTCATGGGACACGGTAGGCTCACAGGTTCGCCGCCCAGAGGGGCCCCAATTGTTGGGTGCAAACCGGGTTCGCTCGGTTGGTCCAGCTGGACCCAACAATTGGGGCCCCTCTGGGCGAGCGAACCAAGAACAGCCTACCTTGTGGAGAGTGGCTACTGCGTGTGCCGGGACGGCGCGACGCCGCCCTTGCGCCGGAGCGCAGGCTAACGAAGACGACTCCTCTTCCTGGAAAACGTAGCCGCGATGGTAGGCGGCGCGGCGCGGCGGTGTCAACGCGCGCGGGCGTCGCGGCGGCAGGGGCTCACGCGGTCGCATCGATGAATCCTTTGCGCGCGAGCTCGTCGAGGCGCGCGAAGTAGTCGGCGCGCGCGGCGTCGGCGGTCGGGTAGAGCTGGCGGGTCATGCGCAGCGGCTCGGCGGCGCCCCAGCGGGCGACGACGCTGCGATCGTCGAGCGACAGCCGGAAGGTCTCGCTGCCGCGGGGCGTGCGGCGGAACAGCGTGCGGGTCTCGGCGCGGATCAGCCGGCGGCCGTCGTCGGTGGCGCGGGCCGCGGCCAGCTGCGCCTGCGTCCGCGCGTGCAGCACCCGCAGCGCGATCATGTGCTCGCACGGGCCCTCCTTGACGCCGGCGCGGCGGAAGCCGGGGCAGGTGCAGGTGGCGCCGGCGGTGCGGCCCTCGCGATCGATCGTGAAGCCGGCGACGAAGCGGCGGTGGGCGCGGGCGTCGTCGACCTGGCCCTCGATGCGCTCGCCCTCGGCGCCGAGGTCGTGGACCTTGGTGAGCGTCACCTGGGCGGCGTCGGCGAGCAGGCGGTGGGCGGCGGCCTCGCGGGCGTCGCGGTAGCGGAGCGCGTCGGCCGGCGGCGGCGCGGCGAGCAGCGGCCGGGCGAAGGCGACGCCGCGGGCCAGATCGATCGCGGCGCGCAGGCCCGCGGCCTCGGCGCCCAGCGCAGCGCGGGTGGCCGGCGTGAGCTCAGCCAGCGGCAGGCCGGCGGCCAGGCGCGCGGCCAGCGCGGCGTCGGGGGCGTCGCCGCCGACCGCGAGCTGATCGAAGGTGGCGACGCCGGCCCAGCCGGCGTCGGTCCAGCCCGAGAGCCCGAGCGTCAGCGTCGCGTCGCCGGCGTCGACGACGTAGAACGCCGGCAGGCCGGGGCCGAGCAGGTGGACGTCGATCGCGCGCGCGTGCGGGAGCAGGCGCGCCAGCACCTGCAGGCGGCCGCGGCCCCAGGTGCGCACGACCATCGGCCGCGTGCCGGTGTACGGGCCGCCGGTCGCGGTCAGCACGAGGTCCCACGGCTCGAGGACGATGCGCGGCGGCTGGCCCGGCACCAGCTCGTAGCGCAGCGCGCGGGGCGCCTGCTTGGCCTTGCGCATGCGCAGCGCCTGCAAGACGTTGTAGAGGTCGATCGGCGCCAGCGTGAAGCGCTCGGCGGGGAGCAGCGCGGCGGCCTGGATCTGGCCCAGCGCGCGCAGCCAGCGCAGCGGCACGCGCCGCGTGGCCGCGGCGGCGTCGGCCGCCGGCGACAGGGCGAGCGTCGTCGGGCGGTAGGTGCGCATGCGGCCGATCGCGCGCAGCGCCGCGGGGCCCAGGTCGATCAGCGTGGTGCCGGGCGTGAGCGCGGGCGCGGCCAGCGCCCCGGCGCCGATCGCCAGCTGCGCGTAGGCCGACTCGTCGCGCGACAGCAGCTCGAAGCGCAGCGCGTCGGCGCCGACGGTCAGCACCGGATCGAGCGGCTCCTCGGCGCGCGCGGCCTCGGCGTAGCGCAGCTGCAAGTACTCCTTCTGCGCGTCCCAGACTTGCTTGGACACGCCCTTGCCCTTGGCCAGCAGGTACGCGAGGTAGTCGGCGCGATCGCGGCCGCGGTAGCGCAGGTCGCTGGCCAGCACGTCGCCGAGCGCCAGCAGCGCGTCGCGGACCAGCGCCGGGCGGTGCAGCCGGGTCGTGGCGTGGGCGCCGGCGCGCGTGGCGTCGGTCGGCAGCTGGATGCGCACGCCGTCGCCCTCGGCGGCGACCGTCGCCGCCGCGAAGGCGACCGGCACGTCGAGCGTGGTGCTGGCGTCACTCATCGTCGTCCTCGTCGTCGTCGTCGTCGTCGTCGTCGTCGCCGTCGTCGTCGTCGCCGGGGTCGTCGTCGTCGTCGCCGTCGCCGGAGTCGTCGTCGTCGTCGTCG
>Ga0073899_10003357_pt1 | contig 14172 bp, 10 predicted proteins | sample KloWWTmetaKNB5Ph_FD_88975 | JGI IMG/M metagenome (GOLD analysis project Ga0073899, IMG submission 88975) | Active sludge microbial communities from Klosterneuburg, Austria, studying microevolution and ecology of nitrifiers - Klosterneuburg... | ecosystem: Engineered > WWTP > Aerobic digester >... | reverse complement strand
CAAGTACATCTTGGAGGCCGACGACGCGGGCAAAATCATCGGCGGCGAGTGGGTGGGCGAGAGCCGCACCAACCACCCGGACTTCGCCTGGTGGCCCACCAGCAAGCCGAACAGCCTCCAGGCGGGCGGCCTGATCACCTATGCCGAGGTCAAGGTGCTGAACGACGAAGCGGCGGGCGCTCCGGCCCCCACCACCGAGACGACGGTGCTCGATGGCGTGGTGGTGCAGCAGAGCGGCACCAGCTGGGCCTCGAAGTACGGCTCGATCACGGTGGAAGGCGGCTTCAAGAAGCTCGAGGTCACCATGACCGGCACCGGCGCCGCCGAGCTCTACGTCCGCGCGAAGCGCAACCCGACCATCTATTCGTACGGGTGCAAGTCGACGACGGCCGGCACGGCCAACCAGACCTGCACGGTCGACACCACGTTCAACGGCGACACCTACTTCGTGCGTGCGCGAAGCAAGACGCCGGGCACCACGGTGACGATCAAGGCCAAGAAGCTCAAGTGAGCTGAGCGGCAGAGGCCGCAGAAACGAGCACGCGTCGGACCGATCCGACGCGTGCTCGCGTTTTGTGGCGCCGATTACTTGCTGCTCGGGACGGCTGCCACGGCCCAAGGACTGGCCTTGGCGTCCACCGCAAACAGCTGGAACTTGTTGGCCGTGCCGCCCAGCTTGCCGGCAGCCACGGCGAAGGTCCGTTGGCCGCCCAGCAGCGCAAGCGGAAACTCGGCCACCGTGGCCGTGGTGCCGGCCGCGGCGACCCCCAGGGTCAATGCTCCCGCGTCCAGGCTGAGGCCCTCTGCCGGAGAGGCGTCCTTGAACTTCACGTTGCTCAGCACCTTCGCGGTCACGCTGCCGCCCGCCGCGGGCCCGAGGTCGACCGCCGGCGCGTTGCCGCTGGCGTGCACCGCGCGCACGCGCGCTTTGGCCGCGTCCGTCAAGCTGAAGCCCTCCTGCAATGCAATCAGCGAGAACGTAGCCGGGCTGGCGGTGAGCTCTCCGGCGGCGATGGCCAGGTACGACTGCCCGGCCTCGAGCGCCGGGGTGCTTGCGCTGGCTGCAGGCGCGCCGCTCGGTTTCGGGGTCTTGCCGGCTTGACCGGGGAAGAAATCGAGGGTGTAGCTTCCGGGTGGTACCTGGAGCGGCGCCAGGGCTCCGAAGCCCGCGTTGTCGACCAGCTCGGTGCTCCCGGCATAGATGTCCACGCTGCCGGCGTCGGGAGACGCGTGCAGCGCGTATACGCGCGGGTTCTGCTTGATCGCCACCGTGGTCGAGCCGTTGGGCAAGACGCCCACCAGCATGAACCCAGCGTCTTCCCGCGCCAGCTTGCCCAGCTGACCGGTCGCGACGACGAAGATCTCTGCGCCGGCGGGCAGTGGCGGAGCAGTGAAAGCGGTGACCGTCTTCCCACCGGCCGCGATGCCGATCTGGGCGGCCGCGCCTGCGGGCAGATCGACGCCGCTTTCGCCAGTGTCGGCGAAGCGCGCCAGCCCCTTGATCTCTGCCTTCGTGGGGTCGTCATTTCCGACGTCGATGTCCACGGTCGGGGCGTCGAAGCCGGCATGAACGATGCGCACGCGTGCGGCGGTCGCTGCCGGCGCGCCGAAGCCTTCTTCGAGGGCGAGCACGCGGAACTTGTCGTCTGCGTTGCTCGACGCCAAGTCGCCCGCGGCGATCGCCGTGTACTTCTTCGCCGCCATCAGGTTCATGTCGGGCGTGGTGAACGCCGGGGCGCCCGAGGCGGGTGATCCCGCAGCCCGGACGTCGATCTTGACCGTCCCCGGCGGAAGCTCGAGGTAGTCGGTCGACTTGCCGTACGCGAGCCCTGTCACGATCGGGGTCGCTGCACCGGCTGGATACAGGTCGACGGCAGGGGCCGACGAAGAGGCGTGCAGGACGCGGATCTTCGCCATCGCCGTGCCGGCGTCGCCGCCGGTCCCTGCCATACCTGCCACGCCGCCCATCCCGGCCATGCCCCCGGTGCCTCCGCTGGACCCGCCGCTCCCGGCCGTCGCGCCGGTGCCCGCCGAACCGCCGGAGCCGCCTCCGTCGTCGTCGTCCCCACAGCCCACGAGGGCCACGCCAGAAGCGCACACCAGCGCGGAAACGAAGAAGAAATTACCGATGATGGATCGCTGCTCGGCTCGAAGTTTCATGCTGTTCCTCCGGTTGAGTGTCTAGGTTTAGTTCTAGACATAATCTAGTCAAGCCCACCCCGAGAAGTTTGTCCGAGCAGAGCGGCAGGCGAGCGGGGAAGATGGGGCCATGCGTTCGCACTGGGTCTTGCTCGTGGGCTTCGGGTTGGTGATCGCGGGCGGCTCTGCCGCCTGCAGCGCGGACGGAACGTCGTCGTCCGCAGCCGGTGGCACCGGCAACTTGGGCGGCATGGGGGCGACCGGGGGCGGCGGCAGTGGTGGCAGCTCGGGCGGCGCGGGGGGCGGCGGCGCGATCGGCGGCGCTGCAGGCTCGGGCGGCGCCGCGACGGGCGGCACCGCGGGCAGCGGCGGCGGCGGCGCGGGTGACGCGGGCACGGACGGCGGCGGATCGCCCGCCGATCACCTGGTGATCTCGGAGATCGGCATCGAGCCCGGCGCGGCCGAGTTCATCGAGCTCTACAACCCCACCGGCGCCGAGGTCGATCTCTCGAACTACTACCTGGCCGACAACTCGGCGTACCACAAGCTGACCAGCGGCCCCTGGAACCCGCAGGGCACCGCCGGGACCGATTTCCTGGTGCGCTTCCCGGCAGGCGCAAAGCTGGCAGCCGGCGCGGTGTTGGTCGTGGTTCCCGAGAACGCGACCGGCAACCCCACCTTCGAGGCCACCTTCGGCAAGTGCCCGACCTATACGTTGAACGCCAAGGGCGCGGCGCTCAGTTGTGCCAGCAAGAGCGTGCCGGCGATGACCATCCCGGCGAACGGCAGCGTGGGCGACAAGGCCGGCACGTTGCTCACCAACGACCGCGAGATGGTGGTGCTGTTCCGCTGGGACGGCGCCGCAACCAAGGTCGAAGACGTCGACTACGTCACCTGGGGCACCAACTTCGACGACAACACCCGCATCGACAAGAGCGGCGTCGCTGGCTACAAGCCCGACACCGCGCGCACGGCTCAGAAGCCGGCGAATCCCGGCATGGCGGGGGACGGCGGCGCCTCGCTGGCCATCGAGCGCTGCGCGCTCGACAAGAGCGAGAAGCTCTCGGGCGGCAACGGCGTGACCGGACACGACGAGACCAGCGAGGATCTGGGCTCGAGCTTCAAGAGCACGGCGGCGCCGAGCCCCGGAACCAAGAACACCTGCCTCTGATTCCGAGCACGGCTTCAGCGCCTGGGCCGTGCCACCAAGACCACCGCCGAGAGCACCAGCGCGGTGCCGACCACGGTCGACGCCCGCAGCGCCTCGCCGCCCACGCTCCACCCCAGGGTGAGCGCGATCACGGGCGTGACATAGGCGATCAGCGCCAGCTTGTGAGCGTCGGCGTAGCGCAAGAGCCAGAAGTAGACACCGAAGGTGAACGCCGTGCCGCACAGGGCGAGATACGCCACGCTGCCCAGCGCAGCGGGCGTCCAGTGCTGCGCGGCGTCGCGCTCGGTCACCAGGGCTAGCCCCGCCAGAACGAGCGCGCCGACCCACATCGCGTTGCGGTTCATCAGCACCGAGCTCGACCCGGCGCCGTAGCGCTTGACCACGGTGGTGCCCACGACGGAAACGACCGGGCTCACGAACAGCACCAGGGCCGCGCCGGTGGCGCCGCTGCCCAGCGACGCGACGTCGTTGCGGAAGAGCACCACCAGCCCGGCGAAACCCAGCACGAACCCGAGCCAGCTGCCGCGGCGCAGCCGCTCGCCCAAGAGCCAGTGGGAGGCGAGGGCCATCAACACGGGAAACACGCCCCAGAGCACCGCCACCAGACCCGACGGCAGGCGCGTCTCGCACCAGTAGACCACGCCGTAAGAGGTCGCGAAATTGGCGAGCCCCGACACCCCCCAGAGCCAGGCCTTGGGCCGGTTGCCGCCTTCGCGCCGGGCAATCGGCCCCGCCACCGCGGTCATGACCAGCGCCGCCAGGGTGAAGCGCGCCGCGGCCGAGGTGAACGGGGGCAGATCCCTCAGACCGCCCCGGATCACGATCCACGTGCTGCCCCAGACCGCACACAGCAGGGCGACGAGCGCGCCCTGAACGAACCGGGTGGGGGCGGGCACGCTAGTGGGTCCGCGCCTCGTCTCCGACGTACAGCTCGACGCGATCGTCGTCGATCGAACGACGGAGCGCGATCACGTCGCGCGCCTCGACGGAGGCAGCCACCAGGTTCGAGCTGGTGGTCAGGATCCACTGCGCGCCGGGCAGCGCTCGCCCGAGGGCGGCGGTGAGGCCCGCCTGCGTGGCCGGATCCTGGTGCAGATCGACCTCGTCGATGGCGATCACGCCCTCGGCGGTGCGGGGGTCTTGCCCGGGATATGCCGCCCAAAAGAGACGCGTGGCGAGCGCCGCGAACGCCACCAGGTGCCGTGCCCGGGTGGGCAACGCATCGAAGAAGCGCTCTCGCCCGTCGGGATCGATGAACACGGGCTCGAAGGTGGCGGCGTCGAGCCCGCGATACGCGAACCCGGTGAGCGACGCCAGATGGTCGACGGCCGAGTGCATGGCACTCCCCAGAAGATCGAGGCGGCGACCGCGATCACCGCCCCCGCGCGACAGGGCGGCGCCGATGCCGGCATACGCCAGCGCCTGCTTGGTCTCGCGGGTGAGATCCGCGCGCTGGGCTTCGTCCAGGGTCGAGGGGCCCCGCACGTCGTAGCGCGCCACGGTGCGCGCCGGCGCGCTCAGCGCCAGTGCTTGTCGAGAGAAGAAGCGATGCGCGGGCAACAGCAAGAAGGCGAAGCCGCCGCCCGCCGCGCGCTTGTCGAACAAAGCCTGTTCGCGGCGACGAAAGGCCTCTTCCTCGTCGCTGGCACCCAGGCGGGCCCCGGGGGTTCCCACGCGCAAGCCGTGGGGGCGCTCGGGGTCGTCCTGCCCGAGCCAGTAGTCGCACACCGCCTGCGGGGCCACCGGGCGCAGCCGCGAAGGATCCGGCGGCGCGCCGCCCAGCACCCCGGGCGAGAGCGCCACCGCGTTACCGGGCCGGGTGGCGGCGATGGCCGCGAGCAGCGTGGTCTTGCCCACGCCGCCCGCGCCGTAGACCACGCTGACACGGCGCGGTTTGCCGTCGTCGTCCGAAAACGGCACCGCCAGGTCGTCGAACGGACCCACGGCCACCAGGCGCATCGAGGTCAGGTACATGGGCGGCTCGGAGTGTAGCGCGAAGCGTGCGAAAGTCGTGAAGCCAATGCAGCTCAGGACCGAGATCGAGATCGACGCGGAGCCGGACCGCGTGTGGCGGGTGCTGGTGGGCTTCGCGGAATACCCCGAGTGGAACCCTTACCTGACATCGGTGGACGGCCCGCTGGCGGAGGGCGCCAGCCTCACGCTCGTGTCGGCGTCGACCGACGGCAGCGAGCGACGCCAGCGGGTCACCGTGGTGAAGATCGAAGCCCCCCGCTGCTTGCGCTACCGCAGCAAGCTCTGGCTGCCTCGGCTGTTCGACGGCGAGCACTACTTCGAGCTGACAGCGCTCGACGGCGGCCGCACTCGGTTGGTCCAGGGCGAGGATCTGAGCGGGGCCTTGGTCCAGTCCATGGGCCCCCGGCTCACGGCCATGGCCCGGGGGTTCGTCGGCATGAACCAGGCCCTGAAGAAACGGGTGGAAGGCTGACCGAGCTGCTCAGAGCTTGGGCGGAACACGTGCGCCGACCGCTTTCGCCGCGGTCTTCAGCTCGTCGCCGTCGCGCAGGCAGGGCCAGCAGTCGTCGCGCTTGCCGTCACCGCAACCGCGCTTCTGGCTGAACCGCCCGAGCAGGGGCGTCACGCGGCGATCACCCTGCTCCGCGGCGCGACCCAGCGCCTCTTTCGCGGCATCGCAGCTCTCGGCGGCACGCAGGTCCAGGGCCACGAGCAGCGCCGGCGAAGCGCGCTTGCGAACCTCGTCGCTCGCCAAGAGCGCCTCGGCGAGCACCGCGGCCGCGTCGCCCTTCTTTCGGGTCGTCCAGGTCGAATACAAGAGGTCCGGGCCGAGCGGCGAGCTCAACTTGGCCATCGCCGCGAGCGCGTCGCGCATCGTGTCCGGGTCGTTCGCCGCGGCCCTGAGCCGCGCGGGATCGTCCGCAGCGCCAGTGAGCCCGCGACGCTTCTCGTCGGCACGCGCCGCGCTGAGCGCCAGCACGTCGTCGACGCTCCGCTCACGCGCCGTGCGCGCCTCGATCGCCGCGGTATCGACCGGGGGCGGCGCCGCCTCGGGCTTTGCCACCGGCGTCGGCAATGGCGCGGGCGCGACGACCGCGGCGCTCGCGCTCGGCGCCGCAGCGCTGGTGGTGCGAACCGCGGGCGCCGAGCTGCGTGCGATCAGCGCCGAGCAGCTGCCCGACGTCAGCGCCATGCTGCCCAGGGCCAGTGCCACGGCGATCAGCGCAAACGCCCAGAGCGGGCCGGCGCCCCCAGCCACCTGCACCCGCTGCCCCAAGGCTTCTACCAGAGTGGGCAGCTCGGCAGCGGGCGCGGGACCGGGCATCACCGAGGTGGGCGCGCTCGGCTCGACGGTGGTTGGGCTCGGCTGGGTGGGAGCCAGGCTCGAGTGCTCGGGCAGAGGCTCGGGCGATCGCGCCACGATCGCGTCCAGCGACTCGCTCAAGGTGTCGACCATCGCCACGGGCGGCGCGGGCCGCGCCGGAGGCGGCGGCGCAGAGGCGCGCGCCGGCGGTGGATTCGACGCGCGTTGCGAGGGCGGCGGCGGCGCCGACGCGCGGGCCGGCGGCGCGTTCGACGCCCGCGACGAGGGTGGCGGCGGCGGCACCGACGGGCGACCCGGTCGGGAGGCGGGCCCGCCCGGCGGTCGGGCAGACGCCGGGGGCAGCCCCAACGAGCTCCGACCGGATCCGCGGGGTCGGTTCGGAAGGTCTGCCGGGCGCTGCGAGGGGTCGGGAGACGTGAGCTCTTTCGAGTCCACGGTCGCTTCGGCCGTCGCGTCGTCGGGGATCGCGTTCGGAATTTCGTCCCACCCCCCGTCGACGAGCGACGTTCGTGGGCGGCCGGGCTTCTGCTCCTGGGACATCCCTGGCCGAAGCCTAGCGGAAGTTTGCGCTTCGCGACCCGAATTTGCGGCATCGCGCGGCGCCGAGCGCTGGATTCTCGTAGACTCGGCCGCAATCGAACGGCGAGCCGAAGTGACCAACAAGATAGCGGTCGTCCTCAACCCCAACGCCCGTGGTGGGCGGCGCGCCATGACCGGACGTGCGCGGCGGCTCGAGCGTCTGCTCGGCTGGCGGGGCACGGTGTATGCCACGCGCAGCCTGGACGAGCTCGGGGGCGCGGTGCACGCGATCCTCGCGGACCCGCCGGCAGTCTTGGTGACCGATGGCGGGGACGGGACGCTCCACTGGGTGCTCAACGAAGCGCGGAAGCTCGTGCGCGACGTGGCGCAGCTGCCACCGCTCTTGCCCACCAACGGTGGCACCATCGATTTCGTGGCCCGGAAGGTCGGCATCGCGGGCCACGCCGAAAGCATCGTCGCCGCACTGATCCGGGAGCTCGACCGCGATCGCATGCCCGAGCTGGTCGAGCTCGACTCGCTGTGGCTGACCGGCGAGAAGAGCGACGGCGAGGGCTTCGATCGGCTGGGGTTTGCGCTGGCCGCGGGTGGCATTGGCCAGCGGTTCTTCTCGAAATACTACGAAGAGAAACAGCTGGGGGCCGGGGCGATCGTCCGGGTGGTGGCCAAGGCCGTGGCCTCCCGCGTGGCCGGCTCGCTCCGCGCTCCGCTCCCCGACCGCCTGCTCGACTACGGGCGCGACGTGTTTCGACCCACCTCGGCCCGCGTGACCATCGATGGCCAGGTGGTTCCCGGTACGGCTCACGGCGCCATCCACGCCGGCGCCATGGATCTTCACCTGGGCGGGGTGTTCCGGGTGTTCCCCCTGGCCCGAGACGACGGGGCGCTCCACTTCCAGGCCGGCGAGATCGTGCCGCACGAGATGATCCTGGCGCTGCCTGCCCTGGCCCGGGGCGGCGCCATCCCCAGTGAACGCCTGCGCGAAGTCCGCGGGCGCGAGATGTCGATCGAGGCGATCGGTGACGAAGACCTGGCTCCGATCATCGACGGGGAAGCGTTTGCGGGGCTTCGGAACCTGACGGTGCGCCTCGGCCCGCGCATCCGCGTGCCACGCGTCCGGGGCTGACCCCGCCTCGCCGACGGGCACTGGGCGCGCTACGCTCGAGGCATGGCGCGACGCGCAGCCCTCGCCATCACCCTGGTGCTCGTGGTCGCGGGCTGCTCGAAGCTGCGCGAACCGCTCCGGAAGGCGGGCCTGGTCGCCAGCGCTCCGGCGGCGACGCCGAGCGCCCAGGCTGCGGTGCCGGCGGGCTACGTGCGGGTGCGCGTGGGCGGCGTGACGCGCCTGCCCCACGGCGGCGACGCGGTGCTCTTGGTGGAAGACGGGAAGAAGCGCGCGGTGCCGATCTTCATCGGCGGAACCGAGGCGCTGTCCATCCAGCTTCGCCTGAAGAAGCAGCCCTTCACCCGTCCCCTCACCCACGACCTGCTCGACGCGTCGATCCAGAAGCTCGGCGGCAAGGTCGAGAGCGTGCGCGTCGACAAGATCGAGAGCAACGTGTTCCACGGGACGCTGGTGCTCTCGAGCGGCGACAAGCGGTTCGAGCTGGACGCTCGACCCTCCGACGCCGTGGCCATCGCCATCGGCAACGACGTACCGATCCACGTGGCAGCGAGCGTGCTCGACCACGCCGGTCTGGACCTGAGCGGCACCGAGGGGGACCAAGCGGCAGCCGGCGATCGCCCTCCGCCGGTGAGCCTCTGAGCCGGATCAGGCGACGAGCGCTCCACTCACCACGGCCACCACTCGCGCGGGATGCGCTGCCAGCTGGTGGGGCGGCGGCGGTCGCCCTCCGGTAGCACCAGTGACCCGACGAACTCGGCGTGCTCTCTTCCTGCCTCAACTCCCTCTTCAGGGACTTCCCAGGGTCGTCGCCGCCGCTGCGCGGCGTCGGTCTTCCCCTTATTCGGGCTTCGCCCGAATGGGGAAGACGGGGGGACACGGGCCTTGTACTCGGCGGTGAAACGCCTGCGCCTGGCTTTCTCCAAGACCTCGGGCTCTGGCCTCGCCGTTCCATTTCCTGTCGTCAACATGCATCGGACACCTTCTCGCCCTCGTCACTATTTGGGAAAGAATCGGGTGTCTCACGATCGTTGGCACAGAGGGGCCACTCCGCCTGATCCTGTCGCCCAGAGCTAGCTTGGCACCGCGGCGAGCAGCGGCGCGCCGCCGGTGAGCGTGAGCGGTTTCATGATGTCACAGGCGGCGGCGTTCGTCTGCGAATCGTCGTCACGTACGTGCCGTCAGTCGGGCGCAATTCCAGGGCCCAGGGAGTCCAGCCGCACACGCGCGATGGAATACACCACCTCCGTGCCTGGAACCGGAACGACGCTGACAGTTGCGAAGACCTCCTCGCACGTCATGCCAATCGCGTCTTGCCAAGACAGAGTGTCGGGGTAGTTCGGAACGATCCACGAAACCCCGTCCGAGAGGCGCACGACCAGGAGTCCATCGGTTTTGTGCAGCGCATGTGCGGCGTAGCCACAGCCGACGACGAAGTTCACGTCGAAGGCGCTCTGAGGATCCGATCGAAGGCGCTTGCCCTGGATCTGCTTCGGGTCGGTGGTGAACGGCGACGTCCAGATGGATCGCGTCGGATACGTCCCCTCTCCCGCCGGATGGTCTTGGCCGTAGGTCCAGACTAGATCTTTTCCGTCCGTCCCAACGTTGTACGCGCCCTGCTTGGTGTCCCCGTACCACCGGATCAGAGCGTGAGTCTTCTGCACAGGATCGTAGGCCATGATGCCCTGCTGCGTGAGGTTGCCCACACCGAAGACCGCAGTATCTCCGAGCAGGGTCGGGCGGTCTGGCGCCAACCCGTCTGGGTCGGCGCTCTTGGAAGCGAGCTCGAAGCTCGGTGCGCTGTCCAGGGGGAACACGGTGATACGTTGTGCGGGGGCTTCCCCGCGCGCTAGCAACTTGCTGCTGATGCGCCACGAGTAGACCGAAGGCGTTACCTCGAGCTGAAAGAGCGTCGGACGCAACACGCCGACTGTGCCAATTAGAACGCCCTTGCGCTGGGACTTGAAGGCGTTGGTCTGGGAGCCATCGCCGCCGGCAACTCCGATCGCATAGTATCCCTCAGTGAGATCTTGAATTCGCAGCAGGGTGCCAGCCTGCGGCGTTCTTGGATCAAGAATGGCAGTCTGCACCGTGCCGTCCAGGTCCGCTATGACCGCAAAGGCATGTCCGGATCCATCGGGCATGCGCACGTTTGGCGACAGAAGTACGTGATGGCCACCGTTTTGGTTGGGGGAGATCTTGTTGAAGAGCGGACCCGAGCCCGGCGCTGCAAGCTTCATCCACTTGCACCCCGATGCGACCCCCGAGCTCAGCGGACAGGGTTCCCACTGGAGCGGTTCGGGCAAGTACTGCTCGCTCGATGGGACATAGAACGGTTGCTCGCAGGAGAAGTCCGTGTACGGCTCCCACCCTTCAGGAACGACGGACGGCTTCGGCGGCGGAACGCAAGGCGGCCCGTCGGCACCTGCGTCGGAAGCGTCACCGCCCGCGGCGTCACCGCTCCCCCCATCGTACAGAGACGCGTCGGGCGCAGCTGCGTCGAGACCGCTGTCGGCTTTCGGCGCCGCCTCGTTGGACTTCCCGCAGCCGCCGGCACAGCGCGCGAGGAAGAGCACCGATGCGCAGACCGCGGTGACGCGCGAGGCATTCATCACTGAAAGGCTTGGTGGAGCACGCCCAGACCGCCAGGCTTGGTGTTCAGGTCCGTCATCCGCTTCGGCAGAAGCTGGCCCGACTGCTTCTCGCGCGTCACGAAGAGATAGCCCGCCGGGTCGACGATCGGCGCGGAGGCGAGGTTCCCTTTGGCGTGCATCACGCCCTCGACGGCGAGCCCAGGAACGCTCAGCCGGACGACGACATGCTTGCCAGCGAGCGCGCTCGTTGCGACCAGGAGCAACGAGCCGTCCCTGTCGACCACGAGGAAATAGCGATCGTGGACGACCCCGAGCCGCACCCACGCGCCGAGTTGCACCAGCGCGCCGCTGAACACGTCGACGCGGAGCAGGCGAGCGAATGTCGAGCCGCCGCCACCCTTGCTCTTCGCTGGTGCCTGAGAAAGCTGGTCGACGAGGTAAAGCGCATGCTCGGTCGGGTGATAGGTCGCGGCCAGGACTTCGCCCAGCTCGCCATCGATTCCGAGGCGGAAGAAGTGGCCGGTCGGACGCCCAGTCCAGATATCCCGCAGGGCTTCGCCGCTCTGCGTGCGTCCGCCCGCCACGAACACGCGATCGAGCGCGCGAGAATAGACGCCGACGAACCCAACCCTCGGCTGCGGCAGCGCCGGAACACCCGGGTTCGCCGCCAGCGCGAGAGTGGAACCGGCGAGCGCGGAGCCGCAGAGGTCGGGCTGCTCGTCGCCGAACCGCCCGTCGGGAGCACAGCCGACATTGCCGTCGCACGGCACGAAGCACGAGAACCCGCAGGCCATCGTGCCCGCGCTGCACGCCCCCGACGCAACCGACTCGCACGTGAACGACGCCTCATCCGTGCTCTCGTCGCTCGCTGGAAGTGCCGCGAGCGTGCAAGTCGGATCTTGGACCCCTGGCGCCGAGGGGTCATCGCCCACTATCCCGTTGCACGGAACCGCGCAGCGATGTCCTGCACCGCAGCGGACGAGGACCTGGCCGGCCGTGCAGCCGACCCCGCGGTCGTCTGCGCCTCCCACAAGACTTCCCGAGTCGTCGATGGCGAAGCTGTCGACGACCTCGGTCGCGGTGCTCGACAAGAGCACCCCTGCTCGCTCGTTCGCCGACCACCACGCGCCGAACGGCTCGGAGGAGTTGAGAACGACCGGGTTCGTTGCCATCGCCGCGAGCAGCCCCGGACCAACTCGGGCGGACGCGTCGAACAGGTCGCCGCCGGCGGAGAGGACGAAGGGCCCTCCCAGCGCGCCGCCCCAGTACGCCAGCCGCATCTGCCCCGCGGCCTGATCCGGAAACGGCTGCCAGCTCCGTTTCTTCGGATCCGCCGCGAGCGGCCAAAGGTACGGCTTGTCGCCTTCGAAGGCGGGCCATATGAGCGGACCACCGATAGTATCGAACCGGTAGTGTTCCGGCGTCAGATCGATGTGCGCATTAGCGAGCTCCTCACCGTGTAGTCCGGTTCCCAGCTCACTGGTGTGACCGGCTCCCGTGAACGCATGCACCCAGAGCTTTCCCTGCAGCCCACTGGCCGCACTGCCTTCAGGAAAGGCCGGGTTGGTCGGCGGCAGCGGGATGACTTCGTTCGGGGATCCCGCCTTGGCTTGCCAGTGGGTGAAGTCCTCGATGTGCTGCCAGCGGAAGTCCTTCTGGAGCTTCGTGTCAAAGGCATGCGCGTTGACGTAGTCGAAGCGCGTTGTCGCGCCGCGCGGCAGCGCGCTTCCCCCCACGTCGATGCGGATACGATGATACGGCTGCGCTCGCGCCTCGCCGTCGGCGTTCGGAGCATCGTCCAACCGTTCGTCCTGGATTGCGGCGTCTTCGTCGCAAATCGGATCCGCGGTTGCTAGCGGGTTCTGACAGAACCGCACGGCGCTCTCGACGTTGATCAGTGAAACCGAAGCCGGCCCCGTCGCCTTGTTGGCGGCGCGATTCGATCGCACCGCTGTGGCGCGCACAGTCGCGTTGTCGAAGCCGCGCCTCACCAGGCAAAGGAACGGGACGGTGCAAGGTGGGTTCGACAGCGGGATGGGCTGCACCACCGGCGAAAGCGCCGGCGTGGGAACCGGATCGCAAACGTCCGGCCAGAGCTTGGTCGGCGCGTGCACGCTCTCGGAGAGCGAGTTCGTGTTGACGGCCAGTGTCGACTTGACCAACGGGCAGCCGTCTTCATTGTCGCAGATCCCGTCCTTGTCCGTGTCGACATCATCGCAGCCGCATGCCTCGCACGCCTTGGCCTTTCCGGCATGGAGTGTTCCGTTCGGGCACAAGTTACCATCGTCACCGAGCGCACAAGCGTCGCACGAGTTCGGCACGCCGTCGTTGTCGTCGTCCGGCTCGGGGGGGAGCAGAACCGAGTTGAGCCACGCTCGATTCTCGGCGATCGGAGTGAACTCCATTCGAGTCCGATCGCAGGGCGTAAACTCCAGCGGATGCCATCCGAACAGGGCGGCGACCGTTGGTGGGCTGCCCACCAACAGCGGCGCCCCGGCATCGTCGAGGTTCATGGAGGCTTCGCCGGGCGCGGTTCGCTGCCAGAGGAGAGCTAGCCCGGAGGCCTTTGGTGACGTGGGTGTGCCGAGTTGGATGCCCGCAGTGAGGATGGTGCCCACGCGGCGGTCGTGGAGGACTCCGAAGAACGGGACTGGACAAGAGCCAGGTGGATCTGCGGTGGCACCGAAGCCGACCAGAGTGGCTTGGGAGCCCGGGAGGCTACTCGAGGAGGATGCGGCGAAGAGGGGCAGCGGCCGGATGCCTTTGACAGGCGGCGCCGGGAGGCGAATGACGGCGATGTTCTTGCTCGAGTCGGTGTCGGCATGCACCGACATGAGAGCGCGAGGGAAATACGTGACTCCAGTCACCAGCGAGACGCTCGTCGTCACGGTCTGCGCGCTCGGATTCGTGTACCGCACGAAGTCCACGGCGAGCGCGGCATCCTTGTTGTAGAGGTTGAGCCCCGCCAGGATCTCGCGGCACGAAATCAATGTCCCGGTAGGACTCACCCCGATCCCCGGGCTCCGGAGCCGCACGACCGCGGAGAAGGCATCTGCGGTGTCGATGGGCGCCGGCTGGGCTCCACCCGCGATGATCGTCTGGGCCGCGCTCGGAGGCTCCATCGGTCGTTCGGACGATGAGCACGCCAATGCTCCGAGCAACATCGCCGTTGCGATCACCGCCCCGGAAAGACCTCGCCGTTGCGCCATCGTGGACCTCCCCGCGATCGCTACCGCCTGGATCATTCAAACACCCCGGTGGGGAATACGTCAAGCGCACTGGGGGAGTGTGTCGACCTCGCCGCCTGACT
>Ga0073899_10003356_pt1 | contig 14179 bp, 15 predicted proteins | sample KloWWTmetaKNB5Ph_FD_88975 | JGI IMG/M metagenome (GOLD analysis project Ga0073899, IMG submission 88975) | Active sludge microbial communities from Klosterneuburg, Austria, studying microevolution and ecology of nitrifiers - Klosterneuburg... | ecosystem: Engineered > WWTP > Aerobic digester >... | reverse complement strand
TACGTCAGGCGGCCAATGAGCATATGGCGATGCTGGACAACTCGCCCGAGCGGGTGATGAGCTACTTCCAGGATCGGCGGGTGCAGTACGCTGCTTAAAACTTCATTAGGCCGGATCAATAGTGAGCCTCATCGATCGCCATCACTGCAAAGTCCAGGCGCGTCTCGCGCACCAGGCCGCCAAGGCGCTCGTAATTGGCAATCACCCACTGGCAACCGTAGAGCGTAGCAAGCCTGTCCTCTCCCGCCATGCCGACGACGGCCTCGGGATAGACCATGCGGATCTCCCGCTCCCAATTGATGCGCAAGGATGCCGGGCACAGGATCAACACCCTGCCCTCCCCGGCCGCAAGCCGCGTGGCCACCACAGTCTGACGACTCTTGCCAAGGCCCATGTCGTCGCCAAGGCAGGCACCCGTCTGCCCCAGCAGGTGGCGTACCCCTACCTCCTGGTAATCACGCAGGCCTGCACGTAGCGAAGCCTCGGCAAGCGCCACATCATCAACGACCAGGGTCTGGGCCTCATCCAACTCGGCAGACAGGAAGCCAGATCCATGCTGTTCACCGTCCACCGCTTCACCCCGCTCAGGAACGGCCCCAGCGACCTGGATTGGTGCGGTTGCTGACTGCGGTGCCGCCAGCTCCTCCAGAACCACTGGCTGCTCGTGAATGAAGATGAACTCGGCAGCAACACCTGCATGCGCGTGCAAAGCGTCCAGGATGCGTTGCACGCCACCACGCACCTGCCATGCCGCGGCAGGCTTGTGAAAGCTCCCCTGAAGCGCGCGCATGGCCTGAACGCAGGGCATGTCAAAGGCGAAGCTGACCGCATGCTGTCCGCGACTGAGGTCACCCTTGGACAGCGGAAACACCTGAACGTCCAGCAACTGCGTGAAATGATCCCGCTCAGGATGTGCCAGGGCTGCCTTGAGCAGCGCCTCGCACCCGTCAAAATCGACATGCTGCCCGGCATAGACCTGCTGCAGCCACCGCATGCAGTCCGAAACCGTTGCGTGCGCGACCGTCCACATCCGGCGTCCAGGGTGCCACCAGGCGCCAGCCCTCGCCAACTCCCGGCCCATTCCTGGCAGCGAATGAAGCTGTAGGCCCAGCCTGGTGCCATCCCACACTGCATGAATCAGCAGTAGGGGTGGGCGCAGCGTGATCGGCTCCAAGGTCATGGCGCTCCAGTCAAGCAAAGCGGTCGGGCAGCGCCAGAACGGCATCCACGCGTTGGCGCACATTCGCCTTGACATAGATGCCAGTAGTGCTGATGTTGCGATGTCCAAGCAACTGCTGCGTGACCGGCAGATCGTTACCCGAAGCCTTCAGAACCTCGTGCGCAAAGGTATGGCGCAGCCAGTGAGTCGATGCCCGCTTGAAGTCCGCTCGCAATTCGTCATCCTCACAGGTAGCAGCAACCTTCCGAAAAAACTCCTTCAACACCCGGTGTAAGCCAGCATCCGAGAGCGCTCCCACACCCTGCGCATGCCCAAACTGCGCGACCGGCTCGATGATGGAAATCAGTGGCGTGAATTCACGCGGCACCTCGGGCAGGACTCCTTGGCGCTCCAGCTCGATGCGATCGGCCAGGTGCGCTTCCAGCGCAGCAACCACGCTCGGCTTGAGCGGCACGATGCGCTCCTGGCCACCCTTGCCTCGGACATTGAGCGCCTTCACGCCCGAACGCTCCTGCATGGGTAGGGTTCGCACATCCCCCCAGGTGTGATCGGCCAGCTCGAACCGGCGCATCCCGGTGGTTTCCGCGAGCGCCAGAATTGCCGCAATGCGTCGTTTGGCAGCACCGTCCTTCAGCGCTCCCAGGGCACCATGCATCACCTCCAGGTGCGCACCAGAAAACGCCCTGGTAGTGTCCATCTGCTGGTGGATGGAGCCATCCCGGCCCACGGAACGAACCCGAGCGAACGGATTGGCGACCAGGTAGCCGGACTCGACCAGAAACCCGTACAAATGCCCGATCGCTGCCAACGCCCGGTTGGCACTGGCCACGCTGAGCGGCCCACGCATGGGACGCCAATCCGCGGCATTGCGTGCTGTCGGCAAGGCATTGATCCAGTGTGCAGGCGGATCAAGCAGAAAGCGGGCATGTTCCACGGCATCACCGACCTTGAGGGTGGAAAGATCACGCGCCCACAACAACAGCCGCTGCACGTCCCGCAGATAGGCGTTACGGGTATGAGAGGACTTCAAGGTCAGGGTGGAAAACCAGGCCTGCAGCGCCTCCTGGTCACCCCCAGCGCCCAGCGCATTAGGTGCGCTGCTGCGCAGACTCAGCCCTGATTGAGCCGCAATGAGCTGGGCAGGATTTGCGAACGCTGTGAGGCCTGCGGCTGTCCCAGGATCAGCTATTCCCTTGAGCCGCGGTGACAGGCTCGCCTGGACATATGGCTCATGATCGATCAGCCATTGCACCAGTCGCCGTGCCCGTACACGGCCAAGACCCGGAACCCGGCTGTACCAGTTGCGGCCATGCATATTGATGAGCGTGACCAACTCGCGCAAGCGCAGCACACCAAACACCCGAAGCTGCTGACATAGACGCGCCGAAAGCCACAACTCGATAGCGTCACTGCCCGCAGGCGTCCTTACGTTGCGCGCCTGAATCAGGGACAGTCCTTCCAACGCCTGACGCACCAGCGCAGCCCGATCCACCGAGGTATCCCCGGCTACGCCACAAGCTGCATCACCGTACTGCTCCCGGTAGAGCTGCACCAACTCCCGTTCGGTGTATAGATCCACGGGAAATGACTCAGCGAACTCCTCCAGTGATGGAAGGCCTATAGACGCCCTGTCAGTCGATTCAGGCTCATTCAGACCCAAGGCCCGCACCAACGCGCTGGCTCGCCCAGCTTCACCCATCGCCATCAGCAGTGTGCGAGCCTCGCGCACCAGGCTTGCGAGATGGCCATGCACCACCCTCAAATCAGCCGCCAGTTCAGGCAGGTAGCGCCGCGCCGCAACGTCCGCCGCCATGCCTTGCACCACGGCGCGCAAAAGCGCCAGGTCATGCAGGCATAGGCCACGGGTCTGAGCTACGCATTCCTCACCCGATGGACGCCCGCGCTGGGCAACTGACAAAATCGTTTCACTCACGAAGTCAATCCCCCACGCGGAAATCACGATCGACGATGTAGTTCGCTGTGCGGCCCGCCAAGGCAACAGGCCGATGTCGCAAGCCATACAGCAGCGTGCGCCCGGTGATCCGCCCCGTGAGGTAGAGCCAAATTGCGTCACTGGCATAGTCAAACCAGCAGAACATGGGCCTTGTTACTCCACAGGTTGACTTACGCAATCACGATAACTTTCATTATCGTGAGCGACAAATAAATGCCGTAAATCGGCCATGGCAAAAGTTAGAGCAATGCAACAAGCTATTTTTCATTTCAAATCAATGACTTAGCTGATACGGGTGGAGAGGAGTTCTCCGGTTAGCATTTGCAGGCCACCGTTATGGGCTCGCAACCCCGGTGACCTACCCATCAATACCCAACCTTTCAGGAGAACTCCCCTCCATGAGAATTGCTATAGATCCGCGAGACCGGACAGAAATCACACCTGAGCAATACCTGGCCCGCTGGGGCAACAAGGCCTTGGGTTCCATGGAGGATTTGCGTCCTCGTGTTCATTGCCTGATGTGCGAGCAACAGTTGCACCATGTCGCCGGACGCACAGAAGATTCGCATGGCCATTTCTCGCATATGCCGAAGTCCGGCTACTGCCCGAGCAAGGCACCCGCAGCCTCTGCTTACGGACACTTGACGCCCGTCGATCCCGATCCTGCACGAGGAAAAAAGATACGAGCGCAAGCCATGCTGAACTGGCGATGGATTTACCAAGAGGTGGCTGAAAGAGTCCCGGCTTTCATGGCAACCGAGTTTGTTGAACTCATCCGCACAGCCGACCAGGATCGGCTGTGGGAGTACCGGAATCTCTCGCTGCATCAAGTTCCAGAACTTCTTTTGGTCATCAGGGACTTCACGCCAAAAACCAGTAAATTCCGCAAACTGTGGTTTCGATTTTGGTTTAGTGCCAATATTACATTGATTGATGACCTGTGGATTACACCGCCTGGATCGGTCAGACTCCTCCGAGCTTCCTTCCCTGCACCAGAAGGGAAACAGCGCATACCTGTACCAGAGCAAATGCTCACGGCGAAAGAAATGAGACGCGTCGGCGAACCGCATGACGATTACAGCAAGGTTTCAGATTTGGCTGTCAAAATTATTTCATCAGCACTGCGCGTGAAATAATGATTTGATCGTATATTTCGCTGTTCAAGTTCAAATTCTACAGAATAAGCATAAGACTCATGCTGCCATAAATTCCACAAGAAATTGATAGCATCTCTGCGTAGGCCTATTGCGCTGGTTTCAAAAATCACCCGAGCTGCCGTTGCACTCATCAACCCGCGCTCAGGTTTGCGAGTGCCGAGGTAGACACCTGCAAAATCCATCCATTGACATCCATCCAGGGAATTCAGCGCAAAAACGTCCATGGGCTTGAGTTGTCCTGTCGCCACGTGGTTCAGATCAAGCCACGGCACTGCTTCGGAAAATTGCTCCACCATGGATTCATAACCGTCTATCAAAGGCACATAAATTACACCAACCGTCAAAAAAGCATGCACCAGGCCGCTCTTCTCTTGCCACCAGGATAGCGCCTTGAAGCCATTTTGGTCAGGGTCGAGTTCATTTGATAAATCAATGACTCCTACGCCTTCAATTTCAGGATCGAGTCCCGGAACAGGTGCCGCCTTGTTCTCATAGGTTATCGCGTCAGCAAAATCTGCCGCTGCGCACAAAGAGCTTTTAGCATCACCGTAGCATGAATCCGCGAAGTGCTGCGACGGTAAACCGCGAACGCGCGCCTGCCACCCCGACACAGTTCTGTTGACGTATCGAGGAACAAGTAGCTGGACTCCGTTAATTTCTATTACCCTGTTCACCCTAGACATTCTCGAACTCCATTTGCATCCACTTTGACACTATAGAGCCTAACTCCTGCGCCATTCTTGCATATTACCCGGCCATCAATGACGAGTTGCAGCAGTGTGTGCTGCGTTGTCTCTAATCCCCATCCGGTGACGCGTACCAAGTGTTCGAGTGTGTCCGGCTCCACACAAAGTAGCTTGTAGAGCGTTCCCTTGCGATCTGCCGCAAGTGTTTTGAATTCAGGATCACGGTACATGGCAAGCTCCATGGAAAAGGCTGGCGGCGCCTGCATGGTGCATTTATTGGTTTTTGCCGGTTGAAGCCGAATATCTGAAAATCACACTTTCAAGCAGGCTGTGCCTCTGCCTGAGCCTGGCTCACGCCACGTGGCGCAGCAAACTTGATCGACTCGATGCGCGTGAGCTGCAACGTCACGTCCTCGGCCACCACCTTGATCACTTGAACCTCGCGGCCATCGTCATCCCTGGCCATGAAGTCCCGCTCCTCGCCAATGACCAGCACCCTCGCGCCCTTGCGCAGGAATTTGGCACAGGCTTCGGCCTTGGCGCCGTAAATCTCGACCTCACGCCAGAAACCGCCAATCTGCTCGACGCCACCATCCTCGTTTTGCCCATAGCGAGAAAACATCACGCGCATGCTGGCCACGGTGAAATCGCCATTGACGCCAGTCAGCGTCTTGAGCTTCGGTGAATCACCGAGATTGCCTTTGCCGATAAATAGGTTTTGCATATCCTTGCTCCACGGTGCATTTGAAAGAAAACCACGGTTGCACCAGTTCCATGGTTTTCTGGCAACTACCGCATCACCCAGGTATTGGCCTGGCGTAAATCGCTGGTTCGAGCTTTTTCAACGCAAGGCGCATGGATCGAACCGCCTTGCGGGCCTGCGTGTGCTGTGCGTTGGCCTGCTGGGCACGCTCGGCCAGCGCCCGGTACCAGCTGCGCAGCGGCTCCGCATAGCGTCCGTACAAGGCCTGACCCTCCTCCCAGGACAAATGCCTCTTCGCTCCGCCAACCTCGCGCCAGCGCAGAAACACGTAGCCGGTGCTGTGCCGCTGATGCACCATGAGGTAAAGCTGGGCACCGGCCACAGACTTGCTCATATCTGACAGCTCGCGCATCTGCTGGGTCAGGCTGTCAACTTGGGCCTCCAGTTGGCGCAGCCCATGAAGGGTGCCCCTACCCTTAAAGGCCTTTATGTCAACTCGTTGTTGACACGTCTCGATGGACGACGATCCGCCATCAAATAGTCCTGCGTTGACATCCGGCTCCAAGGCCGATGCGATGTGCACCGCCCTTTTCGCACCACGCCCTTTTACAAACATCCCTTTATTCCCCCTGTCGCAGTTTCCTGATAGCTGCCTCAAACGAGCCCTGCATCAGCTTCGTGACCGTTCTCATTTGCACCAGCAGCATCTGCCTGCTCGGCCTGCTCCAGGCTGGAGCCCACGGTGCGCAGCAATTGGCGCTCTGCCTCAGTGATTTGCAGGCGGCGACGCGAATGCCTGGGCTGCAGCTTCACGGTGAACACCTCGCTCGGCACCATGCCGAACACGCCTGATGCAAACTCCACCCGTTTGACTGCCTGCTCGTCAGCGCCCGGCACGAAATCAGCACGGCACAGCGCACGTACTTCCTGGCGCATGAGCCAGCGGTCAAAGCGCGTGGTTTCGTAGAAAACGCGGCGGATATAGCGTGTGATCTCGGAAATCTTTTGGCGCACCTGGTCGTCGGAACGCAGGTTCTTGCGTGCCAGGGTCTTCTGCAACCGGACGAAGTAATCAAACTCCACGATCAATTGCGACACGGCATACCCGTAAGGCGAGCGGTAGCCCAGGTTGAGAACCTTGGGCTCAGCGGACTGCAGAATCGAGTAATTGAGGCCCTTCTTGCGCAGGTCTACAAATTCGTCGGAGGCTTCCTTGGTCGCCCGGTTGAGGGCACGCTGAATTTCCTTGATGGTCTGCTCATGGCGCAGCAGAGCCCAATCCGCATATGGGTTGTCATTGCCGGTCAGCAGCCACAGGCCACGCAGGGCCGCGGCCACGCGTTTGCCGCCCACGATGGGAGCGGCTTCCTTGCCAGGCTCGCGCGCCCGGCCCATGAACATCCGGTAGGCCTCCTTGGTGTGGATGGTCATTTGATCCACTTCCTCATCCACCAGCGCACCCAGGTGATCCATGCCACGGGCCTCGTCACGGCCCACGATAGGCTCGGCGCCCTTGCGATCCTGGAACTGCTTGATGGCAGCTTCCAGCCGATCCTTACGGTCAATCAGCTCGATATAGCAGTCATACAGGGGATCGACTTCGGACATCGGCCCGGCCATGAACTCGGCCAAGGCCTCTTCCTCGCCAGCGATGCTGTAGCCATCGGGAAATGGAGAGTTTGGTTCCGTGGCGAACTTGATCGACACAGGCGCGGGCGGAATGAAAGGAGCTGCGACAGGCTCGTGCAGATCGTCTTGGGCAGCGCCTGCGGCTGGCGTCTTGGCGGTCTTGGATTTGGTGGCCATGTAAAACCTCGGCTAATTAGTTGATGGGTGGACGGAATCAGGCCGCACTGGATTCATCAGGTGCGGGCCTATCGGGTGATGATTGGTCTGGGCTTGGCTTTGGTGGCTGTGCCACCTTCTTGATGACTTCGCAGGCGTCCTGCTCGAAGTCGCGCAGGGCATCTGCTTCCTGCGCCTGCAAGAACGGAAAGACTTCATCGCGCAAGCCTGGGAGATAGCTATTCACAAGCTGCCCGACTAGCACATGTACCGCTTCGTAATTGACTCTGATGTGAGTCCTGTAATTCGCATGTACCCGCAGCTCAATCAACCCGACATCAGATAGACGTTCCAGGGAGCGCTGAACCTGCTTCTTACCGATCTGCCCATCAAGGCGATCAAACGCAATGGATGTCGCTGTTGTTTTGAACTCCGCGACGTCTGCACTTTGTTGAAGGCACACGTAGAGCACTACGGCGTCGTCGTATCGCTTCAAGCTGTGAATCAGATTCAAGAAAAGTTGTTGATTGGTCATATGTCCACGCCTTTCAATTGCACTGAGACAAAACGTCCCACGCGGTAAGCCTTACCACGTGGGACATGGCGTCCCACTTGATAGCCGTCGTTTTCATTTCGCCACCCCCTTCGCCACCAGCCCGGCACGCAACTCACGCAACCGCGCCCGTGCTTGCTTGGCCGATTCGGACAGCTGCGGCGCGTCGGTATTGACGTTCGTGGTCTGGGCGGGCTGGGGCGGCTGTGCCTGAGCTCGTTCGATGGCCTTGGCAATACGCTCGCGTGATTGCCGGTCGGCGGCGACCTTCTCTGCCATGGCCAGATCCAGCGTGCCACTGGCGTGGCGTCGCACCAGGGTGTGCAGCCAGCCAGCCGGGTTGTGGATGGTCTTGCCAGCGATGCCCAGCTGACCATCGAGTTCGTCGAGCAGTGCCTGACGGATGGCTTCGGGCGCCTGCGCTACGGTGCCGAGAACCGCCTGGTGCCAAGCCTTATCGAGCCTGGAGGGCAACACCAGGCCATGGTTGTTGACTGCAGGTTGGCCGGCTTGTTCTGCCTTTGGCTTGGCCATCGGGGCAGGAGTTGAAATCTCACAATCACGACGACGACGACCTGCCGTTTTGTCGAACTCTGAGTTATCCACAGCCTCGTGCGCACGCACGGTAGTTGTAGTAGTTTTGTTTTCTATTGATATATGGGTTCGACAAAAGGGCAACTGAGTTTCGACAAAACGGCAACCCTGGTTCGACGAAACGGCAGATTCCGGGACTGGTTTCGACAAAACGGCAACCTCCAGTTTCGACAAAACGGCAGGAAGTTGACACGGGCCTTCCGTGGGGGCGAAGCACTGGTCTTGCGGACGCTCTGCAAGGGATGCCAGTGCGGGTGCTGCAGCTGGGGCGAACATGCGCTGGATGCCCAGCACCATGGTTTTGCCTTCCGGTGAGCGATCAAGCCAGTCGTCCAGGCTGAACAGCTCCCGGTTGTGCTGCAATGGAGCTGCAGCAGTTTCCGGTGTGCCGGCCCAGCCATTCACGTTGATGCATGCGCTGCCCACCCCCGCAGCAGCAGGGCTCGCAGTTCCCAATGACACCACCTGCATCACGGCAGCCGCTGGGCGTGGACGATGGGTTGTGTCCGAAATCGTGCCGGACAGGGCCGCCATCACCCGGTCAAGGCGCACGCGCACCATGGCGCCGCGCTCCTCGATCAGGCCTGCTTGCTGCAATTTGGTGCGCGCATTGCGCTGTACCTTGGGGCCAAGACACAGTGCAATGCGGATGTCCTCGTGGGACACCTTGAAGAAGCCATCTGGCTGGATGCTCATCGGGTTGCGGGCGACGGCTCGCTGTGCCTGGAGCAGGTAGGAGAGGTACAGGCCCGCAGAAATCGACCCGGCCACGTCGGCCAGCGGCTTGTAGAAGCTGACGCTGCCCCGCAGCCAGGGAGAGAAGGCTTCCCAGCTCAATGAGCCGTCTTCACCGGCGACAAGCCCTAACGCTTGGGTTACCGCGGGAAGATTGATCTTGTAGTGGAGCTTCGCTGGACGGCCTGCGATCGACTCCATCAGGATGCCTCGCTCGGTCAGCAGGGCGCGCACCGAAGCCTGCTCGCGTGTCGTCAGCCCGGTGGCATCTTGCCATTGGCGCGCTGTCATGAAGAACCAGCCGCCACGACGCGGCTGGTGTTTGGCCAGGTGGCGTGTCCAGTAGAGGGCATGGCCCATCCATACTGCAGCCTTGAAGCTATCGAGCCGCTCGGCCAAGGTCGGATGGAACAGCACGAATCCTTGCGCGGACAGTTGGCGCAGTGTGTCATCGACCGTCAGGGGCCTATCGGATAGGCTCTCCGATATGGGCGCAGGTGCGTGCAGTGGCAGCATTCGTCGAGGCTCTGGCAATGCCTATGCGTGGCCCGCGAAGTCGGCCAGGTCGTAAGACCCTGCCGCCTGCAGACTCTCGGCCAGGGGCCCGGCCTGAATCAGCAGAATGCGTGCGATGCGATCCAGATGCAGGCGGTAGCGCGTTGCCTTGCGCTGCTCGGCCTGCTCGCTCATCAAACCCTTGGCTATAAGCTGGCGGCGGCAGCCCGCCTGCTGGCCTCGGCTGATACCAGTTTCCCGCTCACATTCGCTCGATGACATCTCAAAGATGAAGTCACCATTGCGTTCAAACTCTGAGGCTTTGGCACCGGCCACGCGCACCATGGCGCAGGACAACCATAGAGCCGGCAGGACGCCGCCCGTGATGTCCACATAGGCACGGTGGAAGGTGATCGGGGACTGTCCAAGCCATTCCAGCAATGCCGCCTGGCCCAGCGCGTTAGGGAGACGGTGCAGGCTGGCGCTCGGCACGAGCATGTCGCCGTTGGCTGCCGGCCTTCCTGGTTCGACCAATGGCGCGGGCAAGCTGTCATCGGGCTTGCGGCGGCGTTCATGACGATTGCGCCTGAGTGCGTTGATGGATGTGATCCTGGCCATGGAATACCTCCTTGCTATTCGAGTGCGCCTAAGCCGGTGACCTGCCAGCGGGGTTCGTTGTCGAACTCGGCAAGCGTCAGGCAGATGGCATCGATGCGCAGGTGCGGAAAGCTCTGGTGCAGCAGGTAGAACTGCTCGCGCAGGCTGTTCTCGGAATATTTCTGACCAATCTCCTGCCAGCGCTGATGAATCTCATCGCGCACCTCTACGGATGGCAGCTTGGCCCGGCCACTCTGGCGATCGCGCGGCAGCAGCTGCTCGCGCAGCTGGCGTACATCGTCCGAGGACATGCGAAACAGGTCGCACAGCAGGCGCCGAGGCGCACCGTTGATGATGAAATACTCGCGCAAAGCCGCGTCGCGGCGCATCATGTCCAGCCGGGTCAGCTGGGTGAGCACGGATTGCTCATCGAAGCGCACTCGGATGTCGAGTTGAGGGATCTCCGAGATCTTGATCAAGTCACGCGCTGGACGATGCCGCACGGCATCCAGGAATGTGGCGGTAAAGCCGGCTTCCAGCAGCTCGTCGATGCCGCCAGCATCAATGCGCTCCACGAGCATCGACAGCACTGCGTGCTTGATCCACGGATCAATGATCTGTAAAACCATCACCCCTCCCCTGATGAAAACAACGGCTTGTACTTCTCGGGCACGCGCTGCGGAAACTGTCGGCGCAGCGCTTCCATGGCCTGCAATAGCTCCAGAACAACATCGGCCAGCTGCGGCGCGGTCAGGACGATGGACAGTTCGTCCATGCCCATGGCCGGAACCAGGCCCGCGAAGTGCGTTCCGGTGCGCTGCATCAATTCCCGTTCAAACACCTCACGGCCCTGGTGGTAGGCCCCGGCCCAGGCCACCTGGTCTGGAGGGAGTCGGCTGGTCAGGCGTACATCACATTGACCAGAAAGGGCTACCAGCAGCCGCCACAGAGATCCGCGCAGGCCGGGCAGCTGGGCTGGCTGATCAAGGTAGAGGCGCAGCGATTGGGGCGGAAAATCGACCAAGTAGCCAAACGGCATCTCTTCTGTGGACAGCAGCACGTCCGACAGCTGCACCATGGCATCGATTCGGCCCAGGATTGATCGGATGGCCTGGAGGCTCTCGGCTTCGCTGATGTGGTGATGGAGAGGCGCTCGGACAGCAGGCCGGGGATCAGGATCGACGGGTGCAATCTGCGGCGGCACGCCGGAGGTGGCAACGGGGGCCAACATCCCCGCCAAAGGGGCCTGCTGCGGCGAGGTTTTGGGTGCAGTCTTGGCTGCGGCGACTGGCTCATCGGGTTGCGGCTGCTGAGCTGGTGCGGAAGGCGGCTGTTGGGGCACTACGCCGCTTGCATCAACGGCATCGGGCGCTTGCGCCGCCCACGCGGGCACAGGAGTCGCCTGTACGCTTCGCAGCGCCTGGGCGGTGATACGCGGATCGGCAGCCAATGCCGCCTGCATCGCGGCCAACTGTTCGACCTCAACACCGAGAGGGCCGGCAACTGCCGCACGAACTTGACTCAGCAAATCGGACACGTCGAGCTGCACGACAATATGCTCGCTCGGGTCAAGTTCGGCGTTGCGGGCGGCAATAGCATCCAGCTCGTCCGCACGTTGCCGCATGGCGGTATTGATCGCCTGCTGCACGGGCCCGGCGTGGCCCAGCTTGTCAGCGATGTCCAGCAACGACGCTACCGCGGGCCGCAAAGTCTCGTTGACCTCTGTGGCCCGCAGCCAGTTGGCCAGCGGTGCCAGGTGTTCGACGGCGAACGCAAAATTCTGCAGCGTTTTGATACCGTAGTTCAGGCCGCGAGCCTTGAGCTCCGTGTTCAGTTCGCTGGCCGTGAGCGGCTTGCCGTGTTCGGCCTCGAACTCGGTTCTGAACTGTTGGACGCCACGGGCTTTGTCCCAAAAGGTGATGTCGCCACGCAGCTCGTTTTCTGAAAGGTGGGCGGCGATGACCTGGGCGTCCCCCGGCCAGTCCTTGACGATGACCTGTAGGGTGGCAAAACGCTGGTCGCCCTCTGCGTGGAGTTCCTTGGCGATCTTGAGGCGCGTGTTGCCGCCGCCATAGGTTGTGTATTTGGCCTGGGGATTGCGTCTGGTGACCGTGAGGGTGTTGGTGATCCCGTCTACCCGGATGCTTTCCTTGATCTCCTCGTAGCGCGGATTTGTCCCGCTGCGCGGGTTATGCTCGTAGGGCTCGATCTGATCGATCGGCAGGATGGCAAACGATAGATCGGCATCGCGCTTGGGGTCAATGTGTGCGGTTGCGTTGCGCTGCGTGCCCAGGGCCGATGCGAATGCCGCGCGCGCTTGCGCAATGTGCTGCTGCTGTTTCTTGCTAGTCATGGTGGCGTCAGGCGCCGAACTCTGGACAGGCGTGGGAATCTGCTCAGCGTTCGGGCGGAGGTTGAGGCGCTCGGCGCGTTGCACCGCCGTAAGCGTTTCTGGGGTGATTGAAGGCATGGCTCATCCCCTTGCTCACTCAACCGAGTCCGCGGCAACAGAGTCGCTGACGCCCGCCTGCTCGCGTTTGGCAGGGTTCAGTGATTCCGGCAACTGTCCTCGGTGGTTGGGGGCGAACTTGCCTTCCATGGAAGGGATCAACTCCCACAGCAGGGCGTGCATCACGTCGCCTGCCTTGATGGGGTCGATCCAGTGAACGGGAACCTGGGCGGTTGCGGCCTTTTTGTAGGCGACGGCGGCAGGTACGCCGGTGTTGAGGACGGTGACGCGCCCACGCATGGTCATGAACTGCTCGCGGATCAGGCTCGCCATGGTGCGGCTGTCCACGGTGTTTTCGACGCGGTTGATGACCGCTTTCATGCTGGGCACCGTGAAGCCCATGTTGGCCGATGACTCGTGGCGATCGAGCAGCGTGAGCGTGCCGTCCACGAACTCTCGGGCGGACACAATGTCCGGTGAAGCTGGGGTGATCAGCAAATCCGAGGCGTTTACGGCCGCATCCTGCAGATGGCCTACCGCGCCCTGGGTGTCGATGATGGCCACGTCATAGACATCTTCCTGGGCCAGGCTCTTGATTGCCATGCGGATACGTACCAGACGATCCAGGCGGTTGGAGAGCCAATCTTGCAGCTTGCCGTCGCGCGTGTCGGACGTGACGATGTGCAGGAAACCACCCTGCACATTCAAGCGTGATGGATCGCCCGTGAAGGTCAGAGGCGGCAGCTCGATGTGGCTAATGCAGTCTGGCGTCAGGACGCCCGACATGACCATTTGGGTCAAGCCCTGCTCGGCCACATGAGACAGGGCGAAATAACGGGAAAGAGACGGCTGTACGTCGGCGTCAATAAGAAGGACGCGATAGCCGATGTCGGCCAGGAGACCGCCGAGATTGGCGGCGATGGTGGTTTTACCGACTCCACCCTTGGTGGCAACTACGCCGAAAACGAACATTTTGACCTCGCTGAACTGTGGTTAGAACCACAATCCAGCAAGGAGGTGCTCGCAAGAGAAAACGCAAATCCTATAAAATGCCGCTAACGTCACCTAAAAAACGTTAAATGTCGGCATTTTGATCGAGAATATACATCGTATCATATCAGTGGCATACCCAAACAACACAGGCACAATGAACATCATGAGACTTCTACACACCATGCTGCGCGTTGGCAATCTCCAGCGCTCCATTGATTTCTACACCCAGGTGCTGGGCATGCAGTTGCTGCGCACCTCCGAAAACCCCGAGTACAAGTACTCGCTGGCCTTCCTTGGC
>Ga0073899_10003355_pt1 | contig 14179 bp, 11 predicted proteins | sample KloWWTmetaKNB5Ph_FD_88975 | JGI IMG/M metagenome (GOLD analysis project Ga0073899, IMG submission 88975) | Active sludge microbial communities from Klosterneuburg, Austria, studying microevolution and ecology of nitrifiers - Klosterneuburg... | ecosystem: Engineered > WWTP > Aerobic digester >... | reverse complement strand
TGCACCGTGGTCACGCCCTTGGCCGCGCTCTGGACGACGTTGGCCAGGTCGAGCGCGTCGTCGGACTCGCCGCCGCCGCTATCGCCACCGGCGACGTCCATGACGACCACCGGCACCTCGATGTCGACCGGGGCCGACGCCTCCTGGGCCGCCGCCAGCCGCGGGGCGACCGCCAGGAGCACGGCGGTGGTCAGCTGTGCGAAGCGCTTCATGGCGTCCTCTGCTGCGACTTGATGAAGTCGACGCGGTCGTTGATGGGGTCGGTGGGCGTGGCCGCGCCGAGCGGACGATCCGAGCCGAGGCCGACGGCCTGGACCTGGTTGACCGGGACGCCCTGGCTGACCAGGAAGTCGAACACCGCCTGGGCCCGCTTGGCGGCCTGATCCTTGTCCTTCTTCTTCTGGGCGGTGATCTGGCGCGCGTTCTTGGACTTGGTGCCGAGCGCGGTGTGGACCTCGATGCGGACCGACAGCTTCTTGTCGCGGATGATCGTCGCCACCTGGCCGAGGATCACCTTGGTGGCCGGGGTCAGGCCGGCGGTGCCGGTGAACTCGATCTTGTTGCCGCGCAGGTCGATGCGATCGCCCGCCTCGACCGGGCCGGTCTGGGTGCGGACGTCGGGGCAGCCGTCGTCGTCGTCGACGCCGTTGACGGTCTCGGGATCGTCGGGGCACTTGTCGCCCTTGTCGGCGAAGCCGTCGCCGTCGTTGTCGTCGTCGGGGCAGCCGTCGCCGTCCTCGAAGCCGTCGACGTCCTCGCCGGCGTCGGGGCAGCGGTCGGCGATGTCCGGCAGGCTGTCGCCGTCGTTGTCGCGCTCGGGGCAGCCGTCGTCGTCCTGGTAGGCGTCGCGATCCTCGGGCTCCTCGATGCAGTTGTCGTTGGCGTCGACCACGGCGTCGCCGTCGTTGTCGAGGTCGGGGCAGCCGTCGTCGTCCTGGAAGCCGTCCTTGTCCTCGCTGTCCTCGAGGCAGGCGTCGCTGACGTCGGGCACGCCGTCGCGGTCGCGATCGCCGCGGCCGATGCGCACCTCGCTGGCCGGCTGGGGCGACCAGGTGACGCCGGCGACGACGCTGAAGTCGTCGCCGCGGGCGCCGGTGATGCCGAAGGTGCCGAGCAGGTTGCCGATCAGGTGCGGGTTGAGGCGGTAGTTGAGGCCGCCGGCGGCGTAGGCGGCCAGGTCGCCGCGCTTGCCGTCGTTGAAGTAGTCCGACGCGGTGAGCGTGGTGCAGCGCCGGCCGTCGACGCGGGTGCAGCTGCCGTAGCTGACCGCGGCCGGCAGCGGCACGAAGCCGACGACCTCGGCCGACAGCACCACCGCCGGCGACAGCTCGACGTTGGCGCCGGCGCCCGCGATCAGCTCGGAGCCGACGTCGAGGACGACCAGCGCGGCCTCCTCGGGGGTCGACATCGCCGGGCGGGCCGCGTCGTCGTACGCCTCGAGCACGGTGCGCTGGCGAAAGCGCGCGCCGAGGTTGGCGACCAGCTTGGTCGCGTGCAGCCGATCGAAGCGGTAGTCGACCGTGAGCCGCGGCTCGAACACCAGGTTGCGATCGCCGAGGAACATCTCATCCTCGCCGAACGGCAGCGCCACGGTGGCCATCGCGGCGACCGCCAGCTTGGCGTCGGCCTTGAGCTGGTACTTGGCGCCGACCCGGACGTCGAGCGGGCCCGACAGGCCCTGGGGCTCGTAGCCGCCCGACGGATCGATGTTCGACACGTCGCGGAGCGAGATGAGCCCGGTCGACGGATCGGCGGAGGTGCCACGGAACCGGCCGCGCGTGCCGTAGCCGGGGCCGGTGTCGGTGCGGTAGACCGCGGCGGCGAGGCCGACCGAGACCTTGTCGCTGACCACCATGCCGAACGCCATGTCGACGGTGACCAGGTAGTCGAGCACCGCGTCCTGGGAGTCGGCGCCGATGCCCGGCACCGCCACGTCGAACGGGCCCTTGCCGTAGCCCATCCACAGCTTCCACGACAGGTCGTGCTTGACCGGCTGGCGCGCGCCCTCGAGCGAGAGCACGCCGGCGCCGTCGAACGACGGCCGGAACAGCGCGCTGTCGACGCCGGCGGCCGGCGATGGCTCGGCCGCGGCGACGCCGCCCAGCGCAGCGACCAGGATGACCGACGCGGGGCGCCTCACGGGCACTCAACTCCGCCCGGCGTGACCGCGTCCTTGTGCTGCACGAAGACGACGCCGGGGATCGCGCCGGCGAGGTTCTGCGGCCACTGGCAGCCGCTGGGCTCGCCGCCGGCGCCGGTGTAGTTGTCGGGCGACGGGAAGCCGGTCACCAGGCCGGTGCCGTTGGGGCCGGTGGTCGAGCGCCCCGACGCGGTGTCGACCGTGCTGCGGGTCGTCGGGCTGGCGTCGGTGAAGTAGTAGTCGTTGTTGGTGATCGGGTTGGCGCCCTTGCGGATCTGCACGTTCGCGACCGGATTCAGGGTCGAACTCGCGCCGTTGTGGAGGAAGATCAGCGCCAGCACTCCGCGCGCCGAGAACGCCTGGCCGCCGATGCCCGAGGTGGTGGTCCAGGCGGTGTCGGTCTCCTTGCGGGTCACGTAGACGTGGAAGCCGCGGGCGGGCAGCGCGTCGCCGTTGGCCAGCGCCACGCCGGTGAGCTTGTGATCGTCGGGCTGACCGGTGGCGTCGTCGACCGCCACACCCATGAAGCCGAACGACGCCTCGGGCAGGTCGGCGCCGCGGAACCGCCCGCAGGTGTCGACCACCAGGCCGCCGGCCGGCTCCTTGGGCACTGCGGTGGTCGGCCCCATGGCGAACTCGAGCGCGTCGAAGAACTGCACCTTCAGCGAGCACGGCCCTTCGGCGGTCACGCCGGCGCACGGCGCGCCGCTCGCGCTTGGCTCGGCGATCGCGAGACCGGTCTCGGTGTCGTAGAGCTGACCGCAGATGGTGATCTTGCCGGGCGACGGCGCCGGACAGGGGATCTCCATGTTGCATCCGCCACCGCCACCCGTGCCGACGCAGGTCACCACGCCGGTGTCAGGATCCACCTGCTCGGTGGTCGTCGCCTCGTCGCACACCACCACTAACTCGGGCTCGCACTTGCCGTTGGCAGCGAGCACGGTGCCGGGGCCGCACTGCGCCGACCCGGGGTTGTCGTCGGCGGGCACGCACGAGCCGTTCTGCTCGATCGTGCCGTCGCCGCAGTTGACCGCGTCGCAGCCCAGGTTGGCGAGGCCGCCGAGCGCGACGACCAGGCCCGTTGCGAGGGCCGACTTCCATTTCGACGAGAGGTGCATGTTCAGGCTCCGGTGAGCGACCGAGGTTGGTCGACTAGAAATGGACGTCGTCGTGGCCGAGGTTGGGAAAGATCACCAGCCGCGCGGTGATGCGCGGGTTGGTCGGGTGCGCCATCGGCACGGTGATCACGCCGCGCGCCACCGAGCGCGGCGTGCCCTGCATGTACGTATAGCCGGTGTCGCTGCGCTCCTCGGCCGGGACCGAGGCCGGGAAGTCGGGCTGGCCGTCGTGATCGAGGTCGTCGTACTGCCAGTTCATCAGGTAGGCGTCGAGCCCGACCAGGTTGTCGTCGACGAAGAAACTCGAGCCGCCGACGAAGCCACCGTTGGCGGGGTTGGAGCCATCGACCATGCCGAAGAACTCGCCGGACAGCGGCAGCGTGAACACCTTGTCGGAGCCCTCGTACCAGTCGGGGTTGGCCTTCCACAACGCCCGGCACAGGCTCAGCCGCTGCGCGTTGGACGCCGCGTCGGTGCAGGTGGTCGGCGGGATCAGCAGCGGGTCGGCGCCGGCCATGCCCGCGCACGCCGTGCCGATCGCCGGGTAGCGGAAGTTGGCGAACGTCGTGACCGCCCTGAGCGCGCCCTGGAACAGCGCCAGGTTGTTGACGCGGCGATCGGCGTTGAGGACGTCGGTCACCTTGTCGTTGCACGCCTTGTCGGTGGCGGCGCAGTTGGCGTTGAACGGGTCGGCGACGCCGGTCGCCTCGCGGACCTTGGCGCCGAACTGGGTGACGTGCAGGCCTGGGAAGAGCGAGTCCTCGATCTCGATCAGGCACGGCGACGCGACGTCGATCACCGGCCGGATCTGGAACCGCTGCACGCTGAACAGGTAGGTGCGGTCGATGATCGGCTGGCCGCTAGCGTCGAGCGCCGGCGTGCCGTCGGCGTTGAGCCTGTAGACCGTGTCGGCGGCGTACAGCTCGAAGTGGGTGTTCACCGGTGGCTGATCTGGCTCGGGCGTCTCGGTCCCGCGCGGGTTCACCTGCACGCCGCGGGCGAGATCGAGCTGCACGTTCGAGCCGTCGTAGGCCTCGACGCACGCGGCGCCACCGACGGTTGCGAGCAACATCACGGCAACATCAGCACGCACGCGACGGACGATTCGCATGTTCCCCTCGGACACTGGCGTGTCCTGATGAAATAAATGATAGCCGCGCGACAGTTCGCGAGTCAATGCGGCGACGCACCATGCGCGGCGATCGCGGCGCCGATCACCTCTGACACCTCGGGCGCATTCGGATGGGCGTCGATCACATGCGCCTGCCGAGCGCGAGCTCGAACGTATAGACGCTGCCGTCGTGCTCGCCGGGTGCGATGTTGGCGAGCCCGCTGAACGCACCGACCTCGGCGCTGTTGTCGGGTACGGTGCGCGGCGGGCCGGCGACCAGATCGAACGCACCGTCGACGCGCCACGCGCCGAAGCGCACGCCGCCGCCGATCGATCCGCCGGTCTTGGTCGAGTCCAGGTACTGCCGCTCGATCGTGCGATCGGGCACGGCGTTGCCGTCGACGTAGGCGCCGGCGCGCACCGCCACCGTCGGCGTCGCCTGCCACTGCGCGCCCAGCCGGAAGCTGAGCGTGTTGTCCCAGTCGAGCGCGTACACCTGATCGGCGGCGGGCCGCGCCGGGAACCGCACCGCGAGCTGCTCGAAGCTCGTCCAGCCGGTCCAGTCGACCTGCGCCGAGATGCGCACGGTCGACGTCGCGGCGACCGCGGCTCCGAGTTCTACTGACTGCGGCCACTCTTGCTTGTGCGACATGTCGAGGTCGAGGCCGCTGCCGATGGCGAGCTTGCCGCTGCCGGAGACGTCGACGGTCATCGCGCTGCGCCAGGTGGCGCCGAACGCCAGCCGCGGGATCGGCCGCCACGCGACGCCGAAGCCGACGCCGGGACCGAGCCCGAAGCCCGAGATGTCGCTGGTGACCGGCCGATCGGTGGTCTCGACGGAGAACAGCCCGATGCCCAGCCGCACCGTCGCGCCGACGGCGAGCCGCGGCGTCACCTTGTAGGCGACGCCGCCGACCACCTCGAGGACCAGGTCCTGGGTGGCGTCGATCGCCGCCATGCCGGTCTTGGTGTAGGTGAGCTGGCCGCCGAACGGGTTCCACACGCCGCCGCCGACGGTGACCCGATCGCTGGCGCGCACGCTGACGCCGATGCTGGGCACCGGCACGATCGGCGTGTCGGGCGACTGCGCGGCGCCGCGGGTGCCGGCGGCGTCGATCGGCACGTAGCTGCGCGGCGCGATCACCAGCTCGGCGCCGATGGTGGCGGTCGGGCTGTTGAGGGCGGGCGCGCCGGGGTTCCAGTGCCACGCGGTGCCGTCGTCAGCGACCGCGCAGAACGCGCCGCCCTGCCCGACCGCGCGCGCCGAGATGCCGTTGGGCCGCTCGAGCCCGCCAGCGTGGGCGACTCTCGGCGCGGACGCCGCGGCGAGCAGCGCGGCGGCGAGGCCGAGGCCGGCCTTCACTGCGGCACCTCGAGCGGCGCGACGGCCGCGGCGTCGGTGACCTCGCAGACGCCGTCGGCGGTGCAGACCTCGCCCTGGGCGGCGAAGCAATCGCGGTTGGTCTTGCAGGCGCGCGACGGCGCGCCGTCGTCGAACCAGGCGCAGCCGCCGGACGCGAGCAGGGACACGAGCAGCACGGCCTTCTTCACAGCGCACCTCGGATCGAGACGCCCCAGCCGTCGCCGACCGTCGGGCCGATCTCGATCGGCGCGTCGGCGGGCAGCTTGGCGAGGAAGTAGATGCCGGCGCCGAGCGCGGCCAGCGACGCGACCACGCTGACGCCGCTGACGATCGCCAGCGTGCGGCTGCGATCGGCGCGGGCCTGGATGTCGGCGCGGGTGTGGAGCGGCGCCTGCGCCACGGTCTCGGACAGCGGCACGGTGTTGGGCCGCAGCCGCTCGAGCTCGGCCCAGTCGCGCGCGTCGTCGGCGGCGTCGAACGCCATCCAGCCGGTGACCGTGCCGACCAGGCCCAGCCCGGCGGCGGCGCCGAGCGCGATCACGCCCTGCTGGCGCCGGGCCGCGCGGCCCGCGGCCGAGTCGCGCGGCACCGCGATCTTGATCTCCTGGCCGCGCTCGACCTTCACCGTGCGGCGGTACGGCAGGTAGCCGGGCGCGGTGACCTCGAGCTGGTGCTCGCCGACCGGCAGCTGGTAGCGGCCGCGATCGTCCACCGCGAGCGCCGCGCCGTCGAAGACGATGGCGGCGCCAGCCGGCGCGTCGACCCGCACCCAGCCCTCGGTCGGCACCGTCGGGTTGCTGTCGATGTTCAGTATGGCCGGGTCCTCGGCCAGCGTCAGCTCGAGATCGGTGACGACGCCAGGGATGATCGTCGCGGTGCCGCTGGCGGTCTTCCAGCCGGCCTTCGACGCGGAGACCTCGACCTTGCCCAGCGCCATGGCCTTGGGCGCCAGCGGCGACGCGCCCGCGCGCAGCCCGCCGATCGTGATGACCGCGCCGGCGATGTTGGTCGCGACCGCGAGCGCGCCGCCGTCGGCGTAGTCGCCGGTGAACGCCGGGCGATCGAGCGCGGCGCGGCAGTCGTCGTGGAGCTTGCGGGTCGCGGCGATCTCCGACGACGCCGGGTTGGCGATGATCGCGGTGCGCGCGTGGCCCACGCAGTCGGCCCACTTCGACTCGGCGGCGTCGACCGCCGCCAGGAACCGCGGCGGCCCCGGCAGCGACGGCTCGATCGCCATCGCCCGCTCGAGGTGCGCGCGCGCCTCGGCGTACTGGCCGAGGCGGTACGCGTCGGTGCCGGCCGTGAACTCGGCCAGGAACTGCGACGACGGCTGCGCCGTCACGCCGGTCGCGGCGCCGATCATGACGATCGCGCCAACCATCCATCGCACGAGCTTGCTCGGGTGCATTCGCGTCTTGGCTCCCTCCGTCGCGCCGTAATCATCCGCCGACCGGCCCCCTCACCACAACCTTCGCCTACCCCTCCACGACCCGATCGTCGCCCGCGGGGCGCTGCCCCAGGGTTCGCGGCGTCCGCGTGCCGGCCCGGGGTTGGCGGCGGACCTCGCGTGCCGCATCGCGTCGCGCTTTGTTCTGGAGACGACGGACGGCGGTCAGCCGTCCAGCGGCCCCGGCCGCTCCCACAGGCTGGGCGGCGCACCGCCGCGCCTCCATCCGCCCTTCATCAGCCAGGTCGTCGGCGCGGCGATCGGCATCGGCTCGAAGCCGCGCGGCCAGGCGAACGGGACGCCGTCGCGCTCGGCCCAGCCGCCGAACGCGATGCCGCTGGAGTAGCGATCGACCAGCGCACGCCGCTCGCCGAGCGCGGCGTGATCCTCGCGGTGCCGCCGCCAGTTGTTCAGCACGTAGGCCAGCGCGTGGCGCGCCTGGCGCGGCGTGGCGATCGCCGTGGCGTGGTAGCGGTCGGTGAAGACGCGGCCGGTGCGCGCCCGCTTCGCGGCGGCGCGGCCGGTGCGCGGCGTGCCACTGGCGATGGTGACCGCGCGGTTCAGCCGCTTCGCGCCTGAGATGCACAGCGCGCGCACGCCGTTGGCGAGCGTCGTGCGGTCGTCGGCCTCGCACAGGAGGTGGATGTGGTGCCGCTGGATCGACAGGTGCACGACGCGGAAGCCGGGCGTGCCGACGGTCGCGATCATCGCCGCGCGGATCGCCGCGTACGCCTTCGGCCGACGCAGGCGCCCGACCTCCTGGGTCACGCGCAGCACGACGTGCACCGGCAGCCGGCGGTCGTGGAACGGTCGCGCCCGGTGCTTGCCGCGCACTCGCCCCGGCAGCCTCCGCTTGCGCCCCGCCCCCGGCCGCTTGCCCCCATGGCCGCGCGCGTCGCTGCCCGCGCGTCGCGGCGCGCCCTCCGTCCCCGGCACCCCCAGCTGCTTCGCCATCTTGATTGGGCTAATATAACGCCGACGGCGCCGACGTCAAGGACCGACGAGGATCCAGTGGTTGAAATCCGGGGTGGCGCCCACGACGCGCCGCCCCCGTCTCAGGCGGCCTCGCGGAGCGGCCTACCTCCCCCACACCCCATCGACGTCCATGCCGCACCGATGAACCACCTGCCTCCACCTGGGCCCCGGCGCATGCCGGGGGAGGGTTTGGCGGCGTCACCTCCAGCGTTCGAGGCCACGCTCCGGGCCGTCTCGGGTGGGGGCCCCGGCGCATGCCGGGGGAGGGTTTGGCGACAAACCCTCTAGTTGTTACTGCGTGGGGTCGTCGCGGTTCTGGCCGTTGCCGCCGCCCAGGCGGTCCCAGACGTTGACCGGGCCGGTGTTGTTCGACGGCCGGCCGCTGCCGGTGCCGCCGGACGGGCGGGTGCCGCCGGGGTCGACGGGCTTGGCGGCGATGATGGGGACGCTGAAGGCCTTGGACTCGCCGTCGCCGGCCTGGACCTCGAGGCGCATGGTGCCGCCGATGGGCTTGAGGCGGGCGAGCTCGTCGGTGGTGAGCTGCGCGAAGCCGGAGGCGTCGGCGACCTTGGCGCCGGCGACCGACAGCACGATGTAGCCGGGGGTCAGGCCGGCGCCGGCGAGGCCGCCCTTCTTGACGTCGATCGACGTGATGATCGCGCCCTTGGTGACGTCGGGGTAACGCCACGCGAGCAGCGGGAAGGTCGGGACGGCGGTGACGCCCTCGACGGTGGCGCTGGCCTGGTAGGCGGCGAGCATCTTGCCGACCTGATCGGCGGTGACGGTGACGCTGGCGAAGCCGACGAACTGCTTGCCGGCGCCGCCGGTGTACTCCTCCCAGTACGCCTCGGGCGGCGCCGAGAAGTTGCCGCTGGCCTTGAACGCGCGGGCGACGCCGGCGCGCGCGTCACGGACGGCGCGGCGGGCCTGGGCGCTGCGGGCGTCGCGCTCGGCGGCGGACAGCTTGGCGGCGCGGGCCTCGCGGTACTGCGCGGCGACCTGGGTGGTCCAGGCGGCGTCGCCGATCTTGCCCTCGAGCGCGACCGCGAGGCCGTCGAGCGCGGCGTCGCCGGCCTCGGCCACGGCGTCGTCGGAGGTCGGCGCCAGCCCCGACACGCCGGTGCACTGGAAGCCGCCGGCGGCGTCGACGCAGCCGGCCGCCAGCGCGGCGTCGGTGGTCACCCACGCCGGGCGCGCCTCGGCCGACGCGCCGGTCTTCTGGCCGCGGCCGGGCGCGGCGCTGCCCTTGCCGCCGAACGTCTTGTAGGCGAAGAACGCGGCGCCGCCGAGCACGACGGTGGCGATCGCCGCGGTGAACGCCACGCCAAGCCCGCCGCCGCGGCCGCTCATCGCCGCCTCGGCCACGGTGGTCGCGACCTTCTTGGGCTGCGGCTTGCGCTCGCGCACCTCCTTGATCAGCTTGACCAGCTCGGCGCCGATGTTCGGCTTGGGCAGCTTGGCCAGGTTGGCGAGCAGCCCCTCGGGGGCGGCGCAGGTCAGCGGCCCCTTGCAGTCGTGGCACTTGAGATCGGGCGGCGTCGCGAACTTCAACACCTCGTAGTGGGTGTCGACGTCGATCAGCTGACCGGCGGTGGTGCTGCACTTGGGGCAGGTGTACGGCAGCGTGAACGACGCCACCGACGCCTTGGGCCCGAGATCCTCGGGCCGGGTGAGCTTGTCGAGGAAGCCCGGCGGCACCGCGGTCAGGTAGATCGCCTCGACCAGCGGGGTCACCTGCTGCACCAGCCCGCGCCACTCGGCGGCGCCCGCCGGCTCGATCTTGCCGACCCCGGCGACGTCGACGACGATGGCGCCCTCGAGGCCCTCGGCCAGCTTGTCGCGGGGGAAGGTCTTGTCGAGATCGCCGGCGAGCTTGATGAAGGTGACCCGGCCCTCGATGGTCTTGTCGACCCGCAGCTTCCGCGCGCTGTCGGCGATCGCGTACGACAGCTTCGACGCGAGGAAGCTGGCGATGTCGGGATCGATCTCGTACTTCTCCTGGCCCGCCAGGTACGAGAAGTACGTGACCGGATCCTCGTTGAAGTACTGCATCTCGCCGCAGCTGGCGCACGCGCGCTGCGCCGGCTTCATCGACTTGATCAGCTCGTGATCGCGGTCGGCCTGCAGCAGCACGCGGTCGTCGCGGTCGCAGTAGTCGCAGTGGTACGGCGCGTAGAAGCTGTAGACCCGGCCGATGCCGGCGAAGTTGGCGACCATGTTCAGCTGGTCGACGATCTTCGGCGCGCACTCGACCAGGATGATCCGCTGCGCGACCTTGCCGACGCCGTTGATGAAGTCGACCCACTCGCGGATGCCGAACGACGACACCTTGCGGATGTCGCCGAGGTCGAGGATCAGCGTCCCCGACTTGACGCTGTCGGCGAGCCGCTTGCCCTCGAACGCCTCGTCGATCGTGCCGGCCAGCTTGAGGCACACCAGGTCGCCGTCGGCGAAGCGATCGATCTGCAGCTTCGGCGGCGGCGGCGAGATGGCGGTGGCGGTGGGCAGGGCGGCTGGTTCCATGGGAGACCTCGGGGGCTACGCGAGCTCGCCGAACAGATGGAGCGAGCGCGCGAGGGTCCGGACCTCGCGCAGGTTGAGATCGAGCTCGAGCACCGCGGTCACCTCGGTGTGGCGACCGCGCGCGACGTCGAAGAAGATGGCCAGCGCGTTGTGGTGGCAGACGCTCATGCCCAGGCCGGCGCCGCCGTGGCTGGTGTCCATCTCGCCGCCGGCCAGGCCGCGGGCCAGGCCGTCGACGACGTGCTTGCGCTGGAGCCCCCCGAAGCGGTCGCGCACCTGCACCACGACGCGGGTGCCGTCGGTGGCGCAGCGCAGCCGGGCGGCGTCGTCGGGGGCCAGGTGCACCACGGCCTTGCGATCGCCGGCGTAGCGGGGCACGCCGCGCTCGTCGACCGGCGCGTCGTACATCGCGTTCATCAACAGCTCGTGGACCAGCTCGCTGGCCATCTCGGCCAGGCGCTTGGGCACCTGCAGCGCGGTCACGAAGTCCTGGACGCGCGCCACGACGCGGTCACGCTCGTCGGTGGTGGTGACCCGCTCGTCGAAGCCGGTGTGGCCCCAGTCGAGGTACGCGCTGAGCGGCGCCGAGCCGGCGGCCTCGTCGCGCGCGCGGCGCAGCAGCATCATCAGCTCCCACGGCCGCGGCGCGCTCTCGAAGTCCTTGCGGCCGAGCACGTGCATGACCTGCGGGCACTCGGCCATATAGCGCAGCGCGCGCTTGAGCGGCTCCGCGGTCCACAGCACGCCGCGGGCGCCGGGGTTGGCGCGCAGCGCCGCCACCACCGCGTCGCCGTCGAAGGCGTCGGCGCAGACCAAGCGCGCGCCAGCGGCGGCCGCCGGCAGCGCCGCCGGATCTTCGATCAGGCTGGCCTCGATGCCAGAAGACAGGAAGTGGCGCAAGACCCGGCGCCCGACCAGCTTGTTGCGTTCAAGTACGATGGCTCGCATCGACACCTGGCGCCGGGATGTCCAGCACCGTTACCGAAGGCTAGCAGACTTGAATAGCCGCCTCAACGAAACGGTCATGATACGGTGAACGCGATGCGGACGACGATGCGTAGGCAGCTTGCGGCCATGTCGGTGGCGGTCGCCCTGTGTGGGGCGTCGTCGATGGCGCGCGCGGGTGACGGCGAGCTGATCGACACGGTCGCCACCACCCGGCCGCGCGCCGAGCTGTCGGCGTACCTGGTGAAGGCGGCGGAGGCGGCGGCGCAGAAGCGCAGCTTCGCCAAGGCGATCGCGCTGTACCAGGCGCTGGTGGTGGCCCGCGGCCCGGCCAGCCCCGAGGCCGAGCGGCTGGCGACCCTGTGGACGCTGGCCGGCCAGGCCGAGGAGGCGGCGCGGGTGTACGTGGCGTTCGCCGGCGCGACCGCCGACGCCGCCGCCGCGACCAAGGCCAAGGCCGAGGCCGCCCGCCTGACCGCGCGCCCCGACCCGTTCGCCAAGCAGCTCGAGCTGCCGACGATGGCCGCCGAGGCCAAGCAGGCGTTCAAGCAGGGCCGCGCGGCCTTCGCCAAGAAGCAGTACGGCGACGCGCTGGTCAGCTACCAGATGGGCTACGCGCTGGCGCCCGACCTGCCGGGCTTCCTCCGCGAGCTGGGCGCCACCTACGACAAGCTCGGCGCCACCGACAAGAAGCTCGAGTTCTACCGCGCCTACCTGCTCAAGCGACCGTTCGGCAAGAACGCCGACGCGGTGCGCGCCGAGCTGGGCAGGGACCCCAAGACGCTGGGCTCGCTGGCGATGACCACCAGCCTGCCGTGCGACGAGATCTGGCTCAACCGCCAGCGGGTGCCGGCGATGCCGGGCAAGCCGTTCACGGTCGCCCCCGGCAACTACAAGGCGATGTGCCTGTCGCGCAAGTACGAGATCGCGATCTTCGAGTACGCGACCGTGGCCGCCGGCAAGGGCGAGGTCATCCGCTTCAACTGGGCGATCGTCGTCAACCAGCTCGAGAACCCGTACGGGCGGATCGCGATCGAGAACCCCCGCGCGGCCGGCGAGCTGCTCGACCTCGGCGTCAGCTCACCCGAGGTCGGGGTGATGGTGGCCGGCGACGGCCGGGCGCTCAAGATGGTGCTCAAGGACGACAGCGGCAGCCGGACCGAAGAACGCTCGGTGCGCATCAAGCCGGGCGAGCGCTACGTCGTGAAATGGTGATGTGGTAGCGTGGGGGCGTGAGTGAAAGGCCGTCGACCGACGGGAAGCTGCTGGGCGGCACCCCGACCGAGCCGGTGCCGTTCGGCAAGTACGCGCTGTCGGGGCTGATCGCGCGCGGCGGCATGGCCGAGGTGTACCGGGCCCGCCCCAAGGACGTGCCCACCGCGAAGCTCATGGCCATCAAGGTGATGCGGCCGCAGCTGGCGCGCGAGGCGCGGTTCGTCGACATGTTCCACCGCGAGGGCCAGCTGGCGCTCTTGCTCCGCAACCGCTGCATCGTCGAGACGATCGAGATCGGCAAGATCGAGGGCCGGCACTACATCGCGATGGAGTACATCGGCGGCCGCGACCTGACCCAGGTGCTGCGCCGCTGCCAGGAGACCAACCAGCGCATCCCGGTGCCGCACGCGGTCTACATCGCGGCGCGCATCGCCGAGGGCCTGCACTTCGCGCACACGCTGGTCGACAACGACGGCCGCCCGCTCAACATCGTCAACCGCGACGTCTCGCCGTCGAACGTGCGGCTGTCCTACGACGGCGACGTCAAGCTGCTCGACTTCGGCATCGCCCAGGCGCTGATGAAGTTCACCAGCGAGATCGGCGTGCTCAAGGGCAAGTTCAGCTACATGTCGCCCGAGCAGATCCGCGGCATGCCGCTCGACGCCCGCACCGACGTGTTCTCGGCCGGCATCATCCTGCACGAGATGTTGACCACCGAGAAGCTGTTCCGCGGCGACACCGAGTTCGCGCTGATGGAGAAGGTGCGCAAGGCCGACGTGCCGCTGCCGTCGACGCAGAACCGCCGGGTCACGCCCGAGCTCGACGCCATCGTGGTCAAGGCGCTGGCGCGCGACGTGGCCGACCGCTACCAGAGCGCGGCCCAGCTGCAGGCCGACCTCGACGCGCTCATCGCCGGCTACCGGTTCGACCCCAAGGAGCTGCGCCAGTTCATGCGGCAGAGCTTCCGCAAGGAGTACGCCGAGGAGCTGGAGGACACCCAGCAGGCGCTCACCGCCCAGCCCGAGCGCCTGTCGGGGCGCATCCAGATCGCCATCACCGACACCGGTCGCTTTCCTGCGGGTGGCGGCGGCAGCGGCCCGGCCAGCGGCCCGGTCACCGAGCCCGACACCCCGGCGCCGATCGGTGCCGGCGCCGGCGAACCGCAGAACCGGCCGTCGACGGCGCCGTCAGATGACCGCTCCAGCAAGAGCTTCTGGGGCACCCTGTTCCGCCGCAAGAAATGACCCGCGCCGGGCCGCCCGAGATGACCTGTGCCGGCCGCTGGAATGGGCTAAGGTAGGGCATGGCCGAGCCCAGCACGTCGCCCGCCGCCAGCAGCTCG
>Ga0073899_10003354_pt1 | contig 14180 bp, 19 predicted proteins | sample KloWWTmetaKNB5Ph_FD_88975 | JGI IMG/M metagenome (GOLD analysis project Ga0073899, IMG submission 88975) | Active sludge microbial communities from Klosterneuburg, Austria, studying microevolution and ecology of nitrifiers - Klosterneuburg... | ecosystem: Engineered > WWTP > Aerobic digester >... | reverse complement strand
GTGACATTGTCGGACCGACCGAGGTAATGCTTCTTGTACTCGTTCGGGCCAGTCTTGCACGTGATCGAGAGCTCGCCCGCCTCGTCATAGTTCCCGATCGAGCACCGGCCTTCGACGGCGAGGATGTAATCGCCGGTGATGCCGTTGTAGAACACGATGCGGCGGTCCACTTCGAACTGGTCGGCTGCCTTGCTGATGTTGCGGGACGCGACATCCGCGTCACTACTGCACCCGCCCGCAACCAGCGCGAAGGCGACGGCACACGCCGCCGCAATCTTCCTGCTCATGACTCCTCCTTCGGACAGACAAACACGGCGACCGGACCGACGCTGAACACCAGCGTCGACCCGATCCGGAACTTAGTCGGAGCTTTCCACCCGCGCCACGCGAACCAGAACCGTCCGACTTCGAGGCGACCGCCCGCAAGCGCGCGGCGCCCGACCCACTTCACAGCGACACCGACCCAACGACCGGCGCCGCCGGGTCCCGCCGCACCTCGGGATTGATCTTACCCCAGTCGTCGGCCGTGACGGTCGGCCCAGTCGTGGAGGTGCGCACTACCCAGTCAGGCTTGACCCACGGGAGGATGTCGTGATGCGGCCCGGCGACAACGACTTGCCCCGACCCGCGGCGACGCCATGCCTTGGCGAACGCGCCAGCCCCGATCGTCGCTACGCGGCGGTCAACGACACTGGTGAATTCATCTATCAGCAGGCGTGCGTCCGGCGGGTAACTGAGTGCGTCGGCCAAGTCGGCGCGGAACTTCTCGCCGTTGGAGAGCACACGGTACGGGCGCACCCACGAAGGCACGGACCCGAGGCCGACTGAGGCCAACCAGCCTGTGACCTTGTCGAACCCGCCCGGGATCGCGTCCAGCAACGACCGATCGGCGGGCCACCTCCGGTCGGTGTAGTCGAACCCCTGCTCGCGCAGCGCCTCGAGGATCGTCGTCTTACCGGACCCGGACGGCCCGATGACGGCTCCGATCGACCAATCGTCGCCGTCTGGGATGTCGGCCTCGATGTGGAACTCGGTCGTATCCTCGGAGGCGATGTTGAATAACGCCATGGCGCGCGAGACGGCGTATGTCCGTTCGACTTCGACGGTGCGGTGCGCGACTACCCGCATCAGATGCTCACCGCCCTGATCCGGGAGGGGTCGACCAGCGCGGCGACCTTCTCGTACAGCTCTTCCTGCGAGGCCTCGTCCGGGCACTCGATGACGAGTCCGTACTCCCGGACAAACTCCTTGGCCTCGACCCGGGCGGCCGTCTCCTTGCGCGCCCGAGTCTCCTCCGCGGCCGTCAACTCCGAGAGGATGTCGGCGGGGAAGCCAGTCCCGCGCAGGTCGGGGAGGCTGCGCAGTACTTTGGTCAGTCGGGTGTTGTCGTACCGGCCGCGGCGGGTGATTTCGTTGTCGACGAGCAGCATCCGGAGGGCGGTCTCGTCGTCGATGTCGTGTACGACCAGCGCCGGGATCGTCTTCCCGCCGTCGGCGCACACTTTACGCCACCTGTGCTCGCCGCCGATCAGTTCGTACTCGTACTCGTCCGTCTGCCGCACGAGGATCGCCCCGAAGAACCCGAGGCGTTCGATCGAGTCCGCGAGCGCCTCCTCGTCGCCTTGGTTGGGGTTGTCCGGGTGGGGGCGGATCCATTCGACCGGGAGCTCCGGGTCATAAGACTGCGCCAGCGTGTTTGCCATACCGTCAAGTATAGCACACGCTGGCGCAGTCAGGGCCGAGCCGGTCAGGTCGCGAGCAGCTTGTCGATCCCGTCCTGAACGCTCGAACCGGCCTTGAGGGCCGTGACCTTGCCACCGTCGACGATCGCGACCTTCGGCTTGTCGTCGCCGGTCACGACGACGAATCGGCCGCCCTCGACGTGGGCTTCGACACTGTACTCGACGTCCTCGTGGGTGAACCCGGACCCGAGCGGTGGGTACTCACTCATTACTGCTCTCCTTAGCTTCCGCTGGAACCGAACCCGGAGTGGGCGCGGCCGTCATGCGGGAGAGCGTCGAAGTCGGCTTGGCTGACTCCAGTCGCTTCGGGCAGGGCCGCCGCGACATTGAGGTGCGGAATCAGCTGGGCCAGACGCTCTCCCTTGCGCACGGACACCGGCGCGTCCGTCATGTTGCGTACCCCCGAGTATAGCCAACCGCGGTACCCGGAGTCAATGACACCTTCGACTACGAGCAGCCCGCGGTTGCGCAGAGTGCTGGACCGCCCGACGATCCGCGCCCACAAGTGACTCGGCAGCGCGACCCGGATGTCGGTATGGACGTCGACAAACCCACCGGGCGGGACGTCGACGGACCGGGACACGTACAGGTCGTACCCGGCGTCGCCGGAGTACGCCCGGGTCGGCATCGTCCCGCCCTCGCCCACCGCGAACGCCAGCCCCTCGTGAACAGGCGGCCCCGGCGCGTCCCGGACGTACGCCAGCGCCGCGTCGAGACCATCGCCGTCAAGGGCGAACCGCGGCAAGTCGGCCAAGCTGAATGAGCGATCGAGGTCGGTCAAGACGGCGACCGGCTTACCGTCTTGGACCGCCGCTTCGATCTCGCGCGGCACTCCGACCGTCGCGACTCCGGCCGGAACGAACGCGATGACTCCGTCGCAATTGCGCAACGCCTCCCGGTTGATGACCTCGATCCGAGAATCGAGCGGTGCGCCGCGGCCGACCCGGAACGCGTCGCCGGGGTAGAACCCGATGTAACCGGCGGGGAGGCTGTGAGCTTGGAACAGCAAGTCCCGCCACGGCGCGTGCCGCGTGCCAGCTTGGTCGATCGGCGCCGCGAAGTACACAAAAGTCACTGCGGCCACCCTTGACCCTGCCCGACCGGGCACGGGCGAAAATCGGCGTGGGGCGGCCATATGACTCCGTCCCAGTTTGCGATCGACTCCGCGACGTCCGCGATCCGGCCCGGATCGGCGCCCCGGTTGAAGTCGACGAAGTGCGCGCCTTGGCGTTCCCCGCGGTACCGCCCGAAAGCGACGAGTCGGTACGACCCGTGGGTGTACCCGGTGCGGATGTGGATCGGAGTCCCGTTCGCCCCCGTGCCGCGCAACTCGCCGGTAGCCCGGGCGTGTTCGAACCCGCTGTGCTCGAGCAGTCCGGCGCGCAGGTTCTCGACCAGACGCGACAGTTCCTCGTCCTGACTCATTCTATGACCCCCCTGATTGCCAGCGCGATTTGCGCCATCGTACCGGCCGCTTCCCAGTCTTGGTTCAGAGCGGCTTCACGGGCGGCGTCCGCCCATTCCTGCGCCGTGCGCGGCTCGAACCGCTCCGGCTCCGCCTCCGAGTCCCCGGCGAGCGCCCCGAGCGCGCGCCGCAGCCGTTCGCGGTACACGCCGTCGAGGTAAGCCTCGCGTCCGTTCGGGTACCGCATCGCGGCGTACACAACGAAGTCCGGGACGGCGCCTTCGCGGATCGAACGCGCCGCCCAGCTCCACACCCGAAACGAGACATACTCGCGCAGCATCGAGACGGCTTCCCCGATGTCGCGCTCGCTGTAGGCGGTCACAGCTTGACCCCCGGCCATGACCCGACGGCCCGGTTGCGCTGAGCCATGCGAGTGTAGACGGCGATGTCGTAGATCGTGTCGTCCGAAGGACGACGGCCTTCGGCCGCGGCATCGATCCAGCGCCCGAGCTTGCCGGAGATGTAGAACATCACTGCCAGCTCAATCGCCTCCTCGTCGGAGACTTCGCGCTTGGCGAGCCGAGCCATCGAGCGTCCGACTTCGATCATCGAGTTGGCACCGTACTCGACCGCCTTCGGGACGACTGCCCACGCCTCGGCCTCTGCCTGACGGAGCCACCAGCCCGTCAACTCGGACACCGCCGGACTGGCCGGAGTCTCGTCCCGGAACCAGTCGCTCACGGCGTACGCTTCGAGGGCTTCCCGCGAAGTGAGGAACTCCCCGTCGGCGTTGACCACCCGGTACCCGGCCGCGGTCAAGTACTCGAGCAGGCCCGCCTCGCTCACCGCTGCACCACCATCGAGTTCGGGCCAGTGCCGACGAGGTGGACAAGTGCGCCAGTGTCGGATTCGACCATCGAAATCATCGAGGCGTACGCCCGCTGAACATCGATGTCGACATCGGCCAGCGCCTCGAGCAGCGGGCCGTCGCACCCGGCAACGCCCGGGATCGCCTGGTCCATCATCGTGAAGGCGATCTTGACGACCCGCGGGCCGCCGTTGGCCTCAACAGCCTCAGCCGCCAGCGCGCCGTCCCACTCACCCACTCGTCGCGGCTTCTTCGTGACAGTCGTCAGTTCGGTCTCGAGGCCGAGGTCTTCCCACGTGGTCTCGCCCTTGAGCGGGCCGGACGGACCGGCGACCCGGATCGGGAACCGACGCATGACAACCCACACTTCGTACTCGTCGAACGCGGTCGGGTCGATCCCGGCCATCGCGAGGAAGTCGATCGCCCGGCAGTCCGAGGAGGTCGTCAGCGGGTAGAACGAAGTGTGGACGCCCAACCCGTAGCCCTGCGTGCCCTCGAGGATGACGTGCGCGTTCGGGTACCGGGCGAGGCCGCGCAGGTACGGCCCGGTTGCGGTCGGCTTGCACCACTGGCCCAGCTCGTCCCACTCCCCGATCGTGCGAGCAACCCGCATGACGCGATCGGCTCGAGCGGCACCGACGCCCTTGCCAGTGCTCCCGGTGCGCTCGTGCATCCGCAGCCCACCTTCGGCCTCGATGTGGCGGTCTTCGAGCCACGTCGCGGCCGGATCGATGAGCAACCGATGCCGGACGTCGATGCCAGCGTCCTCGAGGGCGGTGATCTCGGATCGCAACACATCGATGTGGACTTCCGAACCGGCGGCAATCACCAGCTGCGCGTCCGGATTGACGACCGCGACCGGGATCGTACGCAGCGCCCACGGCCGACCTTCGTCGTCGTACGCAGTGTGGCCTGCGTTGTGGCCCGCGACCCGCACGACTACTGGGCCGACCCACTCGCCCGTACGCGACAGCCGCGCCGCGACCGCCCCCTTTGCCTCGGATTTAAGAGCCAAAGGCTCCACCGACGACGACGGAAAGCTTTGACATAGGGCATCACCTCCAGTGCGCCAGGGGCGCGTAGTTGTTACCCCTAGTCTACCCGGCCGTAACTGCGTCAACCTCGAGCGTGCGACCCCCGGGTATTGGCCTCCCGTATGGACTCATATATGCACAGCATGCGCTCGTGGTAGGCGACCACATCTTCCCGCTAACGCTCGTTGCACTCCAAGGCGTGGGAGCGGTCGTCGACCCGGCCGTGGTTGGTCTTGATGTGGCACGTGACGCTGTACTTGGTGCCGGGAGTGCCGCCGCGGATCCAAGCTGTCACTGCGCCGCCGAGTTGCATCGGCTCGCCGTCGATGACCAAGGCCGTGTCGCCGGGCCTGCTTGAGCGGGTAACGGCTACGGAGAACTCCTCGATCTCCTCGTCGGCCCGGAGCCAACCCGACCAGTCCCACGTGTAATCCAAGCGGGCTTGCGGGTCGTGGGTGATCGGACGGGTACTCATGTGCAGCTGACCTCCAGTCGGCGGGTTTCGGTTGGGGCGGCAACCTCACGACCTTCGGCCGGGGCGGCGATCGTGCGATCTTCGGCCGGAACGCGCAGTGCGCGCGCCTCGGCCACAATCCCTAGGGTACGCCCTTCCGGTCGGATGTGGGTAGTCCGACAAGGGGTGGAGGCAAACGAGTCCGGCCCGAACAGCACGGCGGTGGCCGCATCCGACCCGTTCAGCGCGTCGTCTACCCCGGTCGCCCGGCCAAGCACGCCCGCTACCGCGTCGGAGAGACGCAGCGGGTCGGAGAGGGTGGCCGAGATTGCCCGGGCGAGGACGACACTAACGACGTCACCGGCTGTCAGCGCGTCGGCCGTCGCCCACGCCCGGTCCCAGCGCATCGCCGCCGCGTCGGACCCGGTCAGTGCGTCACCGCCGCCCGCGGCGCGGGCCAGTTCGAAGGACGCCGCACCAACCATCGCCACCGCGTCGGCGACCGTGATACCGTAGTTGCGCACCAGCTCGACTACAACCGCGTCGGTCGCCGCGAGGAGGTCCCCAGCCGCGCGCGACCGGCCCCAGCGCATGCCCGCGCTGTCATTCGCGCCAACTGCGTCCGCCGCACCCGCCTGCCTCGACTGCGCCACGGCAGCCGAGTCGGACAGCCCGAGGCCGTCGTCAGTCATGGCTCGGCCCGCACCCCCCGCCGATACCGCATCCGCTAGGCCCATCCGGTCGTCAATCACCGGAACGTATGCCCGAGCGAGAAGAGCCGATACCGAGTCACTGACCCCGAGGTTGTCGGATGGCGCCCCGGCGCGGCCGAAAGAGGAAGTGGCCCCATCGGATGCCCCGACCCCATCGCCGGGGAGGCGGCCCCGGTCCCATACCAGACCAACGTCGTCGGAGCCACTCACCCCGTCATCGACGGTCGCGCTGTTCGCCGTGGACTGGGCCACGTACACGCTGTCGATCTGTGGCAACGAGTCATCGACCACGAAATTGCGAACGAGGGTCACGCCCGCGCTGTCTGAGAGGCCGAGAGGGTCCCCGGCCACAACAACTCGCCCGAGCGACGGGACCACCGAGTCCGAAGGGGATGCCCCGTCGGCGCTCGTGCGGCTTCGCTCCCACGTCAGGTCCGTTGAGTCGGTTCCACCAACCCCGTCATCGACCGAAGACGCCCCACTGAGGGTCACCTCCACCGAGTCTGAGGCCGACAGGCCGTCGTCCACGCTGACGCGCCGGTCGATGACCGCGCCGACGACATCGGTGATGACTTCGGGATCATTGGTGGTGCGAGGACGCACGGCGGAGGTAACCACCGCGTCGCTGAGGCCCGAGCCGTCGTCGGCGGTGCGCGTGCGGTCCCACGACAGAGCAACCGAGTCCGTCCCGTTCTCGGTGTCGCCAGCACTCCGGGAGAACGCGGTCGACAGCGAGATCTGGTCGGTCAGATCGAGGCCGTCATTCCCGCCCGAAGATGCGCGTCCATAGGCGGTGACCGCCCCGTCCGTCAAGGACAGGTTGTCAGCCGGGAACGCCTGACGGTCGAGGACCACGGACACTGCGTCGGTGAGCCTCAGAGTGTCCGCAAGGTTGGCGGGTCTCGCCAGTACCGAGGACACGGAATCAGAGGCACCCAGCCCGTCCGATGCCGCGCGAGGTCGCTGCCACGCCAAGCCGGTCGAGTCGCTTCCGCCAACCCCCTCGTCGATGACCGTGGCACCTGCGAGGCTGACCGTCACCTGATCCGAGAGGGCGAGAATGTCGCCAGCCGAGCGGACCCAACTCTGGGTAACCACCACGCCGTCTGTGATCGACCCGGCGTCCCCGGCGGTGGAACTCCCCGCCGACGTGGACGATCCTGAGTCAGTCAGGGCGAGGCTGTCGTTGATGTTGACAGAGCGGTTCCACGTGGTGACCACACCGTCGGTGATGGTGACGGTATCTGTTGACCCGGAGGGTCGAACCAATGCCACCGTGACGGAATCACTGATCCCCAGCGTGTCCGCCACGGAAACCCGGCGATCAAGGACGGCGTTGACCACATCGGTGATGACTTCGGGGTCGTCCCCGCTACGCGGGCGAATCGCCGTCAGGCTCACAGCATCGGTAAGCCCGCCGAGATCCGCCTGCGAGGAGAAGAACCCGCGCTCCGTCGAGGCTTGGTCCGTAATCCCCAACTGGTCGGTGCTGTAGCCCTTGCTGAGACTGTTCGAGGCGGAATCGGTCAGGCCCAGTGCATCCGCGCGGCTGATCACCCGCGCCAAGGCAGCGGAAGCGGAATCACCCAGTCCGAGGTTGTCTCCGGGAGTCGAGGCGTAATCCTCAGGGTGGACGAACACGCTGTCCATCGAGTCGGTCAGGCCAAGCCCATCACCGGGGCTCGCCGTGTAGTCCTCAGGTGCGGTGTAGTTGATCTTAACCTTGGCCGCGTCCACGTAGGTCACGCCCGACTGTGTGCCGGTCTTGGTGGCCGTGATCCGCACCGTCAGGTTCGACAGGTCGGAGTAGGCGACGCCCGTGAAGTTGAACGTCTGGTTGTAGGTGTTGATCGTGGACCGGGTGAGGGTCTGGTTGGACCCGATCTGGGTCGAGCCAGACCACAGGCTGACCACGACGCTCGCCCAGCGGCCCGTGTGGTTGACGGAGACGTAGGCAGTTACGTCCACCGAGTCCACGGTGGAGCCGGACGTGACCGCGGCATCGGCGCCGTAGCCGGTCAGGTTGATGACACCGACCGCTGCGTTGGTGCTGGTCGTGTAGGTGGCGCGGACGTTGTTGTTCGCCCCAGTCGCGTTGCCGGGGTTGGCCCATGTCGTCCCCGTTGTGGTCGGGGTGCCGGAGGCCCACAGTGCACTGGTCGTAGGCACGGGGCCTCCTTCCTCAGATCAGGCGGGGTGGGTCACCCCAGTCTCAGCCCTGCTTGGTAGTGCGCGGCGATTCGAGTGTCGGTGAGAACGGTGCTGTACCACGCCGCTCGGCGCAACCAGCCCCGCCACAGGCGGTTCGGTCCGTCGGAGTCCAGCGAGTACGAACTGATGCGCGTCTTCTGGCCAAGCCCCGGAGCGCCGGAGATGTCCCCTGACCAGACCTGCGTCCCGTTCACATAGAGTCGTCGCGTGGTGCCGCTCCACCGAGTGAACAGATGCGACCACTCATTGATGGGCAGGATGGTGCCCGTCTTGGTGTTCGTCCCGCCATGAACGATGCGGACTTCCTGATTGGTGAGGAAGTAGTACATGACACCACTGCCGGAGTAATCCGACAGGGGTGAGCATCCGCCTGGGTCGGTGTTGTTCGGCTTGACCCAAACCTCCATCGAGTACATCGACTGAGGCACCCGACAGGTGCTCGCCAGTGCCGCTGAGGTGCCGATGAAGGCGTTGTTCGAGAAGGCCGGGGTACCCCACGTCGTAGTCAGATGACGCCCATTGCCACTCAGGTCCTGCTGCTTGTCGGAGGCAGTGAGGGGCCAATAGCCAATAGGGCCATCCGCGAGAACCACCTCGTCGTAGATGTCCCACCGCTTCAAGGCGCTCCGGTTGCTCACGCGACACGCTCCATGAACCATGAGGTCCCGCCGTTGAGCGTGGTGAGGGCGTACACACCTCCGGACGTGTAGGTGGCCGGAGTGGTGACGGCTGCGGGCCAAGTCGGCGTGAACGCTCCAGAGAGTTGGACCAAGATGGTCGCGCCCTGCGATACGGGTGGGAGGCTGAACGTAGTGTTGGCCGTCATGGCCAGGTTGCACGCCGGACCCAATGGGATCGAGTAGGAGCCACTGACGTTCGCGGTGGTCACGTCGTAAGCGCCAGTGGCGGCAGCCTTCGCGTCCAGCGCGGCTTGGAGTCCGGTCACGTCGTTCACGATGTGGCTGTGAGCGGTCGGGGTCCTTGCGTCTGACAGTCGGACGTCGTTGCCCGCCACTGCGGTTGAGGCGGTGGACCCGATGGTGGGAGCGAAGGTCGTAGGCTTACCGGAGACTTCAGTCCACGTCGGCACGTAGTCGCCAGCCTTGGCGGTGGACGACGTGGTGCCGAGGGCGAGACTGGACGTGCCCGCGCCCATTGCCGTTCGCTGAGCCGCTGCATCAGCAGCCGTCAAGATCGCCCGACCCGCCGTTGAGGCGTCACTGATTTGAAGCGCGGTGTGCGTGTGGGTAGTGGGGGTCCTCGCGTCTGTCAACCGTGGGTCGTTGCCTGCGACCGCCGTCGTGCTGGTAGAGCCGATGGTGGGCGGGAAGGTGGCGGGCTTGCCCGTCACGTCGCTCCATGCGGGCACCCAGTCGCCAGCCTTCGCCGTCGAGGACGTCGTGCCGAGTGTGAGGTTGGACGTACCCTTGGAGTCGAGTGCCCCCTGCAAGCCCGTCACGTCCGCAATGATGTGCGTGTGCGTAGTGGGCGTCCGGGCGTCAGTAAGGCGAGGGTCGTTCCCAGCGACGGCGGTACTCGCCGTAGAGCCGATGGTCGGTGCGAACGTGCTCGGCTTCCCGGTGACCTCAGTCCACGCCGGGACCCAGTTGCCCGCCTTCGCGGTGGTACCAGTCGTCCCGAGGGCGAGATTGCTCGTGCCCTTAGAATCGAGGGCAGCCTGTAGCCCGGTGACATCCCCGATGATGTGGGTGTGGATCGTCGGCGGTCGGGCATCGGACAGTCGAGCATCGTTGGAAGCCACCGTCCCCGACACGTCAGCCTGTGAGAGCGTGACCGCCCCGGTACGCCCAGCCACCGATTGGACCGGGGCAGCCGCCGCCGCTTGTACTGCACTCGTCTTCGACCCGATGTGCGCGGCAACGGTCGAGAAGCCACCCTGCGGGTTGACTCCGAGAGTCGCCTCGACAGCCGCCAACTCCCCCGCCACCTCAGCATGAGCCGCGATGTGCTGATTCGACAGCGGCTGCCCAGACTTGGTGGCGGGGTCGATGAAGGTATGGAGGGACCCCGGAAAGTCAGCCATGACTCACCGGGTCAGGCACCGAGCAGAGTGTGCGTCCACGTCACGGTAAGCGAGTCGGCAGCGCCCTTGGAGGGAATGCCCGTGAGCAGCACGCGCGAGGCCGTGTTCGCAGCGGAAGAAGCCGCATCGGTGGCGATGGCGTCAGTGACGATGACGCACTCCGTGATCGCAGACGCGCTCGTGGCCTCACCAGCGGCATACGTCCGCTTGTAGGTGACCACGCCTGCGACAGCCGTCGGGAAGGTCGCATCGAACGCCTTGTTCGAGCCGGTGAGGTAGGTGACCACCGCAGCGCCTGCGCCGGACTTGGCCGGAGCAGTCGAGCCGGTGCCCAACTTCATGCCGGTCGGCGTGGCCGAGGTGACAAGGCCAGCGCCACGAGAGGCGTACATCTGGTCACCCGTGGAGGTGATCAGATTCTCGGACTCATGCCGGGCGATGAGTTCGCCGTCCGGGCCGCGCAGTTCGGCCACGACGTGGCCCTTGATGACGTTCTGATCTTCGGACATGTAAGCGGCCTTTCGAGACGGGGTCGACGCTCCGCATCCTACCGCAGGGCGCTCAGAACTGCAAGCTAGTCACGCTCCATCGCATAGCCGCGACCACCACCGCCTCGGCGTCCCGGGCGTGATCGCCCTTCCCGGCGCCCACGAAGGGGTAACCGACGGCCTTGAGGCGTTGCAAGGCCCCGTAGCGCGATCCGCGGGTCGTCAGGACGACGTCGCGCCCGTGTTCGATCAAGTTGACCCAACCGATCAGCCCCAGCAGCCGGACCGTGTCGGTCCCGGGCTTGCCGTCCCCGAACCCGCCCTGCGGGACGTAGTCTTCGGCGCACACGACGTCGAACTCGCGCAGCCAGTCGGCCAGCACCCGGCGGGCGGTCTCCTCCGGGGTGAGTTCGTATGCGGCCACGCACATCCGACCCTCCCACTCGGAGACTCCGACGTGAGTCCCGCCCGGGTCTATCCCGAGGATCCGCTCGGTCATTCCGCCCAGACCAGTTCGAACTCGGCGTAGAACCGCGCCATGAGCTGGACGGTACCGCCGCTGGCTGCCCGCAACTCTTCAGTCTCGACCCGACCTTCGACGTACTCGAGGCGGTAATGCGTCCCCGGTCCGAGCGTCGCAGCTGCCGCCGCCTCGGCGTTGGCCGCAGCTGCGCCCCAGTTCCGTCCGGACACGCTCAGCGTAGCCTTCATGACGAGGCCGCGTTCGCCGTCAACGCTTGCCCGACGAGGTACAACGCTTGGTCGGGCGTGAACCCGGCCTCCTGCAAGGCTTCGAACATCTCGTGCAGTTGAGTGGTCGCCACCGCCAGTGGCGTCAGTTCTTCCATGACCCCAGTCAACCACGCGTCGGTCCGGCCGGGCGCGAGCCGACCGGGACGCTCAAGTCGACGCCTTCGTGGTACGACCAGACGTCAGCGTCGACTTTGCCCGGGAACCCGAACCGGTCTACCCACAACTCCGTCGACCGCTCGACGACTCGGGCTACGACTTCGTCGGCGACGTCGACATCGAGGTCGAGGACGGCCGAGTCATGCACGCTCAGCACGAGCGCGTCGTACTTCTCGGTCATCTGTTCGACGAGGGTGAGCCACTCGGCCGCCCAGATCGCCAGACTCGACTGGACTCGGCGGTTCCATCCGGTGTTGGGGTAGTCGCGGCTCGTGAACCAGCTGCGTTCACCGTTGTAGAGCTGGACGCACCTGTGCCGGGCCGCGTACTGCTCCCACTCGACGTAGGTGTCGCGGATCTCGGGGTAAGCCTCGCGGAAGGCGTAGACGGCTTCGCGGCACTGGGCGAGGCTCCAGTCGACGCCGCCTTGCTTCCACAAGTTGGCCCGGAATGTCGCCGGTCCGATCAGGAAGATACCGCCGAAGTTGAGTCTCTTGGCGACGTCCCGCTTGGCTTTCCAGTCGGGGTGGTCCGGCGTAATGCCGAAAGTGCGCTCGCACGTCTTGCCGTGGACGTCGCCGCCTTCTTCGTTGAGTTCGCGCATTAGCCCTTCGCAGCGCGCGAGGTTGGCCGCGATCCGCAACTCGGCTTGGCTCAAGTCGAGGTTCCAGCGCACTTTCCCTTCGGGCACTCCGATGAAGGCGCGCGGCTCTGGGACGGCCAGCCCGTTGCAAGTGAGTGCGAGCTTCTTGGGCAGGGCTTGGACTTGCACCCTCTCCACGGACATACGCCCCGATTTGACGTACGCCTGCCGGTACGTCGTGCGCAGCTTGCCGTCGACCCCGGCCAACTCCGCGTAGTTGCGATAGAACATCTGGTTGGCCATCCGGAGCTGAGTGTACTCGGCGTAGTCGGCCGCGCCCATCCGCTCGGCTATCGAGTGAGTCAGTTCACCTTGCTTGAACACGACCTGCTTCTTCGCCGCCTCCTCCGGGAACCGGCGCTCGATTTCGGCGCGGTCAGCCTTGCGGCCCGGCACGAACTTCCTGTGGATGCCGACTCCGACTTCGTAGCCGCGAGCGGTCTCGCTGATCTTCCACGGCTTGTGCCCGAGCACTTCGAAGTAGTACTCGGAGGCGCGGGCGGCCGTCGCCCCGCCGATGCCGCCTTCCTTGTCGGACGGGAGGGTCCCGGAGGCGTAGAATGGCAGGGTCGGTTCGATCTCGGCGATCCGCGCCGCGATCACGTTCGCCCACTCGCTACTCTCGGCGACGCTGTACGGCCCCAGCCCGCGGCGACTCATCCGGGTCAGTACCCGCATCAAGTTCATGTCGCGCCGCATCGCGACCCAACCCGCTCCGTACCCGTCGTCGAGCATCGCCGCTTGCAGCTCGAAGAGCCGGTGAGTCAGGGAAGTGTCGCTGGCGGCGTACTTGCCGTTGACTCGCCACGGGACGAGGTCGTAACGCGGTCCGTGCTCGGCGCGCAGCCCGAACAGCTTCTTGCCGACTAGCAGCGCCTCGCGGAGTTCGGCCGCGTCGGCTACCGCCTCTTCGCCCCACAGTCTCGCCCCAGTCGGCTTCAAACCGGTCGGCTCGTCGGGCCAGATGTTCTTGGAGGCAAGCATCGTGTCCCACACGACGTAAGGCTCGAGCCAACGCCCAGCCCAACCCATCCGAGTTCCGGCGTCGATCATCAGCAAGTCGAAGGCCGCGTTCTGGTACACGTGCCCGACCGCCCGGCCGGAGGCCTCGAGCCAGTCCATGAGGGCGTTCCACTCGGGTTCGCCTAGGTTCTCGTCGGCCGTCCACTCTGCGAGTGCTTCGTACGAGTCGAGGCCTTTGGGCGGGCGCCGCTGGTCCGCGTAATACTGGACTTCGAAGCCTTTGATCTCATGTCGGCCTTGGTCGAACGGGAACGCGATTGAGACCGGCTCGTCCTGCCCGTGCAACCGGTACGTCAGTGACACGGCGCATACCCGGTGGCCCTCGTCCACGTACAGCCCGGAAGTCTCGGTATCTACCGCGACTGGGCCGTCGAGCAGGGTCACGTCCGGGAGGTCGGCAGGCGTCATGGGCCTAGTCTACCCGATCCCGCGGGCACCGGCCTCGAGCGTAGACTGCACGGGATTCGAACCCGCAACCGCCTCGGTGTAAGCGAGGTGCTCCGCCATTGAGCTAGCAGTCCTTGAATAGTTGCCACATCCGGGCCTTGTCCACGCGATTGCGGATGGTCCCGAGCGAAGGCCGACCGGGTTCAGCCGCCAGCCAACGCCCAAGGTCTAGGACACCCGGAGCGTCGGTCGTAGCCGC
>Ga0073899_10003353_pt1 | contig 14183 bp, 11 predicted proteins | sample KloWWTmetaKNB5Ph_FD_88975 | JGI IMG/M metagenome (GOLD analysis project Ga0073899, IMG submission 88975) | Active sludge microbial communities from Klosterneuburg, Austria, studying microevolution and ecology of nitrifiers - Klosterneuburg... | ecosystem: Engineered > WWTP > Aerobic digester >... | reverse complement strand
GCGCCATGGGCTGAACCGGCGTGCACGGTGGCAATACCTCCGGGGTGACCGGTACCCCAGATCTTGATTAGGTCCAGCGCCTCGCCGCCCCGTACTTCGCCGACCACCACGCGGTCTGGCCGTAGCCGCAATGTGGCGCGTACCAAATCGGCCATGGTGCTGACACCCGGCTCGGTGCGCATGCAGACATGGTCATCGGATCGGCATTGCAACTCCACCGTGTCTTCGAGGATCATGACCCGGTCGCCGGTATCGGCGATCTCATCCAGCAGCGCATTGGCCAGCGTGGTCTTGCCGGTGCTGGTGCCGCCACATACGACGATGTTGAGCCGCTCGCGCACGGCAGCACGAAGAAACCCGGCCTGCGCCTCGGTCAGGATGCCGTCGGCCACATAGTGGTTCAACGTCATGATGCGCAGCGCCCGCTTTCGGATTGCAAACGAGGGTGCGCGCACCACAGGGGGCAATACCCCCAGGAAACGCTCCCCGGTCTCGGGCAATTCGGCCGACAGGATGGGTGCCCCGGCATTCACCTCGGCCCGCACGTGCGCTGCCACCAGGCGGATGATCCGCTCGGCCACGGCTGGTGGCAGGGTCGTGCCGGTCGGGGCGCGGCCTGAACCCAGCCGGTCCAGCCACAGGGTACCGTCCGGGTTCAGCAGCACTTCCACAACTTCCGGGTCTTCCAGTGCGGCCGCAATCTCCGGCCCCATGGCCGTGCGCAGCATGCGGATACGACGCTCCAGGGAGATGGCAGCACTGCCACCGCTGCCGTCACCTTCACTGCGGTTCTCACTGCCCACAGTGTCTTTGTCAGGCTTGCGGATCATTGGATGTCTCCCCTTCCTTTTGTTCTGGTGTGGTCGCCTGCGAAGCCAGGTCATCTGGCGCAACCTCTTCATGGACTTCCCGGACCAGGCTGCGCCCGCGTTGAATGTGGCGGGCAAGCTGTTCGATGAACTGGGCATAACGGGCGCGGCCTTGCGCGCGGGCGGCGTCCTGCTGGCCTTCGGGCACGGGCAGCGAGACCGTCAGGAAGTAGCGGATGTAGAGCGCCACCGTTTCGATCAAGATGGACTGGTCCCGCTCCAGCCGGTCGAACTGGCGCGAGAGGCGGTCTAGCCGCTTACCTGTGGCCGCCTCGCGCTGGTCGGCTGCATCGGGTGAAAGGAACGACGCCAGGGCCGCCGCAATCACCGCTGACTTGGACACGCCCTTGTGCGCGGCGAGCTGATCCAGCCGCTTCGCGTGATCGGGTTCGATGAAGATATTGAGACGGGTCCGACTCATAGAGCAATCCCGTCATCCGGGTCCAGTGCTGCGAGTCGTGCATTGCGCTGCATTCTCTGGTCTGTATCCCCTATATCCGACCCATCCCGCCTATCCCGCTTCAGGCTGTGCGGTTGCAGCGGCATGTCGTCCTCGTCATCGAGCACCAGCAGGTCGTCAATGTCCATCAAGGGCTGGGCATCAAACGCAACGTCCAATTCAGGCTTGAGCTGATGGCCGCCTTCGTCGGCAAAGCCGCCTGACTGGTTTGCGGTCAAGGCCTCAGACATGGCAGGAATCGCCAATCCACTCCAGTCGTCTGGCCGCGCTACTGGCCGATCCGAATAGGCACCAACAGCCAGCACAGGCGGTGCTAGCATCCGGCCCATAAAATTCCGGTCCTGGTAGTAGCGCAGCTTGGCCGCCTTGATCGGTGGATGACCCGACACCATCACGACTTCTTCATCGGGCGGCAATTGCATCACCTCGCCCGGTGTCAGCAAAGGGCGTGCGGTTTCCTGGCGCGAGACCATTAAGTGCCCAAGCCACGGGGCCAGCCGGTGACCTGCATAGTTGCGCTGCGCCCGAAGTTCGGTGGCCGTGCCCAGCGCTTCAGAGATTCGCTTGGCCGTGCGTTCATCATTGGTCGCAAACGCGATCCGCACGTGACAGTTATCCAGGATCGAATGGTTCTGGCCATAGGCCTTGTCGATCTGGTTCAGGGACTGGGCAATCAGAAAGGCACGCAGGCCGTAGCCGGCCATAAAGGCCAAGGCGGACTCGAAGAAGTCCAGACGTCCCAGCGCCGGGAACTCATCGAGCATCAACAGCAGCTTGTGTTTCCTGGCAATACCGTCACTGCCATCCAGCGATTCGGTCAGGCGTCGGCCGATCTGATTGAGGATCAGCCGGATCAATGGTTTGGTGCGGCTGATATCCGACGGTGGCACCACCAGGTACAGAGACACCGGATGCTCCGCTGAAATGAGATCGGCAATGCGCCAGTCGCAGCGCGAGGTGACTTCGGCCACTGTGGGGTCGCGATACAGCCCCAGGAAGCTCATGGCGGTAGACAAGACACCCGAACGCTCGTTGTCGCTCTTGTTGAGCACCTCGCGGGCGGCTGAAGCAACGACAGGATGGGTGACATCACCCAGGTGGCGCGTCGTCATCATCCGGTGCAGCGTGATCTCGAATGGGTTGACCGGATCGGACAGGAAATTGGCGACACCGCGCAGGGTTTTATCATCCCCGGCGTAGAGCACATGCAGGATGGCGCCGACCAGCAAGGCATGCGAAGTCTTCTCCCAGTGGTTTCGCCGCTCCAGTGCGCCTTCGGGGTCCACCAGGATGTCGGCAATGTTCTGCACGTCACGCACCTCGTGCATGCCGCGCCGCACTTCGAGCAGCGGGTTGTACGCGGCAGAGCGTGCATCGGTGGGGTTGAACAGCAGGCAGTGCGAGAAGCGTGAACGCCATCCGGCGGTCAAGGTCCAGTTCTCTCCCTTTATGTCGTGGATGACGGCGGAGCCGGGCCATGACAGCAGCGTTGGCACCACCAGACCGACACCCTTGCCAGAGCGGGTCGGGGCGAAGGCCATGACGTGTTCTGGGCCTTCGTGGCGAAGGTAGTCACCTCCTTTGGTCCGCAACCTCCCGAGGAAAACGCCAGCCGGTTGGGTCAGGCCCGCCATCTGCACCTCTTCAGGCTCCGCCCAACGGGCTGAACCGTAAGTCGTGACTCGCTTTGCAAGACGTGATCGCCAGACGGCCATCGCAATGGCGGCACCGGTTGCGAGCAATCCGCTGGAGGCTGCGATGATGCCGCCGCGCAGGAAAACATCGGGCGCATAGGCATCGAAGAAGTACCACCACTCGAACAGGCTCCATGGGTGATAGATCGGAATATCAAACAAGTCAAACCAGGGCAGTCCGAGCCGCGCCTGATATCCGAGAGCCAAGGCCGTCCACTGCGTGGCAGCACAGAGACCACCCGTAGTCACCCCAACTACTAAAGCTATCTGTCCGAACCTGATGCCTGTTGGCATATTTCTATCTCCTTCGTGCATTGCTTTGAGCATCGAACTCGTTTCCGGCCGAACACTGCAGCGACGCCTATGCGAGTTTGCCGTCAGGGTGCTGCATCACGCACCCTTTCGGACGTAGCGCAGCGCAATGCATCAAAGGAGATCTATCGTTTGAATCCGGCCGACTTCGGATTCACGTAAGTCATTGAGACGGACGAAGTTGGGCACCTGGGTGAAGCGCTCTCCCCTGCTGCCGTGCGGGCCCTCGTGAAGGAGCGATGTGCGCTGGCAGGGATTGAAGGGGATTTCTCCGCGCACTCGCTTCGGTCGGGTTTTGTGACCGAGGCTGGTCGGCAAAATGTTCCGCTGGCGGAAACGATGGCGATGACCGGACATCACAGCGTGGCGACGATATTGGGGTATTTCCGAAACCAAGATTCTCTATCGAGCGGCGCAGCCCGACTGCTTGAGTAGTGGTCGACAGCATAGAAATTGCAAACGACGCCATGCTGGCTTGTGTGTCGTTGGTTAGGCGGGCGTCCCGCGCCGCAGCGGCAGTGTCACCAGACCGCGGTAAAGCGGGTTGCGGATCCAGCGCGGCGTGGCATTGGCCAGGCTGAGTTCGGGCCACCGCAGCAGTTCCCGGAAGACAATCTCGGCCTCCATCAGCGTGAGCGCCGCGCCGATGCAAACGTGCGGGCCCGAGCCGAATGAGAGCGAACTGCCGTCGCGTCGGGTGATGTCGAGAACGTCGGGCTGCGCGTAGCGCCTCGGATCCCGGTTGGCGGCGCCGATCAGGGGTACAACCAGATCGCCGCGGCACAGTGGCTGGCCGTGCAGCACCATATCGGTCACAACACGCCGTCCGGTGTATTGCACGGGACTGTCGTAGCGCAGCAGTTCACGCACCGCGCCAGGCAGCAGTTCGGGGGCTTGCCGCAGACGCTGCCATTGCTCGGGATGCGCCAGCAATGCCTGCAAGCCGCTTCCAAGCAAATGGCGCGTGGTCTCAAAGCCGGCAAACAACAGCATGGTGCACTGCGCGAGCAACTCGACGTTGCCCTGGATCTCGCCCCTGGCCTCGGCCTGCACCAGGCGGCTTACCAGATCGTCGCCGGGCGTTTGGCGTTTCAGCGCCAGCAGGGTCTCAAAATAGCGGCTCATGGCCAGCAGGCTGGTCTGGGCCCGGCGTGCCTGCCCCCGCGTGGGCTGGGATGCGCCTATAAAGCTGGCAAGATCCTCCGACCAGGCCATGAAGTCATCGTACTGGAGGTTCTCGATGCCCAGCAGCAGCGTGATCACGCGCACCGGCAACGGCCGGGCGACCGTCTCGATGAAATCGAAGCAGTCAGCGCCCTCCCCCTGGTCGAGCAGTTCAGTGACCGCCTGTTCGATATGCGGAACCAGCCGCTGAAGCACATCCATCCGAAAGCCCGCATTCAGCACCTTGCGGATGCGCGGGTGGTCCGGTGCGTCGAGAAACAGCAAGGCGCGGGCAAACAGCTTTTGAAAGCCGCTCAGTTCCCCGGGTGAGTCTTCACGGTCCTTGACCCAGCCACCGGTACGCTGCGCGGAAAAGCGCGGATCACGCAACACCAGTTCGACATCGGCATGGCGTGTCAGCAGCCAGGCACCGCCAAAGAATTCCTCGCTCCAGTGGATCGGACCGGCCTGCCGCAAGGCGTCGTAAGTCGGGTAAGGGTTGGCCAGGAACGCGGCATCCATGAGGGGACGCGCCAGCGCTGGCGGCCTCAGGTCTGCGCTCATGGTTACCGTGTTCATGTTTACTGCGCCTGTTGCGCTGCGGGGCGAACGCCCTGGGTTTTTAGTCCCAGGCGCTCAAACAGCTGGCGGTCGCGATCGGCTTGCGGGTTGCTGGTCGTGAGCAGCTTGTCGCCATAAAAAATCGAATTCGCGCCCGCCGCGAAGCACAGCGCTTGCAGGGCTTCATCCATCTGTTCGCGACCGGCCGACAGGCGGACCATGGTGCGCGGCATGGTGATGCGGGCCACGGCGATGGTGCGCACGAACTCGAACGGGTCCAGCGGCGCGGCATTCGCCAGCGGCGTGCCAGCCACTGCGACCAGGTTGTTGATGGGCACCGACTCGGGGTAAGGGTTGAGGTTGGCCAGTTGCGCGATCAGTCCGGCGCGCTGCAGCCGGCTTTCGCCCATGCTGACAATGCCACCGCAGCAGACATTGATGCCGGCTTCGCGCACATGACCAAGCGTGTCGAGCCGGTCCTGGTAGGTGCGGGTGCTGATGATGCGTTCGTAGAACTCGGGCGCGCTGTCCAGGTTGTGGTTGTAATAGTCCAGCCCGGCGTCCTTCAGGGCCTGGGCCTGCTCCGCCTCCAGCATGCCCAGCGTCATGCATGTCTCCAGACCTAGGGCACGGACCTCGCGCACCATCTCGGTCACGCGCTCCATGTCACGCTCCTTCGGGCTGCGCCAGGCCGCGCCCATGCAGAAGCGGGTCGCACCCTGGGCTCTGGCGGCCTGGGCAGCCTCCACGACCTCGGCCAGCGGCATCAGCTTGCTGGCCTCGACGCCGGTCTCGAAATGAGACGATTGGGGGCAGTAGCCGCAGTCTTCGGCACAGCCGCCGGTCTTGATGGACAGCAGCGTCGAGAGCTGCACCGCGTTGGCATCAAAGTGCTCGCGATGCACCTGCTGGGCGCGAAACAGCAGATCCATGAAAGGCAGTTCATACAGGGACGCCACGTCTGCGACTTCCCAGCGAAGCGGAGCTTTTGGGGTTGTGGAGGCCGCAGGTGCGCGGCGCAGGGACGAAACGGGAATAGTGGCAATGGTAGTCATTAAAGTGTTCTCAGGTGAAAAGGGACGGGACAAAAGGGATGCGGTGAAACACCCTTTTCAGGGCTGCAGGTTTCATATGGGCCGCCACGGCGGCGGGTGTCGGTGCGTCCAGCCAGGGCACCACGCCCAGGCAGGGAGCCTGGTGGCGGCGCGTCAGTTCCTGGCGCAGGCTGGCGAGGTTGCCGGCGCTGTGCGCCATGTCGGGATCGACGGAGTTGGCAATCCAGCCCGCCAGCGGCAGCTGACGCGCCCGGATGGCCTCGGCCGTCAGCAGCGCATGGCTGATGCAGCCCAGGCGCAGGCCGACCACCAGTATCACTGGGAGGCCTATGGCTACTGCCAGGTCTGCCGTGTCCCATTCGGGGCCGAGCGGCACGCAAAAGCCGCCCACGCCTTCGACCACCACGAATTGCGCGCGGCTCGCCAGATGGCGGGCGGCGGACAAAATCGTCGCCTGGTCGATATGTCGATTTTCCAGGGCGGCCGCAATCTCCGGCGCGCAGGCGGCTTTGAACTGCAGCGGCCCGACTTCGGCATCGCTAAGAGCCACCGAGCCGGCTTGGCGCAAGGCCAGCACGTCTTCATTGACGGGCTGGCCGTCGATGAGCGCAGTGCCCGCCGCAACCGGCTTGAGTCCGGCGCTGCGCCAGCCCTGCTGGGCGCACCAGTGCAGCAGCGCCGCGCTGACAATGGTCTTGCCAACGCCGGTGTCGGTGCCGGTGACAAAGCAGCCGTGCAGCGCTTGAGGTGTCAGACCGGGTGTTGTCATGGCAACTCCTGGGCGGCGCAGGCCAAACCATCGACCAGACGCTGCACGTCCTGAGCGCTGTGGTCGGCGCTGAGCGTGATGCGCAGCCGGGCCGTGCCGGCCGGCACCGTGGGCGGGCGGATGGCAGGCACCCACAGGCCCTGCGCGTCCAGCGCCGCCGTCAGTGCTAGCGCGGCGGCGTTGTCGCCCACGATCAGCGGCTGGATCGCGGTGGCCGAGTCGGCCAGTTGCCAGCCCAGCGCCGGGTGGGCCGCGATCAGAGCGGCGAGTTGGGTGCGCAGTTGCCCGATCAGACCCTGCAACTGCGCGCGCCGTTGCGCACCTTCCTCGCCGCCGATCAGCCGTAGGCTCTCGCGCAGCGCGTGTGCCACGGCCGGCGGCGCGGCGGTGGTGTAGATGTAGCTGCGTGCCGCCTGGACCAGCCAGTCGATCACGGTGGGATGCGCGGCCACAAAGGCGCCACCCAGGCCCGCTGCCTTGCCGAGCGTTCCCATGTAGATCAGGCGCTCGCTGCGCAGGCCAAAGTGCGACAGGCTGCCGCGGCCCTGTGTGCCCAGCACACCCAAGCCATGGGCATCGTCCACGATCAGCCAGGCGTCAAAGCGTTCGGCCAGGGCGAGCAGCTCGGGCAGGTCGGCGAGGTCACCGTCCATGCTGAACACGGCGTCGGTTACGATCAACTTGATGGGCGTTGTGCAGAGTTCGAGCTGGCTGGCCAGCATGGTCAGGTTGCGGTGTGCATAGCGCTGCAGGGACGCCTTGGCGAGCCGCGCGCCGTCGATCAGCGAGGCGTGGTTGAGCTTGTCGGAGAAGATGGTGGCGCTGGCGTCGCCTAAGGCGGTGAGCAGGGCCAGGTTGGCCATGTAGCCGGTGCAAAAGGTCAGCGCCCCGGCCCCGGGGATACACGGTGCCAGCCAGGCAGCGAGATCGTCTTCCAGTGCCGCATGGGCGCGCGAGTGGCCGTTGATCAGGTGCGAGGCGCCGCTGCCGGCGCCGAATTGCTGCGCCCCCTCAGCCAGTGCCCGGATCAGCGCCGGGTGATTTGCCAGGCCCAGGTAATCGTTGCTGCAAAACGCGAGCAGTTCACGCGCGGGCTGGCCGTCCCGGCTCACCCACTGGTGCGGCGCGCAGGGCGACTCGGTGATGCGCCGCTGGCGCTTGAGCGCCTGCGCTTCGCGCTCACGCAGTTGGTGGTTCAGGTGGTCGATCAGCATCAGGGGGACTCTGGTTTAAAACATCGTTCAGTGTGGCCAGCAAGCGTTCGGCCAGCCATTGCGACAGGGCGACGTCCAACACATAGGGTGGCATCAGGTAGACGGTGCGCCCGATCGGGCGGATCAGCAGTTCGCGCTCGCGGCCCGCTAGGTGGAAGCGCTCGGCAAAGCGCGGGCCGACGAACGGCTCGCGCACATCGAAGGCCCAGATCATGCCGAGCTGGCGGAAGTGTTCGATGCGCGGGTCACTGGCCAGGGGAGCGAGCGCAGCGGTCAGAGCGGCGGCCCGTTGCCGGTTCTGCCGCAGAACGTCGTCCTGCTCGAAGCGGTCGAGCACCGCCAGCGCCGCGCGGCAGGCCAGCGCATTGCCGGTGTACGAGTGCGAATGCAGAAAGCCGCGCGCTACGTCGTCATCGAGAAAGGCCTCATAAATGCTGTCGCGTGACAGCACCAGCGACAACGGCAGGTAGCCGCCGCTAATGCCCTTGGACAGGCAGAGCAGGTCGGGCCAGATGGCAGGCTCAGCGGGAAGTGCGGCCTGCTCGAAGGCAAAGAAGGTGCCGGTGCGCCCACAGCCCACTGCAATTTCATCGGCAATCAGTGTCACCTCATACTGGTCACACAGTGCGCGCACGACACGCAGGTAGGCCGGGTCGTAAAAGGCCATGCCGGTGGCGCCCTGCACCAGAGGCTCAAGGATGAGGGCCGCGATGTGCTCGTGCCGCGACGCCAGCAGCGCCTGCAGCTCTGCTGCGGCGCGCAAGGCCACATCCACGGCGGTCTCGCCCGCTACGGCCTGGCGTGCGTCGGGCGACATCACCTGGTGTGAGCGCATCAACAGCGGGTCATAGGCATCGCGGAATACCGCGACATCGGTGACGGCCAATGCGCCCAGCGTCTCACCGTGGTAACCCTGGCGCAGACAGACGAACTCGCGTTTGCTGGTACGGCCGCGATTGCGCCAGTGGTGGAAGCTCATCTTGAGCGCGATCTCCACCGCCGAGGCGCCGTCACTGGCGAAGAAGCAATGCCCGAGCACCCCGCCGGTCAAGGCCGACAGACGTTCGGCCAGTTCCACCGCCGGGGCATGGGTGCAGCCGGCCAGCATGACGTGCGCCAGGGTGTCGAGTTGGTCCTTGAGCGCCGCATTGAGACGGGCATCGGCATGGCCGAACAGGTTGACCCACCAGGAGCTGCTGGTGTCGAAGTAACGCCGGCCGTCGGCATCGAACAGCCACACGCCCCGGCCGCATACTATGGGCAGCGGCGGCATCTGCGCCGCGCGCTGCATCTGTGTGCAGGGGTGCCAGATTGATGCCAGGCTGCGTTGCTGCCATGCATCGTTTGTTCCGTGTCGATCATCTGGCGTGCCACTGGCCAGCACGGCGGGTTGCTTGCTCATCGGCGTGTGAACAGGTCGAGATTGTTGCGGTCAACGCATGGTGCGACCGACCGGCCCCAGGCGCAGACGCGTTGCTTGGTAGGCATCCTCGACCCAGTTGCACAGCAAAGGCCGCGTCGATGCGGGCTCGATGATGTCGAGCACGCCAAATTTCTCGGCTGACCGAACCGGCAACGAGAGCGCATGGTAGTGACGCTCCAGCTCGAGGCGGCGCGCCACCGGGTCTTGGGCGGCCGCAATGTCGCGCTTGTAGGCGGCGGCCACGCCGCCCTCCACCGGAATCGAGCCCCAGCGCGCCGACGGCCATGCGTAGCGGTTCGGCAGCGCAGTGCCGGATGGACCGTGCCAAGGGCTCAACATCATGCCGGCCAACCCGACGCAGCGCCGAATCACGATCGACAGCCACGGAACACCGGATTGCTCGATGGCGTGCTTGGCCTGCATGGCCGCGACGAAGGTGCCGTCGCGCTCCGCGTCCGGACCGGTCATCACGCCAGGCTGGTCTACCAGGTTGACGATCGGCAGGTGGAACGTGTCGCAGAAGTCGACGAAGCGCGTCACCTTCATCGCCGCACCCCGCGTCATGGCCCCGCCAGCCACCATCGGGTTGTTGATCATCACGCCGACGGGGTGGCCGTTCAGGCGCGCCAGCGCCGTAAGGGTCGACGCGCCGAAGTCAGGAGCCATTTCGAACACCGACCCGTTGTCAAAGATAGCCTTCAGGATCTTGCGCGGCTGGAAGATCTTTCGATGATTATGCGGGATCGCGTTATTGAGCCATTCATCGCTGCGGTCGGCGGGATCGGTGCATGCCACGCGGGGCGGCTGCTCCCAGACGTTGCCAGGCAGGTACGAGAGGAAGCGGCGCGTGGCGTCCAGCGCTTCTTCTTCGGTGTTCACCGCCAGGCTCACGACCCCGCTGTGGCGATGCATAGTGTCGTATCCGCCCAGCGCTTCCTTGTCGATGTCTATTCCGAACGCCTGCTTCACCACCGGCGGTCCGCCAGCGAAGATCTGACTCTTGCCGCGGATCATGATCGACAGGTGCGACTCGCCGACGCGCAGCGCACCGAGTCCGGCGCAGGCGCCCATTGCGATGCCGACCACCGGCACGACACCCAGCAGTTGCGTCGTCGGCAAGAACGCGTAGCCGGGAATCTTGCTCTGGCCGAGTTTGTCGAGCAGCTTCACGCTGCCGCCGGCACTCTCGATCATGCGGACGATCGGCAGCTTGTATTCCCAGGCATAGCGATCCGCGAACACCCATTTCTCGGACACCGCAGCCTCCGAGGAGCCGCCGCGGATGGTGTAGTCGTCGGCCGCCACCACGGTGCGCCGCGAGTCGATCTTGCCGATGCCGACCACCGCGTTGCTCGGCGTGAAGCTCTCGCGCCGGCCGTCCGGCGCGTACTTGGACGCACCCGCGAGAACACCGATCTCGCAGAAGCTGCCGGGGTCGAGCAGCTTGGCGATGCGCTCGCGCGCCGTCAGCTTGCCCTGCGCGTGGTGGCGCGCCACCTGTTCTTCGCCGCCGAGCGCCTCGGCGCTCTTGCGAAGCTGCGCGAGCTCCGCCAGTTCGCTGTCCCACTCGCCCGCGTCGGCCTTCGGCTGGTTGATTGTTTTGACTGTCATTTCGAGATGGCTCCTTGACGCGACAGATAGGCATCGCGCAAAATGTTTTTGGTCACCTTGCTGGTGTGGTTGCGTGGAAGCGCGTCGACGAATTCGACGATGCGTGGTTTCTTGTAGCCGGCGATCAATTCGCCGCAGTGCCGCTTCAGTTCTTCGGCGTCGACCTGCTGGCCCGGGCGCCGAACGACGAAGGCTGCGACGACCTCGCCCCACTCGGGATCGGGCAGGCCTAGCACCGCCGCCTCCGCGACTGCGGGGTGCGACTGCAGCGCATCCTCCACCTCGCGGGCATAGACGTTGAAGCCGCCGCTGATCATCATGTCCTTGTTCCGGCCGGCGATGTACAAAAAGCCCTGATCGTCGAAGTAGCCGAGATCACCGCTGTAGTACCAGCCGTCACGGATCGAGTCTCGCTCCAGATCGGGCCGGCGCCAGAACGCGACCCGACCGATGCCTTGGTACGCCAGCGCAATCTCGCCGATCTGGCCGGCGGGCAGCGCTTGGCCGGCGGCATCGCGTACTGTGATGTCCACGTTCATCGTCGGGCGGCCGCATGACGCGACACGCGGCGACGGCGAGCCGTCGTGCAGGTGCTCGTGCGGATACAGCACGCACAGCGGCTGTATCGCTTCGATCATCCCGTACTGTTGGCGCAGAATGGGGCCGAAGCGCTCCAGTGCCTGGTGGATTGTGGGGACTGGCGTCGGCGCCGTGCCGTAGTGGACGCGGCGCAGCGACGACAGGTCGAGCCTCGCACCGGCGTTCATTACCTCGAGCAGGCGCGTCAGCATCGTCGGCACGAGCATCAGCTGGGTGATGCGTTGGCGTTCGATCAGCGCCAGCGTCTCTTCGGCGTCGAAGCGATCGACGACGATGTTACGTGCTCCGCGCAGATAGCAGGGCAGCATGTGCATGCCCGCCGCGTGCGTGAGTGGGCCGACGTGCAACATCGCATCGTCGACGCCCAGCGCGTACTCCATTGCGTGAAAGTGGTTGTTCAGCCGGATCTCGGCGCGCTCGACGCTGTACGCCACGCCCTTCGGCTTGCCGGTGGTGCCCGACGTGTAGTTGATGCGCAGCAGCAGGTCGCTCGAGATCTCGAGCAACGGGGCACGGTCCGATGCCTTGGCCAGCAGGGCGTCGTAGTCAACGACCCCGCTGTCGTGCCAGCCGACGCCGACCACGTGCCGAAGAGACGGTACGAGCTTCGGCAGCTGCAAGGCCATCTCGGCGAACTCGGCGCCGGCCACGAGCACGGAAGCGCCAGCATCCGCCAGGACGTCGGCATGCTCGTGCAGCGTATGCCGCGCATTCAGCGGCACATAGGTCTGTGCCGCCTTCTCCGCGCCGAACTGGCCGTCGATACTCTCGACCGAGTTGTTCAACAGCGCTGCGACGCGATCGCCCGGGCGCTGACCGAGCCCGATGAGCGCGTTGGCGAACTGGTTGCTGCGCTGCTCGATCTGCACATATGTCAGCGTCCTGTCGCGAAACACGACAGCAGGCCGGTCACGAAACTGCCCCGCAGCCCAGTACAGGGCCCGCCCGGCAATGCGAGAAGTACTCATGGACGCGAATCCTTCATTGGGAGACCACCTCGGCGCTGTCGTGCCGGCTGCGAGGCTGGGCGGGAGCCGGTACGGCGATGGCTTGGTTACCGCTTTCGAGCATGCGAACCGCTTCTTTCCTGGCGTCGTCGACCAGCTTTTCCATCGCGTTGGCGGCGGTTTCGACTTGTCCCGCCACCAACGCCTTGAGCATGGCGCGCCAATTGCGCGCCGACTCCTTGCGCCGCGCGGGCGTGGCGAGGCCGACCTGGGTGTAGCGCCAGCTCTGGCGCGCCAGCGAACTCATAATCTCCGCCAGCCGCTCGTTGCCAGACGCCTCAGCCAACGCGAGGCTCAGTTGCACCGTGCCGGCCACGTACGCCACCGCTCCCGCAGGATCCTTGGCCAGCGCTTCGAGTTCAGCCACTTTCTGCGCGACGCGATCAATGAACACGGGCTGCCGGTCGCCAAGCCGGCGAATCATGGCGCCGGCGAGCACCTTACGGATCTCGAAGATGTCGTTCACTTCCTTGATCGATAGCTTCGTCACGTGAGCACCGCGGTTCGGCAGCATGCGCACCACCGAATCCTTTTCCAGGATACGCAGCGCCTCGCGGATCGGGCCGCGGCTGACCTGGAACACCTCGGCCAGCGCCTCTTCGCGAATGCGCTCGCCTGGCACGAACTCGCCCGCCACTATGGCCGCGTAGATTCGTTCGGCAATCTGCTCTGGCAGAGTCTGCAGGCGGCGCTCGCCGGCTTTCGGCCACATAGCTTGCCCTTCTTTCGACGACGCGGCCGAGTGCCCGCGCGTGCTCATTCGGTCTCGATCACGGCCAGGTCCTGGCCGTCCTTTACGGAATCACCCTCGGCAACAAGCAGTTTCACCAGCCGCCCGCCATCCGGTGCAACCACCGGAATCTCCATCTTCATGGACTCCAGGATCATCACCGTACCGTCGGTCTCGAGGATATCGCCCGGCCGGGCTTCGATCTTCCACACGCTACCGGTGGTCTCGGCGCGAATCGTTTCTGTCGTCATGTGCTTCTCCTTATTGAAACAACGAATGGGATCTACTATACACAACAATAATATTGTTGACAATCAGCATGTGATCATGATTCAATAATATTCATCGGCCCAGCGAGGCTATTCGCCCATCCTCTTTACACCGGAGTCCTGCATGCCCCTTCCATACACCAGCCGCCCGATGGCTGAAACTTCCACCCTCATCTTCATCCATGCGAAGGGGCGGCAATGGGCATGAGCACCCCATCCACCAACCCGCCGGCGGAGCGCGAAATTCGGCGGCTGTTCGTGGCCAATCGCGGCGAGATCGCAGTTCGCATCGTGCGTGCCTGCCAGACCCTGGGCATCGAAGCGGTGGTCGGCGTGTCCGAGGCCGATACCGAGACTCTCGCGGCCCGGATGGCCCATGAGGCAGTGACGATCGGGCCGCCGCCGGCAGCGGAAAGTTACTTGCGCATCGAGCGTCTGGTCGACG
>Ga0073899_10003352_pt1 | contig 14189 bp, 12 predicted proteins | sample KloWWTmetaKNB5Ph_FD_88975 | JGI IMG/M metagenome (GOLD analysis project Ga0073899, IMG submission 88975) | Active sludge microbial communities from Klosterneuburg, Austria, studying microevolution and ecology of nitrifiers - Klosterneuburg... | ecosystem: Engineered > WWTP > Aerobic digester >... | reverse complement strand
CGGCCGCGTCGACATCCAGATCTTTCCGAACAACCAGCTCGGCGGCGACACCGACATGCTGTCGCAGGTGCGCTCGGGTGCGATCGACATCTTTCCGCTGTCGGGCCTGATCCTGCAGACCCTGGTGCCGCTGGCCGGCATCAACGGCCTGGCCTTTGCATTCAAGGACTACCCCACGGTCTGGAAGGCGATGGACGGTGAGCTTGGCGCCTTCATCCGCGAGGCGATCGGCAAGACCGGACTGCACAGTTTCGACCGCATCCTGGACAACGGCTTTCGCAACATCACCACCAGCACCAAGCCGATCAACAACGCTGCCGACCTGCAGGGCTTCAAGATCCGCGTGCCGATCAGCCCGCTGTGGACCAGCATGTTCAAGGCCTTCGGTGCCGCGCCCACCGGCATCAACTTCAGCGAGGTCTATTCGGCGCTGCAGACCAAGGTCGTAGAAGGGCAAGAGAACCCGCTGGCGATCATCGAGATCGCCAAGCTCTACGAGGTGCAGAAGTACCTGTCGATGACCGGCCACATGTGGGACGGCCAGTGGATCCTGGCCAATGGCAAGCGCTGGAACAGCACACCGGCCGACGTGCAGGCGCTGATCACCAAGCACGTGACCGACGCCGTCATCAAGCAGCGCGAGGACATCCGCCAGCTCAACCTGAGCCTGGAGACCACGCTCAAGGGCAAGGGCATGGTGCTCAACACGCCCGACGGCAAGAGCTTCCGTGACGTGCTGGCCAAGGCCGGCTTCTACGCCGAATGGCGCGGCAAGTTCGGCGACGAGGCGATGGCCAAGCTCGAGAAATACTCGGGCAAGCTGGGCTGATGGCTGCGGCCGGCGCGGCTGACGCGGCCGCCCTGGCCAGCACGCCGCCCAAGCTGGCGGCGCGGTTGATGCGGCCGCTGGAAGTCGTCAGCGCCTTGCTGCTGGCCGTGATCATCACGCTGCTGCTGGTCGGCGTGGCGGCGCGCTACGTGTTCTCGCTGCCCGTGGTGTGGGTCGACGAAGTCGTCTCGCTGTCGTTCCTGTGGCTGGCCATGCTGGGCGCGGTGATCGCGATGCACCGCAACGAACATCTGCGCCTGACGCTGATAGTCGAGAAGCTGCCCGCACCGTTGCGCGGCTACGTGCAGGCCTTCGCGCTGTGCGCGGTGGCCGTCACCTTGCTGGCGCTGGCCGGCCCGGCGCTGGAATACACGCGCGACGAATGGGCCATCCGCACCCCTGAGCTCAGCATGCCCAATGCCTGGCGCGTGGCGGCGATCGCCTTCGGCGTGATCGCCATGCTGGGGCTGGTGTTGAGCTTTGCGCTGCGCACGGTGGCCCTGCGCCAGCTGATCGTGGCCGCAGGGGTGCTGGGCGCCGCGGCACTGGCCTGCCAGGCCGGCTCGGTAGGCCTGCAGTCGCTGGGCAACCTGAACCTGGTGATCTTCCTGGTCGGCGTGGTCACCTTGTGCCTGGTGGCCGGCGTGCCGATCGGCTTCTGCTTCGGTCTGGCCACGTTGTCGTACCTGGGTTTTGCCACCACGGTGCCGCTGTCGGTGGTGGTCAGTCGCATGGACGAGGGCATGTCCAGCATCGTGCTGGTGTCGGTGCCGATCTTCGTGATGCTGGGCTGCGTGCTCGACAGCTCCGGCATGGGCAAGGCCATTGTCGATGTGCTGGCCGCGTTGTTCGGCCATGTGCGCGCCGGCATGTCGTACGTGCTGCTGGGCTCGCTGTTCATCGTCTCGGGCATCTCGGGCTCCAAGGTCTCGGACATGGCCACGGTGGCGCCGGCACTGTTCCCCGAAATGAAACGCCGCGGCCACAAGCCGCCCGAGATGATCGCGCTGCTGGCCACCGGTGCGGCCATGGCCGACACGGTGCCGCCCAGCATCGTGCTGATCGTGCTGGGTTCGGTGGCCGGGGTCTCGATCGCCGGCCTGTTCCAGAGCGGTTTCGTGGTCGCGATGGTGCTGCTGCTCGCGCTGATGCTGCTGGCGCGCTGGAAGGCGCGGCACGAGATCATGGAAGGCGTGCGGCGGGCACCCTGGGTGACGCTGCGCAAGCTGCTGGTGTTCGCGGCACCGGCGCTGGTGCTGCCCTTTCTGATCCGCAGTGCGGTCGGTGAAGGCGTGGCCACGGCCACCGAGGTGTCGACGATCGCGGTGCTGTACACACTGGTCATCGGCAAGTACCTGTACGGTGGCCTCAGCGCACGTCAGGTGTACAGCATGCTGGTCGAAACGGCGTCGCTCAGCGGCGCCATCCTGCTCATCCTGGGCACCGCCTCGGGCATGGCCTGGGCGATCGCGCAAAGCGGCGTGGTGCAGCAGCTGTCGGGCTTTCTGACCACGCTGCCGGGTGGTCCCTGGGCCTATCTGGCGGTGACGATTCTGGTCTTCCTGCTGCTGGGCTGCGTGCTCGAAGGGCTGCCCGCCATCCTGCTGCTGGCGCCGATCATGTTCCCGATCGCGCGCAAGCTCGGCATCCACGACGTGCACTATGCGATGGTGGTCGTGGTGGCGATGAACATCGGGCTGATGATGCCGCCGATCGGCGTCGGCTTCTATGTCGCCTGCCGCATCGGCGAGGCCCTGCCCGACGATGTGATGGGCGCGATCTGGCCCTACCTGGTGGCGCTGGTGATCGGCCTGGTGGTGATCGCCGCGGTGCCCTGGATCTCGACGGTGGCGTTGTAGCGAAGATCGCAGGCGAGCTGCGTTGGATCGCGCGTCAGCGACGCAGCTGCGCCGCCAGCGCCGTGATGTTGGCGCTGGCCTGCACCAGTCGATGGCCGATCAGCGTGCAGCGCGTGCTGCCCAGGCGCGACCGGATCGCCGCCACGCTGATCGACGCCACCGGCTGCGCATTGGCATCGCGCACCACCGCGCCCACCGCCCAGGCGTCGGGCAGCAGCAGGCCCGGCATCACGCAGAAGCCGCGCTCGCGCGCCTCGGCCACCTGGCGCATCAGCGCCTGGTCGGTGCAGCGCGGGTACTTGTGCTGGCGCAGCGTCAGCGTCAGCGCCAGCACCTTGCGCACGTCGTCGTCGCCCAGTGCGGCCAGCAATGCGGCACCGCCGGCGCCCACACCCAAGGGCACGCGGTCGCCCGGCTTGAGCAACTGGTTGCGGATCGGAAAATCACCCTCGTCGCGCGACAGGCAGATGTTCTCGTAGCCGTGCAGCACGGTGAAGAACACCGTGTCTTCGGTCTCGGCTGCCATGCCGCGCAGGATGGGTGCGGCCAGGCGCTGCAGCTCGTAGCTGGGCTCGGCCGCCAGCCCGACGGCAAAGGCCTCGGGGCCCAGGCGGTAGCGCCCCGACACGCTGTCCTGCAGCACGAAACCCTCGTCGACCAGGGTGCGCGTCAAACGCACCGCGGTCGATTTGGCCAGCGCCACGTGGCGGCAGATCTCGCCCATGCGCAGGCCGCCGGGGCCGGCGCGTGTCAGCAGGCGCAGCACCATCAGGCCGCGGCGCAGGGTCTGTGCGCCCGCGGTGTCCTGCGGCGAAGGGACCGAGACCGGGCTCGTTGACATCAGTGCGGGATCAAATCGAGATCAGCTCGACACCAGCGCGTCGTCAGCGCCCGCTCAGCTGTTCTTGCGCAGCGTGGGCAATCCCACGCCGCTGGCGTCGAAGCCGCCGTCGACGGCCAGCACCTGGCCGTTGATGTAGCTGGCCGCCGGGCTGCACAGGTAGCCCACGGCACTCGCGATCTCTTCGGTGCTGCCGTAGCGGCGCAGCGGGATGGCGTCGAAGTAGTCGCGGCGAATCGTCTCGTCGTGCACCTGCTTGGCCATCTCGGTCTCCACCGGACCCGGCGCCACGGCGTTGACGCGGATGCCGGCATCGCCGAGCTCGATCGCCTGCTGCTTGGTCAGGTGGATGAGCGCACCCTTGCTGGTGCCATAGGCCACGCGCATGGTGCTGGCACGCAGGCCCGAGATCGACGCGATGTTGACCACCGCACCGCCACCATTGCGCAGCATCACCGGGGCCACGGCCTGCGTGCAGATGAAGGGGCCGTCGAGGTTGGTGTTCATCACGTAGCGCCATTCCTCGAAGCTGGTGGCGCCGATGCGCTTGAACACCGCCACCCCGGCGTTGTTGACCAGGGCATCGATGCGGCCGAAGCGTTCGACCACGGCCTGCACGGCCTGCGCCACCTGTTCGGGGATCGAGACATCGCAGTGCAAGGGCAGCACACGTTCGGGCTGGCCCAGCGCCGTCGCGGCCGGAAACAGGGTTTCGGCGTTGTTGTCGATCAGCGCGACCTGCCAGCCGTCGGCCAGAAACCATTGGCCGATGGCCAGGCCGATGCCGCGGGCGCCGCCGGTGACGAAGGCAACGCGGGTGGGTGAAGAGGTGGATGTCATGGTGCTGCGCGGCAGTGGTGTCGAAGGCGGCGATTGTCCTGCCGACACCGGTTGAGCGCCATGCACAGGCCCTCAATCGGTCCAGCATGTGGACAGGCCGTTGGCAGCCCGGTGCGCTCAGCGCAGCTCGGCCAGGCCTGGGTAGCCATCGCGCTGCAGCAGGAACTTGCGCGCTGCGTGACTCCACGGCGCCCCCGTGGCCAGCGCCTGCTTGAAGGCCGCGGGGTCGCTGATCCAGCTGCCCGCCAGCGCGCTGATGCCGTGCGCAAACAAGGCGTCGGGCAGGCAGCCGGCACCGGGGCCGATCAGCACCACACGCCGCGCCTTCGCACAATGCGCCAGCACGCTGTCCAGCGTGTGGTTGAGCAGCGCGGTGCTGGTGCACAGCACCTGGCTGCAGCCCGCAAGGTCCTGCGGGTCGAGCGTGACGCGGTAGCCCTCGTGCTGACCGGCCAGGTCGGCACGCAGCTCCAGCACGGTCAGCTGCGCACCGCGCGCCAGCAGCGGTTTGAGCAGCGGCGGAAAGTAGCCCACCATGCCGATCGACTCGCCTGCCGCGGCGTCGATGCCGGCCACCGAATCGCCGGCGGCCGGTGGCACGAAGCCGGCGCGGTCGAACAGCTCGCGCGACAAGGCGTTGACGGCGGCAAAGCCCAGCGTGGCGCGCGCGGGCGAGGCCTCACCACCGGCCCACTCGGCGGCCAGGTCGAGCGCGTCCGCACCGACCAGGCCGGCACCGGCCCGGCTGGCCGCGCTCACGCGCGCCAGTGCGTCGTCGAACAACAGGTAGCTCAGCCCCAGCGCGCCCGAATCGAGCTCGATGGCGCCGAACTCACCGTCCTTGCTGCCGTTCCAGGGCACGGGCGGCAGGTGCAGGGCGCGCACGCGCGGTTTCGGCCGGCCGGCCCAGGCTTGCTGCAAGCTGTGCAACAGATCGCTGGCGATGCTCATCGCTGCTTCGCTGCCGCTCAGCCGCGCCGCGGTCGGTCGGTGCCGAAGAAACCGTTCAAGGCCTGCCCCGACGCCGCATCGGCAAAGCCGTCGAAGCGCCCCTGCACCAGCCCCTCGGCGGCACGCATGAAGGCACCCCAGGCCGACCGCGCCAGCGCCCCGCCGACGCTGATGCGGCGCACGCCCAGCGCGGCAATGTCGTGCTTCGTCAACTCGCTGGGCCAGCCGACCAGCAGGTTGAAGGGCCTGGGCGCCACACCGTCGACGAGCGCGCGGATCTGCTCGGGCTGGCGCACGCCCGGGGCGTACAGACAGTCGGCGCCGGCGTCGGCGTAGGCCCGCAGCCGCACCAGGGTCTCGTCGAGGTCGGGCCGGCCGCAAAGAAAACCCTCGGCGCGGCCGACCAGCAGCACGTCAGCGCCGGCCTGGTCGATCGCACGGCGCGCCGCGCGCATGCGCGCCACGGCCTCGTCCAGACCGAACAGCGGGTTCGTGGCGTCGCCGGTGCTGTCCTCGATCGACAGACCGGCGACGCCGGTCTCGACCGCCAGGCGCACGCTCTCTGTTATGCCCGCCGCATCGACGGCAAAGCCGCTTTCAAAATCGGCATTGATCGGCAGGTCGGTGGCAGCCACCAGATCGTGCAGGTGCGCCAGCGCCATCTCGCGCGGGATGCCGTTGTCGGCATGGCCCTTCGACCAGGCCATGCCCGAGCTGGTGCTGGCCAGCGCCTTGAAACCCAGTCCCTGCAACCAGCGCGCGCTGCCGATGTCCCAGGGGTTGGGAATCACGAAACAGCCGCTCGCATGCAGCTGGTGGAAAGCACGGCGCTTGTCGGCAATGCTGGGGCGGGGTTGGTCCATGCGCGGCTCCGATGCACTGGCGCGCAGTGCCACACTGCACGCTTCAGCATCCGAGGATACGACCATGGCCGAGCCCGCCGTCAGCCGCCACTGCGAAGGCCCGGTGTGCACGATCACGTTGCACCGCCCTGCCGAACGCAACGCCGTCGACGGCCCCACCGCGCTGGCCTTGCGCCAGGCCTTCGAGGCTTTCGAGGCCGACGACAGCCTGAGCGTGGCCGTATTCACCGGCGGCGGTGGACAGTTCTGCGCCGGTGCCGACCTCAAGGCCCTGGGCGACCCGGCGCGTCGCAACGAAGTGCGAAGCGACGGCAGCGGCCCTGGCCCGATGGGGCCCACGCGCATGGACTTCATCAAGCCGGTGATCGCCGCCATCGAGGGCTACGCCGTGGCCGGTGGGCTCGAACTGGCGCTGATGTGCGACCTGCGCGTGGCCGCGCGCAGTGCGGTGTTCGGCGTCTACTGCCGGCGCTGGGGTGTGCCGTTGATCGATGGCGGCACCGTGCGGCTGCCGCGCATCGTGGGCATGGAGCGCGCGCTCGACCTCATCCTGACCGGCCGCGCCGTGGGCGCCGACGAGGCGCTGGCAATGGGCCTGGTCAACCGCGTCGTCGACGACGGCCAGGCCTTGAGCCAGGCGCTGGCTCTGGCGCAGCAGATCGCCGGTTTTCCGCAGCAATGCCTGCGCGCCGATCGCGCTTCGGCTTTTGCGCAGGCGTCACTGCCCTTGGCCCAGGCCCTGCAGTGCGAAGGCGCCGGCGGGTACGCGGTGGTGCTGGCCGAAGGCGTGCCAGGTGCAGCGCGCTTTGCCGCCGGCGCCGGCCGGCATGGCGACGGGGCCTGAGGCCGCGACGCCCCCTGAGTTCAGGGTGCCGTGACCAGCGCCGCGTCGATTTTCTGCGGGCGCGCCGGTGCGCCGGCCGGGCCCACGTCCGACCAGGTTCCGGTATTGAAGGCGCGCTGCAGCTGGGCGTCGTAAGGGGCCAGGTCGTAGCCGTTGCGGCTGAGCCAGGCCGTGTTGTAGTAGGTGTCCAGGTAGCGGTCGCCGGCATCACAGGCCAGGGTGACGATGGAGCCCGACTCGCCACGCCCGGCCATCTCGCAGGCCAGCTGCAACGCACCATAGAAGTCGGTGCCGGTCGACGCCCCGTAGCGGCGACCGATCAGGCGCTCGAGAAAGCGCATGCCGGCGTACGAGGCCGCGTTGGGAACACGCATCATGCGGTCGATGACATCGGGGACGAAGGAAGGCTCGACACGCGGCCGGCCTATGCCTTCGACGTCGGAGCCCTGGTCGATCGTGATGCTGGCGTCGCGGCCGTGGAAGTAGTCGTAGAACACCGAACGATCGGGATCGACCACGCACAGCTGCGTCATGTGCCCCTGGTAGCGGATGTAGCGGCCGATCGTGGCCGAGGTGCCGCCCGTGCCGGCGCCGACCACGATCCAGCGCGGCACGGCGTTCGGCTCGTCGGCCATCTGCTGGAAGATCGACTCGGCGATGTTGTTGTTGCCACGCCAGTCGGTGGCGCGCTCGGCATGCGTGAACTGGTCCATGTAGTGACCCTTGCAGTCGCGTGCCACCTGTTGCGCCTCGGCATACATCTGCGACGGGTCGTCGGTGAAGTGGCAGCGGCCGCCATAGAACTCGATCAGCGCCACCTTGCTTGGCGAGGTGCTGCGCGGCATCACGGCGATGAAGGGCAGGCCCAGCATGCGCGCGAAATAAGCCTCCGACACCGCGGTGCTGCCCGACGAGGCCTCGACGATCGTGGTCTGGTCGCGGATCCATCCGTTGCACAGCGCATAGAGGAACAGCGAGCGTGCCAGCCGGTGCTTGAGGCTGCCCGTCGGGTGCGTCGATTCGTCCTTGATGTAGAGCTGCACCTTCGGCATCGCCGGCAGCTCCACCAGCAGCAGGTGGGTGTCGGACGAGCGCTGGTAGTCGCGCTCGATGCGGTGGATCGCTTCTTGGGTCCAGGTTCTGGGCATGGTCGGTTGCACCTCGGGGTCGGATCGAAAGCCTTCGCGCCGGCGGGATCATGGCATCGCGCGGCCGCGAGCCCGTGCCCGATCGGCCGGGTTGTAGGATCGCCTGGCTTTGGCGGCAGTGTTTCACGCTGGCCTGCGCTGCACCATCGAGCACTTCCGAAACCGGCTTTTGTGCAGGACGAACGCCATGCGTTACAGCCTCGTGGACCTCAGGCTCTTTGTGGCGATCGCCGACGCCGGCAGTGTCTCGCGCGGCGCCGCAAACTGCTTTCTGGCGCCGTCGTCGGCCAGCCTGCGCATCAAGGCGCTGGAGAGCAGCTTCGGCGTGCAGCTCTTCAAGCGCGAGGTGCGTGGTGTCTCGCTGACGCGGCCGGGCCAGGTGATGCTCGAACATTGCCGCCGCTGCCTGGCCGATCTCGAACAGATGCACGCCAACCTGGCACCCTACGCGCGCGGCGTGAAGACGCAGGTCACGCTGTTTGCCAACAGCACCGCCATCGCCTCGTTCCTGCCCGCCGATCTGCAGGTCTTTCTGCGCGCCTATCCCGATGTGCGTGTCAGTCTGGAAGAGCGCCTCAGTCACGACATCGTCGCGGCTGTGGCCGAAGGGCGCGCCGATCTGGGCATCGTGACCTGGGACGACGAGCACCCGGGTCTGGACTTTCACCCCTACCGCGACGACGAGCTCGTCGTCGTCGCGCCGCTGACGGCGGAACTCGGCAGCGCGGGCTCGACCAGCTTTGCGCAATGCCTGAGCCAGCCTTTCATCGGCTTGCGCAGCGGCACCGCGATCCACACCTTCCTGGTCGGCAAGGCGGCGTCGATGGGCCACCCGCTGGATGTGCGCATCCAGCTGGCCAGCTTTGCCGCCGTGGTGACCCTGGTGCAGTCCGGCGCCGGCATCGCAATCGTGCCGCGTTCGGTGCTGGGCCACGCAGGCAGCGACGGCGTGCGCGTGCTGGCCCTGCGCGAACCCTGGGCCCGACGGCACCTGCGCGTGTGCTCGCGGCGGGCCGAGGACCAGCTGTCCACGCACGCCAAGGTGCTGCTGCAGCTCTTGTGCGCCGGTGCGCCCGGTGCCGCCGCGGCTGCGCTGCCGGCCTGAAGACATCACCCTGCGCCGCGGGTGCGTGCCGCGGTGTGACGGCCGCAGCGTTTGTGATCGACAAACCGTGCTGTTGGCAGAGCCCGTTTGTCGCCACGGGGTGCGCGTGGAAGACTGGCTTCAGCGCAACCCCATTCGAACGGCGATGACCATGATGAACCATCACCAGCGGCTCGAAGCAGCCCTTCGCGGCCTCCCCACCGATCGTGCGCCGGTGGCGCTGTGGCGGCATTTTCCGGTCGACGATCAAAGCCCCGACAAGCTGGTGGCCCACACCCTGGCCTGGCAGGCGCAGTGGGACTTCGACCTCGTCAAGTTCATGCCCCCGGGCACCTACAGCGTCGAAGACTGGGGTGCCGTCAGTGCCTACCGCGGCACGGCCAACGGCACGCGCGAAGTCATCCAGCCCGCGGTGACCTGCGCGCAGGACTGGCTGAACTTGCGCGACCTCGACGTGCGCCAGGGCTCGTACGGCCGCCAGAACCAGGCGCTGGCCACCACGGTGAAGGCCCTGCGCGGGTCGGTGCCGCTGCTGCAGACCGTGTTCAGCCCGCTGACGACGGCCTGCAAGATGGCCGGCGAGCGACTGTTCAGCGACCTGCGGCAATCGCCGCAGGCGCTGGAGCACGCGCTTCGAATCATCACCGATGTCACCTGCCGCTTCGCGCTCGACGCCATCGACAACGGCGCCGACGGCATCTTCTTCGCCACCCAGCTGGCGTCGCACCGGCTGCTGGGCGTGGCGGACTACGAGCACTTCGGCCGCCGCTTCGACCTCGAGGTGTTTGCAGCGCTGCGTGGCAAGGCCAGGTTCAACATGCTGCATGCGCATGGCGACGACATCATGTTCGATCTTCTGGCCGCCTACCCGGCCGACATGCTGAACTGGCACGACCGCCTGACCGAGCCCGGCCTGCGCGAGGCCGGCCGCCGGTTCCCCGGCCTGCTGGTCGGCGGCCTGAGCGAACACGGAACGCTGCTGCACGGCAGCGAGGCCGAGATCGAGGCCCAGGTGCACGAGGCGCTGTCGCAGACCGATGGCCGGCGGCTCATGATCGCGCCCGGCTGCGTGCTGCCCGTGGCCGCCCGTGACCCGAGCATTCGCGCCGTCGTGCAGGCCACGCATTCGTTCCGGGACCAGGCCGTGCACGCCTGAGGTCGCAGCGCGGCTCAAACGTTATTCCATTCATCCAGACGAGGACTCTTCATGCGACCCCTGCTCTTGCGACTTGCCGCCGTGGTGGCGTTCATCCCTGGTCTTGCAGCACCCGCGCTGGCGGCCGACTGGCCCCTGGCGGGCAAGACGGTCAGCATCGTGGTACCGGCACCGGGCGGCGGCGGTACGGGCGACACCATCGCCCGCGTGGTCGCCGAGCAACTGGGCAAGCGCATGAAGGCCAGCGTCATCATCGAGAACCGCGCCGGTGCCAACGGCAACATCGGGGCCGCGGCCGCGGCCAGTGCCGACCCTGACGGCTACAAGCTGCTGTTCTCCTGGGCCGGAACCCTGGCCGTCAACCCGACCCTCTATCGAAATCTGTCGTTCGACCCGCAGAAGAGCTTCGTGCCCATCGTGCTGGTGGCCGACGTGCCGAACATCCTGGTCGTGAACAAGGACCTGCCGGTGAAGACCGTCGCCGACTTCGTGCACTACGCCAAGGAAAACCCGACGCGCCTGAACTTCGGCTCGACCGGCAATGGCAGCTCGATGCACCTGGCCGGTGAGCTCTTCATGCGCGAGACCGCGACCCAGCTGGTGCACGTGCCCTATGCATCACCCGGGCAGGCGACGACGAATCTGATCGCCAACGACATCCAGTCGATGTTCCAGCTCGTGCCCGGCGTCGTGGGGCAGGTCAAGGGCGGCAAGCTGCGCGCGGTGGCGGTGATGTCCGAGTCGCGCTCGCCGGCCCTGCCGGACGTGCCGACCACGGCCGAACAGGGCTATCCCAAGCTGCTGTCGTCGACCTGGTTCGCCCTGCTGGCGCCCAAGGACACGCCGGTGGCCGTGCTCGACCGCGTGAATGCCGAGGTCAACGAAATCCTGCGCGACCCCGACATCCGCAAGCGCTTTGCCGACATGGGCGCAGCCCCGTTGGGCGGCTCGCGCCAGGCACTTGCCGACCACCTGGCCGCCGAGACCCAGAAATGGGGCCAGGTCATCCGCGCGGCGAACATCCAGATCCAGTAGGCGCAGGGCGCGGCGCCGGGTAGCACGGCAAGCCCAGCGCGACAAGCTCAGCGTTGCAAGTTCAGCATTGACGCCGGCGGCCGCAAGCTGGCCTTGTGCGGCCCCTGCGGGCCCATGATCTGCACGTCGATGCGTTGCAGCCGGTCAAAGGCCTTGAAGAGCCCGAGCTTCAAGCTGCGCAGCGCCTGCGGCCGCCCGCAGTGGAAGTAGATCCGCGCCAGCAGGTCGGCATGGTCGCCCGCCACATGGGCGCCCGGCTGCAGCGCCGGCGCCTGCAGCGTGGTCGGCTGCGGCAGGCAGCGGGCGTCGGCATCGGGCACGAACAGCCGCACTCCGTCGTGCAGCAGCGCCAGCAGCATCACCGCCGAGCGGCGTTCGGCATCGGTGCGCGGCGGGCGCTCGAAGCCGAGCAGGCTGTCGAGCGGGGCTTCGAACTCGATGCTGAGCGTGCGGCCGTCGATCGCCACCGACAGGCTCGCCACGCCATGGTCATGCGCCTTGGGCGCAGCCTGCAGCCCAGGCGCGGCCAGCAACAACAAGCCGATGCAAGCAGCGCGCCAGGCCATCGCTCAAGCCAGGATGAAGCGCCGCAAGACCGCAAACGCGGCGTCTGCATCGTCGCGCCAGGCGCCATGGCCGACGTTGGCGAAGCGCTCGAACTGCAGCCATTGCGGCGGCAGTGCCGCTGCGATGTCTTGTGCGTCCTCGATCGGTGTCACCGGGTCGGCGTCGCCGGCCATCACCAGCACCGGGCAGCACACGTCCTTCAATCCGGGCAGCAGCTGCATGGTCGGCATCTCGTGGCGGGCGGTGTGGAACAGGATCTCGTCGACCGCGATCGTGCGTCGCTTCGCGTCGTCATTGCCCGGCTGCGTGGTGTTGTAGTGCGGCCGGCAGACGCGTTCGTAGTCGGCCCAGGTCGCTGCCGTGGGATCGGTCCAGAAGGTCTCGGCAGCGCGCCGAGCGTCGGTGCCGCCCAGGCGCTCGAACATCGCCAGCTTGCGCGCCAGGCCCATGTGATGGCTGGTGCTCGACAGGATCACCTTGGCCGGATGATCGGGATGCCTGGCCAGGTAGCGCTGCGCGACGAAGCCGCCGTAGCTCTGGCCCAGCACGATCGGCCGGGCGATGCCCAGCGCGGCACACAGGCGCACCACGTCGTCGGCAAAGGTGTCGAGGTTCCAGTACGCCGGGCTGCAGCGGTCGCTGCGGCCATGGCCGCGGTGGTCGACATACAGCACTTGCGCAATGTCGGCCAGGCGACTGAACAGCGGCTTGAAGCTGCTGTGGTCGAAACCCGGCCCGCCGTGCAGCAGGATCAGCGTCGGCTTCTCACGCAGTCGCGGTCCGTCGGGAACCAGTGCAGCGCCCTCGACATCGACGAACAGCCGCACACCGGGTTCGATCTCGATCCTCATGCGCTCTCACGCCACTCGATCTGGGCGCCCAGCGTGGTCAGGTTCTCGACGAAGTTCGGGTGCGCGCGCCGGATCGGCGCCGCATTGCGGATCGTCGAATTTCCCGGGATCGACGCGGCCAGCATCAGCAAGGCGATGGCCACGCGGATGATGTAGGGGCTGTCCACCGCCGCCGGCACCAGCGGCTTGCCGCCGAAGGTGATCACCCGGTGCGGGTCGCACATCACCGCATGCGCGCCGAACTTCGACAGCTCGGACGTCCAGCCCATCGCACCGTCGTAGACCTTGTTCCAGAACATCATGCTGCCTTCGGCGCGCACACCCAGCGCCACGAAGATCGGCAGCAGGTCCACCGGCAGGTAGGGCCAGGGTGCAGCCTCGATCTTCTGCAGGATGTTGGGCGTGAACGGCTCGCGCACGCGCAGGCGGCCTTCGACCTCGGCGCGCGACCAGCCGCCTTCGTGCACGATGTGCACACCGAACTTGGCGAAGGTACGGTCGATCAGCGGAAACTGTTCGGGGGTGGAGTTCTTCACCGCCACGCTGCCGCCCGTGATGGCCCCCAGCGCCAGGAAGGTGACGATCTCGTGGAAGTCCTCGGCGAAGCTGAATTCGCCGCCACGCAGGCTGTCGACCCCTTCGACCACCAGGCGCGAGGTGCCCAGGCCTTCGATGCGCGCGCCCAGCATCACCATGAACTGGCAGAACTCCTGCACGTGCGGCTCGCTGGCGGCGTTCATAAGCAGCGATCGGCCCTGCGCCAATGCGGCACACAGCACGTAGTTCTCGGTCGTGGTGACGCTGGCGTAGTCCAGCCAGTGCTGCGTGGCCCTGAGCGGGCGATCGGCGCGCATCACGATGCCGTCCGGACGGCGCTCGACCGTGGCGCCGAAGCTCTGCATGACCTCGACATGCGGGTCGATCTCGCGCATGCCCAGGCTGCAGCCCTTGACGTCGTCCTCGATGCGCGCGGCACCGAAACGTGCCAGCAGCCCGGGCACCAGCATGATGCTGCTGCGCATTTCTTCAGGCAGCCTGTGCAGCGATTCATCGAACCGCGTGTGCTCGTGGTGCACGTCCAGCACGCGGGTTTCGAAGTCGACCTCGACCCGGCTGCCCAGGGTGCGGAAGATGTCCAGGATCTTCTTCACGTCGGTGATCTCGGGGATGCCGCGCAGGCGCACCGGCTCTTTGGTCAGCAGCGTGGCGCACAGGATGGGCAGCACCGCGTTCTTGTTGGCGGAGGGCGTGATGCGGCCGGTCAGCGGGGTGCCGCCGTGCACGATGAGATTGGCCATGG
>Ga0073899_10003350_pt1 | contig 14191 bp, 10 predicted proteins | sample KloWWTmetaKNB5Ph_FD_88975 | JGI IMG/M metagenome (GOLD analysis project Ga0073899, IMG submission 88975) | Active sludge microbial communities from Klosterneuburg, Austria, studying microevolution and ecology of nitrifiers - Klosterneuburg... | ecosystem: Engineered > WWTP > Aerobic digester >... | reverse complement strand
GCTTTTCCCGGAGGCTACGATGAACACGTTGGGGAGGGCGGCAGTCGGCTGAGTGGCGGTCAACAACAGAGGCTCATCATTGCGCGTGCCTTGGTAGAACGACCGGATGTGCTGATTTTGGATGAGCCAACGAGCGCTCTAGACGTGAAGTCCGAAGTCTTCATTCGGCAAACGTTGAGCGATCTATCGAGAGATATGACCGTGATCGTGATAGCGCATCGAATCTCAACACTTGAAATCTGCGACAGGATCATGGTTATACAAGATGGTGAGGTACGCGGGTTTGCGCCGCCGGCAGAGCTTGAGCGGACTAACGCGTTCTACCGCGAGTCTCTGGTATTATCAGGATTGCGAAACGACTGAGTCGGGTGGAGCCTTGCTGACGGCGATCCAAGTACTGTTGGCTCTCATTTCCGCCCAATGGTGCTGAGCCGGTCGTGTAAATTGGCGTCTTCGGACGTCGAGTTGTGTGCACCGCCCTAGGGGACCGGAATGCCAGTTGGGTCTACCTGGTGCCGTTTTTTAATCATGGAGAACTGAGACCCCCTGTTGACTGATGCATTTGGATGGCAATAGTGAATATTATTGTATACGGAGCGTCTGATCATGGTAAGTACACAGTTGATATTGTTGAGCGCCAGGGTTTGCACACCGTGGTTGGTCTGGTCGACGATTATGTAGAACGTGGAAATGAATTGTACGGTTACCCGGTACTCGGAACGGGGGGCAGACTTAGAGCTCTGAGCTCTGAACACGACTTCTGCGGCGGCGTGATCGCAGTGGGCGACAACCACGTGCGGGCGCGAATCGCCGAGCGGATTCTCCGTGTGATTCCAACGTTCCAGTTTGTCTCTGTGGTGCACCCTTTTACAAGTATCGGACGTGACACAAGCATCGGTGAGGGTTCAGTGGTCATGGCGGGCGCAGTCGTGAACGGTTCGTGTGCGGTCGGTAAGCATTGCTTCATCGCGACGAAGGCGAGCCTCGATCACGACAGCGTATTGGGTGATTTCGCGAGTATGTCGCCCGGGGCAACCACCGGTGGCAACGTCACCGTTGGGGAGTATGCGACATTGTCCATAGGCTCGACAGTTGTGCACGGCAAGAATGTTGGGGCGCATACAGTGATCGGCGCAGGATCGACGGTGATAGGAGACATCCAGTCTCATGTGGTTGCATACGGCACCCCGGCCCGGGTAGTCCGGCAACGATTCGAGGGAGAGCCCTACCTTTAGGCTCAACCGCATGTGCGTGCTGCGCTCCATCCCGTTGGTCAGCGCGCACTCCCTGCTTCCTAACAGGGTGCTGAAGTGCGGGGTTCGGGCTGGATTCGGGTTCTGAATGGTGCGGGCCAGGTGAAGATGAGCCCACATGCTGATCGCACCGTAGAGCGATCGGTCCGTCGTCGGCCGTTCTCGTCAGGCTCGGATTAGCCGGCGAGAGTCTCGGTGATCATCATGCCCCACAGGGTCCGTTTCGACGGCGCCCTGGACGCCTACGCGTGAAACGTTCTCGGGGCGATCTTGGCGTGATGCTGGGTGAGCATACGACAGATCGGAGCGATCCAAAAGTGGCCCTGGTGAGCAGCAGTGAACTCGCACAACTGTCCGGTGGTCGGTGACGTGATGTCGGCGGGTCGCTCTTCCGGACGAAGAAACTTGTTGCCGTCTTCAGGACATCGATGGTTTCTTCGTGCTCATGGTTCCGCTTCTTCAATGCCCGCAGCTCAGCGGCGGTTTGGATGCTGACCCCGTCGCGTTGGCCGTCATCGACCTCCCGCTGACGGATGCAGTTCCGAAGCGTTTCGGCGGTCGTGCCCAACCGCGGCGACACCGCCTTGATCGCCGACCACTCGCTCGGATAATCGCCCCGATGATCGACCACCAGACGCAACGCCATGGCACGCGTCTCCTCGTCGTACTTGCTTGGCATAGACACAACCTCTCAAGGAAAGAGGAGTGCGCCAAACCTGGGGTGGTTCAGCCTGACAAAATTTCGGCTCTTGGCCAGTTAGCGACTAGCGTTAGGAACGCGAAGCCAAGTCCCCTTCTCAACGATCCGGGAGTTGGTCTGCCGCATTATTCACTACGGTTCATCGAAAGCCTCCCGCTGATGTTACGCAGTCAAGGAAACGACGACGCTCCGCTCGTCATCGGTGGCCTGGTGATTTTGGCGTTGGTGGTGGGCGGAGCCGGTATTGGGCTGAACCACATGAATTTCGACCAATGGGCGGGCATCTTAACGTTGTCCGCCTTGGCCGCAGTGATGATCCCGATGCTGTCACTGATCGTCCGCAAAGACGAGGACCCAGGACTGATGCGATTGCTTGTCTGGGGCTCTGTCGCGAGTGTGGCTGGGCTACTTGTCTACGCTTTTGTGGCGAGGATGGTTTACGATAACGCGGCTGACGCTGGCGTTTATTCCGATGGTGCGGCCGAGCTGGTCAAGTTGATGAAGCAAGGTGTGTTCACCAGCATTCCTCCAGGGATGGAGTCGCGGCCGCCGGAAACTCAGCGGGTGGCTCTGGTACTTTCCTTTGTGTACTTGGTCACCGGCACCTCAAGATGGGCGGGCAGCATTGTGTTTGCCTGGTTGTCGTTCGGGGGCAGATTGTTGATGTGGCGTGCCTTGAGGCGGGCAGTCCCAGAAGCGGACGATAAGCGTTACCTGATACTTTTGCTCTTCTTCCCATCGTTCGTGTACTGGCACGGAACCATCGGCAAGGAGCCACTTATGATGCTGGCGCTGGGCGTTGTTTCTTACGGCGTTTCGCTCCTACTTTCCGACAAGGTACGGTCGGGAAGTATTATTATCTTCGTAGCTGGCGTGGGCGGGCTCGTTCTGGTTCGACCGCATTACGGGGCACTGGCGGTGCTGGCGCTAGGTGTAGGTAGTCTCGTCGGAACGCTTGGTGCGGTGGGTGGCGGAGTTGGGCTGAGGTCCACATTTGTTCGAGTGGTCGCGCTTGGCGTGCTGATGGTGGTGGCGGTGGTCGTGCTCAGCCAGACGGCCAGGTTCCTTGGTGGATCGGGCGGTGAGAGTGGTCTCAGCAGCGCACTGGACAAGACGCTCGACCAAACGACCACAGGCGGGTCAAGCTTCATTGCGCCTACGGTCAGAAGTCCAGCAGACCTTCCCGTCGCAATCATCACCGTTCTCTTTCGGCCATTCGTTTGGGAGGCCAACAATGCCACTACCGCTTTGGCGGCTCTGGAGGGCTTGGCGCTGCTCATTTTGGCAATCGTGGGATGGAGACGGCTTGCCGGGGGCGTTCGGCTGATGCTCCGCAGGCCCTACCTAGCCTTCGTGGCCACCTTCTCGGGTGGCTTTATCGTTGCCTTTTCTTACATAGCGAACTTCGGAATCCTGACCCGGCAGCGAACAGTCATGTTAGCTCTGATGATGGTGTTTTTGGCCACACCTCCGATAGCGCGGCGCAGGGGCCTACTGCTGGGCCGATCGGGACGTTCTGACGATGGGGACACCGTGCCGGTAGCGTCCTCGGCGAACGGTCGAACTCCCCTAGAGGAACCCGACGCACCACGAGATGGCCCAATGCGGAAAGTGAGTTCATGATCTCCACCAAGGTAACTGCTGTTTTAAGGCGGCGCTGGCCCTTGTTGGCCATCTCGTTCGTGGTGGGCATGCTCGCAGGCGTGGTGTCTTCGCAGCTGGCTCCCAGCGACATTGTTCAGCAGTACAAGGCGGAGCAGGTGGTGGTGGCCAACGCGTCCGGCACCGGGGGGGTCTCGGTTCAGCAGGACAGCCTGAAAGTGACCCGGGGGGAGATCCCCACGATCGCAGCCGAAGCGATGGGCGATGGGGAGCGGGGCGACCGGCTGGCCACCGAGATGGAGGTGACGGTGGACACCGATAGCCAATCGATCACGATCGCCAGCGTTGACGTCAACCCGGACGCTGCGGCCGAGCGGGTCAACGCAGTGACGAAGGCCTTTCTGAACGTCACCAACAGTCAGCGGCAGGAGGCCGAACGGGTCCGCGTGCAGCAACTGGAGGGTGCGGCCGATGCTGCCGAAGCCGACCTGGTTAAGTTTGATGGGACATATCCTGATTTGGTGGATCCTGACAAGGAGCAGACGGACCCCCAGACCGGGGAGCCATTGCCAGGCAATGACGGCCCCGATCCGGCATTGGTCTCACAGCGCCAGTCGCTGTCGGATGCTGCAGCGCAGGCCCGCTCAGAGGCCACGGTGCAGAAGGCCCAGTTGGTCTCGATCCAGCCCTATCAGTCGCTGGGCGAGCAGCAGCCGAAGCGGGCCCAACGCGGTGCGTTCGAGGTGCCTAACAGCCTGCCGTTGCGGGCGACGTTCTTGGGCCTGTTCGGGTTGTTGCTGGGCGTGATCCTGGCGCTGGTGCTGGAACGGTTGAACCGACGTATCGACACCAGACCTGAATTGGCCGAGGCTTGTCCATTGCCGATTATCGCTGAAGTGGGGTACGTCGCCGACAAGCGGCTCCCCTCTTCTGATGGTTCCCTCATTCTGGCCGGCGTATGGGCCGAGGCTTATCGCCGGGTTCGCTCGGCGATGCAGTTCGTGCATGAGCGAGGAACGCTCACTACGCCCGGCCAATCGACTGTCGCAGGGACCGACAGGACCACCGCCCCCGACCGCGGTGGGGTGTACATGTTCGCCTCGACTGCTCCCGGTGAAGGCAAGACGACGTCGGCAGTGTTGACAGCGCAGGCCATGGCCGAAGTTGGCATCAGGACGCTGCTGGTTGGCGCCGACTTTCGACGTCCGACGTTGGCCGGGGTGATGGGCATCGAGCCCGGGCCGACTATCGCCGACCTCACCGGCCCTGCCGCAGACCGCCCCAAGGTGGACCAAGTGGTGCGGCCCACCAAGTTCACCAACTTGTACCTGGCGTTGTCGGGACAGCCGACGCGCGACGTGAGCGAGTTAATCGCGGCCACTCGCCAACTGGTCAATCAGGCGGCTTCGCAGAACGCGACCGTCATTATCGACACCAGCCCGCTGAATGCGTCGAGTGACTCCCTAGACCTTTTGCCAGTGGTAGATCACGTCATCATGGTGGTTCGTTCTGGGCGAAGTACCGAAGATGATTTGGTTCAATCGGTAGATGCCTTGGAAAGGGTGGGGGCCAACGTGATGGGCACCCTCCTGGTGGGCACCCCCAACGCTGGACGTCGTCAGGCTTACTACTACGATTACTACTCTTCGGAGGGGTTGGATGGGCCCGGCATCCCAGCGAGTACCGTGCTGGACGCTGATGAGGCGGCCGATGAAGCCTTGTCGATGCACCTGGAAGACGGTGAGGACAATGCACCTTCGTCCTCCGAAGAAGTGCGTACCCCCCGTTGAGCGTCACCAGCTGTCGACATGCCGTGTCCTGGCGCCGGGCACACACATGATCGGTGGCGCTCAGCCGACCGTGCTGCACGTCACCACCACCGATATCAGCCTGGAGCTGCTGTTGGGACCTCAGCTGGAGGCATTCGCCGCAGCCGGATGGAACGTGATCGGCGCGTCGGCGCCCGGGGAACATGTGGCAGCGCTGGAGGCCCGGGGGATCCGCCACGTTCCCGTGGAGCACCTGACCCGCAGCATGGACCCGCGTGCCGACCTACTTGCCGTCCGAGAGCTGTACCGGCTGTTCAAAGGGCTACAGCCGGACGTGGTGCACACGCACAACCCAAAGCCCGGTTGGCTGGGCCGCCCGGCAGCGCGAGCGGCCCGCGTGCCGGCTGTGGTCAACACGGTGCACGGGCTGTACGCACAGCCCACCGACGGGCTGGCGATGCGAAGCGTGGTGCGGGTGCTGGAACGCGGGGCGGCCACCTGCTCGCACGCCGAGCTGATTCAGAACCCCGAAGACACCGCGACCCTGGCCCAGTGGGGCGTTCCGGAGGATCGCCTGTTCAACCTGGGCAACGGCATCGACCTGGATCGTTTCGACCGCCGTGCGGCGATGGTGGATGAGCGGTGCGAGCTTCGGGAGGGGTGGGGCGTGGACGACGAGACCCCCGTGGTGGTGACCGTTGGGCGCCTGGTGGCCGAGAAGGGCTTTCGGGAGCTGTTCGAGGCCCACCGTCGGCTGCGGCAAAGCGGCTCGAACCACGAACTGGTGGTAGTGGGGCCGACCGAGGCCGATAAGGCAGACGGTCTCACCAAAGACGAGGTGGCTGAGGCAACCGCCGATGGAGTGCGCCTGGTGGGTTTCAGCGACCGACCCGAGCGGTACTACGCGGCCGCCGACGTGTTTGTGTTGGCGTCGCACCGCGAGGGCTTTCCGAGGGCGGCCATGGAGGCGTCGGCGATGGGTCTGCCCGTCATCGCCACCGACATCCGTGGGTGTCGCCAGGTGGTGGACGATGGCGTCACCGGCACGCTGGTTCCGGTCAAGGACGCCGCCGCGCTGGAGGGTGCACTCCGAACGTTGCTGGGCGACCCCGAGCTGAGGCGCTTTACGGGTGCTGCTGCGTCGCAGCGGGCTCGAGAGTGCTTCAATCAGCAGGATCAGATCGACCTGACCCTTGAGACCTATCGCCGGCTGTTGCCCGAACGCGCACGTCGTGAATGCTGCGCGGATGCCGTCACCGGTTGAACCTGACACCGACGGCGTGACAGTGCCGCCCGACCTCGACCGCCTGCTGGCCCCCCGGCCGTATCGGCTGCAGCGAGCGCTGGACTGGGTGGTGTTGATCGCGCTGGCGCCCGCACTGCTCCCCATGGGTGTACTGATCGGTCTCTGCGTGGCGCTGACCTCTCGGGGACCCGTGTTGTTCCGCCAGGAGCGGGTAGGTCTTAACGGCAATCGCTTCGACGTGTACAAGTTTCGCAGCATGGTGGACGGCGACAACCCGCTGGTGCCCGACCCCACCCGCATTACCCGGGTAGGGGCCGTGCTGCGCCGCTGGTCGTTAGACGAGCTGCCGCAGCTGTTGAACGTGGCGAGAGGCGAGATGAGCGTTGTAGGGCCCCGGCCCACCGTCGCCTCGCAAGTGGAGCGCTATACCCAACACCAGGCCCGGCGGCTGACAGTGAGGCCCGGGCTGACCGGCCTGGCGCAGGTGTCCGGCCGCAACTCGCTGGCGTGGGCCGATCGGATCGAACTGGACCTGGCCTACGTCGACAGCCGGTCGCTGCGGCGCGACATCGCCATCCTCGTACGGACCGTGTCGACCGTGCTGACCGGCGACGGGACCGAGGGCCACGACGCCGACGACCCCATGTTGGGCGACGACTGAGCCGAGCCTTGGAGCTTGTCAGGCGAAAAGGTTGTCGAGCGTGGCGTCGATCAGGCCCTCGAGCTGCTTGGCGGTGCGCCGGTAGTGCAGGTTCCATTTTCCCATGGGGTCGGCAACGTCGGTGCTGTCGTCGTCGATGAGGATGCGCAGCGGGTCCCGCAACTCGTGCGCGAGCGCAATGCGACGTCGGGCGCGTTGCACCGGCATGTCGTCGACGGCGGCCGACGGGTCGTTCGGGAGGGCCTGGAGGAGCGCCGGGAACTCTCCCAACGTGAACGAGCGGTCGAGCGCCTCCGGTTGGGCCTGGTACACGTCGACCAGGTGGGACCGCTCCATGACCAGCACCAGATCGGCGTGGGCCAGCGTCTCAGAATCGTGGCGGGCGCTGGCGTGGCCCCGAAGGTCGATCCCCCGGCGGGCCATGGCCGCTACCGCCCCGGGCGACGCCTCGTGGCCCGAGTCGAGACGCCCGGCCGACACCACATTGGCCTCGATCTTGCGCTCGGCCAACGAACGCTGCGCCAGGTACTCGGCCATCGGCGAGCGGCAGCGGTTGGCCGTGCACGCGAACAGCAACCGAAACGGCTCAGCTGCACGATCGTGTGGGGTGGCGCCCATCGCGAGATCATCTCACGTTCCGCCCGCTGGTACCGTTGGCAGCTCGCCCGAACCACCATTGTGACCGTTGGAGACCTCCCCACGTGGCAGCGAAGCGACAGCGCAGGTCAACACGTCGGCGGTCGGCCTCGGGTGAGGTGCCGCTGAGCAACGACCCGCCATTTACGTGGGAAGACATTGGGCAAGGCGACCCAAAGGCGGCTAGCGGCGGGCCGCTGAGCGGAACCGAACCGGCGGAGCAGGCCGGAGGATCGCGCTTTGGGGCGGCGGGTGCCGGGCCACCGCCGACGACTGCGGGTGGGGGGCCGAAGCGCAGGGTGGCCCGTCGCGCTCGGGCCGACCGCGGCCCCAAGGTGGTGGCCGGCGTGGTGGCCGTGATGGTGGTGGGCGCGCTGATTGGGGCTCTGTGGGGTGGTTCGGTGGCACCCACCGGCAACGGGTGGGTGGACGCATTCGAACGGGCGGCGCTGGTGGCACTTGGAGCGCTGGCCGGGTCGAGGGCACGGCGATGGCCGCTGTTTACCATCGCCGTCCTGGCGTCGATGCTGGCCCAAGGCGTCGGCTTGGCGATGGGGCTGGGGGCCGTGACCGCAGCAACCGTGCTGCTCACGATCGACCGGCGAAACTGGGTGGTCGGTGCGGCGGCTGGGGCTGCGGTCACCTTGGCGCTGATGGAGCTGCGCCCCGTGGGCCCCCTGGGCTTCACGGCGCTGATCGGCATCGTGCTGTATGGGGCGATGTGCGCGTGGGGCTATCAACAGATGGGTAGCGCCGGACAGCGCCGAGCCGGGCTGGGCACCCTCGGCACCGCCGCGGTGCTCGTGGTTGGGCTGGTCGTGGCCGGGGGTGTGCTGCTCGGCATGGTCAACCCGATGCAGTCGGCAGTGGACAACACACGACGGGGCGCCGCTGCCGTGCGCGATGGCGAGACGGCCGGGGCCACCGAACTGTTGAACCAGGCATCGGTCGAGTTCGGTGACACAGCCGACCGGCTAGGAGCGCTCTGGCTGGCACCGGCCCGGCTGGTGCCCGGGGTAGCCCAGAACCTGGACGCCCTCCGCACCGGGGCGACCATGGGCCGGGATCTCAACAGCAGCGCCGCTTTTGCGGCCACGTCGGTTGACTATCAGGCGCTGCGCCAGGAGGGCGGGGGAGTGAACCTGGCCCAGCTGGAGGCCACGCAGGTGCCGGTGGCCGCCCTTGCGTCGTCGCTGGATGCCGCCGTTGACGGGCTGTCCGGTCTTGACTCGCCGTGGGTGGTGGCCCCGCTGCGCACCCGGCTGGACGAGGTGGCGGTTGAGGTGGGGGACCTGAGCGCCGAGACCGAACTGGCCCAACTGGCGTTGGCCGACGCCCCGTCACTGCTGGGCGCAGATGGACCCCGCCGGTACATGGTGATGGTGGGCAACCCGGCCGAGGGACGCGACTTTGGCGGGTTCATGGGCGGTTGGGCGCTGCTGCGGGTGGACAACGGCGACATCGGTCTGGAGGAGTCCGGCACGGCACTGGATCTGTGGGGACCCGACCTCGACCGCCCACAGCCATCGCCCCTCGCCTTCTTTCCGCCCGCATTCCTGGAGATGGCACCCGGCCGTTACCCCCAGAACTGGACCTCGTCGGCCGACCTGGACGTGGTGGCCGCAGCCGCCACCAACCTGATGGAGGCCAACGGGCACGGCAAGATCGACGGCGTGATCTACGCCGACCCGGCGGCACTGGCCGAGTTTGTGGATCTGACCGGGCCCATCCCGGTGCCCGGCACCGTCGCCGAGATCAACGCCACCAACACCGAGGCGTTCTTTACCCGCGACCAGTTCCGCGTGCTGCCCCAGGATGGGAGCGACGACGAGGCGATCGGTGAGCTGACCGGCGAGATCTTCGACCGGCTGGGATCGGCCGACCTACCCGGGCCGCGAGGGCTGGGGGAGCGCTTCGGGCCGTTGGTGCGCGACGGTCACCTGGCGATGGCAACCGGGATTGACGGCGACCGGGCGCTGTTGGACCGGACCGGTTTGAGCGCGCCACTGCCAACAGCCGTCGGCGACGTGCTGGGTTTCGTCGAACGCAACAAGGCGCCCAACAAGCTGGACGTGTTCTTGGACCGAACCCACACCTACGACGTCGCCTGGGACCCAGAGAACGGTGCTCGCATCGGCACGCTGACCTCGACCTACACCAACACGGTTGGCGACCCGGCACTGCTGCCACCGGTGGTCGTCGGCAACGAGAGCGGGACACCGCCCGGCACCCAGATCCGGGAGGTGGCCATCCTCAGCCCATCGCCGACCGTCGCCCTGGAAGTGAACGGCGAGCGGGCGCCGGTGCGCACCCAACCGGAGCAGGGCCTGTATCGACACAGTGCCGGGCTGGCCATCCCCCCGGGCCAAAGCGTCGAGCTGCGCTGGCGCCTGGAGGGCACCCTGCCCGCCGGGCCCTACAACCTGACGCTGCTCCAGCCGGCCAACGGCGGTACCACCGAGACCAACGTGAGGGTGCGCGACGACTCTCGTGACCTGATCGACGAGATGGTGCCACCCGGGCGGATCGTGCGCCTGGCCGGCTGAACCGACGGGATTGCCGCCGCCGTCCGCCGGTACGAAACACTGGTGGCTCCGCTCTCTCCCAACCGAGGCCCGCCATGGACCAGACCACACGCCCACAACACGACCAGCACGTGCTGGTGACCGGCGGGGCGGGGTTCATCGGCAGCAACCTGGCCCAGCGGCTGGCCGACGACCAACGGGTAGAACGGGTGACCGTGCTGGACGACCTGTCCACCGGACGCCGGGACAACCTGGACCGGGTGGGCAGCTCCGATACCGCAGTCGACCTGGTTGAGGGCTCGGTGCTGGACGAGCCACTGGTGACACGGCTGATCGCCGAGGCCACCGCCGTGGTGCACCTGGCGGCCATCCCATCGGTGCCCCGCTCGGTCGACCTGCCTCGGCCGTCGATGACCACCAACATCGACGGCACGGTGAACGTGTTGGAGGCGATCCGCTCGGCCGGGGGACGCCCCCTGGTGTTCGCCTCCTCATCGTCGGTGTACGGGGCGGCCGAGGTGCTGCCCAAGACGATCGACCTGGCCCCGGCGCCGCTGAGCCCCTATGCCGTGTCCAAGCTGGCGGGGGAGTCGGCCGTGCTGGCCTGGCGCCACTGTTACGGCTTTCCTGCGGTGCCATTTCGGTTTTTCAACGTGTACGGGCCTCGCCAGCGCGCAGGCGATGCCTACGCAGCGGTGGTGCCGGCGTTCCTCGACGCCGCATTGGCCGGACGATCCGTGCCGGTGAATGGCGACGGGATGCAAAGCCGTGACTTCACCTACGTGGGCGACGTGGTCGATGTGCTGGCCGAGGTGGCCCTGGGTGGCCTGGACTCGGCCCGCCCGGTCAACCTGGCCTTCGGTCGCCGCTGGACACTGCTGGACGTGATCGCCGAACTGGAAGAACTTTTGGGACGCAACCTGGAGGTGGCCTTCGGTCCGGATCGTCCCGGCGACGTCCGCCACAGCCAAGCCGATCCGGCCGGTCTTGAGGAGCTTGTGGGCGCCCGAAACCCGGTGGAACTCGGTGCCGGCCTGGCCAGTACCCTGGAGTGGTGGGCGCCGGACGGCACGGTTTCCGGCGGTACGCCCACCTCGGTGCATTCTTGATGGCCAAACCGAACGGAAATCCGTTCATGAAATGATGACACCCGGGCTCAACACCCGGTAGGATATGGGCTCTGCCCTTATTGGAGGAACGTTATGCAGGTCTCTCGCACCGGACTATCAAAGAAGGCCGGCGTGCTCAGCGCAGTGGTCGCAGCGCTCGGCCTGCTGTTCGGCCTCATGTTCGTTGCGCCCGCCGGTGCTCAGGACGGCGGCGACAGCTACACCACCGCAGGCCCCAGTGGCGACACAACCGGTGCCACCACCGGTGGTACGACCGGTCCTAGCGACGTGGGCGCTGACAGCGCTGTTCCCCCATCTGGCCCGTCTGCCCCATCGGGGCCTAACGGTGTCACGACCGGTGGCGGTGTTCCCGGCGGTGCCACTGGTGGGGTCGTCCCCGCCGGCGGTGCCACGTCTGGTGGAGTAACCGCAAGCGGCGTACCGATCACGTCCAGCGGACCGTTGGCTCGGACGGGGTTTGGCGCCGCCCTCCCGTCGCTACTGGCCACCGCGCTGGTCGCCGGCGGAGCGATGCTGGTGATCACCGTGTCACGGCGGCGGCGCACCAACTGAGTCGATACACCATGTGATGCAAGGCGCATTGCTCGCCGGGCTTTGGCCCGACGGAGCGATGCGCCTTCGTCGCGTTTTGGCTCGGATTCACTTGGGCATCGCTGAGCACGGTGACAGCGACGCGAGCTGACTACAGCCGCTCGACGTGGGCTGCGTCGGGGGCGGCCGACGTGCAGTCGAGCACCCAGGGGGCCGCTGCTACGACATCGGCCAAGTTGAAGTCGCTATGGGGTACCAACACCACGACGGCGTCGGCGTCCGTCGCTGCCTGGGTGAGCGCTTGGGCGTCGCCGCCGATCGGGGTCACCCCGTCGGGGAACTGCTCGATCGGCACATGAGGGTCGGCCAAGGTGACGTTCGCCCCCAAGGACAGCAGCCCGGCCACGATCGCCCGAGTGGGCGTCTCCCGGGCGTCGGAGGTGTCGGCCTTGTACGCCAGGCCGCACAACAGCACGCTGCGGCCACGTACGGGCAGCCGGCGGTCGTTGAGGCCGGCCTGGATGCGGCGCACCACGTAATCGGGCATGTGATCGTTGACGTCGTTGGCCAACTCGACGAACCGAAACGAGGTGCCCAACCGGCGCCGAACCCGCCACGACAGGTAGGTGGGGTCGATCGGGAGGCAGTGGCCGCCGACGCCAGGCCCCGGACGAAACGACATGAAGCCGAACGGCTTGGAGGAGGCTGCGGTCACCGCATCGTTGATGTCGATGTCGAGGTCGTGGGCAAACATCGCCAGCTCGTTGACCAGCGCAATGTTGACGTGGCGGAACGTGTTCTCGAGCAGCTTGGTGAGTTCGGCCACCTCGGTGGAGCCAACCGGCACCACCGTCTCGACGAAGGCGCCGTAAAAGGCCGCCACCGCGTCGGTGGAGGCCGGGTCGATGCCGCCGACCACCTTGGGCGTGTTCTCCAGCCGCCAGGTGCGGTTGCCGGGGTCGATGCGCTCGGGGCTGTAGCCCAGGTGGAAGTCCACCCCGGCCCGCAGGCCGCTTTTGGCTTCGAGGATTGGCCCGACCACCTCGGTGGTCGTACCCGGCCAGGTGGTGGACTCGAGGACGACCAGCCCGCCGGTGGCGAGCAGATCACCCACCATGGCGGCAGCCGCCTCGACGGCGCCAAGGTCGGGTATGCCGTCGGTGAGCGGGGTGGGCACGGTGATGACCGCCACGTCGAAGCCGCCCAGCTGATCGGCATCGGACACCGCCCGATAACGGCCGCTGTCGAGTGCCGCCTGCACCGTGGCCGGTGGGATGTCCTCCACGTGGGATCCGCCCCCGGCCAGCAGATCGATCTTCGACGGGTCGGTGTCAAACCCGGTGACATGGAAGCCGACGCCGACCGCCGCCATCGACACGGGCAGGCCGACGTAGCCCTGGCCGACGAGCAATACCTTCATCGAATTGATCCCTCTATGGGTGGTGCAGGCCCGCCGGCGGCGAGCTCGCCTGAGTGTTAGACGCCGAAGATGCCGACGAAGGCGACCATCTCGCCCGGGTAGCCACCCAGGTTGTGGGTGAGGCCCAGGCCCCGGTCGGCGGTGGCGATGCGGCGATCCTCGGGTGCTTCACCCCGCAGCTGCAACCACAGCTCGTAGATCATGCGCAGGCCGGAGGCGCCCACCGGGTGGCCGAAGCTCTTCAGGCCGCCGTCGGAGTTGACGGGCAGGTCGCCCTTCAGGTCGAACACACCCTTGGTGACGTCGCTGTAGGCCTCGCCGCGCTTGGAGAAGCCCAGGTCCTCCATCAGTACCAGCTCGGTGGGGGTGAAGCAGTCGTGCACCTCGGCCATCGCCAGTTGCGAGCGGGGATCGGTGATGCCCGCCTGGGCGTAGGCGTCCTCGCCGGCGGCCACGCACTCGGGGAACGTCGTGTAGTCGTAGTCCGGATCCAACAGGCCCGAGCCGTTGCCGGCGACCAGGCTGAGCGCCTTGATGTACAGCGGGTTGTCGCAGTACTTGTGGGCGTCCTCGGCCCGCACGATCATGGCGGCCGCCGACCCGTCGGCCACGCCGGCGCAGTCGAACACGCCGAGGCGCCCGGCCACGGCGGGCATGGCGCAGATGGCGTCGACGTCCATCTCCTTGCGGAACTGGGCCAGCGGGTTGCGGGCGCCGT